>Ga0153921_1000323_pt1 | contig 28862 bp, 39 predicted proteins | sample TSNJ005MetaG_FD_104691 | JGI IMG/M metagenome (GOLD analysis project Ga0153921, IMG submission 104691) | Attine ant fungus gardens microbial communities from New Jersey, USA - TSNJ005 MetaG | ecosystem: Host-associated > Fungi > Mycelium > Unclassified | place: USA: New Jersey, Brendon T. Byrne... | reverse complement strand
TGGCTGAAACCGAATGCAGATCAGTTTGATGACGGAATTGTCCCGCTCTACAGAGAGAACGGCGTCATAACCGGACTCATTGCCGGGTTTGGTCTTTTGGAAGGCCTGCTGATCGGTGTGCTGTCCGCCTACTTCCTGAAAGTTCAGGCCAGTGAGGCCGTTTGGTGGACATTGTACTTCATGCTGATGATGCTTGCCATGCTCGCAGTTTCTGCATATTTGCTGAGACAGTTCAAAATGGGCGGCATGTTTATCCTGCTCGCTGTATTCAGTGTCTATCTGTTGTTCACGGATACGCTCGGAGGCGTGCGGGCAGGAGCAGAATCCATTCGCAAGTATTCACCGCTTCAGTATCTTGAAACGTTGCTGGAACAGCTTGCAGCAGGCAATCAGGGCCTTGTGCTCTATGCTGTATCACTTGCTGCCATTGCCGTTGCCGGTCTGGCACTGAACTTATTTGTGAGATCCTGGAAAAAGCAGGTGACATCTGAAGATGAAACATCAACTCAAGCGGGGTAGCATACTGAGCCTCCTGATCCTGATCCTGATCCTGATGCTGGCAGCAGGAAGCAATGCTCCGGTCCTGGCTGAAGAAGAACTGGACAAGACCGGAGAGCTCCGCTTCCAGATTGAACGGATTGATGAGGGAGAGAAAGGCCGCGGAACGGTCGAAACAGAGCTGGATAAAACGTTTCCGCAGTTGTTTGAACAAGACACCAGAAGAAAGATCATCAGGAAACAATATGAGACGTCCCAGGACTTAAAAGAACTGAAAAAGGACCTCTTTCCCGGAAATGTAAAGTTGGACCGGAATCCAAATGAAATGAGCGGGCCCCTGTTTGCAGCGGACTATGCCGAACCGCGGCTGGAGGATGTGCCGGAAGAAGATGCGGCCAAACCGTTCAGTCCGTTCGTCCTGACGATTTTAGTCCTGGTTGCAGGCACACTGCTGGCCATTGTATTTTGGCTGATCAGGAAAGTTTCCCAGGGAGGCACAGCATGAAAAACCAGACGCATGTCAACGTAACAGTAAACTTTGCACAAATTGGCGGACGGGCATATGATCTGAGAATTCCAGTCCATCAGCCTGTCAGGCATCTGCTTCTGAATCTTGCCGACACCATGGGCATGCAGACAAAACAGCCGCTTACGGCACTGAAGGTGATCAACAAGCAGCTGGTTCTCGCAGATGATGACAGACTGGAGGACTTTCCAGTAACAGATGGTGACATTCTGCTCGTATTGGCTGAAGCCGAGACACAGAAACAAGCATAAAGGAGCAGAGCTGAATGATAGAGAAAACGATCAACATCGAGGAACTTGACCTGCATTTTGAAATCGAAGAAGGCATTTGGCGCACAAAGGTAAGGAAGTCGGATACGAAGGTGACCGATCTGCGGCAGCTCGATCTGCTGTCAGAAGCAGCGGACCGTTTTGTACCGGCAGAAGTGCGGGAAGGCGAAGATCACCTGCACTTTGAATTTTCAGCCGCACCGCATGAAAGAACATGGGAGCAGGTCATAAAGCTGAATAAGGCAGATCGCTTGCGGCTGCTTAGCAACATGAGCGTGTTCTTTGGACGTTTGCCAGCACGCCTGACTTATTTCTTCCATCCGGACAATCTGGTATTTGATGAAAATCTGATGCCGCGGATTCTATACCGCGGCATTCGCCAGATTCTCCCGCCTTATGAGATGAACGAAGACCGGCTGCTTGAGCAGTATAAATGCCTCGCAGTCGCCATCTTTTCCAAGAAATTTACGTTTGACCAACTGTATAACGGATCTCTTGCAGAAGCGAATGAAACGGAATTCGAGCGGAAAACCGCTGCATCGGAAAGCCTTGATGCGCTGTCAGCATATTTAAAAGAGAGCTACCTGAAGGAACAGAAGAAAATGGACAGAACCATGGTACTTGTCCCGGAGAAGCGCTTTAAGCTGTTTAAATGGCTTGCATTTTCTATGATTGCGGCAGCAATTTTTCTGGCAGTTCCTTTGGGTTATTTTTTATTTGTCAAGTCGCCGTTTGACGAGAAGCTGCTTGAGGCCCATCAGAGCAACCTGGCTGAAGAGCAGGATGGAGTCATTGCCGCGTTAAAGGACATTGACCCGGAAAAGATGCCGCAAGCAACGAAATACATACTTGCATCCGCCTATGTCAAAACAGAACGGCTGTCACTGGAAGAGAAGCAAGTCATTCTCAAGAACATCAGCCTGAAGAGCGAACCGGATTACCTGCTTTACTGGATTTACAATGGCAGAGGCGAGTTTGACAAATCAATTGATCTGGCCAAACTCCTTGATGACCCGCGCCTGACCATTTATGGACTGATCAAAAAAATTGAGCAGGACAAGAATGATCCGGAACTCACAGGAGAAGAGCGGGATCAAAAAGTAAGTGCTTCCCAACAGAAGCTTGAGAAGCTCCGAAAAGACTACGGGCTGGATGAAGAAGAGGAAGAAGCGGACAGCGAGCTTGCACCTGAAGCAGAGAAGAAGCCGGATACACCGGCAGAAGCAGATCAGAAAAAACAAGCGGAAAAACAAGAGAAACCAAAGGAAAAAGCAGAGAAAAAAGCACCGGAGAAAAAGACTGAGAAAAAGACGGATAAAAAATAACACAATCATTCAGAAGGAGAGGGTGAAACACGATGGGAGAACCCGTTTTGATGGTCGCATACAGAGACCGGCTTCACAAATGCCTCTTGCCAGCGGCAGAGCAGAAAAAGATAACCATTGGAACACAGCAGCATGACACGATCCTCTTTCCTTCGCTAGCAGTTGCCCTGACAGCCGATTGGGATGGAGAAAAGCTCCATATTCAAGACCAGCAGTTAAAGATTAATGAAGGCAGGGCTTTCACAGCAGGCAGCGATCCCGTCCATTTGTATCTGGCCGGTGAGATGGAACGGACGGTGCTGGACCTGTCAGCAAAAGGCAGTGTATCGCTTGGGCCCGATGCCCATCATGATGTCCAATTTACTGCATCAAAGGCTGATTTCATTCTGTTCCCCGGCGCATCCGGCTATGCGCTGGCGTGCGTCGCCGGTGAGCTGTATCACAATTTCACGAAGGTGACGGAACAGACTGTCCTGGCACCGGGTGACCAGTTGTTCTTCGACGGCATGCGAATCGCTGTCTATGAGGATGAACTGGAAATCCTGGCGCCGGCAGGGAGTTTTAATACAAGGCTGGCCAGCCTTGTCAGCACGGGCGCTTCCTATCATCCGGATTATCCGGACTATCACCGCTCGCCCAGAATCATTTACCGGGAACCGGAGGAGAAGCGGATCATTGCCAAGCCAGCCCACAAACCGTCCAAGCCAAGTGAACAGCTGGCAAGGACGATTGTGCCGCCGCTGGTCATGATCGCAGCCCTTGTGGCGATTACCATCTTCCAGCCGCGCGGCATCTACATTCTGGTCATGCTGTCTGTCACAATCGTGACGATCATCTTTTCGGTCACGTCGTACGTTAAAAATGTGAAGAAGTATAAGGCAGACATGAAGAAAAGAACAGAAAGCTATAAGGCATACATGATCCGGAAGACAGAGGAACTGCATCATGCCAGGGAAGAGCAGCGCCATGCCTTGGCATACCATTATCCGGATGTGGAGACCATTCGCGACAAAGCCCGCGCAGTCGATGCCCGTGTCTATGAAAAAACCATGTTCCACCATGATTTTTTGGAATATCGGGCAGGGCTTGGCACGATCAACACGAGCTTCCCGATTGAATTCAATGATGAAGAATTTACCCAGGATGAAGATGAACTGATTGATGCTGCCCGCAGCCTGAAGGGACGCTTTGCTCAGGTTGGGAATGTGCCGATTGTGACGTCTCTTGTCAAAGGGCCTGTCGGCTATATCGGACCGCGTTCACTTGTTTTGGAACAGCTGCAGCTGCTGGTCATGCAGGTGTCACTCTTCCACAGCTACCATGATGTGCGCTTCATCACGATTTTCCCGGAAGAGGAGAAAGAACAGTGGGAGTGGATGCGCTGGCTGCCGCATGCCAGCTTGCCAGACGTCAATGTGCGCGGCTTCGTTTACCATGAGCGATCGCGCGACCAGGTGCTGTATACCCTGTACCAGATACTGAAAGAGAGAAAGCTTGCAGCAGACGAGAAAGAAAACAAAAAAGAGAGAACCTACTTCTCACCGCATTTTGTCGTGCTGGTGACAGATGAAAAGATCATTCTGGACCATACGATCATGGAGTTTTTCAATGAAGACACCACAAGGCTCGGCGTCTCGCTCGTTTTTGTCCAGGATGTCATGCAGTCACTGCCAGAGCATGTGACGAATGTTGTGGACATTCGCGATGCAGAGAGCGGCAACATCATTCTGGAAGAAGGCGAGCTGGTAAACCGCAAGTTTGTGCTCGACCATTTCCCGGAAGGATTTGACAAAGAAGAGGTGTCAAGGGCATTGGCGCCGCTGAACCATTTGCAGACGTTGAAAAATTCAATTCCGGAAGCAGTCACGTTTTTGGAAATGTACAGCGTCGAAAAGGTAGAAGAGCTGGGGCTCCAGCAGCGCTGGCAGCAGAATGAAACATACAAAAGCCTCGCTGTGCCGCTTGGCCTGCGCGGCAAGGAAGATATTGTTCAGCTGAACCTGCATGAGAAAGCACACGGTCCGCATGGCCTTGTCGCCGGGACGACCGGTTCAGGGAAATCGGAAATCATCCAGTCGTACATTCTGTCGCTGGCGGTCAATTTCCATCCGCATGAAGTCGCCTTCCTCCTGATTGACTACAAAGGGGGCGGCATGGCGAACCTGTTCCGCGATCTGCCACATCTGCTCGGCACGATCACCAACCTGGACGGCGCCCAGTCGATGCGTGCACTCGCCTCGATTAAGGCAGAACTGCAGAAGCGCCAGCGCCTGTTCGGCGAGCATGACGTGAACCACATCAACCAGTACCAGAAGCTGTACAAAGAGGGCAAGGCATCAGAAGCAATGCCGCATCTGTTCCTCATTTCCGATGAGTTCGCCGAACTGAAAGCCGAACAGCCGGACTTTATGAAAGAACTCGTCTCAACTGCCCGGATCGGCCGCTCGCTCGGGATTCATCTGATCCTCGCGACACAGAAGCCGAGCGGTGTGGTCGATGACCAGATCTGGTCCAACTCGAAGTTCAAGCTGGCCCTGAAAGTGCAGAATGCCAGCGACTCGAACGAAATTCTGAAAACCCCGGATGCAGCCGAGATTACCTTGCCAGGCCGCGCCTATCTGCAAGTCGGCAACAATGAGATTTATGAACTGTTCCAGAGTGCCTGGAGCGGCGCAGCATATGTGCCGGACCAGGAGGATCAGGCCTTCCTGGATACGACCATTTATGCGATCAACGATCTTGGCCAGTATGACATCCTTTCTGAGGATTTAAGCGGCTTGGACAATATGGTCAACATTCAGAAGGCCGAAACTGAATTGGACGCAGTCATCCGGCATATCCATGAATATTCCGAACAAGCGGAGATTAAACGGCTGCCAAGGCCATGGCTGCCTCCTTTGCAGGACAGACTGTACGTGCCTGATCTGTCAGCCAGCAATTTCCGGGAGGCCTGGGCACAAGACAAGCAGCCGCTCATCGCGACCATCGGCATGGCAGATATACCAGAGATGCAGGCTCAGATCCCGCTGGAAATCAATTTGACACACAGCGGCCATCTTGCAGTCATTTCCAGTCCGGGCTTCGGCAAATCGACCTTCCTGCAGACACTGGCCATGGACCTGGCGCGCAAGCATCACCCGGGCAGGCTGCATATGTATCTGATGGATATGGGGACGAACGGCTTGCTGCCGCTTAAGAAACTGCCCCATGTCGCAGACACAATCCGCGTCGATGAGGAAATTAAAATGGGCAAGCTGTTCCGCCGCCTGACCAATGAATTGAAGACAAGAAAGCAGAAACTGAGCGAATACGGCGTCGCTTCGATTGATATGTATGAGCGAGCGAGCAAGGAAGAAGTGCCGCATATATTGGTGTTCGTGGACATGTTCGATTCATCCATCGATGCGAGTTATAAAGATGACTTTGACCTGGTGATCAACCAGATCGCCAGAGAAGGCGCAAGCGTCGGCATCCACCTCGCAATCAGCGCCGGCAGACTGAGCGCCATGCGGACACCGCTGCTCGCCAATATTAAGAGACAGATATCCCTCTATCAGATTGACCCAGTGGAAGTGCGGGGTGTGGTAGGCAGGACGACATTGGAAGTGGAAGAGATTCCGGGCCGTGGCCTGATCAAGCTGGAGGAGCCCACAGCCTTCCAGACAGCATTGCCTGTCCATGGTGAAGATACGCTGGAGATCATCGAAGCCATCCAGAAGGAGTCAGCCGACATGAAAGCAGCTTGGAAAGGAACCCTGCCGCCGGCAATTCCGATGGTGCCGGAAGTCATTCCGTATGCCGCGTTCCTGGAGCGCAAAGAAGCAAAAGACATGCTCGAACAGGGCGGCATCCCATTTGCGGTTGATTTTGAGACGGTAGAGCCGGTCAGCCTGGACGTGGCAAAGGATCAAAACAACCTGGTGCTTGGCGACAAGCTCGACATGATTGAGCAGACATTCCTGACCCTGATAGAAAGCACTGTACGGAATGAGCAGATAGACACAGGCCTAATCGACAGCCGCACCTCTCGTTTCAGTTCACAGAAAGACAGCGTGGACATTTATGCCAGCGATGAAGCATCGATGGAGGAAATGATTGAGCGGCTGGGCAATCTCTTGGAAGCAAGGGAAGATGCCTTCCAGCTCATGCAGAATGACAGTGGCGGACAGGCAACACTGAGCGGTTTCTTAGAGCAAGTCAGACCGCTCGTCATTCTTCTCACAGATGCGCCGTATACGATTGAGACCTTGTCCACGACAGCCCAGACAAACCTGGCAAAACTGATTGGAACAGGCGCCCGCATCGGCATTTACTTTGTCATCGGTGCGATGAACGGTACCGTCGACCGCTTGTATGACGATTTGGCAAATGCCATCAAGAAACAGAAAACAGGTATCCTGCTAAGCCGGATAGCAGATCAGAATCTGCTTGATGTCATCCAGCGCCCGTATAAAGAGAAAATCTTGCAGCCGTATGAAGGCTATTACATCAGACAGGGGCAGGCAGAGAAGATTAAGATCGTTTCGCCACTTTAAGGAGGTATTGAAATGTCATCTTATGCCTACAAGCGAGAACAATATAGGAAACTGGTAGTTCGTTTGGATGGTTACTTAAAAGAGCATGGAAATTTGATGGATGAGATTGATACCTATTACAAGCCTTACATTGCCCAAATTGTAGAATTGGATTCTAGTAAAATACCAGCAGATGATTTTGAACCGAAGCGTAAAGAGCTGACAATTAAACTGGAAGAGAAAATTAAATATGAAGGCGATAAGCATAATGACCTACAAAAAGCAAGGAACATTGCCCATAGCAATTTCTTGAAATATGAGCGACTCGCAGAGTTGGAAGAAGCAGAAAATGCCTCAATGTTTTGGTGATAATTGTCAACATGTACATGAATGGAGGGAGAACAGATGAACGATGTAAAAATTTTTGATAATGAACTGCAGGAAATGAGACAAATTGCCAAGTCTATTGAGAAATGTATTGGCGATACGTATCAAAAATGTCTGTCGCTTCAAGCTTACGTGGAGTCTGGCGAATGGAGTGGTGAAACGAGAGACTCCTTCTATATGTATTTGGTGATATTGCAGGAATACCACCTACAGCTTCATGAAATATCAATAATGCAAACTTTGGCATTTGATAACCTGGATGGGTATTTTGATGATTTTCACAGCCATGCGGACGTTCAGAAGGTGAAAAGTTTATGACCAATCCTGATAACGATATGTTCAATGCACCAGAGCTCTATTTGCTTGCCCGTGCATTCGATGGGGAAACCATTGTCGGATTGCCAGATAAAAGAATTTTCCAATTGATGGGAAAGTCCGTTTTTGAGGCAGCGTACAAACGTTTAATAGAAAAAGGGTTATTTTCGGAGCAAGGAAAACTTACAAAGAGCGGTTACATTGTGATAAAGACGCTGGAGCAATATTGCCAAAGTGACAAATATGTACGAATCAATCAAGCCACATTTGCATTTAGGAAGGACGCAAAGGAAGAATTAATTATCCTTTATGAACCGTTAGATGGAAGTGAGAAGTACAAACTGCTCATGTTTTCTAAAGATATTGCTATGGAATGGCTGAACTTCTCCTTTCCGTTTATTTCGAGAGAGCCCAAACAAGACCCAAGTGATTTTATGAAAAAACCATTGCTTCACAGAGAAAAACACGATTTGGATGATTTTGAACCAGAATACATTCTGGATATTGAATTATTCGATCTCGACAACAAGAAACCCAAACAGCGATGGCTTATTTTCGAGAAAGATGAAAAGCTGATTTCGGTGAATACAGAAGGCTGGAAATACTATTACGCTAGTCAAAATTGGTTAAAGAAGATGTTGCTGAATGAATTAAATCAGGAGGCGAAAACATGATTAAACAGGTCATAACAAAAGCAGCAACAGCATATGTAGCATCAAGTCTACTTAATTACATGACAGCGAAGAGTAATCAAAAAATTGTTATAAGAGATGAAGAGCACAAAGAAATAAGCACACAATTAAAAGCGATTAGGGATGAATTAGATCAAAAACTAAACAGTGCCATTGCAAAAATGAAAGGCACTACATTTTATACAGCCGGAAAAGCAAAAGAAACTGTCGATCTATTAGGGACCATCAATAATAAATTTTTGGAACTAGTTGATCATTACGAGTTTGCTGCCAAGGCTGTGACGCATTCTTTGGATACGATGAATGAACAAGATCAGATGATTGGCAGCCAGATTACAGAGAGGGGAGGAGGAAATGGTGGATGTTAAATACGTGGTGACTGAATGGGAAGCTATGACAAACGGACTGTCATCTTTGAGGGGAATGAACAGTCAGAGTACCTTCGGGGGGGCCTTTAAAGAGCTAAAAGAGGTTTCAAAATTGCTGCAACAAGCAAAGGCTACTATTCGAGAGCTTGACTGCGATAATGATATAACATTTGTGCATGAAGATTACCGAAATGAATACGATACGCTATTGAGCAAATTTGACACTTTAGGCAGTTTTAGAGCTGGAGGAATTGTGGATGAAACAATAGATCAGCCATTCTTTTCAGATTTGGATCTTTTTGCTGGCGCTCTTCATAATGCCCAGATAGAAAAGATTGGAGTTCCGAATTTACTGGGATTGGTAGAACCGGTTTTACCAAGTCTTATTCCAAATCCACAGAACATGGCAATAACGCAAGACTACGAACCTGAACAGCAAGAAAAGAAATTGGTCTCGCTAAAAGATTTGTTCGAGGCTGGAGATGCGTATTGGGGGAGTAAAGTAAAAGAAGAATACGAAGAGTATGTGGATAAGAACGGAGACAATAAAAGTCTAGAGATGTACATCAAAGAGAATCTATTGAAAAGCAGGGATTTTAAATATAAATCAATAAAAGACAATCAGGAGTTAATTGAGCTTTTGGCAGATGTGGGATCGTTATATGGTACCGGAACAGCACATGCTTTAGGGGAAGTTCAATCTGCTCTGCAGAAGAAAGATGTGTTCTCAGGGAAGGATTTAACTGACAAAGAGGCAAAGGGTAAGCTTTATATGGCACTTTTAAATTTAATTCCAGGTTACGGGTTATTTAAAAGAGCCGCTAAAGGGGGGAAAGTAAGTAAAGCAACTCTGAATGGCAGCTTGAAGGAAGCAAGAGTCCTAAAGGTAAAAGGATCCAAAATTTACAACAAAAGTGGGGAGTTAAAGAAAGCCAAAAGTGCATATAAGAGCGAGACCTTAACAAAACATTTATTTTCAATGCCCCGCTGGACAGAAAAATTTGGTGTGTCAAAGGCTGTTGATGAACTTAAATCACTGATCCAGAAGGTCTCAAAGGCTGAAGTCTCAGCTGCAAAAGGGGTAAAAGGGAAAGAAGGCGCCAAGCTCAAGGAAAACCAGCACCTAAATATCAATAAGGGTGATGCTGCACAGCCAATGCCAGCTCCCAAAGATGTTCAAGTGAAGGAAAGCCAATTAAAAGGAGTCAACCTCACCGACAATAATGTACATGCAACAGTTAAACAGCAACAGGCAAAAACCCAGCATCCAAGCAATAAGAAGGGATATAATGGGAATGAGGTTAAGGAAGTAGAGGCTCCTAAAGTAAAAGAGCAGTACCACCAACAGACGGCGGATGGAGAACAGGTGCGGGTGGATTTGAATCCGCCAGTGATTAAGAATAATGGGACTAAGGGTACGGGTAAAGATAAGGGAGTTAGTGAAACTAATTTAAGAAATATTGATGATTTTATAGATGGTAACAAGAAATTTGATGAAGTCATTGAAGACTTTGCAAAAGTATATAAAGAACGTGTTGATTTAAACAAACCTTGGTCTTGGGATGATACTATTCCGGGTGGGGATAGCTTGTCTTCTGCTCAAAAAAGAAAGATAAAAGAAATAGCTATAGAAAAAGAACACATTCCTGAAATAAAGGTTACACAAGCAGATGGTATGAGGTATGGATTTGCCGACTTTGCAAGTGCAGGTGTTGTAGAAGAGACTGTTCAGCTACCAGAAAGATTTTGGAAGTTAAAGGATAAAAAACAGTTTAAGTGGTTAGATGAACAAATAGGTGGTACAAGAAAAGGGATGACGTGGCATCATACGGAGGTTCCTGGTAAAATGGAGCTAGTCCCCTTTGGTATTCATAATATTACACTTCATAATGGTGGAAGGACCAAAGGTATGTGGGCCGATGCCCCAAGATAATAATATTGAGGAGGTATAGAAATGGAATTTAAGGATGGATCAATAATTTACCCCTTACCGGACGATACTTTGCTCTCTGAAAAGGAAGGTAAGTGGAGAATAAATTTACCAGAAACGTATAAAGAATTTATAAAAAAATATAATGGTGGTACTCCTATAAAGGATAGTTTTAAGTGTAATAGCCATATTTATGCGATTGATAGGTTTCTATGTATTTTTAAAGTAACCGGAGAAAGAGAAGACGAGTATTATGATATAGGAGTAGTTAGAACTCAATTAGATGAAAGAATTGTTTTTGATGAAAATTTAGTAGGTACTGAACTGCTACCAATAGCTGTTTTATTTGCAGGTGACTTTGTTTGCTTAGACTATCGTAACAATGTTGAAGAGCCTGTTGTATGCGTTTGGAATCATGAAGAGTCTTCAGATTTAAATCCTATAACATATATTGTAAGTAATAGCTTTGAAGAATTTCTAAATATGTTAACAGAATAGATACTTGTCGGTAGTATCTAAACCTTGATATAATGCCCGTAAGTTAGCAATACTTATTTTAAGCACTTGATTGTCTAATAGGCAACAGGTGCTTTTTGTTTTTTGTGAGAAATTTATGCTTTGGTCTACATGAAAAATGGAAAATTCATAACTCATGATGGTTATACCATCAAGGCATTCTGTTTTAATACTGTGTTTGTGAAAATAATAAGATAAATAGGTGAGACTACATTTTACATGCAAAGAGGACTTATTATACTACAAAACCACAAACTAAAGACAACAATGACAAAGCTCGCGGAAATCTTAATTTACACAAATAAACTATACAGGAAGTAAAACATTGATAAAGCACTTGATTGTCTACTAATGGCGAACAAGTGCTTTTTGTATTTTACCCATGGAGAACAAGTGCGGTCGGGTTTGAATACGCAGGTGATTAAGAACAGGAATGAGACTAAGGGTACGGATAGAGGTAGTAGAGTTAAAACATTTGTGGACAAAGGGAAACAGTTTACAAATGGTAGAAGAATTAAGTTGAAGCCTGATATTAGGTACAAAACTGGAGAGTATGATTACTATTATGAAACAGATAAATTAGGTAGGATTTCAAAATTTGAAACAGAGAACTTACAATTAACAAAGAGAACAGAAAGATTACCACACAGAAAAACACACCAGGTAAAGTAAAAGGCTAAGACCATGCAGGGCATTTGGCAGGGGATAGGTTTGGTGGTTCACCTAAAATTGACAATCTGGTATCGCAATTATCTGATGTTAACATGAAGAAATATAGAAAAGTTGAAGATAAATGGGCTGCTGCTTTAAATGAAACACCTCCGGAAAAGGTAAGTGTTGATGTTGAAATAGTTTATACTGAGAATGATGTGCGTCCAATGAAATTTGAAGTTAATTACATTATTGATGTTGAAACGGACTTTGCAACATTTAACAATTTTTAAAGGAGTGAAATTGATATGAAAGAATTTGAAGATAGATTCAGTGAACTGCAAGCTGATATGATTTCCATATGTATGGAATATGTTGAAGGTAGAGCTGATAAAGTATACGTTTATGCTTCATATGAAGAAGGTGTGATATCGGGTAAGTTCTTTTATTTAATTAACAACCAATACGTAAAATGTCATAAAGTGAATGATGCATTGAAGAATGGAGAAGAAAGATATGACGTATCTCCGGAACGAATGTTTAAGGTATTACAAATTATTGGTGAAGATATTGAACAAATTGAAGTATTATGTAAAGAATACGAAAGAGACATGCCAACTGAGATGAAATTAATATACGATGCTAAGAGTGGCAAATTCCAAGCTGAATACCAGTATGATTTAGTACATACGAATGATGACATAAAAATGGCTGATGATTTCGCTGATGAATGGTTTAGGGAAATAAAAAATAATAATCTTTAAACTGAAAATTAAATGGATGCCCAATTTGAATTCATCATGAAGGTTGTTCCTATCTTGGACATATAACCATGGACTGCTAAGAAAATTATCATGCTCGTTTTAAAAAAAGACAGAGTAGTAATGTAAGGATTTGAGAATATGAAGAGACTTCTTCTAATTGCACTAATCATGGTAGTCTCCATGACAGCAGGATGCAGCAATAAAATCACCGAAGAAGATTTAATCGGCGGGAAATGGTCAGCAACTGCGGCATTTAAAAATGAAGAGGCTGGAGGTGAACCGGTATGCGGTTATTATGCCAAGGGCCTAGAGTTCAAAGATAAGGAAAACGTATATAATGAATATAAAGGAGAAAATTTCAAATATCATTTAAGAGAAACAAAGGAAGGTAAAATAGAAATTGAATTTTATCCTCCTAATGGTGCGTATGATTACTATGAAATTTATAAGGTAAATAAAAATGCCTTTGCTATTATCGGTCCATATAAAGAGGTCGGAGATAGTTGTTATTTTGAAAGGGAAAATAATTGAAGCGTCTGAACCTTGAGTAGGCTTTGCCTTTCAGGGTTCTTGCTGCAACCCTTTAGTAATAAAAACCCTGCCAAATGGGGGATTAAGATGGAAAATCCAAGAGCTGTTTCTCTTTGGTTTGGAAATTGTAGTAATGAGGATTTGCTAAGCAAGTATGTAGAAATAAAATGTGATAATGAGGGAGACAGAATTCCTTCAAACTTTATGAATGATTTTAAAGTAGATTTCCTTGAGTATAATCAAGATTTATTAGAATGTACCTATAATGAATCTCCTGCTTCTTCTTTGTCTGAATTACTAAAGAATGCTTCTTATTCTGACGCACTTATAAGTGAACTTAAAGACTTTTATGGTGAAAGTTTAGAAGAAAAGTACAATATTGTTATTCGGTTATATGATTTTGAATATGAGGAACTTGTTGAGGAAGCAAAACTTGATGGTAGGAACCTTAAATATATGGGGTCTGTTATTTATGAAGATTAGTAACTGAATATGATAATTAATATGGTATTTGAAGCCGCGAAGCACTTTTTGTTAGTTAACAAAAGGTGCTTTTTGCATGTAATAAGTATAAAGGTTAAATAAGCGGATTAAAGACCTTGAGGACTCAATGCCTTTCAAGGTATAGCGGTTAATATAATAGAAAAGGAACCCACAGTTATTTTGAGCTTTGTTGGATATCATCCCGGCAATAAAGGGACTGCAAGCTCAAAGATAGGGGTGAGGGGAATTTTACAACAGTAAAAGAGAAAGAAAGCTATATTGGGGTGACCTCCATATAAGCAAATCGTCGATTGGGTTCAACTGCACCCATTGAAACCGTCAGTTGAAGCGGAGAGGCTAACCGTTGGGGAGTGAATGATATGAATGAAGAATTGCTACGACTGTATAATAGTTTTAATAAAGAGCATTTACCTGGTTTTTTTGATCAGCTTGTTGAATTTATAAACATAAATAAGGAGAAATTTGAAGGTTTTTTATTTAACGATTCGTTAGATGCTATAAAGAGATTCAAAGCATCAGATTTTTATCTGGGCACATCTGAAGATAACTTTAAATTAGCTATAAGATACTATGTAGATAAAATTCCTAACTTTTCAGATCGAGACATATGCAAAAATGTAATAAATTTGTTGTGGGATCTAGCAACTTATATGTCGAATGAAGTATGTCCTAGTTGCCAAGACTCAACTTTAAAAATAGCTTCATCTCTCGATAAAAAACAAATATATAAAACTTGTGATAGCTGTTTAATCACTATTTTTCAGAATACCTTTATAAAGAGACCGGAAGAAATGGTTCCAGCTACAAGGAAGCAAGTTGACAGTTTGGACGATTATCTTAATGCCTAAGAATAGTATAAAAAATAAAGGATCAGCGGAGGATAACACCTGAAAGGCTAGATAAGGTGGTTTAATAAATTATGAGGTATGGGATTTATAGTGAATTAGTTGAAGAAGTTATTCAATTCGCAGATTCAATGCAGGATACACTAAAAAGTGAAGTTCTTGGGAATATAGAAATTATGACAGATATTAATGAGGCTATACAATCTGCTTTTAACGATACGTTTGGTGACGATGAATATAGCTGGTCAGATATTAGACAAATTGAAATAGGAAAAGTTAAGGGGAAACTGTATAAATTAGATGCTGATCAAAAACCGAACAATTTAGAGGAACTGACTGAAGATATTTCTAAAGGACTTAGAAACTCTTTACCGAACTCACTTAATAGCTTTTTTGAAAATGTTGTAGTTGATTTAAGAAATTGCGCGATAAATCGTGCTATAAACGGTCAAAGTAATAATTTTTATGAACAAATATTTAGCATTTATAGAGCTGGTGGATTTCCTTGTGGGTGGAAAGGTGATTATCCGGAGAGTGGAAAGATAATTGCTTTTTTTGATTGAGCTTTTTGCATTAACAGGGGTCAGCAGATGGAGGGAATTAGCATGGAGGTTAAAAAATCTTTAAAACATTATTTCAAGGAACTATTGGAGTTGTGGGAAAAGGATTATGGGACATCTCCAAAAGTATCTTGGGATGAAGAAACTGATCCAATGTTATATTTGAGTAGTCCAGATGAAGAGGAATATGTGTATTGGATGCCTATTGAAAAAACCAATTTAGAGGACTTCCTAAAAATTGAGAGTGTGCTTGGTTTAAAAATTCATGATTCTATTAAAGAATATTTTAATTCATATTGGTTTTTAAACTTACAGGGCTTTTATGATCAGCGCCTGGTTAATCTTGAGCCGGTTGAACCTGGTAAACATGTATTAGAATTTTTTCAAGCAATGAAACATTACGAAGAGAATCGCGGAGGAAAACTTAGATATATTCAAATGGGTTTTATTTCTCCTGAGGACATTGCTATTACGGTTGATAATGATACAGGACAGATATTTATAGAGGATTTTGAAACTGGAGAAAAAGAATGGTTAGCTAATTCACTTGTTGAATTAATTGATAATTTAAAGGTTCAATTAAAATAAAGAAATTCAATTTTAGTGTTTATTCTTGAATACCTTGCACTGCAAAGGCTTAAGTTATGAAGTGCATATAAATAAGTATCCTAATCACCGGGATGGGGCAACAATGCTTCTTGTTTTATAAAAGATATTCACGAGGAATTTTAGCACATAGGTGGACAATTAAAAGTTAATGGGAAAAATAGTAACTAAGGGTGAGACTGTGGTAAAAATTGAAAAGATACATGAGAGTTTATCTACCGAAGATTTAGAGATCTTTGAGCATAATCATAATATTACACTTCCAATGGATTATAGAGGTTTTTTGCTGGAGTATAATGGAGGTTATCCAAATCCAAGTATTTATAGGATATCTGAAGAATTAGGTGAAAGTATATTAAATATTTTTTATGGAATTGGTAGTATGTATGATAATTTAGAGAAAACGTTTGATTTTTTTGATGAGATTTTAGAAATAGGTTTTATTCCGATAGCAGATGATCCAAGTGGGAATCAAATATGTATCGGAATTAGCAAAGAGTTTTTTGGCCAAATATATCATTGGGTTCATGATGAGGAACATGAGGGAATGAAAAATATGTATCTTCTATCAAATAACTTTAAAACTTTTCTTAACAGTTTGTATGAGGGCCAATAACTTTCAGTACCAGTAAATAGTTGTATCTTGTTACTGAGAAAGTAAAATAGAAGAAATTACGTGTCCCTTGATTGGCAATAGCCTCTCAAGGCTTTTTTATAGAAAGATACAAACAAGCAGTAAATGATTATGAAATATAATTAAAATTTATGGAGGGATAGTAAATGAGCTTTGAGATGAAACCCGAAATAAAGACGGTTTTAGAAAAAATTGAATTTGTTAAAAGGTATAAAGTGATATCTGAACAATTTAGAGGAAATCCCAATGATATAAATGATAGATTAGAGAATTACGATATAGTAAAGGTTAATGAAATATTTACAAAGTTAGGTTATGATGCAGCTTTTGATAACAAGGAGAAATTCTTCAAAGTAGGAGTTGTAGATAATTCACCGAATTATACGATATGGTTTAATATAATTTTAGAATATGGAATGACGGAGTTTATTTGGGTTGTTTATCATAATAATGAGGTGAGATTAGGAAGTCCTTGGAGTGTTTACTCTAGATTATTAATTGATCCAAGTGAAAGAATAAAAAAGCCAGTGTATCGAAGTTATGAAGAATTAGAAGAGATTCTAAAAGAGGCATTTTTAATGTATGAAGATTTTAAATTTAATTTAATCAATATATATAGTAAACAAAAATAAATAGACCAAATTTGATATTAAGTAATACCTTGATAGTGATGTGATCCCTAAAAGTTAGATTTTATATTAAGCTGATTGGCTGGCATAAGTTCGGTACTGTACCGAACTTATGCCAGCCAATTCCTGTTTGAGACTTATTATTATAGTATTCTTAACTCATGAAAAATAAGATGAAATACGATATGGTTTGAAAAACGCGTGCTAGTCAACGACAGGAGCGAATTTGATTTGATTGAGAAAATCATTAAGATGATTGAGTTGTATGGTGAAGATGATGATTTTTTTGGAGAGGTATCAGAGGAATATATTAAGAATGCTGAAGAAAAACTTGGAGTTAAATTCCCAAACAGTTATCGAGATTTCATAAAAAAGTTTGGTTCAGGAGGAATATGTGGCGTCGAACTTGAAGGGGTTCAGGGAAAATTGGGAGCATCTGTTGTTGATGTAACAGAGAGGTGGAGAAGACTGGGATTGGACAAGAATTTAATTGTTATAGAAGACTCGGGAGAATTTGCTAGATGCATGTATTGTGCAGATATAAATGATAACAGAATATTTAGCTGGGAGAGAGGCGGTATAGTTTTACATCCAAGATATAATACATTTAATGATTATGTTGTTGATGTATTTCAAGAAGGAATTGATAACTGGTGAAAAACAATAAACTCATCCAGATGGTTGGAGGGAGTAATAGATATGGTAACAATTAATCTAAGAGATTAATTGAAACGATAGAAGGCATTGCGAAAGATAGAGAGAAAATCGATAACTTAATGTTTGATGAGGATACTGAAAAATAATGTTGTATGTGAAGACGAGCGGGAGATAAATCCATATGTGTTAAACGAAAGTAGGTGTATTTATGAGCAAAACTGAAAACCTTATGAACAGCATATGGTTTGGTGAAAAATCAAATTTATCCTCTACTGATATTAAACAAAGAATATTAAAATCAGAAACAGAAGCTGATGCATTACATAATCTAATAGAATTATTTAAGATAGGGGACTTTACGCAAAAGCCCTTGCTGGCACAATTAATGAATCAAACAAAAGATGAAGCTGTTCTGAATTTATGCATTAGAGTATTTTTAGCTGTTGCTGCGCACGACGATTTAAAAGATCCAAGTATTCTCAGATTTCTTGATAATGCTGATGTAAATATAATAGAAACGTTTGCATCGGCTGCAGTGACGTCCTTTTCCCTTAGTGTGATCCCTTATTTATTAGCTTTATTAGAGGAATGGGAAGATATAAATGAAACAGCGAACGTGATTAAAGATTCTATTGATTTCTTCTTAGGTTTTGAAAATAAAATAGGTGAGGAAGCCAGCATAGAGGAAATTGGCGAGTATTACTTCAAGTTTTGTAATCAAAACAAAACAGAGAATTATTACTTTCAACACGAATTGGTGTTCACTGGAGATATGGCCAAAAAACTAATACATAGAGTGATGATCGCGGTAAAACAGGAAGAACCACTAAGAATGGAGTTAATTCCATCATTATTATCCATTTATACTGGTGAAAAAGCGCCTGGAGATTATAACACTATCGTGAATGATAGGAATTACAAACTGTTTGTTGATTATATAAACAGATTGTCCAATACAAGTTGGGTAAGGGGTCAAAAATATTTCTATGGATATAAAATTTAAAGGAGCATAGATTGATAACCATGGGTTTAAGATGAGTATACGGATCTTACTTAAAGCCTATTGATATCTTATGATAGCACGGTTTGTTTGATAGATGAAAAGTTAGACTAAGGGTTGATAAATATTGAATGATTCAAATTGGAAAATATATTGAAACGTTGGGGGATGACCTTGGACAATTCTGATTTTAATGGATTAACAGAAGATGGTAAAGTGATCTTCTTTCTTGGACTTTCAGAAGAAGTATCGTTGTTATTTTCTCAAAAAAAGGATCGAGTCCAAGCGCAAGAAGTGATATTTGAATGTTGGAGATGGCTAGAAAAAAAGGAAAACATAGGTGAGACCCTTTATGAGTTATTAGATAATGAGGAAAATGGCATAACTATAATTCAAGAGAGGTCGGATAATGAGACAGATATCACTGCTTGGAACTGTATTATTGATGCAGTAGCTTATACTAGCAGAAAAGCCTTTGAAAGAGAAGGTGTGAAATACTATCCAGAACCAATTGCTTTAGTTGATGATTCATTAGTAGAGCATTTTGTTGATTGTTTTCAAAAGTGTGTAGAAACATCGGATATGCTTCTTCAGAGAATGTATTCTCTATTAAATAACCAACACTTGATTGCCGGACATAGGCAACAAGTGTTTTCGTCTAGAATTCGATAATGGATCATAAAGAGAACTTAATTGGTGGAAATGGTCAGTAACCGCCGGATTTGAAAATGAAGAGGTCTAGTTCTTTAGTGATTATAAATGACGCCGACGGTGTATTACAGTTATGTTGGAATAATTAATAAAAGGATTGGATACGAGTGTTTATAAAGTATGATGAATATGATCTGTTAGAACTTTTTCAAAGTGAGCCGGTGAGTATATCTGGTAATCTGGATGATGGAGAATTAATGTATGCTTACACAGATAATCAAAATTTCAATGTAATTTTAACTTTAGATGTATATCAGCAAACGTGCAGTCTGAGTATTACATTTCATGATGCTATCGTATTTACAGGTGATTTTAAAAACGTAACAAATCTTAGAAGATACGACAAAGATATGGTCATGAGTGTAGGTAATGAAGAAGTACTAAAAGTTAAGTTTTATGAACAAGTTGGAGTAGAGTTACTTTGATATTCTTACCGGTAAATCGCTAGGGGTGGCTGATGCTTCGTAAAGATAATATTACTGTTATCATACATTAATTGGCTACAGGCCTTTCAAGGTTTTTTATAGCAATTAAAAAATAACGTCTTGGAAACCTGCAGAAGGTGGACAAGCTGTAGCTTTATCAAAAAGCTTAGATCCCGGATATGATGGTATTCATAATGTAGAAAAGGAATGGGGAATTAGATAATGAAATCGCAAAAAGGCTAGAAACTATTTTTAGAAGGTGAGAAGATGATATTACCAGAAGAGTTTAATGAAAAATGGGATGTAAATAAAGATGGTCCACTAATTAAATTTAATTCCAAAGAATTAAGTAGCGCCAATTTTACAGATAAAGTGAAGAGCTTTTTGTCTATAGGAGGCTTGCCAGAAACACCACCACCACATTTAGAATTTATCTCATCAAAAGCATTACTGAGGCCAGTTACGATAGTACTTAATAAGCCAGAGGTGTTTCAAAATTATTGGTTCCTGGGATCAACTGGATCTGGTGATCCAATATGTATAGTCGAGAGAACAGAAAATATAGTATTTTTAAATAACACTGACAACTATAATGAGGTTTTTATTAATTCATCTATAAATCAATTTGCAGAATGCTTATTAGCATATTCAAAAATGATTGATAAAGCAATAGAAATAAATGGTGAGGATGCCTACATTGATAATGAGATACCTAATTCTGTTATTAACTGGTTAAAAGGGGAATTAGAAAGAATTGACGCTAATTGTATAAATCAAAACTATTTTTGGTTTATTGAAATTGAAAATTTAATTGAGTAGCCATATTTAATATAAGTCTATATTTGAGAGAAATATGAAATCTTGATTGGTTAATAGCCTTTCAAGATTTTTTTATAAATTGGATTAGTACTGATTAATAGAATAATAGAATTACACGTGGGCTTTTAGGTAACGATTTGCAATTGACCTGGCTTGGATTGAAGGATGTAAAAACTATTCAACTTGTGCCATAGGAATTTAACAAGAATTTTGGACATCTCGGTGGAGAAAGTGAAACCAATGCAGGAGCATTCACATCAGGTGAGTTTGCTAGTATGCAGTAAAGGAGAGAAACACAATGAAAATAAACAATACAGTTTTTGGTGAACTTGAGTTTAACGATTATGATTGGGTAGGATATATAAACATTGATTTTTTTAGAAATAAAGGAAATGTGGCTTTAATAGTAAGGGGGGAAGATGATGGACAGTTTGAGGATGAACAATATCAAGCTTTTGACCGTTTAATAGAAAATTGGAAACTACTTCAACAAAGCATCTTGAAATCTATACTAGATTATTATCAACAAAAGAGGCATGAACTTGGTTACGATATTGAAACGAATGAAAATTATCCTTTAATAGAAACAACTGACCAGATTCTTGAAAAGGTTACGTTAGTGGGCATCTTTGTTCCGGATAATGATCTTAATGAGTTTCTTGATATAGGTTTAACTTTCGACTGTACATGGGATAAGGAAAATGGATTGGGTCTCTGTCTTATTGAGGGTGAAGTGACAGAAGTAGGTTATCAGGATATTGTATTTTAAATGATTTGTTTTTTAGAAGGCACAGTTGGATAAGAATTCAAAATTTAAGCTGGTGAATGATAAGCCAAATAAATCTTAACTCAAGTCAACGCTAGGAAACCAAGAATTCAGCGATTCACTTGGTGTTATCATTAAGTACCTGGATAAATACAATTAATGGTTCACGAAGTAAATCATTTAGGTAGCAGATTATAGGGAGGTGCTATTAAATGAGTAAGATTGAATGGCAATTCGCTGATGAACCAGTAAGCGAAGATTATGTGAAAAGTGTTGGAAATCATTTGGGGGTTGTCTATCCAGAAGATTATACAAGTTGCGCTTCTATAAATCATGGTGCAAATGTAGATCCGGCACTATTTGATATAGGAAATAGAGAAAAAGTATTCGGGACTTTATTATCGTATGATAAGGATAATGATGAATTTATCGTTGATGTTTATAACAGTTATAAAGAAACATTACCTAAAGGATTAGTCCCTTTTGCATTTGATCCTGCAGGTAACTTAATATGTTTTGATTATAAAGATCATGAAGATCATGAAGATAATCCAATCGTTGTATATTGGGAACATGAAAACGCTGGTGAAAAAGAAATGTATATGAGAGAAGAAGGCTTAACGGAAGAACAGGCTGAAAAACGTGCAAGAGAAAATGTATTTTACGTTGCTGAAACGTTTACAGAATTCCTGAAAAAACTGCATGATTAAATTAATGAAGTCTTGATTGGCAAAGGGCCTATCAAGACTTGAAATTCGTTAACACATTAAAGGAGGAGGAGGAGGAAATTTGCATAACTTAAAAATAATGAGGGGATTTAAACTGGAACAAAAAGCCCCTGAAAGTATAATTGAAAAATATTCTAATACACTTCCTGAATCATTAACCGATATTTGGAAAGAGTATGGATTTGGAACGACTTTAAATGGTTTTCTTAGGATAATTAATCCTGAAGAGTATTTCGAAATTGTCAAAGAAACATATATTAGACACCAAAATACAATACCATTATTTACAACAAGTATGGGGGATATCCTTTTGCTTGAGAAATATGGTGATAAATCGTATATTATTCAATTAAATTATCGTAAAGGGAAATCAAAAGTCATTGCTTCTAAATTCGAGCTATTTTTAAGGTTTCTTGAGGAAGAAGAATATTTAGTAGAAGACATGGAATGGGATCCTTATTCAGTAGCTATCCAAAATTATGGAATACCAAATTATAATGAGTGTTTTGGTTACGTTCCTCTTCTTGGATTAGGAGGGGAAGAAAAAGTAGAGAATCTGCAAAAAGTTAAATTGATTGAGCATATTTATTTAATTACTCATTTTATGGGGCCGATTGAATAAATAGAAAAAATACATGATTGTAGACCAAGAGATTACTTAAAGGTAGTCTCTTTTGTTTTAGATAACACCTATTGTAACACTATGGAGAAGAATTGGCAGAGTCTTTGATTCCTTTATTAGATGATATGATTGAGAGCTAAGCAAATAGATAAAAGTGAATTGTAAAAGGAGGAACCTTGATTGGATAAAGAGGAATTAATAAACTTTATTAATAAACATAAGGAATCAGATGACTTTACAGGTGGAGTAGATGAAAGTCAAATTAATTCAATCCAAAATGAGCTAGGGGTGAAATTACCAGAAAGTTATAAGTGGTTTTTAACTACCTATGGTTCTGGTGGGTTATTTGGAGTTGATATTTTAGGAGTGGCTAAGTCAAATAGAGCTCCTATCGTTGTTAATACAAAGAGATATAGAGATTTAGGAATGGACAAGGATTTAGTAGTTATTGAAGATGCTGGAGAATATGCTTATTGTCTAGATATCAGTGAAATGGAGAATAATGAGTGCCCGGTAATAGCTTGGAATAGACCAGGGGGACTTGATGACTACAATACAGCAAAGGAATTTTATGAGTTTTTATCACAAAGGTTGTTGGATGCAAAAGAAGCATGGGAAGAAGAATTTTAAGATAGAAACATTCATTAAGAGATGTTCGTTTTAGAGTTAATGATTTGAGAATAATTTGGATTAAAAGTGTCCCCAAATTAGTTTTGGACCTCTTATACATATATAAAATCAACCTATTAGGTGATAACAAGATGAGATATCCATATGAATTAAAAAAAGATCCATTTGGTATCACAAGAATAAAACTGCCGGAAAAAATAGCAGTCTTCTCGGACGTATTCGAGGATATTTCAACAAGAGAAGAAGCGGATGAGTACATTGGATACGTTCAGAAAGTTCTAGAAGGAGCGTATGAGAACTTTGAAATCACGTTGAATGCGACAAGTCTACTCTTAAGGAAAAATACGACAATTGCTGAGCATCATTACCGGGTTGAGGAACCCTTTAAATGTACGATAGAAACGGATGAGTTTTTAGAGTTAATATTAATCTGGAAAGAAACAATAGTCTAGATAATTAAGATTCCAGCTTTCATATTAGTGACATCAATGAAACTGATTGATCTGTTATTCTCCCATGAGAGGGAAAGCTTTGTAAAAGATACGACAGATGCAATGTCCTTCCCTCCCCGATAAAAGTATATAATGTAAGTAATTTACATATAAGGGGTGGGTTTATGAATAAAAAGATAACCTCATTGTGCATTGCTTTAGGTGTGTTGCTGTTTACGTCATTGTCCTATAATTACGTGCAATATGACAAATTAAGAAAAAGGGAATCTGCACTTTCCAGTATCTCAGGTTCCGCTTTATACAATATTCTGGAAAGGTACAACAGTATAAATGAATTGTTTAAAGAGAATTTAAATCCAACAACGCTGAAGAAGATTCAGCAGGCGTTGGATGATATTGATCCATACGCTGGTATCGCTGATGCGGCTCTATATGATGGGACAAGATATTTATCTGAACTGGACTACTCCCTGTCCCTGTCAATCAATGCCTTAATAAAAAGACATAAAGAACAAGACGCATTCCAGGATAAAGACTTGATGCTATTTAATAACTTAAAGTCAGATATACAGATGATCCCAGGGGCCATCACGGGGACGTATTTTTTACCTGAGGAGCTTCATGACTCTAAAGCTGATTTAGAACCTAAAGATTACAGCCGAATGATCAATATGATAAATAAAATTGAGAGCCAGTTGGATGCCTATAAGGGAAACTGACTGGCTAATTTTTATTTAAATTGAGATGCAGTAGAACAGGAGGAAGGAATTAAATGGTATATACAGCTCTTATTAAGAGGCTGGATCCTCAGATTGAAGAAGAAGCGACCATAGAAGTTAAGGGTATTGAAGTTACCGGATTTGTTTCTATATTGTCCTTATAAAATTGAAGAGGGAAAAACTTATCCTGTATTTATTGGGTTTACTATTTTAGATGAGCTGGTAATTCATGAAATCCAGGAAGAAATTAAAGAAATAGAACGTATCGGACTGGGTTATGGATACTATATTAGAGGTTTATTACATGAGGATAGAATCGATGCAGGGATTGTTTTTACTGACGAAGATGAATACTTCTCTGATTATCCTGAATTGGTAGAGAAATATGTCGAGATGAAAGTTGACAGAATCAGTATAGAATTTTTAGAGAACCCACTAAAATGGTAAAGTGCAAAGTTGAAAGCAACACGGAAGGTGTATTAGAGAGCTGCTTTTTGAAAAAAGTCGTTAGAATTCACTTGTTCGTGAATGAGGGTAAACTTTAATAAATATGAGTGATAGGAAGATGCTTATTGAGAAAGGATCTGGAGTGGGAATATGCAGATGCTGAAGTTTCCGAAAATGTAATCAAAGAAATTGGCATGCGATTAGGGTTCCTGCTGCCTCAGGATTATGTAGATTGCGTAAAAATCTATGGAGGTGCGAGAGTATTTCCAGAAGAATTTGCAGTAGATCATGTAGAACGCTGCTTTGGCAGTTTATTTAGCTTTGATAAGGAAAGTGGTGAATTCATTGTTACAAAGTACGATATATATAAATCTACCCTTCCGCAAAAATGTTTCCAATTACCATTGATCCGGCCGGAAATTTAATTTGTTTCGATTATAAAGACCATGAAGATCTTCCAGCAGTCGTTTTCTGGGAACATGAGAATGCTGAAGAAAAAGAAATGTACTTGCGAGAAGAGGGTCTAACAGAACAACAGGCTGAGGAACGTGCAAGAGAAAATATATATTATGTAGCAGAGACATTTACGGAGTTTCTTAATAAACTGCATAACTAAAGATCAGGGTCCGAATGTTGTTTTACGTTGCTAGTTTAGAAGCTGCGGATAACAAGCAAGGTAATGAATTGCTATTGAAAATAGCCAGCATCAAGAAGATCAGGTTTTAGGTGACAATTTTCAAAAAAAGAATAGCCATAAGAGAGTTCGGAAGTTATCAACAGGAGGAAATTATGAACTTAAAAGTGCTCTTAATCACTTTTGTTGTTACTTATGTATTGATCAGTTTACCTGCGATATTTGGTATAGGTTATGTGATTGATTGGGTTCCAGAAGCAACTTTGTTCCAAAAGTTTAAAAAGTATTTCGTTGATGGACTTCTTATGAATTTTCTCATTAAGCTCATAATCGCATCAGTGGCAGCGGTTGTGGTTCATTTTGTTTTATCCTTTAGGCGAAAATCTACATAAGCAAGAATTATAATGGCAGTGGTAAGCGAGGGTGGTGCTGCAAGATGTTTGTATTGCGTGAGAGGTTAGATAAAGTTCTTGGAGAAGGTATATATAAACGCCAAAATCCCAATTTAGTGCAGAATGCCTTAATAAGACTGGGCGTAGAAGCATCAGAAGATTTCAAAGAATTTTATAAGCAATATGCAGGCCCATTTTGGGAAGAAAACATACCCTTTGAATTATTGGACTTGGTAGATGGTGAAAACAATATAGAATCATATACACTTATTGTCAGAAAGGAATACGGTTTTCCAAAGCAATTTTTGGTTCTAAGTGAAATGTCGGCAAATGCTGTTTTAATGCTGGATTCTGAAATGGACTGTGTTTATACAATTAATTTTGAAGGTGGAGATGAACTGCTTTTAAAAAGAGAGTTAAACGCTACATGGCCCTCTTTTTTTGATTTTCTAACGGCATATTTTAATTGTTAGTGGTGAGTAATATATATAGAAGTTAAAAAATCTCTCATTATTAGTGACGAGGCAGGTATAACAAGTGAAATTAGATAGGAATAAAAATTTAGTTGAAGAAGTTATCAATGCAATCACTGATATGCACTTAGCTTACAATATAAATCTTTTGAATTTGGATGTTAATATAGTATGTGATTATCAAAAAGCAAAAGAATTGGCATGGTCTCAGGACTTGGACGAGGTAGAAAATGTTTGGGAGGATATTAAATCTTTAGAGAGTGGAGACATAATCGGGAAGTTATATGAGGATGATCTGAATTCTATGGAACGGCCAATAAGAGAAATGATTCAATCGTCAGAGATCTACCCAAGCGATTTTGTATCTAAGTATATTGAAATTTTTGAGGAAATAAGTGGAGATCTCTATATTTGTGCGCTTAATCGACTGATAAATGGTAATGTAGATAATTTTTATGAGAGAATCTTTGACATCTATAAGCTTGGAGCATGGCCTTGCGGGTGGCAAGGTAATTATCCGGAAGGAAAAATGATTGTATATGTGCCTGAAAAAATTCAATAACTTGTAACTAGCTGAGATAGCTTTTGGAACTCTTTTTTAAATACTGAATTAGGCAATTAGCTAAGAAAGAGGATAATTAAGGAATCATTTATCATGTGCCATATGCAGAAGGGTTCCGCAGAAAGCTGAAGTTTGAGGAAGCCAACTTTTATAAAATCAGTTGCGAGATTGGGATCCAGGCCCCAAGGAGGATGAATGCTGTTGAAGACTTCTCAAGATGTGAATCATTCAGAAACAGATACTTTAATCGATGCATTTAAAAATGAGCAGCGCGCTCTTTTATCGAAAGTACAGCTCAGCAATACCTTCCAGCTGGAAGAGGTCGAGACGGTTGCGGGCGTGGACTTAGCTTATTGGGAATCAGAGGGGAAAACTTTTGGCACCTGCTGTATTGTGGTCATTGATTTTCATACACACGAAGTTGCGGAACGCGTATACAGTTCCGGTGAGATTACCGTACCGTACATTTCCGGATTCCTTGCATTCCGGGAGATGCCCTTAATCAAGTCGGCGGCGAAAAAACTGAAGAAACAGCCCGATGTCTATATGTTCGATGGGAATGGCTATTTGCATTACCGGCATATGGGGGTTGCCACTCATGCTTCTTTTGATTTGAACAGGCCAACCATTGGCGTAGCAAAAAGTTATCTGAAGATTGATGGAGTAGATTTTTCCATGCCCGAAAATCGGGAAGGGGCCTATACGGATATTGTCGTGCATGATGAGGTTTACGGCCGCGCGTTGAGAACGACCAAGGATGTCAAACCAATCTTCATCTCATGCGGCAATTGGATTGATCTAGAAACAAGCCATGACATCGTGATGCGGCTGGTCAACCGGGAAAGCCGGCTGCCTGTACCAGTGAGGCTGGCAGATCTGGAGACCCATCGAATGAGGAAAGAGTTGCGATGACGGTGAAACAATCGAAGAAGCAGATGAAAACGTTCCGAAATATAAATAAAAATGCCAGGTGCATGTAGTGCGCCTGGCATTTCTATTATGTTATGAACCCTTCAATTCATAAATCTTTTGTCAATAAATCAGATCAATTCAGCTGTCCAGTCTGCACCTTCTTATATATATCCAGATCCTTTGGTGCAATCCTGTAAAAGTTTTAGAGATCCTTACCGTTCTTATTTTTCTTTGTAAAGTATAGGAAGGAAATTATTTATGCATTCTTGAACAATTAAGTAGGAAGTAAAGACACAGACAGCTGTTTTTATGATCTTTGGTTGTAGGAGGCGCAGTCATGAAAAACATATTCGCAGGAACGTATCAACAAGTGGAAGAAAGCATAAGTGAAAGTTTCATGCAAAACCGTATTAATACATTGAAAGAATTCAGGACGTTCAAGATGCTCATTTTTCTTGTCTTCTTCATTGGCTTGCTTTATGCCATATATGGCGGAAGCATCTACATCGGTAATCACATGGAAGAGGCGGAGATTACGCTTGATTTGAATAATGAATACATCCCATTTCTCTCAAGTATATGGTACGTGAACCTTGCGGCCTTGTTTTTCTTATTGGCTGCGGTTACGGGGCGCTATTATAGCGGCAAGCATAATATAAAAGGATTTTATCTATATAATATCTTTCAAATGCTGGGTTTTTTTATGTTTATGCTCCTGTTTTTTAAGTTTAGCCAGCTCGTCATTTTTACCTTTGCCGTGAGAGTGCTATATGCCGTCATTTTCATTGCAGTGCTTTTATTTATATTGGTGAAAAGCTACCAGAGAGCTGTGAAAATGGTGTACGGGAC
>Ga0153921_1000322_pt1 | contig 28867 bp, 22 predicted proteins | sample TSNJ005MetaG_FD_104691 | JGI IMG/M metagenome (GOLD analysis project Ga0153921, IMG submission 104691) | Attine ant fungus gardens microbial communities from New Jersey, USA - TSNJ005 MetaG | ecosystem: Host-associated > Fungi > Mycelium > Unclassified | place: USA: New Jersey, Brendon T. Byrne... | reverse complement strand
CGGCGCCGACGGTGACGTGGTGGACATCACCCTGCACACGGTCAAGGTGCAGAACTTCGACAAGACCATCGTCTCGATTCCCACCTGGCGCCTGATGTCCGAGTCGTTCAAGAACTGGCGCGGCATGCAGGCTTCCGGCGGGCGGCGGATCAAGCGCAGTTTGTTTATCGACGCCAGCGGCGTGCGCTTCCTGCGTGACGATGAAGAACTGCGCATGACCCAGGTGCACCTGCTCACCGACTACATCGGGCGCAAGCAGGCTGAACTCAAGGCCTGGAACGAAGCCCAGGGCAACAGCGCGCAACTGTCGGCCAACCGCCGCCGCATGACCAACCTCGGCACCTTTCGCGCCTACGCCCTGGCCTATCTGAAAAGCCACCCGGACATCCAGCCGAACATGACCTGCATGGTTCGCCAGATGCAGACCACCGCCCAGGGCGTGCCGCTGGAGATCTACTGCTTTACCCGCACCACCGTGTGGGCGGATTACGAGCGGATCCAGGGGGATATCTTCGATTACCTGCTGGCCGTGCTGCCGGAGTTTGGCTTGAGCCTGTATCAACAGCCGAGTGGCAGTGATTTGCGCGCGGGGATGTTGCCGGCGGTGCTGGGGGCCAGCCATTTACCGGCCCCGGAAAGTCGCGCGATTTAAGCCATGGAGCGGTTGGGCGGCTTTACGCCCAACCGACTGATCCACACCGCCCCCACGATCACCAGCCCGCCCAACGCCAGCCGTCCCAGCGGCTCATGCTGGTTCCAGATCAGCAAATTCAGCAGCAGGCCCACCGGCACGTGGAGGTTGTTCATCACCGCCAAGGTGCCGCCCTGCACCAGGCAGGCACCCTTGTTCCACCAGTACATGCCCAGCGCAGTGCTGACCAACCCGAGGAACACCAGTACGCCCCACTGCAGCGGCGCGTCGGGGAGGAAGTCGGCTTTGCCGAACAGCAGGAATGCCGGCAGCACTACCAGCAGCGCCCCCACGTAGAAATAACCGAAACGTCGGTAGTGCGGCAGATCGCTCGGATAACGCGCCACCAGGTGCTTGTACATCACCTGCCCGGCGGCGTAGGTGAAGTTGGCCAATTGCAGCAGCAAAAAGCCCATGAGGAAGTGCGGCGTGATCTGGTCGAAACGAATCACCGCCGCGCCCGCTACCGCCACCAGCGCGGCGATCAGCGCCCAGGGATTGAAGCGGCGGTTGAGGGCGTCTTCGATCAGGGTCACATGCAGCGGCGTGAGGATGGTGAACAGCAGCACCTCCGGCACCGTCAGCACGCGAAAGCTCAGGTACAGGCACACGTAGGTCACGCCAAACTGCAAGGCGCCGATCAGCAGCATGCCGCGCATGAAGGCCGGCTCCACCGAGCGCCAGCGGGTCAGTGGGATAAACACCAGCCCGGCCAGCACCACGCGCACCAGCACCGCGAAGTAGCTGTCGACGTGACCGGCGAGGTATTCGCCGATCAAGCTGAAGGAAAAAGCCTGAATCAGGGTGACAACCAGTAGATAGCCCATGCGCGCCTCGTTTCGAATGGGCGGGACATTAAAGGTTTTCGGCGATTGACGAAACTCGAGGCAAAAAAAACCCGACCTCGCTAAAGCGTCAGTCGGGCAGGAGCACTCAGGAGCAAAAGTGCAAAGGGAGGTTCGTTACGCGTACTTGAAGGGTTTGCGTGGCACTAGATAAACACCGCGCGATTATCTGGCGATTAACGGATCAGGCCACCTGTGCCAACAAGGCCTTGGCGTGGTTGATGCCCTTTTCCTGGAAGTCCCCGCTCAGGTTCACTCCTTCGGCGTGGATGAAGGTCACGTCGTGAATCCCGATAAACGCCATGACCTGGCGCAGGTACGGTTCCTGGTGATCGGAGCTGGCGCCGGTGTGGATGCCGCCGCGAGCGGTCAACACTATCGCGCGCTTGCCGGTGAGCAAACCCTGCGGGCCGGTAGCGGTGTATTTGAAGGTCACACCGGCGCGCAACACATGGTCCAGCCAGGCCTTGAGGGTGCTTGGGATGGCGAAGTTGTACATCGGCGCAGCCATCACCAGCACATCGGCGGCGAGTAATTCGTGGGTCAATTCATCGGAGCGGTCGAGCGACACCTGCTCATCGTCGTTGCGCTGCTCGGCAGGCTTCATCCAGCCGCCGAGCAGGTTGGCGTCCAGGTGCGGAACCGGGTTGAGGGCCACGTCGCGCACGGTGATCTGGTCTGCCGGATGGGCGGCCTGCCATTGGCTGATGAACTGGCGGGTCAGTTGGCGGGAAATCGAATCCTGCTGGCGAGCGCTGCTTTCGATGATCAGAACATTGGACATGGCTTCGTAGGCTCCATCTGTAAATGCTGTAAGGCGATGGAGAAAAGGTTAACCAGGGCTCATTCGATTAAAAAGCGCAAAAAACTGCTATAACCCATCTATAAATTTGTTTATATGTGCAGTGTTCCTGTGGACCTGCTCTGCTGCTTTATTTCGGCGCACAGTCCAAGGCGATTCGCATCTTGATGATGGCGCGGTTGAACTTGACCGTGGTGTTGGTGCTTTTGCCGGCGGGCACCGTCACCGTACGGCGACGTGGGGACTCCGGACCGTTGGTGAAGGTTACCGAACACACGGCATCCTGGGTGCCGTAGTTATTGAGCTGGATCGAGCTGATGTCGCCGTCCACATCGGAAGCGGTGTAATCGATTTGTACCCCACTGATCTTTTTAGTCACGTCGATGGGGTAGGCAAACGCGGTCATCGGCAGCAGTGCCAGCAACACGCAACAGAATTTTCTCATTCGGCAGTCTCCAATAAGGACTGTCAGCTTAGGACAAGAGGAGCCCATCTTGAAAGCGCCCCGCGTTACCCTCGATCAATGGCGCACGTTGCAAGCCGTGGTCGACCACGGCGGCTTCGCCCAGGCGGCTGAAGCGCTGCACCGTTCGCAGTCCTCGGTGAGCTATACCGTGGCCCGCATGCAAGACCAGCTCGGCGTGCCCTTGCTGCGCATCGATGGGCGCAAGGCGGTGCTCACCGACGCCGGAGAAGTGCTGTTGCGCCGCTCCCGGCAACTGGTGAAAAACGCCAGCCAATTGGAAGACCTCGCCCATCATATGGAACAGGGCTGGGAGGCCGAGGTCCGCCTGGTGGTGGACGCTGCCTACCCCAACGCGCGCCTGGTGCGTGCCCTCACCGCCTTTATGCCGCAGAGCCGTGGTTGCCGCGTGCGACTGCGCGAAGAGGTACTGTCGGGCGTTGAAGAACTGTTGCTCGATGGCATGGCCGACCTGGCTATAAGTGGGTTCATCATCCCGGGTTACCTGGGCACGGAAATGAGCGACGTGGAATTCATCGCCGTGGCTCACCCCGATCACCCCCTGCATCGGCTCAACCGCGAACTGAGCTTCCAGGACCTCGAAAGCCAGATGCAGGTGGTGATCCGCGATTCCGGCCGCCAGCAACCGCGGGATGTGGGTTGGCTCGGCGCCGAACAGCGCTGGACCGTCGGCAGCCTGGCCACCGCCGCCACGTTCGTCAGCAGCGGCCTGGGCTTTGCCTGGTTGCCCCGCCACCTGATCGAGCGCGAGCTCAAGGAGGGCCTGCTCAAGCAACTGCCCCTGGAAAAGGGCGGGAGCCGCAACCCGACGTTCTATCTCTACTCGAACAAAGACAAACCCTTGGGCCCGGCCACGCAGATCCTCGTGGAACTGCTGCGCACCTTTGACACTGCGCCGCTGGACGCACCGTTCGCGGCCCCCCAGCAAGCCTGAAACGGAGTTCACCCATGGCCTGGTTCGAACATGAAGGATGCAACCTGCACTACGCGCAATACGGTCGCGGCAGCCCGCTGATCCTGATCCACGGCCTGGGCTCCAGCAGCCAGGATTGGGAGCTGCAGGTCCCGGTGCTGGCCCGTCACTATCGGCTGATCGTGGTGGATGTACGTGGCCACGGCCGTTCGGACAAACCCCGCGAGCGCTACAGCATCCAGGGCTTCACCAACGACCTGCTCGCGCTCATCGAGCATCTGGACCTGCCCGCCGCGCACGTGGTGGGGCTGTCCATGGGTGGCATGATCGCGTTTCAACTTGCGGTGGACGAACCCGCACGGGTCAAGAGCCTGTGCATCGTCAACAGCGCGCCCGAGGTCAAGGTGCGCAGTCTCCAGGAATACGGGTGGTGGGCCAAGCGCTGGACGCTCGCCCGGGTGCTCAGCCTCGCGACCATCGGCAAGGCCCTCGGCGACCGGTTGTTCCCCAAGCCGGAACAGGCCGACCTGCGGCGCAAGATGGCCGAACGCTGGGCAAAAAACGACAAACGTGCTTATCTCGCCAGCTTCGATGCGATTGTGGGCTGGGGCGTACAGGAACGACTTTCGAGAATTACCTGTCCAGCCCTGGTCATCAGCGCCGACCACGACTACACCCCCGTGGCGCACAAAGAAAACTATGTAAAACTGCTGCCCGATGCGCGGCTGGTGGTGATCGAAGATTCACGCCATGCCACGCCCTTGGATCAACCCGAAGTCTTTAATACCACCCTGCTCGATTTTCTAGAGACAGTCGAAACCACTACCCAGGATCACTGACCCATGCTGAAAAAAATCGCCTTCTTTGCCGGTTCCGTTCTGTTCGCTGCCAACCTGATGGCCGCCGAGCCCGCCAAGGCGCCTCACGTGCTGATCACCACCACCAACGGCGACATTGAAATCGAACTGGACCCGGTCAAGGCGCCGATCAGTACCAAGAACTTCCTGGCCTATGTCGACAAGGGCTTCTACACCAACACGATTTTCCACCGTGTGATCCCGGGCTTCATGGTCCAGGGTGGCGGCTTTACCCAGTCGATGTCGCAGAAGCCGACCGAAGCCCCGATCAAGAACGAAGCCAGCAACGGCCTGCATAACGTGCGTGGCACCTTGTCCATGGCGCGTACCAATGACCCGAACTCGGCCACCAGCCAGTTCTTCATCAACGTGGCCGACAATGCCTTCCTCGACCCGGGCCGCGATGCCGGTTACGCCGTATTCGCCAAAGTGGTCAAGGGCATGGACGTGGTCGACATCATCGTCAACTCGCAGACCACCACCAAACAAGGCATGCAGAACGTGCCAATCGATCCTGTCCTGATCAAGTCGGCCAAGCGCATCGACTGAGGTCTGCAGGTAGTTCCGCGCGCGGCCCACGAGGCGGCGCGCGCATTTGAACAGGAGAGCCCGCCAGGCGGGCGTCAACCTAATGCTCTATCGTCGTTTTGAAAAGCTGATCGATATTTTCCGCGACGCGCCCAGCGCCGCCCCTCCCGATAAAGTCCTGCCCTTCTACCTCTACTACCTGCGCCAGGTGTGGCCGAGTTTTGCCGCATTGCTGGTGGTGGGCCTGATCGGTGCGCTGATCGAAGTCGCGCTGTTCAGCTACCTGAGCCGCATCATCGACCTGGCCCAAGGCACGCCGCCGGCGAACTTCTTCCAGCTGCACAGCACCGAGCTGATCTGGATGGCCGTGGTCGCCCTGCTGCTGCGCCCGATCTTCGGCGCCCTGCATGACCTGCTGGTACACCAGACCATCAGCCCGGGCATGACCAGCCTGATTCGCTGGCAGAACCATAGCTATGTGCTCAAGCAGAGCCTGAATTTCTTCCAGAACGACTTCGCCGGGCGCATCGCCCAGCGCATCATGCAGACCGGCAATTCCCTGCGCGACTCCGCCGTGGCGGCGGTCGATGCGATCTGGCACGTGGCGATCTACGCCATCAGCTCCCTGGTGCTGTTTGCCGAGGCCGACTGGCGCCTGATGATCCCGCTGGTGACCTGGATCATCGGCTACAGCCTGGCGCTGCGCTACTTCGTGCCACGGGTGAAGGAACGCTCGGTGATCTCGTCCGAGGCGCGCTCCAAGTTGATGGGCCGCATCGTCGACGGCTACACCAACATCACCACCTTGAAGCTGTTCGCGCACACTCAATACGAGCAGGAATACGCCAAGGAAGCGATCATCGAGCAGACCGAAAAAACCCAGCTGGCCAGCCGCGTGGTCACCAGCATGGACGTGGTGATCACCACCATGAACGGCCTGCTGATCGTCACCACCACCGGCCTGGCCCTGTGGCTGTGGACGCAGTCGCTGATCTCCGTGGGCGCCATCGCCCTGGCCACCGGCCTGGTGATTCGGATCGTCAACATGTCCGGTTGGATCATGTGGGTGGTCAACGGTATTTTCGAAAACATCGGCATGGTGCAGGACGGCCTGAAGACCATCGCCCAACCGCTCGCCGTAACCGACCGTGACCAGGCCCCACGCCTGAGCGTGCCGCACGGCGAAGTGCGCTTCGAGCAGGTGGATTTCCACTACGGCAAGAAGAGCGGGATCATTGGCGGCCTGAACCTGACCATCAAGGCCGGGGAGAAAATCGGCTTGATCGGCCCTTCCGGCGCGGGCAAATCGACCCTGGTCAACTTGCTGCTGCGCCTGTACGACCTGCAAGGCGGGCGCATTCTGATCGATGGCCAGGACATCGCCGAGGTGGCCCAGGAAACCCTGCGCGAACAGATCGGCATGATCACCCAGGACACCTCGCTGCTGCACCGCTCGATCCGCGACAACCTGCGGTATGGCAAGCCGGACGCCACCGATGAAGAACTCTGGGCCGCCGTGCGCAAGGCGCGGGCCGATGAATTCATCCCGCTGCTGTCCGACTCCGAAGGCCGCACCGGGCTGGATGCTCATGTGGGTGAGCGCGGGGTCAAACTCTCGGGCGGACAACGCCAGCGCATTGCGATTGCGCGCGTGTTGCTCAAGGATGCGCCGATTCTGATCATGGACGAAGCCACCTCAGCGCTCGACTCCGAAGTGGAAGCGGCGATCCAGGAAAGCCTGGAGACCCTGATGCAGGGCAAGACGGTGATTGCGATTGCGCACCGGTTGTCGACCATCGCGCGCATGGACCGCCTGGTGGTGCTGGAGAAAGGCCAGATTGCCGAAAGTGGCAGCCATGCCGAACTGCTGGCCCATGGCGGCTTGTATGCGCGGTTGTGGCAGCACCAGACCGGCGGTTTTGTCGGCATCGACTGAGACAACACCGTTAACTCCCCGTAGGAGCCGGCTTGCCGGCGATGAGGTCCAAAAGATCACCGAGGTGTTTGAGGGCGCCATCACCGGCAAGCCGACTCCAGGTTAAAACGGCGCCAGCCCTTTGTTTCAAAGGGCTGGCGCTTTTTTTTGCGCCTGGATTTGTGCCGTATCCGTGCTGTACTTCAGAGCAGTGCCCAGACGGGCGCTGAAGTAAATCTGCAGGGAGCATCACTGATTTACGGATTGGGTAGAGCGATCTATCAAGGACGGGTTGCATGTCTTTGTTCAAGCGTTCAGTCACAGAGGGGTTAGGTACGTTTTGGCTGGTGTTGGGCGGTTGCGGGAGTGCGGTGTTGGCCGCAGCGTTTCCTGCAGTCGGGATCGGATTGTTGGGGGTGGCCCTGGCGTTCGGGCTCACGGTGCTGACCATGGCAGTCGCCATCGGGCACATCAGTGGTTGTCACCTCAACCCGGCGGTCTCGGTGGGGCTGGTGGTGGGCGGAAGATTTCCGGCCAGGGAGTTACCGGCGTACATCGTGGCTCAAGTCATTGGCGGCACACTCGCCGCCGCCTTGCTGTATTTCATTGCCAGCGGCAAACCGGGGTTTGAACTCGCGTCGGGCCTGGCCTCCAACGGCTATGGCGAGCATTCGCCGGGCGGCTATTCAATGGCAGCGGGGTTTGTCTGTGAGCTGGTGATGACAGCCATGTTCCTGCTGATCATCCTCGGCGCCACCGACCACCGCGCGCCCAGGGGCCTCGCGCCCATCGCCATTGGCCTGGCCTTGACCTTGATCCACCTGATCTCCATCCCCGTGACCAACACCTCGGTCAACCCGGCCCGCAGTACGGGCCCGGCGCTGATAGTGGGCGGGTGGGCGATCCAGCAGTTGTGGATGTTCTGGCTAGCGCCATTGCTGGGTGCGGCGATAGCCGGCGTGGCCTATCGATGGCTGGGCAAGGAGGAGCCGGCTTAAGGCAAACCGGTCAGCCCTGCCGATACGGCAGGGCTGCCCTTGCTTCTTCGGCATACGCCAGGATCCCCACCTGTTCGCGTGCCAGGAAGTCCTCGACCGCATTCTTCAACCCCGGATGACGCAAGTAGTGCCATGAGCGGGTAATCACCGGCTCGAACCCGCGAATGAGCTTGTGCTCGCCCTGGGCGCCGGCGTCGAAGCGTTGCAGGCCGTGGGCGATGGCGTAGTCCATGCCCTGGTAGAAACAGGTTTCGAAATGCAGTCGATCAAACTCGGCCAGGCAGCCCCAGTAGCGGCCATAGAAGCTGTCGCCACCGATCAGGCTGAAGGCCATGGCCACCGGGCGACTACCTTGCTTGGCCAGCACCACTCGGATCGCCTCGGGCATGCGTTCGGCCAGCAGGCTGAAAAACGCGCGGGTCAGGTAGGGCGATTGGCAGCGTACCGCGTAGGTATTGGCGTAGCAGGCGTAGACAAAATCCCATTGCGCTTCGCTCAGCTCATGGCCTTGCAGCCACTCGAAGTCGATGCCCTGCCCCGCCACCTGTTCGCGTTCTTTGCGCATCTGTTTGCGCTTGCGCGAACTGAGCGCGTCGAGGAAATCCTGGAAGTCGCGGTAGCCACGGTTCTGCCAGTGAAATTGGCACCCCAGGCGCTGCAACCAGCCGGGTTGCCGAGCCAGCGCATCATCGGCCAACGCGTCGGTGAAGTTGATATGGGCGCTGGAGAGGCCCTCGATTTCCAGATAGCCCGGCAGGCTGTTGAGCAGTTCAAACCCGTCCTCGGCATTGGCCGCCAGCAGGCGCGGCCCGCTGACCGGACTGAACGGCACGGCCGTCAACAGCTTGGGGTAATAGTCGATGCCCGCCCGCTCACAGGCATCCGCCCAGCCGTGGTCGAACACGTACTCGCCATAGGAATGCCACTTGCGATAACTGGGCAAGGCCGCCACCAGCCGATCGCCCTCCCAGTGCAACAAGTGCTCCGGTTGCCAGCCCGATTGCGGGCCCAGGCTGGCGCTGTCTTCCAGCGCGCTGAGGAAGGCGTGTCGCACGAAAGGTTGGGCCTGCGGCACCAGTGCATCCCAAACCTGCGGGGCGATTTCGGACAGGCTGTCCAGGCGTTGCAACGGCATCGGCATCCTCACTACGTCATGGCGTGAAAGCCTCGCGAGTATCGCTTATCGCCGAGCCCAGCACACCCTCAAATCGCCCGACAAGGCTCTAATCCGATAGTTCCATTCTTAAATAATTTGTCATCTAGATGACATCACTTCGCCACTGTTGCGTCATAAACGATCGTGATAATGACGCCTGTTTTTAGAGCGCCTGGTTCTAACAGGTGGTTATTTTTCCGTCCGTCATCGGTCGGTTGTGTCCTGGATGGTTTGCCATCCCTCCTCACTTTCGGAGATTGATATGCGTCTTGCTTCCACTAAAACTGCGGCGGTCCTGTGCGGCGGCCTGTTACTGGCCCTGAGCGTTCCGGCCAGCGCTGCAGTCGACGCTAAATTGCTCGACATGCTCAAGGCCAATGGCCAGATCACTGCGGCGCAGTACACCGAGCTGCAAGCGGAACTGGCCAAGGATCAGAAAGAAAAGCAGATCGCACAGCAAGCTCAACAAGAGACCAACGAACAGATCGCGGCCACCGCGAAAAAAACCAACGACCTCAGCGTGTTCGACCAGAAGCTGGCCTGGGCCGCCAAGACTCAGCTCAAGGGTGATGTGCGTTTCCGCCAGGAAACCGTCAAGATCGACGGCACCCCCAACAACGGTGGCAAGGACAAGGATCGCCAGCGCATCCGTGCCCGCCTGGGCGCCTATACCGAAATCAACTCGCAGGTCGACACCGGTATCCGTATCGCCACCGGCAACAGCGAAGACGCGCGCTCCACCAACCAGGACCTGGACAGCTACTTCAACAAGAAGTCGCTGTGGCTGGACCTCGGCTACATCGACTATCACCCGGACCAGATCAAGAACCTGCACGTGATTGGCGGCAAGATGTTGCAACCCTGGGTCAGCATGGGCGATGTGATCTGGGACAGCGATGTCAACCCGGAAGGCCTGGCGGTGACCTACAAATACCCATTGGGCACCAGCGCCGAGCTGTTCGGCAGCCTGGGTAACTACACCCTCAAGGACAACGTCAACGGCGAAGGCGTGCAATTTCGCAATGACCTGCGCATGACGGCCGGCCAGTTGGGCTCGCGTTTCTCCCTCACCGACAACCTGAAAGTCACCCTGGGTGGCAGCGTCTACGCCTTTCAGAACGACCAGGACAGCCGCTGCCCTACTGCTGGCTCGACTCAATGCCTGACGCCGGCCGAAACCATTGCCAACACCGCAGCCGGCAATGCCAGCGAGTACCGTTTGTATGAAGGTTTCAGCCAAGTCGATATCGGCGGCCTGGCCGTACCGTTGTCGTTCTACGGTCAATACGTGAAGAACAACGAAGCCACTCAAAAAGATCAGGACACTGCCTGGTTGCTGGGTGCCAAGTCCAAGGTGTTCGGCTTCAACCTGGACTACAACTACCGCGACGTACAGCGCTACGCAGTGGTTGGCGCCTTCACCGACTCCGATTTCGCCGGCGGCTTCACCGGTGCGCGCGGTCACAAGTTCAAGGTCGGCTACGACATCGACAAGAACTTCGCCATCGGCGCCACGTACTTCCTGACCAAGGCCGATTACGCCAGCGCCCCGGGCTACCGCGACGCGAACGCCAACACCCTGCAGCTGGATGCAGAAGCCAAGTTCTAAGTGTCAGCGTTGAACGCCTTGGGCCAGGACGGCCCGAGGTGGTTGTAACAGTCTTGCGTGGGCGGGGAGATCCCCATCATCCGTTCGCCCCACCCACGCGAGCCTGCCTATTCCCTGTCTTTCTGATCCTTGAGTCGCTCGTCAGCCAGGCGCTGCGCCAAGGCATCCACATCCTGTACCGGCGCTTGCGGCATGATCTTCAGCGTCGCCTGCATCAGGCGCATCTGACGGATGAACCGTCGGCAGTTCGGGCAGAACATCAAGTGATGACGCACCAGCAGACGCTCGCGAAAGGTCAATTGCCCATCGAGATAGTCACTGGACCGCGCCACTTGCTCTTTACAGGTCAACATTCGCCCGTTTCCTCAAAATGCTCCACCGTGGCAAAGACTTTAAGCCGTGCTCGATGCAACAGCACACGGACATTGGAGAGCGAGAGTGTCAGAAGATTACAGATCTCTTCCAACTCCAGACCCTGGCGTTCGCGCAATACCAGCACGCTGCTTTGCAAATCGGACAGGTTCAGCAACGTATGCTCCAGGCACTTGCGCAGTTCATCCTCGGTCAGCAGGGCTTCCGGGGTGTCCTGGTGCCAGGCGTAGGGCGCGACGGCCCAGTGGCCATCATCGGGGGTGAAACGGTCGTCGCCAATGGTGCCATGGGGCGAAGGCAGGTCGTCGAGCAGCACTTCCCGGCGATTCTGCTTATAGCGACCCTTGGCGGCGTTGGCCGTGATGGTCAGCAGCCAGGTCTTGAGGCTGGAGCGCCCCTCGAACCGGGCCAGGTTGCGTACCACCGACAGCCAGGCGTCCTGCACCACCTCATCGGCATGGCGCTGCCCGACAATGGCATAGGCCACCGCGCGCATCGCGCTTTGATAGGTGGTGACCAATTCCTTGTAGGCCCGCTGCTCACCCTTGAGCAAACGTTCAAGCAGGTGCGCGTCGTCCGCTGCTGCCATGTCTACCTCGATTCCACTGTGCAAGCCCGCTAATGCAGCAACCAGCCCTGGTAGGAGCTGGCTTGCCAGCGATGCAGGCACCTGGGTGATTCAGTCGCACCGCGCTGATGCGATCGCTGGCAAGCCGTCGCCTACAGGGACGGCGTTACCCCGGTAGATCAGCGCTTGCGCAGGATCACGCTACCGATCGAATAGCCTGCGCCAAACGAACTGAGTACCGCGACGGCGCCCTTGGGCAGATCGTCCTGGTAGGTGTGGAACGCAATCACCGAGCCGGCCGAGCTGGTGTTGGCGTAAGTATCGAGAATCACCGGCGCTTCTTCCACCGAGGCTTCGCGGCCCAGCAGTTTCTTCACAATCAGGTGGTTCATGCTCAGGTTGGCCTGGTGCAGCCAGAAGCGCTTCACGTCTGCCACGTTCAACTGGTTTTCTTCCAGGTGCACACCGATCAGCTCGGCGACCATCGGGCAGACATCGCGGAACACTTTGCGGCCTTCCTGCACGAACAGCTTGTCGGGCGCGCCGATGCCCTCTTCCGCCGCGCGGTTGAGGAAGCCGAAGTTGTTGCGGATGTTGTTCGAGAACTTGGTCAGCAGCTTGGTGCTGACCACGTCGAACTGGTGCTCGGAGGTGGCCAGGTCGGCACGCTCGAGGATCACCGCGGTGGCCGCGTCGCCGAAGATGAAGTGGCTGTCGCGGTCACGGAAGTTCAGGTGGCCGGTGCAGACCTCCGGGTTGACCATCAGGATCGCCCGCGCCTGGCCCAGCTGGATGCTGTTGGCGGCGTTCTGGATGCCAAAGGTCGCCGAGGAACACGCCACGTTCATGTCGAAACCGAACCCTTCGATGCCCAGGGCTTCCTGGACTTCGATGGCAATGGCCGGATAGGCGCGCTGCAGGTTGGAGCAGGCGACGATCACGCCGTCGATGTCGGCGGCGGTCTTGCCGGCGCGCTGCAGGGCCTGTTCGGCAGCGCCGACGGCCATCTGGCAAAGCACCGACCACTCGTCATTGCTGCGCTCGGGCAGACGCGGGGCCATGCGCTGCGGGTCGAGAATGCCGTCCTTGTCCATGACAAAGCGGCTCTTGATGCCCGAGGCTTTTTCGATAAAGGCGGCGCTGGATTCGGTCAGCGGCTGAACGTCACCACGCTCGATGGCGGCGGCGTTGTCGGCGTTGAACTGCTGCACGTAGGTATTGAAAGACTGCACCAGCTCTTCGTTGGAGATGCTGTTGGCCGGGGTATACAGGCCAGTGCCGCTGATGACGACGTTATGCACGGTCGTTCCTCTAAATCTGTCAGGCAGAAGATATTGGTACCGTCGTACCAAACTGTAAGTCGTTCGATTCCGTCCAGCGGCATCAAACTGGCAACGCTTTATTCCATCGCGCCGTGGCTGTACGCCAGCCCATCCCGACGATCCCGGCATTTATAACCGCGAAGTTTGCCACAAACCCTGGGATTTGGCGCCATGTGCCCGATAAACCTGCTGCGCAGTGGGATTGGGCCTGTGGCAAGCAGGCTTGTCGTGATGAGCGGCCTTGTTGTGGCTGGCGAGCCTGTGGTGGCAAGCAGACTTTTTGTGGTGAGCAGGCTTGTTGTGGCGAGCAGGCTTGCCCTGCGTTGGGCTGCGCAGCAGCCCCAGTCCAACCTCCTCGGTCTGCCAGATAGATCCGGTGAGCTGGTTTTAGGGCTGCTTCGCAGCCCAACGCAGGGCAAGCCTGCTCACCACAAAAAGCCCGCCAGCCACAACAAGCCTGCTCACCTCAACAGGCCTACTCACCACACAGGGCTGCTCACCCCAACAAGCCTGCTCACCACAAAAAGGCCACTCACCACCAAGAAAACCCATCTGCCACGACAAGCCCACCTGCCTTAGCAAGCCCGCTCACCACAATTTCAAGCCTCGACCAGGCTCCATTGCTTGCTCAGGCGCTTGTCGGAAATCGGCACTTTGGTGCCGAGCTGCTGGGCGAACAACGACACCCGATATTCCTCCAGCCACCAGCGATAGAGCTCCAGCTGCGGGTCGCGCTTGCCTTCCTGGGTGTGTTTGTTCAGGCGGTTCTGGTATTGCGCCCACAGGCCGCCCAGTTCGGTGCTCCACACCCGATCCTTTTGCACCTGGCTCGGCAGTTTTTCCAGGCGCAATTCGATGGCCTTGAGGAATCGCGGCAGCTCCTTGAACCACTGCGCCGGGGTTTCGCGCACAAAACCGGGATACACCAGGTTACTCAATTGTTGCTTGATGTCGTTGAGGGCCACCGCCTGGGCCAGGTCGATCTTGCCCTTGAAGCGCTTTTGCAGGCCGTGCCAGAGTTTCAACACCTCCAGGGTCAAGCGTGCCAGGCGTTCGGCATGTTCGGTCCAGCTGCCACGCTTGCGTTCGGCCAACGCGGCGAGGCCGGCGCCGTCACGCGGCAAGCTGGCTTCGCCTTCCAGCACGCAGCTATCGAGGCTGGCCAGCAGGATGTCTTCGACCAGCGCGTCGATGCGCCCCAGTTCGCGGTACATCAGGCCCAATTCAGTGAGGCCGGGCAATTTGCCGCGCAGGAATTTCGCCGGTTCCGCCAGTTGCTGCATCAGCAGGCGCTGCAACGCGCGGCGATGCTGGAACTCGGCTTCGGCAGCGGTGGAGAAACGCCCTTCCTTGACCGTGCCGTTTTCCTCCACGAGCGCCGGGTAGACGGTCATCGACAGGCCGGCAATGTTCTGCTGGGTCTTCTCGGCCACCGCGGCGAACACCTTGGCCTCCACCGGCTGCTGGCTCTTCGCCGTCTGCGGTACCGCCAAGGCCGCTTGGCTGGCTTGCGCAAAACGTGCCGTCAGCTCGGCCAGGTCGCGGCCTTCGCCGAGGAACTTACCCTCGCCATCGACCACTTCCAGGTTCATCTTCAGGTGGCTGTCCACCTGCTGCGCGGCCTCGGCCCAGGCTTCATCGCTGACCCGTGCGCCGGTCATGCGCAACAGTTCCCGGCCCAGGGCCTGGGGCAGCGAGCCCTGGCCGAATTCAATGCGCTGCAACGCCGCCTTGACGAAATCCGGCACCGGTACGAAGTTCTTGCGCAACGCCTTCGGCAAGTTGCGCACCAGGGCGATACATTTGGCTTCGATCACCCCGGGCACCAGCCATTCCAGGCGCTCCGGCGGCAACGCCGGCAGCAGCGGAGCGGGGACGCGCAGGGTTACGCCGTCGCGTGGATGATTGGGCTCGAAGTGGTAACTCAAGGCCAGCGCCAGGTCGCCCAGGTGCAGGGTGTCCGGATAATGCGCGGCGGTGACCTCGCTGGCCTCGCGGGCCAGCACATCTTCTTCGCGCATGATCAGCAGTTGCGGGTCTTTCTGGCTGTTGACCTTGTACCAGCTGTCGAACGTGGCGGTCTGGTGGATCTCCGCCGGCAGGCGCGCATCGTAGAAGGCGTACAGGGTTTCTTCGTCGGCGAGGATGTCCCGCCGGCGCGCCTTGGCCTCCAGCTCATCGAGCTGTTCAAGCAGTTGCTGATTGGCCGTGAGGCACTTGGCCCGCGACTGAATTTCGCCACGCACCAGGCCTTCGCGGATAAACAGCTCGCGCGACACCACCGGGTCAATCGGCCCGTAATGCACCGGACGACGCCCGACCACGATCAGCCCGAACAGGGTGATCTGTTCAAAGGCGACGACCTGGCCGCGCTTCTTTTCCCAATGCGGTTCGAAGTGGTTTTTCTTGATCAGGTGCCCGGCCAGCGGCTCGATCCAGTCGGCATCGATCTTCGCCACCATGCGCGCGTAGAGCTTGGTGGTTTCCACCAGCTCGGCGGTCATCAGCCATTGCGGGCGCTTTTTGCCGATGCCCGAGGACGGGTGAATCCAGAAGCGTCGCTGGCGTGCACCAAGGTAATCGCCCTCTTCAGTCTTCTGGCCGATCTGGCTGAGCAGGCCGGACAGCACCGCCTTGTGCAGTTTCGGGAAGTCCGCCGGTTCTTTATTGACGGTCAGCTGCATGTCGCGGCAGATCAGGCTCAACTGGCGGTGGGAATCACGCCACTCGCGCAGACGCAGATAATTCAGGAAGTTCTTGCGGCACCAGTTGCGCAGCGGGCTGGCGGTCAATGCCTGGCGCTGCTCTTCAAAGCCGCGCCACAGATTGACCAACCCGGCGAAGTCCGAGTCGGCGTCTTTCCACTGGGCGTGCGCCTGGTCGGCGGCTTGCTGGCGTTCCGGCGGACGCTCGCGCGGGTCCTGGATCGACATGGCGCTGGCGACAATCAACACTTCCTGCAGGCTGCCGAGCTTGGCCGCTTCCAGCAGCATGCGTCCCATGCGCGGGTCCACCGGCAGGCGCGCCAGTTGGCGGCCCAGCGGCGTCAACTGGCTGTTGCGGTCTACCGCCGAGAGTTCTTGCAGCAAATTGAAACCGTCGCTGATGGCCTTGCCATCCGGCGGTTCGATAAACGGGAAATCGGTGATTTCGCCCAGGCGCAGGTGCAGCATCTGCAGGATCACTGCGGCGAGGTTGGTGCGCAGGATCTCCGGGTCGGTGAATTCCGGACGGGCGATAAAATCTTCTTCGCTGTACAAGCGCACGCAGATGCCCGGCTCAACCCGCCCGCACCGGCCTTTACGCTGGTTGGCACTGGCCTGGGAAATCGCCTCGATCGGCAGGCGCTGCACTTTGGCGCGGTAACTGTAGCGGCTGATGCGCGCGGTGCCGCTGTCGATGACATAGCGGATGCCCGGCACGGTCAGCGAGGTTTCGGCGACGTTGGTCGCCAGTACCACGCGCCGCCCAGGGTGGGACTGGAAAATCCGCTGCTGTTCGGCCGGCGACAGCCGCGCGTACAACGGCAAAATTTCGGTGTGCTTGAGCTGGGCCTTGCGCAGCATCTCGGCGGCGTCACGGATCTCGCGCTCGCCGGGCAAAAACACCAGTACGTCGCCGGGGCTGCGGCGCTCGCTGCGCTCATAGGCGGCAATTTCATCGAGGGTGGCGAGGATCGCCTGGTCGACCGTCAAGTCGTCCTCGACGCGGTTGCCCTCCTCGTCCTGCTCCAGGGTCAGCGGGCGGTACCAGGTATCGACCGGGAAAGTGCGGCCCGACACTTCGACAATCGGTGCATCGTCGAAATGCTTGGAGAAACGCTCCAGGTCGATGGTCGCCGACGTGATGATAACTTTCAGGTCGGGGCGACGCGGCAGCAGGGTTTTCAGGTAACCCAGCAGGAAGTCGATATTGAGGCTGCGTTCGTGGGCTTCGTCGACGATGATTGTGTCGTAGCGTTCCAGATACCGGTCGTTCTGGGTTTCGGCGAGCAGGATGCCATCGGTCATCAGCTTGATCAGGGTGTTGGAATCGCTCTGGTCTTCAAAGCGCACCTGATAACCGACCAGCGCGCCCAACGGCGTCGCCAACTCTTCGGCAACCCGGCTGGCAACGCTGCGCGCGGCAATCCGGCGCGGCTGGGTATGGCCGATCAGGCCGTACTGGCCGCGGCCGATTTCCAGGCAGATCTTCGGCAACTGGGTGGTTTTACCCGAGCCGGTTTCACCGGCAATGATCAGCACCTGATGCTTGTTCAGCGCATCCTTGATCTCGTCACGCTTGGCCGCAATCGGCAGGCTGTCGTCGTAACGAATCACCGGCAGGCTGGCGCGCCGCGCCGTCACCTGGGCACAGGACGCCTGCATGCGCGTCACCCACTGCGCCAACTTCTCCTCGTCGGGTTTCTTGCGCAGCTCGAGCAACTGCCGCCGCAAGCGGTGGCGGTCGGCGAGCATGGCGTGATCGAGGTTTTTCAGCAGTTGGTCGATAGCGGGCGCTTGGTCAGTCATCAGGGCGGCAAGGGTCTTTTGGGTGAGGCAGGTGAGGCCTGCGCAGCGTAAGTCATCAGAGAGGATGGGGATTGTCGCAGATTTCGACAAGTAGGGAGATGGTCAGTCAATCATGACTGAGGTGACCTACCGCTTACGGCGACATTTACTACGACATTGAGTGGATCATTCGGAGTTTTTAACAGCAGAAGTCCGATGGGATGGATGACGTGTGAAGGATTCAATGGGTCTTCCAGACAACAACTTCCATTTTTTAACGTGAACGGAGCTTCCATGCAGATCAGGCCATCCACTACGCCCTCGCACAACCCGCCCTCCTACGCTGAAGCAACGAATCCTCGGAACCCGCCGCCCTATGAACACCCTCCGAGCTATGCGCAAGCAACAGGTACGCAATCTTCGACCCGTAATAGCCGTACCCCATCCGCGCCGGCCACCAACCTGACGCAGAATAGAATCGCGGAGTTCCACTCCACAAGCCGGACCAATCGAGGAATGGACTTCATGAGCGTTCTAAACGAACGAAGAACGTGAAGTCGCTTGCTTGAACGTTGCGCTGAACACAAGGGGGCTGGCCAATTACAGCATGTGATGTTTGAGGTGACGACTCTTGCCCCCTTGACGGCAGGCTGTCGCGTCACCCACGCGCCAGCTTCACTCATCGCCCACGGCGACATTTACTACAACACTGAGTGGATCATTCTGTGTTTTCAACAGCAGAAGTCCGATGGGATGGAGAGCGTAGGAAAGGTTAAATGAGACTTCCAGACAACAGCTTCCATTTTTTAACGTGAACCGGAGCTTCCATGCTGATCCCGCCGACCACTACGCGCCCAGATAAGCCGCCCTCTTACGCTGAAGCAATGCGCCCTGAGAGCCCGCCGCCCTATGAACATCTTGCGAGCTATGCGCAAGCAACTGGCACGCCCTCTAACGCTGGAGTAATGCGCCCTGAGAGCCCGCCGCCCTATGAACCTGCGCAAGCAACAGGCATTCAGCCTTCGCCCCGTAATAGCAATGATCCATCCGCGCCGGCCACCAACCTGACGGCGAATCGAATCGCAAACAGCGTTACGAACGGACTGATGAGCTTATTGTCTCGCGTTTAAAATGACGGCTCGGATGAGCAGCGCAGATCCACACTAGAAAACACAGAGGTGCCCTCTATTTCATTTAAAGGCTATTTAATGACTATGACCCCGAGCCAGGCAAATCGAGAAATAAATTTCATGTTCGCTCTATAGCCGAGCGATTCACGGTGATGCACCACTAGACATATCGAGCTCGCTCGTTAAAGGACCTTAGTATGCCCATTGACTCCGGTCGTTATAGCTACAGCCCCAGCGACTACGCTGGACGATACGCCACTAAACACCAAAGTATCGCGCCTGAAACCTACAGACGAAAAAGCTCCTGGGAGCAGGACACCCCCGCTACCAGTAGCAGCTCGTGGACCCCTCTCATCGCCAAACAGCCACACTCAGCAATGAGTCCGGCCAAGCAAAAAGAACTTGATCAATTAAAGAAGACCAAAGAAACGCTGGAGGGAATGGCGAATAAGTACTCGCGCCCGGATCTACCTAAGGAGCTTTTCGAGAAACCGACCAATGTTCTGGAACAAATCATCAGTAAAAGAGAAGACACGCCTGAAAGTAAAAACCCACTGAAGAGAGTAACTAATTCGCACGCACACAAACAACTTGACGCCGAATACAATAAGTCAATGATAGGCTTATATAGACAAGCGGAAAGGACGGCTTTTAAGACTGAACTAATTCCTGATTGGGAGAAACAAAAACTCAAACAGCCAGAAGCAAAAGTCAACGGAGCAGATGGGGAGATAGCCCTCGAGGCCTTAACGCTGATGGGTCGCGGCACGCCTTGGTTTGGCGAAATACGCAAGGAAAACCGCAAAACATAATGTCCTGCCCGGTCGAAATTTAAATAACGACACCAGGAACGCTGCTGTTTTCGTCCACAGGTGCACTCACTCCTCAGGAGTGAGTGCGTTCTTTACGCCGATACGGAAACACATCAATCACCTTCCCCGCGCGAATCGCGTCCTGCAAACCTTTCCAGTAATCGGCGTTGTACAACTCGCCATGCAGTTCATTGAACAACTTGCGCTGGCCCGCATCGGCGAACAGGAACGGCGGAAATTCTTCCGGGAACACGTCCAGTGGGCCGATGGAGTACCAGGGTTCGGAGGCCATTTCGTCCTCGGGCGTGCGCGGCGCAGGAATATGGCGGAAGTTGGCTTCGGTGAGAAAGCAGATCTCGTCGTAGTCGTAGAACACCACGCGGCCGTGGCGGGTGACGCCGAAGTTCTTCAGCAGCATGTCGCCGGGGAAGATATTTGCCGCCGCCAGTTGCTTGATCGCCAGGCCGTAGTCTTCCAGGGCTTCGCGCACCTGGGCGTCGTTGGCGTTGTCGAGATAAAGATTGAGCGGGGTCATGCGCCGTTCGGTCCAGCAGTGGCGAATCAGCACGGTGTCGCCTTCGACTTCGACGGTGCCGGCGGCGACTTCGAGCAGCTCGGCCAGGCATTCCGGCTCGAATTTGCTCAAGGGGAAGCGGAAGTCGGCGAATTCCTGGGTGTCGGCCATGCGCCCGACGCGGTCGACGCTTTTGACCAGGCGGTACTTCTCGATCACCGTGGCGCGGTTGACATTTTTCGACGGCGAAAAGCGGTCCTTGATGATCTTGAACACGGTGTTGAAACCGGGCAGCGTAAACACGCTCATGACCATGCCACGCACGCCGGGGGCCATGATAAAGCGGTCGTCGATGGTCGCCAGGTGGTTGATCAGCGCGCGGTAGAACTCGGATTTGCCGTGCTTGTAGAAGCCGATGGAGGTGTACAGCTCCGCAATGTGCTTGCCCGGCAGGATGCGCTTGAGAAAACCGATGAATTCCGCCGGCACCGGCACGTCGACCATGAAGTAGGAACGGGTAAACGAAAAGATGATCGACACATCGGCTTCGTCGGTGATCAGTGCATCAATCTGGATGCCCTGCCCTTCACGGTGCAGCAGCGGGATCACCAACGGCCACTGCTCGTCGCGGGTGTAGATACGTCCTACAAGGTAGGCGCCCTTGTTGCGGTAAAGCACCGAGGAAAACAGCTCGACGTTGAGGTCCGGATCCTTGCATACCCAGTCCGGCAGGTTTTCGCGCAGTTGCACTTCGAGGCGGCGCAGGTCGGCGGCGAGGTCCGCGTAGGGTTCGCTGAAACGGTAATCGGCGAAGATCTGCGCCAGCATCTCGGCGATCTGGCCGCCCGGCGTATACGTGCGCGTCTGCGCCGCCCGTGCCCGGCGCAGGCTGGGCCGGGTGGTGTGGATAAACATGCAGCCATCGCTGATCAGGTCATGGCTGAAAAGGCCGCAGAAAATCGAGTTGTACCAGGTCTCGGACAGCTCATCGTCGAAACGCAGGTCGATCAGGCCGATGTAGGCGCTTTTTACCAACGGCCACACCTCTATATCGAGCAATGCCGCGTCGGCAAAATTCGCCCGCAGGCGTGCGGTCACCTCGCCGACCTTCTCTTCATACAGGTTGATACGCGCCGCAGAGGCCGCCTGCCCCAATTGCCACTGGGCCTTTTCGAAACGCTCGCGGGCACCGTCGGTGATCTGGCGAAAGTGCTCACGGTAGTCGTCGAACCCTTCAAGGATCGTGCGGGCAATGGCGAGTGCGGGCGTGGTGAGCGACATGCGGGAAACCTCGAACGGGCATCGGGAAGCCCTGAGCTTAGCCAGTGTAGGGAGACAGGAGAAGGGCCACTTTCAGCGCCCTGTTGTACAACTTCGTTCACTTTGTACATTTATTTTCAATTTATTTATTTCGACTGTACGGTCAATAAACGCACCAAAAAGTCGCACGCCGTTTTCACCCCAGGCCTTCATCGACGTGGCCTGCCAGCGTGAGCCAGGAAAATCGCGCGGCGCCTCGAGGGTACATACCCCTAGCAGAGCTTTGGATCCAACTAAGGGAAACCCTGATTACCACCTTGATGGCACTTTGATATATAGCGCGCCCTTTCCCACCCTAACAAGGTCCAAAGACCGATCCGGGATCAGGTTTTAATTGCCCAAGGAGCATTGAGATGTCATTGAGGAATATGAAAATCGGCCTGCGTGCCGGATTGAGCTTTGGGGTATTGGCCAGTCTGCTGGTAATTGTCGGCCTGTTTGGCCTGGGCCAGATGGCCAAGTTGCGCGAGAGCGCGCTGGTCATCGAAGACGCCTGGATGCCGAGCATCGAGAACGCCCACGACATCGCCGCCTACGTCGCCAACATTCGCCTGGAAGGCCTGCGCCTGGTCACCACCGACGAATCGCGGATACGCGACACCAGCAGGGCCTTGATCACGCGCAACACCAGTGAATTGCAAGCGCTGCTGGAGCGTCACGAAAGCCTGCTGAACAACGATGCAGAGCGTGAAATGCTCCAGCAGGCAAAAAGCAATGTGGCGACCTACCTGGGCACCGTCGGCCAGATGGTTGCTCTGGTCGACAAGGACCAGCAACAAGACGCCATCGACCTGCTGAACGTGCGCCTGGCGCCCCAGGGCATGGCCCTCAACCAGAACCTGGAAGACCTGATCGCGTTCAACCAGAAAGGTGTCGAAGCGGCAGCCGACGCGGCTGCCGAGACCTATTCGAGCGCGCAGTGGGTTGTCGGGCTGATCATCGTGGTCGCGCTGATTGCCACCTTGCTGCTGGCGTGGCTGCTGACCCGCAGCATCACCGCGCCGCTCGGCCAGGCGTTGATCGTGGCGCGTACCATCGCCGGCGGCGACCTCAGCCAGCCGATCGTGGTGCACGGCCATGACGAGCCGGCGCAACTGCTGGGCGCCCTCGCGACCATGCAGGAACAGTTGCAAAGCACCATTCGTGGCATCAGCGAATCCGCCCAACAACTGGCTTCCGCCGCCGAGGAGATGAGCTCGGTGATGGAGCAGAGCACCCGTGGCCTGCAGGCACAGAACGACGAAATCGAGCAGGCCGCGACGGCCGTGACCGAAATGAGTTCGGCAGTGGACGAGGTGGCCGGCAACGCAGTGTCCAGCGCCGAAGCCTCCAAGGCTTCCGATGAAGACAGCAAGCACGGCCACTACCAGATCAGCGAAACCATCAGTTCGATCCAGAACCTGGTGGATGAAGTGCTCGGCGCGTCGAACAAGGCCGAAGGCCTGGCCGTGCAGGCCCAGGACATCAGCAAAGTGCTGGAAGTGATTCGTGGCATCGCCGGGCAAACCAACCTGCTGGCGCTCAACGCCGCCATCGAAGCCGCCCGTGCGGGTGAGGCCGGGCGTGGTTTTGCGGTGGTCGCCGATGAAGTGCGCTCGCTGGCGCAGCGCACCCAGGACTCCACCGAAGAAATCGAGCAGATGATCACCGGCATCCAGCAAGGCACCCAGGACACCGTCGACGCACTCAACAGCAGTGCCGAACACGCCGGCCAGACGCTGCAGCGGGCCAACAGTGCCGGCAGCGCGCTGGAAAAAATCACCGCGGCGATTTCGCAGATCAGCGAGCGCAACCTGGTCATTGCCAGCGCCGCCGAGCAGCAGGCGCTGGTGGCGCGCGATGTGGACCGCAGCCTGGTGAACATTCGCGACCTGTCCACCCAGACCGCCGCCGGCGCCACGCAGACCTCGGCGGCCAGCCAGGAACTGTCGCGCCTGGCGGTGGACCTCAATGGCATGGTGACGCGGTTTATCCTTTAAACAGTGATTGTGCAGGGCCAAGTCACTGGGCACACTCGCGGCCTTGTTCGCGTAGGAGTTTTCCGTGAGACCTGTCGACACCCTGTATTTGCTCGGGCTCGCCGCCATCTGGGGCGCGAGCTTTCTGTTCATGCGCATCATCGCGCCGGAGATCGGCAGCGTGCCGACCGCGTTTTTCCGCGTGTCGATTGCCGCCGTCGGGTTGCTGGTCATCCTGGCGCTGATGCGGGTGAGCTGGGATTTCCAGGGCAAGTTCAAGACGGTCCTGCTGCTGGGGGTGATCAACTCCGGGATCCCGGCGACGATGTACTCGGTGGCGGCCCAGGTGCTGCCGGCGGGTTACTCGGCGATCTTCAATGCCACCACGCCGCTGATGGGCGTGCTGATTGGCGGGCTGTTCTTCAGCGAGCGCCTCACGCCTTCGAAAGTCGCCGGGGTGTGCCTGGGCCTGCTGGGCGTGGGCGTGCTGACCCGCGCGGGGCCGATGGCGTTTGACCTGGAGTTGTTGATGGGCGCGCTGGCCTGCCTGCTGGCGACGACCTGTTATGGGTTTGCCGGGTTCCTGGCACGGCGCTGGCTGGATCAGCGCGGTGGCCTGGACAGCCGCCTGTCGGCCTTGGGCAGCATGCTCGGCGCCACCCTGTTCCTGTTGCCGTTCTTTGCCTACAGCGCGATCAGCCAGCCGCCCGCCAGTTGGGGTGGGTGGCAGGTGTGGTTGTCGCTGCTGGGGTTGGGACTGGTGTGCACGGCACTTGCCTACATCCTCTATTTCCGCCTGCTGTCATCCATCGGGCCGGTCAAGTCGATGACCGTGACCTTCATGATTCCGCCATTCGGCGTGCTGTGGGGCGCGTTGCTGCTGGATGAGCCGCTGTCGATGGCGCACGTGTATGGCGGGGTGTTGATCGCGGGAGCGTTGTGGCTGGTCTTGCGGCCGAAAAAAATCCTGTAGGAACCCGGCTTGCCGACGATGGCGTTCATCGCCGGCAAGCCGGGCGCCTACAGGACGGGGTGGTGTCAGGCCTTACGGAAGACGAACACCAGGCCGATGATGATCAATCCCATCCCCAGCAGGCTCAGCAGCGCGAGCCGGTTGCCGAAGATCAGGTAGTCCATCACCGCCGTCACCGCCGGCACCAGGTAGAACAGGCTGGTGACATTCACCAGGTTGCCGCGGGCGATCAGGCGGTACAGCAAAAGTGTCGCCAATAACGACACCACCACGCCCATCCACAGTACCGGCAGGTAAAAGCCGGCGTTGTGTTCAAAATGGAACGGCTGGAACGGCACAAACACCGAACACAGCAGCAAGCCCGCCAGGTACTGCACGGGCAGCGTGCCCAATGGGTTGTCGGTGATGCGCTTTTGCATGATCGAGCCAAAGGTCATGCTCGCCAGGGCCAGCAGCCCGAACAGCATCCCGGCCAGGGACATGCCCGCCAGCCCGATGCCCTGGTAGACCACCATGATCAACCCCGCCAGGCCCAGCCCGAGGCCGAACAGCCGCCGCCAGGAACGCTGGCGCTCCATCAGCACCACCGTGAGGATCGGCTGCACCCCCATGATGGTGGCCATCATTCCGGGCGTGACTTTGAGGTCCAGGGCCAGCAGGTAGAAAATCTGGTACGCCCCCAACAACACCAGCCCGGTCGCCGCCGCGTACAGCATCGGCTTGCCGGGGCGCGGCAATTGCAACTTGAGGATCGGCACCAGGAAGACCAGGCCCACCAGGGCGATGGCAAAACGGATGAGCAAAAACGCAAAGGGCGAAGCATGGGCCAGGCCCAGCTTGGAGAAGATCGCCCCACTGCTCCAGAGCAGGACGAACAGGCTCGTCGAGGCCGCCGCGGCCACGGATTGTTTCGAAATGACAGACATGGTTACCACCTGTAATCAGGCAAAAAAGCCAATTCAGCTGAAGCTGAAACTCAGTAGGTTTTTTTCAGGCAGGCAGAGGGGCACAGCGAATCGCTGATCAGCCCGAAATGCCAACGCCCGGCGGTGATACGACTGCGTACACCGGCGTGCTACTGACAGGTGGGGGGTAGTGGCTGATCTGCGCAGGCTGCTTGTCCTCGCACGGCACGACCGCAGCGTTGACCGCTGAATCGACTACCGCTATGTGCAAGGAAGCTGGCATGTGCTGATCTTTTTGAAGGGATAAAGACGCGCCGACTATACCCAGCCGGCGACAGGTATGGCAATGACTTGGCCAACGCGTTTTTGCCTGGCGCAGTTTTCACAGTGATGGCGTGGGGGCGTCGCTATAATGCGCCGGATTTTTTTCCAAGGATTTCCCATGCTCGCATTGCCCTGGCTGTACCTGGCGCTTCTTTCCATTGGCTATGTGATGGCCCTGGCCTACGGGCAACTCGGCGCGCTGGCGCTGGTGTCCGTGGCCCTGCTGCTGATCGCCGGGTACGCGGTACGCCAGCAGCGCACGCCGTGGGCCCGTTACCTCGGTCATGGTTTGTTTATCGTCCTCGCCGTGAGCCTGGCCATGCACTGGCTGCCGGGGTTCTACAACGGGCGCGGCATCGGCTCGCAGCAATTCACCCCCGACGCCGTGCCCTTCTCGATGTACCTGAACCAGGACAAACCGCTGATCGGCTTCTGGCTGCTGTTGGCCTGCCCGTGGATTGTGGCGCGGCGCAGCCTGCGCCTGTCGCTGTGTGTCACGGCCCTGGCCCTGACCCTCACGGCCATTGCTGCACTCGGTGGCGCCGCCTTGCTGGGGGTGATCAGTTGGGCGCCGAAATGGCCGGAACAGGCCTGGCTGTGGGTGCTCAACAACCTGCTGCTGGTGACTCTGGTGGAAGAGGCACTGTTTCGTGGCTACATCCAGGGCGGACTGCGCCAGCGCTTCCAGCATCTGCCTTACGGCGAGAACCTGGCGCTGTTGCTGGCTTCACTGCTGTTCGGCCTGGTGCACCTGGGCGCGGGCTGGCACTGGGTGTTGCTGGCGAGCATTGCCGGGGTCGGTTATGGCCTGGCCTATCGCTTCGGTGGCCTGGGTGCAGCGATTGCCACGCACTTTGGCTTGAACCTGCTTCACTTCGGGTTGTTTACCTACCCGATGCTGGCGGGATGATTGTTGCAAAAATAAGTTAAATAAATGCCCGCCATGGCCGATACCCCCTGAAAGCCTTGCGGATTGAACAATCATGCGTAATAACCAACCCGTTACCCAGCGCGAACGTACCTTCCCCGCTCAGCAACGGTTGATCTCCACCACGGATGCCAAGGGTGTGATCACTTACTGTAACGACGCGTTTGTCGAGATCAGTGGGTTCACCCGCGAAGAGCTGCTTCGCGCGCCGCACAACCTGGTGCGTCACCCGGATGTACCGGCAGCGGTGTTCGCGCACATGTGGTCCACGCTCAAACAAGGCTTGCCATGGATGGGCATCGTCAAGAACCGCTGCAAGAGCGGCGATCACTACTGGGTCAACGCCTATGTGACGCCGGTCTTCGAAGGCAACCAGGTGGTCGGCTACGAATCGGTGCGCATCAAGCCCACCTCCGAGCAGATCCGCCGTGCCGAAGCGCTCTATCAACGCATCAACCAGGGCAAGTCGGCCATTCCCCAGCGCGACAAGTGGCTGCCGGTGCTGCAGGACTGGCTGCCGTTTATCCTGGTGAGCCAGCTGAGCTTCATGATCGGCGCCTCGCTCAACTCCCACTGGGGCTTCGCCTTGGCGGCCGGGCTGTCGGTGCCATTGGGCCTGCTGGGCCTGAGCTGGCAACAACGCGGCCTCAAGCGCCTGCTGCGCCTGGCCGAGCAGACCACGTCCGACCCGCTGATCGCGCAGATGTACACCGACAGCCGGGGTGCCCAGGCGCGCCTGGAAATGTCGATCCTCAGCCAGGAGGCGCGCCTGAAGACCTGCCTCACGCGCTTGCAGGACACGGCCGAGCACCTCAACGACCAGGCTGCACAGTCCAATACCCTGGCGCATAACAGCTCTTCCGGCCTGGAGCGCCAGCGCGTGGAAACCGAGCAGGTGGCCACGGCAGTCAACCAGATGGCCGCGACCACTCAGGAAGTCGCCAGCCACGTGCAGCGCACCGCCGATGCCACCCAGGAAGCCAATCGCCTGACCGGCCGCGGCCGCGATATCGCCGGCGAAACCCGCGAGGCGATCCAGCGCCTGTCGGTGGCCGTGGGCGAGACCGGCGTGACCGTCACCCAACTGGCCAAGGACAGCGATGAGATCGGCGGCGTGGTCGACGTGATCAAAGGCATCGCCGACCAGACCAACCTGCTGGCGCTGAACGCCGCCATCGAAGCGGCCCGCGCCGGTGAGATGGGCCGTGGCTTTGCGGTCGTGGCGGATGAAGTCCGTCAGTTGGCGCAACGCACCGCCGAGTCCACCGGGCAGATCCATGCCCTGATCGCCAAGCTGCAGCAAACTGCCGCGGCCGCCGTGCAAACCATGGACGCCGGGCATCGCCAGGCCGAAGAAGGTGTAGCACGGGTGATGGAAGCGGACCAGGCGCTGGTCGGCATCAGCGAAGCCGTGGCGCACATCACCGACATGACCACCCAGATCGCCGCCGCGACCGAAGAGCAAAGCTCCGTGGCCGAAGAGATCAGCCGCAATATCAGCACCATTGCGCTGCTGGCGGACCAGACCTCGGAGCAGGCGTTGAACTCGGCGCAGTTGAGTGAAGAGCTGACGCATACCGCCAATACCCAGTACTCGCTGGTAGAGCGGTTTAACCGATAGATCGCTATCGCAGGCAAGCCAGCTCCCACATTCGACGGTGTTCACACATCAAAATGTGGGAGCTGGCTTGCCTGCGATGAGGCCCTAAAGGCCAGCAAGAAAGCTTGAGACCTTCACCGCCGCTGCCTCCAGATGCTGCTCATGACTGAACCCCGAGGCCTTCAACGGCTTCAAGTCATGATCCGCCGCCACCAGCCACATCACCTCGATGCTCGGCGACAAGCCATACCCCTCCACCGCCGCCCGATTGCCCAACGCATCGCGCTCGCCCTGCACGATCAGGGTCGGCGTCTTCAGCCCGGCCAAGTGCTCGACCCGTGGCTTCTCTGGCTTGCCTACCGCATAAAACGGATAACCCAGGCACACCAGCCCATCGGCAGCCAGTTCATCCGCAACTAAACTGGCCATGCGCCCGCCCATGGATTTGCCGCCAATCGCCAGTTTCCCAGCGACATGACGTCGCACCTCGGCATGCACCTCACGCCACGCCTCCAGCAGTTTCGGCGCAGGGTTCGGTGGGCGTTTAACGCCGTCCACCCGGCGCTGGGCCATGTACGCAAATTCGAAGCGCAACACGTTCACGCCGTGCCCGGCAAGGCGTGCAGCCATGTCGTTCATGAACGATGAGTCCATCGGTGCGCCGGCGCCGTGGGCCAGGATCAACGTGACAGGTGCCCCCGACGCCTCGCCCGCCGCGACATCCCACAGCCAGCCGCGTTCGCGCACACAGTGCGCCCATTGATCCCCGTCAATACTGGCCTTGTGCTCTTTGCCCATGCTTGCCTCGCTTTTTAGTCTGCCTATAACTCCAGCCCAAGTGCCGCATCTGCTT
>Ga0153921_1000321_pt1 | contig 28873 bp, 34 predicted proteins | sample TSNJ005MetaG_FD_104691 | JGI IMG/M metagenome (GOLD analysis project Ga0153921, IMG submission 104691) | Attine ant fungus gardens microbial communities from New Jersey, USA - TSNJ005 MetaG | ecosystem: Host-associated > Fungi > Mycelium > Unclassified | place: USA: New Jersey, Brendon T. Byrne... | reverse complement strand
CAGGGTGTAAATAGCTGAAGCACCACTGGCATCAACCACGGCCGTTAGTTTGTCCTCGAGCGCCGCAGTCACGTCACCAATCTGCGCCTGCACCTGAGTCGTCAGATCCGCCATCGCCTGATCAACATCAGCGATAGTCGTTTTCACCGTTAAAATATCTGCGCGCACCTCACCGTTCTGGGCGAACTGGTGATCAACGGTTGAGTTGAGGTTCAGAGCATTTTGCAGAATGGCATCTATGTTAGTTTCAATGTCACTCGTCAGTCGGTCACCGTCGGCAGACTTCAGGAAGTCATCAGCGATATCGCCGAGATAATCATCGGCATTATCGTTTGCCATGCCCCTTAGCCAGTCGGTATAACCCGATTCATTGCCGATTCTGTCTACAAGCTGCGCACGATACCAAAACACCTGGCCAGCCTTAAGACCTAGCTGCGTGTAGGTAGACTGTGGGTAGGGAACATCGGTAAGGAGCAAAGGGTTTGATTGGTCTGAATTTGCCGTGTATTGAATTTCCGTTTTCATAGTATCGGCAGAGTTTTCTGGAAATCCCCATTTCAGCTCAATTCCCCAGTTGATACCTGTGGCCGAAAAGCCAACTGGTTTGCCTGGCATTCCCACCTTTCCAGTCAACGTTGTAAGTACTGAGTAGCCCCACGCAGATGAGATTTCAGCAGCGTTGATCGCACGCACTCGAACAAGATAGTTACCGGCATAAATCCCAGATACGTCGAATGAGTTAGTAGAAGAACGGGCAACAGAGATCCAGTTACCGTCGTCTTTACGCCACTGAGCCTCATAGGCAATGGCACCAGTAGCATTTTCCCATGTGGCGTGCAAAGTGGCCACGGAAAGGCCCTGTATTACAGTCGAAGTATTGCTGACGATGATATTTGCTGGCACGGCCTGAGTTCCGGCAGGGACAACACTGATCGGGCGGTCGTCAATCACAGCACCCGTATCGATACGATCGTATTTATCAGGGTCGTGATACGTGGCGGTGATGGTGAAAGTGTTGTCGTTATTGTCTTTACGCCCTACAACGCGATATTGCTGCACGTAAAGCGTATCGGACTCAACAACCCAGACTGATTCTGCCTGCGGCGTTTCCCCGAATGCCGTTGTTACCGTGACGATTTTTCCACTGACTGACTGGATTGTCCGGCTCTGCGAGGCACCAGATGGCAGATTTACCAAGAGGCGGTCACCGGCAACAGCATCAGGCACACGGTCGAGAGTTATCACGCGCCCATTCGCCGCCGTAATTCTGCCGCCGGTCACTTTCCCAGACAGCAGTTCGTCCGCGACACCTATAATGTAGCCAGGTAGCGGGATCATTCCATCGAGACCCACGCTGAACGAAACCATCCGGTCTTTGTTATTGGTCAGTATTCCCCAGCGGCCTTTCCGGTTTGCCTCCGACTGGCGCGTGCAGCCAATGGCTGTCAGCTCGAGCTGATTGAAGCCGTAACGCGTTACCAAATCCTGCTCGAACACAGGCTCCATTGCGTCACTGTAAGCGTTGTCTGGATCGGACCATGAAACCAGTGCTGTCGTATAACGCGCTTTGGTCGTGCTGCTTGAGTACGTAAAACGCCCGTCAATTACATTCGCGCGCGTGTAGTTATAATCGATATCCCGAGGCATATCCGCCAGAGCGATCAGCTGATTATTACCCCAGTAAGTCATTCCACGGAAAATGGCGGCAAAGTCACGTAGCACATTGAACGCGCTGTTCCTGTCCTGCACATAAACATTGCAGATATAACGCGGCTCGGTTCCACTTCCCCCGCGACCGTCCGGCACCATCTGATCGCAATATTGCGAGACGCGGTAAAGCTCCCACTTATCGATATTGTCTGCAGTGAGCCGCTGGCCGAGTCCAAAGCGGTTATTCACGACGATGTCGTAGAAAATCCACGTCGGGTTATCGGTCCACGCCCATTTAAACGTTCCATCCCAGGTGCCGGAATAAGACCGGGTGACAGGGTCGTAAGTTGTCGGAACTCGAACCACGCGCCCTTTTGGCTCGCATGAAATCTGAGGGATAGAGCCGTTGAACTGGCTGGAGTCGAATTCGATGTAGAGCAGTGCGGTATTCGGGTACCGGAGTTTTGCGTCGATGACTTCGGTATAGCTCTCGATAGTCATCTTATCGCCGATCAGTGAGCTGGTAGAATCCGCAGTCAGGCGTCGCACGCGCAACGTCCACGTTGATGCTGACTGTGGCAGATCAATACGGCGGCTGCGCTCGTATCCGGTAGTGGTTTTACCACTGACGGACTCGGTCAAAATATTCTGCCAGGTACCGCCATCTGTCTGCAGGTCGATCGCGTACTGAACCGTAAAACCGTTGATGTCCCCTGAGTTTGATTGTTGGTACAAAGACGGCCATTTCAAACGGACGCGCGCGGCCGAAAGCTGTGAGTTGTTAAACGTGTGAGTCCACGGTTTAACTGTCGTTATCTCAGTGCTGACACTGATTTCGTTTTCAGTACCGGGCACGCCCTGAATGTAAGTCTGATCCTGCGTGCCCGGGCGAAATTCCCATGCCACGCCGCTGAAGTTGCTGCTGCCGTCGGTGTTGGTGATCGCCGTACCGTCGAGAAAAATGCTGGTACCATCCAGCTCGCCACCGAGTTCTCCCTCGGCCAGCGCCAGCAGAACCTTTGCTTTAGCAACTGACTGCAGATCATCTGGTGCTTCAGTGGGTGTTCTTGGGGAAGAGCTGCCGCCTTTGCGGCCTTTGATTGCGGTAGCTGTTGCCATATTGCGCCCATAAAAAAAGGCACCTTGACGGGTGCCTGATTGAGAAAGAAAGCTTACTGCTGATCTTCAGCGTAGATGCCAGCTGAGATAATCGCGCCGCCGATGCGCCGCCTGCCGTAAAGCAGCGGGACCGGATTACCTTGAGCGGTGGTATTGGTAACGCCGCCGAACGCGTAGGAGGCTTTGTTATCAGCATCCTGTTTACTCGCTAGGCCGCCAGCCTGCGGGGAAAGCATTTGGATGACGCCGCCGAGTGCCATCGATGCCCCGCTAATTGCTAACCCCGTGGAGACGGCACCCCATGCAGCAATGGAGGTGCCGCCAGTGAAGAACGCTGCAGCTATCATTGCGGCTCCTAAAATGACTTGGAATACACCCGCCTGTTTGCTACCTACCACTACAGGCATTATGCGAATATCCTCTGTGCTACCATCCAATGACAGCTGCTCCAAACTTAAATTTTTCTTACCGCTAAATACTGCGTATACCAAACCTCTGCGTTTACTTGTATTTAGGAATTGCTCGAATCCAGCAAAGTTCACCGATAGAGCACGTATAGCCTCAAGGGGTTCTTTAACAGCGAAACGATGATTTTTCCCGAACATTTTCCCCAATTTACCGCCGAGTATGACATTTCGCATTTGCTGATTTTCTAACTGGTTAATCTGTTTCATGAATTTATCCCATAAAAAAAAGCCACCCGAAGGTGGCCTTGGATTTTACAAATAATTTATTTGCAGCTTACTTCAGCGCTCAATTTCCTGAACATAGCATTCGAATATTCCGCCTCCGTTACTTTGCAACCTGAGACTTGTTCAATAGCCGTTATCTGCGCTTTTTTCAATTTCACTGCGTCAGCATCAAATGTTTCCCCACCAAAGGCTTCATATTGATTCCCACCAGGATGAACTACATGGATTTCGTATCCATCGATTTTTACATCCTTACGGCTAGGATCATTCATTTTCGATACGTATGTCGAAGAGCACCCCGCCAGTCCAAGCGCCAGCACTGCTATGAATAGTTTTTTCATATTTAAAATCAACATTTACTCCATCCACGCCCGGTCAGTGATAATGAAACCAGCCTCGCGCATGTAATCGTCATAATCATGAAAATCATTGAATATCTGATAAAATTCATATTTATCTTTAGCCACTTCCAGTGAGCCTTTTACAGCAGCGCCACTTGGGCTAGGTAATAAACATCGCCCCCCATCTACTGAGATGTATTTGTCCCTGTATATCAGCTGATTTGCATAGAAAAAATCGACAAAATAACTTGATGCATTTTGGTCTGTAAAATTTTGTGTCCAAGAAGCGACGTAATTTTCCTGGCACGTCAAACCGTGAGCTATCTGGATGTTAAGATCGGCCTTGAGGGAAAGAATGTTGCTGTGTGATTCGACGTGAACACTGCTTACATTTGCAATTGATGATTCATGAATCGCATCTCTGAATGATGGACCTGCCCCCGCTCCCCAACATCCGATAGAAGTCCAATCTCCGATGCTTGAAGCCAGAATTGCCTTTTTGTAATCGTTTAAGTTCATTTGCATATCCTTACACATTTTAGTGGCACTAAAAATAATCAAATATTTCTAACACAATGATTTCTTTTTGCGTACTAAAGATACGTTTGCTTCTGTCGATAAAGAAACTGATGACCTTGAAAACGCCGTGATAGAATGTTTCAAAATCATTCATTCCAAGGATGCTAAGTGAACTTAGATCAGGTTGCCAATACGGTAATTTCTAACTTACAACTGATTCTTGATAGTCAGAGCTGGCCGTTAGCCGTAGGCCCTTTAACAGACGAAGATTATCAAGCTCTTTCAACAATGTTTGCTGAATTAAATTGGGATTATGCTTTCGACACATTCGGTAATCGAGATGAGAAATTTGAGTTCACAGTAAAACTTCTTCCTCATAACGGTGGTCTGCCTGCAGGCGCTGCAATGTGCGTCTACAATGTAGGGAGTAACAGTTTTGACATACAGTTCGTGGAGAGTTTTGTTCGAAATGTGCCCGACCACCCTCTACACGGCAAAATGATGAAAATTACAGTGTTGGCTGCATATTTGTTCTGCTCGATGGTTGATTGTCCTACCATCCATGTGATAGAACCTGATACTCAAGATTTAATGGATATGTATCGAACCTTCGGATTTGAAGGCGATTCGGTCCTAATGGCAGCATCAATTGAAACGATAGATGCCATCATCAAGAGCTATACTTGATTAATTGCTAGACAATACCAATATAGTATCTATAATCTTCGGCCCATTAAGGCCATGATTTGTCCTCTCTCGGTTTACTCTGAGATACGGCGTCGTAACAAGAGCCCCTAAAAGGCATGGAGAGTAACAATGAAACACCCACGTGATAGCCAAACCTCTAAGGTTCAGATTCGTACATCTGAGGCATTCGCTCGTATGGGGGTTGCAATGGAAAACCTGCTAGCTGCAGCCCCTGCGTTTTTGGGCGAATCAGACATTGACGGCTCTAAAGAGTGTCATGGCAAACGGAAAGTAGCAAAGAAGGCTGCATAAGCCGCTACATCTAGTTAGCAGGCCCGGCTATTGCCGGGCTTTTTATTGTCTGTCGCCCACGAATCTCACTATCTTCATCGTCCTTTCCTGCCAATACCCACCATACGGCACGCGTTGACTCAACCGCCCGAACATGTGATGTAGCAGCATATTGCCTTCCAGCAGGATCCCCGCGTGATTCCATTTATCTGATTGAACCTGCATGATCACCAAATCCCCCTCTGCTGGTGCACCAGATAATTCGCGAAAGCCGCATTCGTACCAACAATCCTGATAGAAATTATCCGGATACTGTTTTTCCCACCACGGGTAATCGACTCGGTAGTCCTTCAACTCAATGCCGTGCGTCTGCAGGAAGTAGCTCATCACCAACCCCCAGCAGTCCGTATGTCCCAGTACAAACGGGCGTTCGAGTAACGGCAGTTCGCCACGTGGATGAATGGTGCGCAAATCCCCCTCCGGCCAGCTTACGATGTGCCAGGGTAATTCAGTGGCGTCACATTGGGCCTTATCCAGCTCGCTCGGCTGCGTCGTTGCGTCTGGGTGGCTGTGGACTATGGCTATCACCGCTCCCCAGTCCTCTGCGTCGGCATAGCCCTCCGGATCGAGATGGAAATGCTCGGTAGGCTCAGAGGCCAGATTACGGCATGGGAAGTATTTTATGACCCGCGATTTTTGTGCTACTACGCCGCAGCATTCCCGTGGATACTCTGCCTCAGCGTGAGCCATGATGACCTGAATCATTTTATCATCCATCTCGTTAACTCTTCAGTAAGCTGGTGCCGGGGAAGCCGCCAAAATCGAGCTCGTTGTCTGCGCCAAACCGGCACTTACAGCCAGACAATGAGCCCGGACAAACATCTTTTGAAGGGTCATCAACCGGGTTGTTAAATTTGTCGAAATAGGCGGTACCAGAATATGAACAGCCGTTACCCGTCCGGTACCAGCCATTTATCGCCCACGTACAGATGGCGTGGATCTGGCGCTTAGGAAGCATCTCGCCTTGCAGGTCCATCGGACTGCTAAGGGTGAATTCGACAAGCTGATTGTCTTCCTGGCTCTTGCTGTCGATATAGAAAACGCTGAGCTTTTCCTGTGTCGGGTCTGCTGAAGGATTGCCGCCCGTGAAATTTCTCGCATCGAGATAATGTTTCAGCGTGTCATGCACGATGACTTTCGCCTGCAGCATATCGTCATACGCCAGACAGAGCGCCGTGATGCTGCTATTCAAATTAGCGACGGTGAGTTTAGGCTGGGCCGTTGAACCGTCCGTTGAGTCTTCGAGGCCTTCAATCTGTGTCGGCCACGCCGAATACTCAAGTCCCTGCCACCAGACTGATTTCGGCAATAGCTTCGACTCATCACCGCCTGATGCCGCAATTTCTTCCGGCGTGTGGGGCAGCGTTTCATTGTGAAAGCGCAGAATATCTGCGCCAAATGCAGATCCATCCACTTCGAACAGGCGTAACTTATCGCCCGGCTCCAGCTTCTGGACATCAGAATTCATGACCATGTGATTGCCTGCTTTCAGACCGAATAAGCCTGCTCAAATGTGAAAGATACGCTCATCGTTGCACCGCCCGTCGGCATCGCCTTAATCGAGTCTTTCGTTACACGATATAGACCGGACACGCCATAGGGAGGGGTCCAGACACATGCCTTAATGACATGCGCACGAACGAAGGCGAGGATAGGTTTCATGTCCTTTTCTCGCCCCTGAAAAGTGAGCGGCCACGTCTGGGTTTCGGGGTTAATGCCATCTCCGGCAACCTGTTTATACCCGTCGCCAAACTGAGCGCTGCGCACGCGCCAGTCATAAGCCCCCTCAGGCGTTCCCTGCACGCGCCAGCTGAACGTTTCGAGTGCCATAATTTCCTCAATAAAAAACCGCCCGTAGGCGGTTAACGTGAGTTGTTTGCGTTGTAGATGAGACCACCGGGACGCAAAGCCTTCGCAATCCCATCGCGAACAGACTGGTCGATCACCTGCTGGTAAGCTTTACCAATGGCGTCGCTGTTGCCCGACGTCTGCTGCTGATTGTTGCCGGTCTGAACCACAACGGACGTCTGCACAACCGTAGAGTTGGATTGACCACCGGACAGGCCAAACATACCGGCATTTCCGCCAACCAGACCGCCGTCTGCATAACCCCTCATCATGGAATACAGGTTATCGACGCCGATCCGGCTGGTCGCCTCCTTGGTCATGACGAATTCGCCGCGATGAACGATACCGGCTGGCGCGAACTTATCGCCTTCGCCGGTATAGCCACCAGAATCAAACGATAGCCCGCTGTAAGCACCCGATGAAAACGAACTGTTAGAGGCTGCCGTGGCGGTACCTGAACCAGCCGAGAACGAACTACTGATCCAGCCCATGGCCGCCTGTACAGCTTGAGCAATGAGCAGTTTATTGATGATCTCAACAATGCTGGTAAGGAATGACTTCGCAAAATCCTTCACATTAGCTTTGCCGGTTGTTGCCAGCGTACTCATCATTGAGGACATATCGCTGAGCGTGGTTTGCGCCAACTGTCCGGTCGCAGTGAACACGTCACTGGCGTTTTCACCAAACTGGGCAATTCCCTGATTCATGCCTGCCAGCCAGTCCCCCTGATTGGCATCTTCCTGTTCCCATCCTGAACGCAAAGCCTCTTTAGCCCGGTTGTATTCTTCCGTAACTTTTGAAAGTGCCGCCGGATCAGTGATGCCGTCAGTCTGCTTACGGAACGTGTTGTTGAGCTGCGTTTCCTGATCGACTCGCACAGCCTGCTTCGTAGTGAGTCCGAATTTTTCCTGAGTCTGAGCGTTCTTGCTGACGATAGACGTGGTGTAGTCCTGCATCTGCTTGAGAGCCTTCACCGCCTTCTCGCGCTGTACGTTCTCGCGTGAAAGCTGCGCCTCAAGCTGCAGGCTGGCCGTTATTTCCCCTGCGCGCGCCAGTAGAGACTTCTGATCGGCGGTGAGGATGGTTTTACTTTTCAGGTCAGCGATTTGCTGAGTGAACTTCGAGAGTTGTTGCTCCTGACTGGTCAGCGTGGTGCTGGCCGAAACCTGTTCCTTCAGCGCGGCAAGTCGCTGCTGGCTTGCCAACAGCTCGCGAGTACCCGCATCATCCTGATAAGCTTTGGTAACTCCTTTCGGTGTTTTCGGATCTTTGTATCGGTCGTTAATACCTATTGTCAGTTGACTGGCTTTTTCCTGAGTTATCAAACCCGCCTTCAGTGCCTCATTGACGACTTTGATATTCTCAAGGCGTTTTTGCGCATTTGACGCAACGGATGAATCGAGGGAGTTTACTTTTTGACTAAGCTGAAGATTCTTTTCTCGCGTTTCTGTTTCTGCTGCTTTAGAAGCATTCAGGAGATCCTGTTGCGTAATTTGGGCTTTAAGGCTTAACACTTCTTTTAAGCCATTATCTTCACCAACAGTTTCGCCATTATCGACGAACACACCTCCTAGCCCCCAAAATTTTGGGTTTGAAGCATTCCTGAGGTTTTCTGTCGCTTGAGCAAGTTTTTCATCAAGCGTTTTTTCTCGCCCAATGCCGAGCATCGCATCCCACGCCTGAGACGCTATATTTTTCAGGGAGTTCCAGCCTCGTTGAATATCGCCCAGGCTATCCTGAACATCCGCCGCCCGCTGCTTCATCATATCTGCGTAAGTGGAAATCGCGAGCGTTGCGGCGGCCTGTGTATCGCCCTGCTTCTCTAAAGCAGCGACTTGCTGGTAAACACTGGCTGTCACGAAGTGATATTTATCGTTAAGGTCGAGCAAACCCTGAGCCGGTACAGTTGTCAATTTTTCCAGATCGGAAACAGCCTGGTCAGCAGCCAGCCCGGTAGCTTTCTGGTAATCGATAACAGCTTGTGAGGCAGCTACAAGTTGGTCACTACCGAATTTCCCTGAAGAAACCACTGCGTTGATTGATGCAGCAGCACCTGCGATTGTAGTGGTACCAGTTGCAAGCTGCTTGGATAGTGCTACCAAATTACCCGCACTGGTACCGGCGTAATTTCCGGTTAGCGCCAGTGATTTATTAAATTGTTCCAGCTCATCACTGCCTTTGTAAGCAGAAATAGCCAGCGTCCCCAGAACGACCGCAGCCGCCGCAATCCCAACTGTTACAGGATTAAGCAAACCGAGCAGCGCCTTAGCGGCATTACCCATTCCACCAAAGGAATCCTTAATTTGGCCGCCTTGCTGAATTGCTACCATATAGACCGGCATACCAGACGCCAAAGAAGTCACTACATCGGTTATCTGAGCAGGGAGCTGCCGCATGGCCTGTCGGTATTGCCCCGCAGAAATTGCCCCACTTTTCCACGCATTTTCCTGATCGCGCAATTTAGCGATCAGCGGCGCAGCCTGTTGTGAAAGCCCCATCTGCGCAGCTCGATACTCCTGAATCTCAGAGGAGGTTTTACCCTGTAGCTCCACTTGTTCACGCAGGCGTTGAAGATAAGTTTCTTTAGCAGCTGCCGCTGCTTTGTCCTGCTGGGCTGCTGCAGCTGCAGCTCGTCCTTCGGCAGTTCTGGCTTCCGCAGCTCGGCTAAGTTCTTCGCGTGTCTGCTGAATGGTGCGCGAAGCGTCCCGGAATGTGTCACTGTCGATCAACCCTTTAGCATTGAAGCGCGACAGCTGCTGTTCCATGTTGTCGAGCTTTTCGAATGCTGCAGTTACCGGATTGATCTGGGTAAGCAGCGTGCGCAGCTCCTGCTGCTGCTGAGATGTCGCCTGTGCCGCGCCCTTTATACTGGTTTCGTTTTGCTTCAGCGCTTCGCTAAATCGCCTCACACGCTGGTGCGTGTCCTCCACTTCGCGTGCAACTTCAGCAGAAACTTTTGCAGCCCCTTTACCGCTGGCGCCGAAATTATCGGCTCCCTTTGCTGCGACCGCCGCTGCCTCAGCAAATTTATCCAGCTCGTTACTGCCGCGCTCAACGTCGGACGTATTGACCCGGAGCGAAATCGTTGCAATATCACCGGCCATTACGCCCCCTTATGCATGAGTGTCAGCGCCGTTCTTTCCATTATGCGGATGTCATGCAGCGCGGTTGCTTCGTCGTCTATTCCGTGAGTACGCATCAGCCAGGGCAGACAGTTGTAATCCAAACCTGTCGCCCCACTCATACCCACTCGCCACTGTGTGCTGGCCGCCTGAAAGACGTCGAAGGCAGGCCAAACGTCAGGCCAGACATCGATAATGACCTGTTCGAAGTCATCGGCTGTCAGCCCCATACCGGCCAGGTCTTCAGCAGTGGGATCAGGCGTATAGAACGCCGAGGCAACCGCTATTAGTTTTTTTCGCGATTACCCAGCAGTTCGGCGTAATACGCTTTCATGATCGCCTCACCGGCGCGCGGATAGTTATCCAGCAGGATTTCGACGTTTTCCTGATTGAACTCGTCAGGGAGCGCCCAGCCTTCAGTGATATCAAGCAGGAACTGAGAGATGTGCTTACCCTCGACCTTTTCCAGATCCGCCAGCTCTTTGATCGGACGATGCTTAAACGTAAAGGTCACAATCCCTGGCTCGTCGCCTGGCACGGGAATAGTCACATCGGCTTTAAACGTTGGGTTTGGTTTTAATTTGAATTTGGCTGCCATGGTGGCCTCGGTAAATGAGTGAAAAAAAAGCCCGTTGCCGGGCTCAAATTAGAAGGTCTATCAGCTGGAAGGCTCCGACGCGGTGTCTTTGTAGAACGTCATGTCGCGAGACTGCACTGCAAAGGCTGCCTGAACGGTTTCGACGGCGTTCACAGCTGTAGTTGGCTGCGGGTCGAAGGATGGGATGCCTGACCAGTAGCGCATTTCTTTGGCCTTCGGCACGTACATGCGAAGCGGCAGCGTATCCCCACTGCGGTCACCGGCCGTCAGCACGCCGTAAATTGGCAGGGTAGAATCATGCGCCAGCGTGAAGGTCTGCGTTTTCGCAGCTTTGTAGGTAGCCAGGTTGCGCTGGCGATCATCGGAAAGGAACTGAATCTGCACGTACTGCTGATCGCCACCGCTGGAGGCAACCTCTGTGATTTGGGGGATCTCCGTCCACTCAGTCACTTTGCGCAATGAGCCCACGCCAGCTCCAGCGGCAAAGAAATTGGTGTCAGAGGTGTTGAGCACGTCGATGGTGATCGACGTTGCTGTCTGGCTTGAGACGCGGGCGACCAGATTATCAATAAGCCCCCAGCCGGATGAGATAAGCACAACATCATCGACCGCGAGACCGTGACCAGTGGCAACGGTGAATACCGCTCCGTCTGCGTTTGTTACTGCAGTTGCTGACACTGCTGCAGCGAGTTTTGACCCGACGAATACAGTCGCGCCGTTAGGCAATGCAAAGCCCATGGGAATTCTCCATTAAGAGGGATTTTAAACCGCCAGCAGGCGGCGCTTACGATATGTCAGCGCGATAAGACATGCTGACGGGGATGGTGTAAGAGGTGTCGGAAGAAATGCCTGCAAAAGCGCTGGGCACGCTGTTGATGAAACAAGTCAGTTTGCCGTCACTCATTTCCTGATTTTCAGGGAACAAGTCGATCAGCTCTTCAGCAATGGAACCACCGGCAGATTTTCCGGTTCCGGCGGGCGCGATAACGTTAATCTGGTAGACGCCGCGAAACACTTTGGCCTGTCGGCTGAGGTCAATCGCAGTCGTCGTCGCAGGCATGACATGGGATTCAAGATAGATACCATCGGGAGGACTGAACCCGATATTGTCAAAAGCGACCTGCAGCCCCTGCGCTTCAGCCCACTCGCTCAGTCGCGCCTCAAGTAGCTGCGTTATGGCCTGTTGGCTCACGGCCCCACCTCCTGCACTGATTCAGTAAAGAAACGCTGAAACTCTTCAGCAGTGATCCGCACCATGCCACCGGGTGCCTGTTTCGAATGGCCGAACTCCAGCAGATACGCATAAGGCACGTTGTTGCAGAAGTAGATGGATTTGGTACCGACCTTAAACGATGCCATGACCAGACCACCGGCCGCTTTAGTCGCCCCACCACTTTTATCGATGACGCCCGTTTCTCCAGTTGCTGGCGCATCCAGTGATACCTGCCAGTTCCCGCGAAAACGGCCGCCGGTATAACCAGGCGGGGCTTTCACATCCATGCCGTCACTGATTCGCGCCTTGCGCTTCAGGCGGCCGGTTTTAGTCAGGTTGGCAGAGTCGGACTTCAGGGCTTCGTTATAGTCGAACACCTCTTTGTTGTAGGCCACCGCAGTCTGGTTCACTGCCCACACTTCGGGATTTCCCACCGGAGACATGTCGACGAGACGGGCGAGGATTTTGATACCGGTAGCGCGGATCACTTCTTCCTGGTTGGCTTTGGCCGTCGCGACGAAGGCGTTGATCGAGGCCATGAACGAATCGTTATCAGCCATGGTTACGCCCTCAACTGGGCTTTATAACAAATCAGCGTCGCCGCAGGTTTTACAGGCCCCGGCAAAACTACACGGAACTTTTTGCCGTCCACCTCGATCCGGTCATCAGTCCTGATTTCGACGGCATACGTCGCTGTCAGTTTGACGTCACCATTCTGGATCCGCGTCCCGTCGATTTCTCCCGGCGCATAAGCAGTAATGACCCCGACCGGCTTCGCCGTTTCAACAGGCGTGGTGACTTCTTTGCCTGCCACCATTTTCACGGAGCCGCCACGCGTAAGCAGATATTCCTGGCCGTTCTCAGTCAGCAGACGCGTTGCGGTTGCGCGCATACGCAGATAATTGATTGCCATGTCATCCCCGCATTACGTTAAAGTTGACGGATGATGACGCGCCAGTCAGCCCGCGCAACAAGCCAGAGAGCCAGCTGAAGTAAGGCGCTGATGTGCTGCTGCCTTCTGCATATGACACGCTGATCGCCCCGACAACGGTTTCCTGAGTTACCTCACCGCCGCCGGAGAACGAGGGGGAGAGATCGACGGTCTGTGCCTCGATTGCCAGCCGACATTGAGCCTGATTAAGCTTTACCGGAACGCCTGTAACTGGTTCACCGTTTAGGTTTATGCCGGTGCGCGGCCATGCCAATGGCTGATTTGGTTCAGCAGGCTTTCCACGCCAGACAAGCCCCTCGAGGTAATCCATCGCCTGAATAAGCAACGTCTCGATTTCTTCATCGGTTACCGGCAATGAATAACCGCGAGATGAGGCAAAGCTCTTTAACTCTATGACGCTCGCATAGCTGTTAAACTCCGGCGACGTCGGGTCGTTGATAATCATTGGTGAAGCCTCCACGCTTTTCGGCGTTCAATGCGGGGAGCGTTGTCAGGATGCCTCTCGACGCTGCTCTCATCCAGATGGTCTACCAGCGAATAGCATGGATAAATCACCGCCCCGCCGTAGGCGTCTCCGACAGCGTAATCTGCAGCCTTCGCATAGTTCCAACGGCTCAGTATCTTATCGATGACCTGTTTCGGTGGGCTGTAACAAACCCCGTGAAGCAGTCGCGGCAACGTGACAAAGTCTGACCGATTTTTGTCGGCGTTAATCAGTTTGCCTGCGATTGCCATTTGGTACTGGGGAGGTCGCCCGGTACCCAGATAGAAGCTAATGAGGTCATCTGGAAAGCGTTCAAGCCAGCCGGCAACAGAGTCAGTGAAGCCAGAAACAGGGATCGCATCATCCTCAATGACAACAACGCGCTGATCCTGATCAACTGCCCACTCCATGGCGCGCCGGTGATTCCAGTTAGCGCCGCGGTCTTGGTCATCAATCAGCAGGTGAGCATTCAGCAAATCAGCGAGCAACTCCGCCTTTTCACGCCGCGAGTGATGACCGACGACAACAAAATTTATTTGTGCTGAAACCATGCAAACTCCTTTCCGATCCCGCCAGTCTTAAACACTGTATGCACCATAGGGCCGGTAACGATACGGTCACCGAATGACTTCGCGACGATACCGAAAGCGCCCATATCGACCTGTGTTGGCGGCGTCTTACCCTTATCCCAGAAACGCTGGCTTTCACTCCGGTAATGCAGGCGGATCATGCGATGGGCAAAATCCATCACGTCTTCGCGCAGCCCGCCGAGCAGGCCAGCATTCAACAACAGGCTGTTACGATGCAGCTCAAAAAACTGTGCGTATACCTGACCGTAATGGTTTTGCTCCATCCACGGGTCTGCATAGGTTTTGGGTTCTGAACCGACGTAAACTTTTCCCGACTCCATGCAGCTCCAGGGTTCCTGAAGCATCTGAACATCGGTACCGTCCGTACACCATACGAAGTGGTATTCAGGGTGCGCCCTCAGGTATTGGTAGATGTGAAGCCAGCGCGCAAAATAGGGGCTCATCTGAACTGGAGGAATGGTTACAAGCTCAGCGCCAGGGGGCGCATCAATGAGCTCATCAGCCAGCACTACGGCATCAGCGCCACGTATAGAGGAAGCCCAGTCCGAAAGCATTGCTGCATCAGGCTTCATTGCCGCACTGCGCTGTGGGTCTGGCTGGCTGGTTAGCAGAGAGGTAATCACCACATCCCGTTGGCGGCGGTACTCTGCATACCCTGCATAACCAGAATCACGACGGGCATTGAAAACTGTGACGTTATTACGAACCTGTGCTTCACGGTCCGTTCTTGGAACCGAACGTTCCACCTCTTCATGTTCGTCCAGCGAATAAATCAGCTTTTCGGAACCCGTCACGTCAGCAAATGCCCACGCTGATAAGCCAGCGTTATGGATGCGCAGCGCCAGATCAGGATGCTCGTACATGCCACGACCATAAACCGGGTCAAAGCCGCCGACCTTCTCAATCGCGCTGCGGTGGTAATACAGCATCACGCCGCGCTGGCCGGTGTAAGCAATATGACGGTCATCACTATAAAGCACCGTCATGTCGTTAATTTTGCGCGGCCCTGCTACGTCGAGAAACTGATAAGCCAGGTGAGGTTCGGGGGATTCGATGTAAGGAACGTGCCAGTCGTCACATATCGGATAAGCATCATCGTCCCACAGAAACAGCTGCTCACAACCAGCATCGATCAGAGCCTCGAGACTGCGATTTTTTGATGCAACAATTCCGAGCGATATCTCCTGACGGATAATTTCGATACCTTCTGGCGCGGCAGCTGCTGGCGCTGAACCATCATCAATTACGACTAACTTTGCGCCAGCCGGTAAGTGCTTGATGTGCTGAGCTATGGATTTTGCGAGAACTTCCGGCCGATTGTGGGTGGTGATGGCGATACCAATGTTTGGAGCATGATCACCGGCGGGAGAGTAGTGAACACCATCAATAAAAACGTCCATTTTTACTCCAAACAAAAAAAGCCACCCTAATTTCAGGTGGCTTTTTAAAAATTAATAGGAGGGGTTTATTTCGCAGGCGTTGCGAGATCCGTAAATAACATTTTGCCAGATATGAGCCCGAGTTCAGACTTGTATGCGTTACCAGCGATGAAATCCGCGAACTTTTCACGAAGGGCACTGAAATTTTCCGCTAATTTTTCATTTGGGGAATCATTGAGATAAACAAGACACCTAACTTGTATCTCACTTATGGCTGCCGTGATGAGCTTTCTATTAACGTTACCGACATCATTCTCAAGATTTTTTGGCATGGATATCAGGAGATTGTTAAATGAAACCAGTGTGTCAATAAGTTTGATTTTCTTATCTTCTCGATACTGATCCTTCCATGTATTAAGGGCCTTTTTGGCAATAACGAGGGTAATAATAGAAATTACGATTGAGCCTGCGGAAACCAAAAGACTGTAAAAAGCCCATTCTGCCGAAGCTTTCGCAGCTATCAGCGACTCAAAAGAAATCAAATCAGCGTCCATTCTTGCCTCTCAAAATTCAAAGAAGGAATTTTACCGCAGACTCTGACTTCAGGCACTCTTCGAGTGCCTGTCTATACCATTCCAAATTACATCACCTTTATTACTGTTACGACCCAGCACCGCCCGTCAGAACGGCTGCGAACGGAACCTGTTTCCGGTCGAATTTACGTGTCCAGTTACCCGCTGCAGCATACTCGGTCGCTGTCGGCGACTTGTTCGGATCCTCTTCACCCTGCCATGAGAAACCTGCAGGCTGCAGAATGTAGGTCTGACGTTCCCACAGGATTTCAGCACCACCACCGTTGCCGCCGCTTGGCTTGCGTTCGATTTCAACCGGCGTTTCAGGTGAGCCGACGCCGTAACCGAATGCACCAGCGCCGTAGAACACGGTAAGGTATTCCCCATCTGCCATCTTCAGGCTGTCATCCATGAATAGCGGCTTGCCGAGATAAGTCTGCAGGATGATGCGCCCGGCTGAGTCCTTGATGGTCTCAATCAGATCCTGCTTCGCCATCTGTTTCATGACGACTGAGTGAACGCCAATCGCTGAGAATGCGTCTGCAGCATCACCGGCAGTAAATGCCGCGTCGATCAGGTTCTCTGCAGAGATGATGCCGCCACCCTGAATGACCATATCGCCGTCATTATTCGCGATGTTGCTGGCGATAATGCCGCGCGATGCGCCAATCAGGTAGCGCTGCCAGCGGCGCGTCCAATAGGTGCCGAAGCGGTTGCGGATGTGGGTCATAGGGTCGCTGTTTGCCAGCTCAGCTGCCAGATCACTCACGCCGTACCCTTTGTTAAGATAAAGCGTACGTGCTTTCATGCTTGTCTGGTTTGCGTTGCCTACTTTACCAATCTGATCAGGGTCATCGGTCGTGATGTTTGGTTCTTCATCAGCGTCCAGATCCTGCCAGTAGCTGACGGTTGCCGTACCTTGCCCATTTTTTGCAATCTGGTCGAGGTTCGCTGCGCGGGTGATGATGCCAGACTCATAGAACGCAGTTTTCTCCGGGGAGTTAACCGCTGCGATGGTCTGGTAATAATCAGCGCGGAAAATATTCGATAAACGAACAGCAGTAGTTGCCATGTGGCGATTCCTTTTTACTATTGGGTGGCGGCGAGTCGTTTAAACTCTTCCGGATTTTCATCGAGCAATCTGATGCGCTCGGCTTCGGAGTAATCACTCCACTTTTTGCCCCCGTCCCCGACAGGCTGCTTGCCACCGTTACCCCCGGTACCGTTGGCTCTACTACCAATAACAACCGTTGCGAACGCTTTGTTATTGGTAAATTCTTTCTTCAAATCGTCGATTGAGGCAGCGCTCGGTTTGCCTTCACCGTCAACAATTCGGGTAATGTGCTTGCCGTCCTGCTCTTCAACCAACAGGCGGGATTTGATGTGCGGGAGCATCACCGGCGCGGCGTCACCGGCCAGTTCGGTCGCCAGCTTCTGCGCGACGTTTTCGACCAGCAGGTTATGCAGGGACTTCTGAAGCGTTTCGATCTTCCCATTGAACTGGGATTCGTTATCAGCCAGCTTCTGTTTCCAGCTGTTTTCCAGCGTTTCAACGTCCCCCTTCTTGCGAGCTTGCTCGAGTGCCAGGCGCTGCGCTTCGGCCTCAGCCAATTCGCGCTTTTCCTTTTCGGTTTTCTTTTCGTTAAGCAGCTCTTCGACCTTGGTTTTCAGGCCGGTAACATCTGGCAGACCTTCGATTTTCATCTGGTAACCGTCGCCAGCCTCGCCATACATGGCTTTCTGCTCGTCGGTCAGCGCTGCAAACTCGTCTTTCGTTAATTGGAACTTAAGCATCATCAACCCCGTTGTGATGGAGCGACCTCTGGCCGCGGACAATAAAAAAGGCCACCCGAAGGCAGCCTTGTGTGATTATTTCTCGATACTAAAAACCGGCTTTCTCAAAAGCGACCGCATCAATTTCTTTCAGCTTATCCAGCGTGATCCATTCGCCTTTGTCAGTGAAGAAATCCGGCACCTTCATACCACCGTTCTGAAGCAGTCTGGCGCGCGTATCACCCAACACCTGCACCTGCCGGTATAGAGATTGCTGACTGAGCCAATCGCTGTAAGTCGTGTTCGCCGGAACCTGCCCATCCATGCTGGCGCGCGTTCCGGCATCCATTTCGTCTGCATCGATGCCGAGTTCGCGCCATGATTTCGTTACCAAGGTTTCTGTCGAGCGACAGCAGAAATGGATCCGACCTGGTCCCTGCAGATAAGGGACTTTGTGACCGATGGGCTTATTCTCCAGCGAGTACTTCAGCCGGTCCCGAATGATGCATGTTGGCGTGGTTTTGTTGTCCAGCGTCGAAAGCCACTGCTTACAGTCCACGATATCACTGTTGTGCTCAGCGAACTGGGTACGCGCCGTTGCAGCGAGATGGTTGATCGCCGTCTTCGTGATGCTGGTGGCGTTGGCGCGGCTAACCTGAATTGCGCCGTCCTGAAAGTTGTTCGTCGCGGTACCGCGCACATCTTTGGCGATTTTCTCGGTTGACTGTCCGGTGAGATAACCGGTTCTGACAGTGTTGATGATCCGCGTCATCCGATCGCTTTCAAGATTGCTCGCCCACTCACTCAGCAAGCGCCCCTGAAATGGCTGGGCCATCGCGGCGGCGTATACCTGATCTGCCGTAATGGCCGCCAGCGGGAATCGGTGCTTAACGGGTGCTGGCAGAATGGTATCAAACAGACTGAGGTGATAACCCGCCTCATGGTCAGCAAAGCTCTGCAACTCCTCGCCCAAGCTGGTGAAGGTGGCCTGAATGGCTGTCTGGTTTATCTGGCGAACGCTGTCCAGCAATCCCTCCAACCGCCTGACCGTGAAGCTATTAGGTGAGAGGTCATCCAGCGCCACCATCAAACGAATCGATAGCTCAGCGTCGCTCTGATTGAGGATTTTAACCATTCGCTTCGCAACACCGGTCGAGTACCGGCTCACGAACAGCGAATGAGAAATCGCCTCGTCACGCAGGTGGTTGTTTATTGTCATCGCCGCCCCCGGTGATTAATTCCGGCTGCTGATTCCTCAGCTCGTCTTCAATCTCGTCCGGTTTCTCTTTCTCATCGACCAGGCCCACACGCTGCTGATAGCGAATGAAATCAGCCAGGCGCATTTTGCCGGACTGAACCGCAGCAACCAGCGCGGTGATTGCCTGAGAATCCAGATTCGCCAGCTCATAGCGTTTATTGAGCTCGATATTGGCCTCGCCAGCGCCAGCAAAGCGGATCGCGAAGGTCAGCGCCCGGTTGACGGCCTGCTCAACGTTACCGGCGCACAGGGAAAGAATGGAGTTATCCGTCTGCGCCTCGTCGCCTGCCTGCGTCGCCGTTCTGGCCGAGGTGTTACGCTCTACCAACTTCGCGCCAAGCATCGCCATCTGATTCTCACGGCGTTCTGCCAGTTGAATCATGATGTTCCGCTCTTCCGGCTGAACATATTTGATATCACCGCCAATAGGCAGTAATACGCCTTTCTGCGAGCCAACCTTAAGACCATCTTCGAGATATCTATCTGCCCACTGCTCATCGAGGCCCGTCAGCGCAACCATTGGCTGCCCGACAGTGTGCGAAGCCTCTGCAATATCTGCCTCAGCGTTGTAATGGGCGATATTCACGTATGCGATATCCGCCAGCGGCGGGGAATCCGGCGTGTGGTCGTTGTTGCTGGCCCCAATCCATGCCCATGGTAGCTCGTCAAGCTGGGTACCAGCAGAATCAGTCAGTGCCACATATCCAGGAGCAGTGATCTCGTCAGTACCCTGTACCCAATGGCGGGAGTAAGCCAGACCATCAATTAAGCGCAGCTCTACCCAGTGCTTACCCATGATCAGCTCGAAAGAGTCGGGGCTGTCGATCGGCTCCTCATAGTGAATGACCACCAGCGACGTTTTACCGGCAGTCACGCGCCAGTTGATGATCTGCTTTGCCGTGAACAGGCGTAGCAGCGGACGGCCAGCGGTTGCAACGGTCTGCTCGCCAGTGCCGCTGTAGTCGGTCAGGATACCGGCGCGACCGCGCTGCAGGTTCTGGCTCAGCGCATCCCGGATCATCTGCGTCAGCGGCTGGCCTTCGCCGTCTGCGTCAGTCTCCAGCTCAGCGACGCGCCCGGTAAGCTCAATCTTCACCGGCTTACTGAACGCGATCCCCAGCAGCCCCATGAGCGTGCGCCCGGTGGCGTTGATGAATGGCGCACGCGCTTTATAGGCGTTGTAGCGCACATTCAGCGGGTCATCGTTTTGGAAGTCTGTGCTCGGATGCGGGAGGTATTTCGTACCGTTCCGTTTGATCCGTCGCTGCCCATCGACGCAATCGCCAACGAGCTGCCATTCCTCTTTGAACTCGTCATAAGCCGGATGGCGATAATCAATATTGGTGTCGCTCATCAGTAGTTAAACCCTATTTTGATGTTCGTTGCCGGTTTGATGATCGGATAGTCCTTCACGATGAAATAGCCGCCTGCATCGTTCGGGTGGTCGACGTCTGCGGTTTTGTCCGGCTCGCCGTTTGCTGCCCATACCTGCTGCTCGAGGCTTTCGGTATAAGTAGGGCATCGCTGCACGTTGACCAGATATCGGCGCTCATCGTTAGCGTTACAGAACATGGCGTTCATCGCGTTGATGCGGTCTTTCACCGGCGGGTTTGCCGCGTTCACCAGCACGCTAAAGCCAGCCTCCTTCAGCTGAGCGATATCGGTTTTGCTGGCGTTATTGGACTTTCTCGAATCACCGGAGGCATCGGGATATACGTAGATTTCGCGGTTTTTGATGTACTGGCCACGCTCATATTTCCAGTACGTTTCTTTGATGCGGCGGATCATGTCCGGCGTATCGTAGGCTTTAACGATTTCGGCCACGGCGCGCGGGAGGCTGTTGCGCTTCACATGGACGATCCCCGCCATCTTGCCGACGTTGAAGTCCATCCCGATAAACAGCGCCTCGCCCGGCTGCTCCTCGTCCGTGCAGTTATTCTTTTTGCGGTCGAACTGGTGATAAACGGTGCCGCTGTTCAGGTTGATGAACTGGCCGCGCAGGTAGGCTTTGATCAGCTCTGCCGGATAGGACTGCATCAGCGAAGGAATGTAATCATCCGGGAGGTTGAGCTCGTTATCGAACGTGCTGGCCTGCACCAGACCGTACAGCGTAGCCAGCTCAGGCTTATCGCGCACCGCCTTCACGAACTGCTGATAGACGAATTTGAAGCCTTCCGGCGTCGTGGTCACATCGATGCCGTTGCGCAGTCCATCGCGCTTGTAACGCATACGGGCGATGATTTTTCGCCATGCCTGCTGCGCCTTGGCCGCTTTCATGACGTCCAGCTCATCGACCAGCGCGTTACCGATTTTAAAGCCGACTATCGTCTCGGGCTTTTCCATCGACCGGCAAATCGTCGTGCCGCGAAAGATCCGGCCCTCATAGAAATGCACCTCTTTGTTGCTCTCGTTAATTTTGACCTTCAGGCCCCAATCGAAAGCAACCTCTTCGACGGTCGGATAAAAGATGTCGCGGATCTGCGGGTACGTTGGCGCAAAATAACCCTGGTTAACTTTCGGGAACTCCCAGAAGTTTTTACAGATACCGCCGCAACCGACCCATGTCTTACCGCTACCGAACCCGGCAACGTAAGCCTTGAACTTATGCGGCATCGCGAGAAACTTCGCCTGAGGAATATTAAGCGTCGGACTGATCGCCATCTGGTTTCCTCGCGTCTACGGCATTGATAATGATTTGAATCGGTGTAGGTTCAGCTCCTTCGTTCTCCCCATCCTGACGCGATCGCTGGTTCGCAATCCGCTTCGCTTCAATGTCCTGCTCCTGCAGCTGCTTCGCCGCGGGGCTGTCAAACAGGCCGAGATGTTTCGCGACGTTCTCCAGCATGCGGCCACGATCGGCAATTAGCACCTGAACGCCGTCTTTCGTTACCTTCACGCCGTCATAAGCCATGCGCGCAGCCGGTGAAAGCCGCCGTGAATCATGGATGTGTACAGCGCCAGTCCCGTCGCCGTTACATTGAGGGCATTCGGGATGTGGCGGACGCTTCTCACGAAACCCAAAGCCACCGGCAACATCCGGCTCCGGCTTTTTATCGATGAGAGCCTGATCGCGAGCTCGTCCATATTCCTCTTCCGTCCACTGGTAACCATGAATCTTTCCCCAGCAGTAACGGCAGCAATACCGGCGATACTCGACCAGCTCGTTTACGTCGACCGTCGCCATGTTCCACATCCGGGCAACGATTTGGTCGGCGGTTATCAGCTGGCGCTCAGCGATTGCGCGCAGTTGGCGATTGATGGCCTGCGCAATATGATCTTTCCTGATCAGCTGCGGGCCGGTCGACGAGTCAGAATAACCAGCGCGTAAAGCAGCCTGAGACGCGTTTTTATCTTTAAGGTATTCAATGACAAAGGCGGCTTGCATCGGTGTGAAACCGTCGTCGTCAATAAGTTCGTCTATGCTCGATACAACGGCTTCGCTGCGCACATTGCGCACTTTCCTCTGCGCAGGTTGCGCAGTTTTTTGCGCACTCGAGTATGATGGATTTTTGATATAACGGCGCGCCGTGACGTAGTTGATGCCCTGCGCCTCACACCAGTCTTTGGGGGATATGTTCGTTATGGCATGGTCGGCGAGGAACTGTTTCTGAATGGCCCCCCAATCCGGTTTTGCCATGTTTGCTCCATAAAAAAACCGCCCGGAGGCGGTTATTTTTTTTCAATTCGTTTAAGAATTTCTCTCTTATCTATATTACATTGCCTTAATGCATCAAGTGTTTGAATGTTAAATTCCGCCAATTGCCCCCATGTCATATTAGTGGGAACTTCAGGCGGTAAATTAGGCATGCGATATTCATTTGGAATTGAAACTAACTTTGCTGCTTGGTTTATATTCGCACCAGATATGGCTATTGTTCCAACATACCCTATTACATTAAAAAGAATGATAAAACAGACAAACACTTTTAAAAAAAGTGACCTAAGTCTTCTGCACAACTTGTACGCATCATGACTAACATAGAAAAGAGAAGCAATTGTTAAAACGGTAAATGAAATTGCAGAAAAAAGATATATTAATGATGCTAAAGGATTTATTTCCTCAGTAAAATAAATTGTAGCTAGATAGTATGACCCTGCCACTAAAACAAGTGTGGCGGAAAGAAAGGAAACTGAATCTTTAAAAAAGGTTTTTACCTGGCTATTTGGGCTTCCGCTGTTGTTCATAGAGTCCTATTGGATTTCAATGATTTTCCAAGCTTCAGTTTACATCACCTTAAGCATTGAGTTTCAATAAATTCCTGCAAGCCAGTTATTTGCTTACCGCTGATGTCGATCCGATCTCTAAGGGTAAAATAATCCCGTTGAGCGGCGTCAGTAAGTCGGGCGCTTGTGCCATCATCCACGCTGGTGGCACCGGTGGTTTTGTCCGTTGAGGGGCATCTTGCATTGAGTTGCAGCCGCTTACGGCCAGCAATAACATCATCCCGCAACTTTTCAATAGTAGCTTTAGCATCGGCAAGTTCTCCTGTGTATTTCGCATCAAGGGCTGCGACATCGCGCTGGCGCACTTGCATGTCATTAATTGTATCTTGCCGCTGTTGCGCGAGAGACAAGGCTTCATCAGCACGAGCGCTTTCCTTACTCACTTCACCGAGTAGGATGTAAACCAGCGTCGCCGAGAGCAAAAGTTCCACGCCGACAATAATCCATGCTTTTATTGTCATTTCTCCATCCCCCAGCACGTCAGTTCGCTTTCCTGATCCCGGCGTTGAACTTGCCCGAAGCAATTATTTGCTCGCACGTTGCAGTCTTTGCCACCGTCACGCACCCAGCGCTTTATCTCGCTGCATGCGCCGCGCTTATCGCCAGCGTTGAGCTTGCGGTAGAAAGTGGATGAGAAACATTTAGCGGGGCCGATGTTGTAGGGGCAGAACGAGGCGATGCCAGCAATCTGAGGCTGAGTAAGTGGAACGCTGACGTTTTTCTTCACCCAGGCAATAGCCTTGTCTGACTCCAGCCGATTCACCTGCGCGCACTTTGCTGCGGTCAGCCTCATACCTTTATAGACCGGCTTACCGTCGACACGGGTTGCGCCACGGCATATTGTCCAAAGGCCGGTACCATCTTGATAGGAAGTCAGGCTGTTACCTTCTTTCTCATCCAGCAGTTGATCGAGAATAGCCGGGGCAGATGCACCACCCAATACCAGCGCCAGCACAGCGGCACTAAGCTTCGTTTTATAATTAGCCATATCAGCCTTCCGCTTTTGAAAGAGCTTCGCTGATCACCTTCGCAGCTGCTGGCTTTTCGTGCGCTGGTTTAGCTCGCGCGTCGTCAAGATAGTCACTGACAATTTTGGTACGTTTCTCATCTTCCTTTCGCGCCTTGCGGGCGTCCAGGCGACCGCTGACATATGACGCAAAGGAAATGAGAACGCCTATGAGGCCAAACAGCATGTAAACCATGTCTTGAGTGGTGAAACCGCAGGCGGCCGCTATCGCAGCGAACCACGCAAAAAACTGCGTGACGATGTTTCCTGAGCTTTGGTCCATTTTCATAGTCTCCCCCTCCGGTCAGCCGGTTGGGTGCGTAGTCGTGAGGAATTTAGCGGCTCAGTCCGTTTGCGAAAGGATGAATGGTTAGCTGATTGACTGGCCGCCAAAACGAGAAAAGGCCGCCGAATTGGCAGCCTTAAAGGAATTTATTTGATTTACTTCTGGGTATTTACAGTAAAATATTGACGATAAAATCTGCATGTAGGACAAATTAATACCCAACTCTTACAGGATTTTACTCTATGAAAGATGAAAGATTAAGAAACGGCTGCCAATGGCTGATACGAGAAATGACAAGAATGTCTGAACTCCAGAGACCGCTCACAATTGATGAGTTCTATCGATTGGCAGAAAACGAAATTTTCATCAAAACATTATTCGAAAAAAACAGAGATATTATTTTAGGACTGCAGATGCTTGATGAAAACTATCAGCATTGTGACAAAGAAGTGTTGGCTTACATGGAAAATGCATTTTCTAGGCATGCAAATGTTGTTTTACGAGAAACATACGGAGTCAAAAATAACGCGTACCTACTCGCGATAAACATTGCAGCTGCAATTTCAAGAGAGCCAGAGCAATAAAGGATATGAAAGCAAAAAGCCCCGGCGGATGCCGAGGCTTAAAATCGTTGGGTTATTGAAATCCCATCATTGGTGAAAATCTATTACACTTTTGGCAAGAATGCAACTAACACGTCGCTAAAATTGGCGATAAATTAATATTATGCGGCCATCGCGTCGCCACGTGTGATTTTCATGAACTGTGCATCAGCTTGTGACTCCTCGGCCTCACAGCGGCTGATAAGCTTATCGTATAAAGGTTTCCAGTTAAGGGACCAGGTGCGCTGAGGCAACTCAGGCAGCAACGCCTTTACCGCACGGTAGGCGCGTGATGACGGCGAAGCTTTCAGACCAGTACCATGACAGCGCGGGCATTCCCGTTCTTCAGGCTCACTGAACTGCCCATCAGCCAGTCCCATCAGGGCATAGTCGCAAATTACACCACCGCCATTCGCCAGCGCAATTGCGGCAACTTTCCGGCGACCCTTGCACTGAGGGCAGCGAGCATGAGGGTTATCAGCTGTACGGCAATAAACTTCAACGGCTTGCCCACAGAGTATCAGCATGGCATGGGCCATCCGGCGGCCAGCAACTTTCCCGACTTTAACGGGCGCAATTGTCATAGCGATCTGCGCCAGCAGCTTCACTGCCTTATCCCTGCTCTGCCTGTCTTTCATATGCTTCGCGAAGAAAAGAGCGAATCCCAATTCAGCGCGTGATTGAGCCATGCCCAGAGCAGCCATCACATCGGTACCGGTCAGGGCAGCAGATGCTGTCGCGCGCGATGAGTCGCTGATCATCAGACTTTTCGGTGAAAAATGCTTAATAGCTGCTTCGAGATTCATGCTGTTTCTCCAATAATTATCTGACCGGTTTCACCCCAGACCTTTGAGACGCGACCGTCCCAGATCCGGCAGTCATCTTCGAAAATCGCATCGAGCAATGCCTTTTCCAGATTGTCTTTGTCTGGTTTCTGCTGGTGAGGTTTGCCAGCCATTTCTGTCTTTTTCTTTTTGCTCCAGCTGGCGGGCATGGGCAATATAAACGTGACGTGCCAGCCGCAATCAGGCAGAGAAATGCGGTTAAGCCGCACCTCGTCGCAGAAGGCGCGATAACGCAGTACAGGCGGGCGCTGTTTCCAGCGGTCTCTCTGCGTCATTCGTGGCTTTGGAATGGGCGTTATCGCGTAGGTTTTCATTAGGCTCCCTGTTGTGTTCTTAGTTGCTGGTATTCGCAGCGCGCCGGAATGGTCAGGCGGATACCGCGCTGACGCGCCCAGGCATTAAGCTGGTCGAGGTAAAGCGTCATTTCCCCGGTCTCGAGTAACTTGGTCGATTTCACGTAGCGCGTTTCACCCATGACGGTGATCGCTTTCGCCGGACAATAAATCTCTTTGAGATATTCATGCAGCTGCTCGCCGGTAAAAGTACCCTTTCCGGCTTTTACGAGCTGCCCGGCAATTTCGCCGTTCCATTTCCAAAGTAGCGCGTTCTGGCTTACTGAACGCTTGTCATGCCACTCTTTGATGCTGACGCGATAGCGCTTGCCAGAAGCAACCAGCTCTTTAAGCACAGGCCAGAGTTGCGCTTTTGTGGTTTCGTGCAGACAGAAGTCATCCATCAGAATTCATCCTTCCCATAACGACGCGGTGACCCAGTTGGTACATGCTGGCGCTGTTTGCACATCTCGGCGGCGTGTACCTGATCGGTTGGCGTGAAGTGCCCGTTTTTGAAGTGCTGGTAAACGGTACCCAACTCACCAAATCGGTTTTTGGTCACGATGATTTCGGCGAATGGCGCCGCCGGGCTCTCAGGGTCATAAACGGCTTCGCGGTATAGCATGTAAATTCCGTCTGCGTCCTGCTCTATGCTCCCGCCGTCGCGCAGATCTGAGTTAACCGGGCGCTTCTGGCCTTTGGGGCGCTTCTCAACGTCGCGGGATAGCTGGCTGAGCGACATCACCGGCGTTTTCAGGTCTTTCGCCATGCGCTTCATGCCGCCAGAGATATGGGCAATCGCCAGGTCATTTCGTTCTGCGCGCGGCTTCTCGATCAGGCCGAGGTAATCGCACAGGATCAGAGAAAGGTTCGGGTGCTTGCGCTTGTGGCGCTCAGCAATCGCCCGGATCTGCTCGATGGTCAGTTTTGAAGAATCGACAACCCAGACCTGTAGACCGGACAGACGCTTGATGCCCATCGAAATGCGGGCCCAGTCCTCATCGTCCATGCGAGATGGTTTGCGCAGGGCTGAAACCGGCATGTTTGCAGCGCCAGCCAGCTGGCGTTCTATGACCTGTTGCGCGCTCATTTCCATGCTGAAAATCAGCACGCCGCGGGGCATGATCTCCTCACCGATCCGGATGGTGCTTTCCGCTACGCCTTCGGCCACGGTCAGAGCAAACTCGGTTTTACCCATACCAGGACGCGCCGCCACGATGATCAGGTCTTCGTTGTTCAGGCCACCGGTGATTTCGTCCAGTTCAGGAATGCCGGTTTTAAGCGTGTCCGACTCCTCGCCGTTTTTAAGACGATGCTCGAGCAGGTCGGCATAGGAACCCATCAGCTCATCGATGTGAACCGGTTGGACTTCGTCTGACGGACGGCTGATATTCATCACCTGATTGACGAATTCCTGAATGGTTTCGATTGCCCGTTCGTGGTTATTCGCTCCCGTGATCCGGTCATAATAATTTTCCATCAGGTGCGATACGCCGCGGATCATTGAAAATTCGCCCACGATTTGCGCATAGCCCTTCAGGTTCGCCGCCGACGGACACTGCCGCATGGTTTCCATGACGTTGGCGAAGTGTTCATTCCCCATCGCCTCGGCAACCATCAGGCTGTCGATCAGCCCACGATTGTTCGCCTGGCGCTTAATCTCTTTGAACGTTTCGCGGTAGAACGGCACGGAAAAAGCTTCCGGGCCCAGGGTGGCCAGCACATCGCTTGCATCTGGTGTGTAGCCGCTCAGCAGCAGACCGCCGATCACGCTGGCTTCGATATCCGTATTGATCATTTAAAGCGTCCCCTCTCGCACTTTGCGCAGCGTCTTAGGCTGCATCAGGTAATCGAAATCTGCGCGCCAGCCAAGGCCATCAGCGCCACCAAAATAATATTCACGGGCATCAGCAAGGAACGCCCTGAAGTACGCACGAAAACCTTCTGGTGTCTGTTTGGCGAGATGGCTTGCAAGCTCACGGATAGCGATGGAACGGTCACGATACAAATCTGCTGGCGCCATGCGCCCGGCGGTCACGTCGTTGTATGCGTCAACCACAGCCTGACAGTCGATATCTACGCAGGTTTTCTGCCAGACTTCCGCGTCGGACAGATAGCCATCAAACCGGTTAACGCGGCAGATGTTGGTCGGTTTGGGCGCGCTGCCGCTTCGGATCTTCCACGTCTGCACAACCCAACGAACTACCAACTGCAGGTCTTGCAGGGTGTAGGCGCTGCGGGACTTGGTTTCTGTCAGCAGCACGGCGAAAGGTTCTGCAGAACGACATCTGCCATCGGTGAGCTCGTTGTAATACTCCAGAGCCTGTTTTGCTTCTGCCAAAACTTGTTCTGTAAATTCCTTCCCGGTTTGCCCCTTGGGGGCTTTAGGGGGATCTATTTTTACTGTCTTTGGAATAATGTCTTTGGTGT
>Ga0153921_1000319_pt1 | contig 29086 bp, 25 predicted proteins | sample TSNJ005MetaG_FD_104691 | JGI IMG/M metagenome (GOLD analysis project Ga0153921, IMG submission 104691) | Attine ant fungus gardens microbial communities from New Jersey, USA - TSNJ005 MetaG | ecosystem: Host-associated > Fungi > Mycelium > Unclassified | place: USA: New Jersey, Brendon T. Byrne... | reverse complement strand
CGACATCGCGATGATGCAGAAGCCGAGGATGATCGCCAGCCAGTTGTTGCGCAGCGCGAACAGGATCGGGGTGGACTGCGTGTGGCCCTCGATCTTCTCCTCGAAGACCGGCGTCTCCTCCACCCGATACCGCACCCAGATGCCCACGCCGATCAGCACGATGCTGAACAGGAACGGCACGCGCCATCCCCACGTCAGGAGGACCTCGTCGCCCATCCCGGACAGGATCCAGAACGCGCCGGAGGCCATCAGCGCGCCGAGCGGGTTGCCCAGCTGGGTGAAGCCGCCGTAGAAGTTCTTGAACTTCGGCGGCGCGCTCTCCACCGACATCAGGCTCGCGCCGCCCCACTCGCCGCCGACCGCGAGGCCCTGGGCGACGCGGAGGATGATCAGCAGGATCGGCGCCATGATCCCGATCGTGTTGTAGCCCGGCAGGCAGCCGACCAGCACGGTCGCGACGCCCATGATGAAGAGGGTGATCGTCAGCGCCCGCTTGCGGCCCAGCTTGTCGCCGATGTGGCCGAAGATGATGCCGCCCAGCGGTCGCATGAAGTACGCCACCGCGTAGGTGCCGAACGAGGCGAGGGTGCCGAGGGCGTGGTTGATCTCGGGGAAGAACACCTGGGGGAACACGATGGCGGCGGCCGTCGCGTAGACGTAGAAGTCGTACCACTCGATGGTCGTGCCGACGACGGACGCCAGGCCGGCCTTCAACGCACGGGCATGCCCTGGGGGTTGCGTTGCGGTTACAGACACACAAAGCTCCTTTGCTCGTATTGCCTTGTTCGATTGTCGTGCTCGTTTCGACGTGAAGTCTCACTCCGTCGCTCAGGATGCGCAAGCGCAGTTCGGCGTCGGGCGCGGCTATGCACCGTCGATTTGTCAGGGGTTGAGGACAAAACTATCGCGATTCGTCCGCTGCGCTTGTTCGCGACGACGGATTTGCGGTCGCGGGCGGGCGTTTCCGGGTATTCTGCGGATGTGCCGATCCGTCCCGACCGAACCGTCCCCGAGCGCGACACCGACGCCCTCGACAGCAGCCTCGTCCGCGCCCTGCAGGCGGACGGCCGCGCCAGCATCCACGAGCTCGCCCGCACCCTCGGCGTCTCCCGCGACCTCGTCTCCCGCCGCCTCGGCACCCTCATCGGCCGCGATGGCCTCCGCGTCGTCGCCGCCCTCGACCCCGGCTTCGCCGGCCTTAACGTCTTGATTCATGGACTCGTCGCCGTCGACGGCCGCGCCCGCCCCGTCGCCGAGCAGCTCGCCGACCTCCCCGACACTGTATTCGTCTCGCTGGTCGGCGGCTCCTCCCCCGTCGTCTTCGAGTCCCGCCACGGCGACCTCGACGAGCTGCACGCCACCCTCTCCGCCATCCGCGAGATCCCCGGCGTCCGCGGCCTGCGCGTCAGCACCTACGACGCCCTGCTCAAAGAGTTCATCACCGCCGCCTCCGTCACCTCCGTGAAGCTGGACCGACTCGACCACGACCTCATCGCCGTGCTGCAGGACGACGGCCGCGCCAGCTACCGCGAGCTCGCCGACAAGGTGCGCTTGTCACCCTCCTCAGCACGGGCACGCGTCCGCCGCCTCCTGGACGCCGGCGTCATCCGCATCGCCGCCATCGACGCCGGCGGCCTCTCCCGCAACCGCGTCGCCGTCGGCGTCGGCATCGGCCTGCGCGGCTCGGCCGAGCCGGTGCACCGCTACCTCGTGGACGCGCGCGCGGTCGACCTCGCCGCGGATGCGCACGGCGCGTACGACGTCATTGCGACCATCGTCGGGACGACGCGCACCGGGGTGCTGTCAGTGATCGAGGATCTGCGGGCGCTGCCGGAGGTCGGGTCGCTGGAGACGTGGGCGCACCTCGACATCATCAAGGAGGACTACACGCGGACGCTGGGGCGGATCGTGCAGCTGTAGCCGGTCGCAACCCCCCTTCGGGGGTTGGCTGGACATGTCTCATTTCTGAGAGGCTGTAAAGGCTTGGGGGGCGTGTGCCTCCTGTGCGCCGTTCCACACTGCAAAGGACACCTCGCGATGAGCACTCTCCCCCCTCCGCCCTCCCCCGCGTCGCCGTCGCGACGGCCCTTCGCCGCGAAGTACGCCCATCGCGGGTGGGGCATCGGCCTCATCGTGTTCGGTGTGCTCGCGTTCTTCGGCGGGTTCAGCGTGATCGGCTCGGGGACGAACCCGATCCCTTCGTTCGTGGTCGGGCTGGCTGCCGCCGCTGTCGGCGTCTACCTGTTCCGCGGGCGCGGCGTGAACCCCGCCGTCTCCGCTCGGAACGCCGCGGCGGAGTACCGGAAGGCGGCGCGGGTGCTGGCCGCTCTCGACGAGGCGAAGGCCGCTCTGGCCGCTGCGCCTGCGGGCGGCGCGACGGTCGTCGCGTACCGGAACCTCGAGGCGACCGCCCGGCGTCTCCAGCCTGCCGAGGCTCCCGCGCTGATCGCTGCGGCCGTGAGCGAGGCCGGCGTGGATCCCGCTGCGCTGGAGTCCCCCCGGCTCGGTGCTGTCGCCGCTGCCGGCGGAGGCCAGGTCGAGTTCTTCGCCGACTGGGTGATCTACGGCCAGGAGGCGCATGATGTGGATGCGAGCACGCGCGGCCAGGTCTTCGTCGACGGCTCGGTGCAGGTGACCTCCGCCGTCGTGACGGACAAGAAGGGTGCGCCGACCATCGTCAATCAGCAGCACGATCTGCGCACCGCGCAGCTGCAGCTGACGAGCGCGACCTGGTCGATGAGCGTCGCCATCGACCAGAGCCAGGTGCAGGACGCCCGGCGTCTGGTCGACCAGCTCGCCGCCCGCGTCCAGTCGGTCAAGGAGGCCGCGTCGACCGGTGAGATCCGCGACCTGGTCGACACCATCCTGATGAGCACCGGTCAGCCGCCGGCCGAGAAGCTGAGGGAGCTCTCCAACCTCCGCTACGAGCGCCTCCTCTCCGACGAGGAGTTCGAGTCGGCCAAGTCCCGGATCCTGGGGCTGCGCTGATGGGGCTCTTCAAGGCGGCGGCCGGCGCCATCGGCGGCGCGTTCGCGGATCAGTGGAAGGACTTCCTCACCGTCCCCGACGGGCTGAAGCCCACGGCCGCCCTCTTCGCCCCCGTCGTGCGCGGGACGAACGCCGGCCGCGGTTCGAACCTCGTCGCCTCGGACGACGTCATCACCAACGGCGACATCATCGTCGTTCCCGAGGGGTACGGGCTGCTGCTCTTCCAGGACGGCGCCATCACCGGTTTCGCCGCCGAGCCCGGGCGGTACGTGTGGAACTCCGAGGCGCAGGACTCGCAGTCGATCTTCGCCGGAAACGGTCTCGTCAGCCCCCTCGTCAAAACCTCGTGGCAGCGGTTCAAGCTCGGGGGCCGCCCGCAGGCGCAGCAGCGCGCGCTCTTCGTCTCCCTGAAGGAGCTGGCCAACAACCGCTTCGCCACCCCCTCCGAGATCTACTGGGACGACGCCTACCTCAACGCCCAGGTCGGCGCGCTCACCCGCGGTTCGTACACCCTGAAGATCGTCGACCCCATCCTGTTCGTCAAGAACTTCGTCCCCGCGAAGTACCTGCAGACCAGCGCCGTGTTCGACTTCACCGACCTGGACAACGACGCCGCGGCCCAGCTGTTCAACGAGGTCGTCTCGAGCCTCGCCTCCGCCTTCTCGAAATACTCGAACAGCCCCGACATGGGCAACCGGATGACCCGCATCCAGCAGGACTCCGTCGGCTTCGCCCAGAGCCTCGCCGAGGCCGTCGAGGAGTCGTACCACTGGCGCGACGAGCGCGGCCTCACCGTGACCAGCACCGCCATCGTCTCCATCGAGTACGACGACTCCTCGAAGGAGGTCCTGCGCTCCGTCCAGCGCGCCGACGCCCTCGCCGGCGCCCGCGGCAACTCCAACCTCCAAGCCTCCGTCGCCTCCGGCATCCAAGCGGCCGGCGAAACCGGCGGGGCCGCCGGGATCCTCGGGATGGGCGTCGCGTCCGGCACGGTCGGGCTCGACCGGCTGCAGCAGCCGGTGGATGCGGAGCCGGCTTCGACTTCGTCTTCTTCTTCGTCCCCGTCGGAGGAGGACCCGTTCGTGAAGCTGTCGAAGTTCAAGCAGATGCTGGACGCCGGACTCATCGAACAGGCGGAGTACGACGCGGTGAAGGCGCGGATTCTGGGGTTGTGAGGGTCAGGCCGTCGGCGGTCGAGCTGCGAGCCGGGACGAGAAGCTACCGCCCCTGCCGCTTCTTGTACGGCTTCGGCTGCCCCTTGACCGCCGGCGCGCGCCCCTTGCCCTTCGACGCCTTCGCCTTGCCGCCGGCCGGAACCACCGGCTTCGCCGCCGGTGCGGGCGCCGCTGCGATCTCATCCTTCGCCGTGGCGAGGAAGAGCGTCCCGGCATTCGTCAGCCGAGTCTCCGCGGAGTCGCGAACGAAGAGCGGAGCCCCCACCTGCTCCTCCAGCTTCGCGATCGACGAGTAGAGCGACGCCAGCGGGATGTTGAGCGCCTTCGCCGCCCGCGGAAAGTGCAGCTCCTCGGCGACGGCGACGAAGCGCACGAGCAGGGTGATATTCACAGGAGGCCCTTCATGGATGGTGGAGCAGGCGCGCTACCTACCGTACGGAAGCGGACCCCTGCGCGCGAGCGCGTGCCGGCTCGTCACGGGCAGACGCGAACGCTGCGCCCCTCGAACGTGACGATGTCACCGAGCTGCAGCTGCCGCCCACGCCGCCGATCGACCTCGCCGTTGACGGTCACGTAGCCATCGATGATGGCCTCCTTGACGTTCCCACCGGAGTCGAGGAGCCCGGCGAACTTCAGGAACTGGCCGAGGCGGATGCCGTCGCCGCCGATCGGGATGTCGTCGATCGGGGGTGGCTTAGTCATTCTGGAATGGTAGCCGACGTCGGTTCGAGCGGTTGCGCCGGCTCTCCGGGTCTGTCCGCGAGGCGAAGCTCCGGCGGGTCCATTAGCGACGGTGGACCACTCGTGTCTCTGAGCGCTCCGGACGACGCACTGCCTCCTGGGAACTCGAAAACTGCGACCACCCCTTGAGCACTGTCAACGTGACATCAAAGTCCCCGGAATTCCGGGCCTTTTGACCTCCTGGGGATGACTGCGATCACATAGTAACTCACTCGATTGTGGGCAAATTGTGGGCAAATCTGACCGAAGTCGACTTGACTGCCGGGCTCTGAATTAGGGGCATAGCGGTCGAGGTTGCAGGCGCCCAGGCCCAAGTCGCTAAACAAGGCAGACGAGATCAAGGCCAACCGAGGCAGACACCATTGAATGAACGAAGGATGAGACAGAACCCAGCAAGAGAGACAGACGAGACCAAGGCCACCGCCAAGAAGAACAGAGCCCCGAGCGAATGCACGAGGGCACCGATCGGCGCGCGATGCCTGACTGGCGCCGCTCATCGAGGCCGGCGCCTTCGAACGTGGCGTTGTCTACCGGAAGGGCTCGACGCCGACGATGTCGTCACATCCGGACTGCGAACACATCCGCGAATGCGTCGGCCATATTTACCAGCCATGCGGCGAGCTCCGGCGCCTCACTTTCCTCGCGCCAGTCACCGGCCTTGCTCATCGTGATAGTGGTCGACTTCTGGTCATCGTCGATGTGCCACGCGAGCGACGCCCCAATGGCCTGTTCTATGTCGTCGCGTCGACGGTGGAGCCGCGCGAAGAGACCCTTGTCGTTATCGATGTAGAAGATGCAGTGAACGGCCGGTTCGCGGATTGTGGCGGAGAGCACGACGTGCGCACCGACGAGTCCGTAACGGACATCGATGGAGTTATTCGCCGTGCCGTTGCCCCATGACGTCGCCGTTGTCGAAGACGCTTCTCCGAGTTCGTGAACCCGATCGAAAAATGCCTTCCGCTGCTCGAGAAGCGGCCTTGATGAGCTCGTCCTGCGTCGCTCGGGGTCGATCTCCAGCCCGACCAGGGCAGCGAGCTCCTCGCCGCTGAGGAACTCGTCCTGGGAGGCGCGGCCTTCATTGTCGAATGACAAACCTTCGGATTCCAGGTGTTCCCGCGGGTCCTCGGTGCGGCCCGGATCGAGCCATCGAAATCCAGGGGAAATCGTCCCGCCTGTCTGGAGGACGCGCCACGCACCCTGCATGGGCGCGTTGGTGATCACCGCCGCGACCGGCTGCGGGTAGGAGCCGGCCACCAACGCAACCTCTCCATATGTGGTCCAGCGTCCGGCCGGGATCTCGGCGACGATCGATGCCACGGACCTACGCAGGGCAGAAGGCTCGTTGACGGGCGCAGCCGCCAACGCTTCGTCTGGGCCCGGCCATAGGGAGATAATCTTTTCGGCGAGATCGGCGCTCCGTTGAGCGATCTCCGTGGCGCCCCAGACCTCCCGTTCGGCGATCTCTTGGTTCAGTCGGAGCCCGCTTTCGGAGAGCATTCTGCGCTTCTCATCGAACGGCTTGTTGCTCAGTTCGCTGTTATATCCGGTGAGCGTGAGGTTGCCGACCGTGTGGACCAGCCGCTCGTGCTCGTACGTCGCATCCGCGCCGTCCGGCAATCCCAGAGCGAACGTCTCGCGGGTTCCGTCCGTCAGTGTTTGGGGAAGCACATGCTCGATGGTCAGGCTCTTCGGATCCACGACTTCCTTAGATCCGTAAGACTCTTCCAGCCACTGCAGAATGAGCTTCTTCTGCGCCGCACGACCCTGCCAGTAGAACGGCACAGTTCCAACAGCCTCGCGGACCTGGGCATCCGTCCCGTAGTACTTCCGGCCGCGGGACAGGTAGTCACGAAGAGCGGTGTCCACCTCGCCGGCTGCGGCAATGGGAGCTACCGCCTGGAGCAGTGTGCGATTGAGGCTGGCAGTGGCCCGGCCGATGACGATGCGCCGAACGAAGTACGACTCCAGGTAGGTCAGTGCCCGGAGTACTTGATCGTCAGTGGCCGTCCCCACCGCCCGGCGATCCAAAATCTGCATGACGACGGGGTACGCGGTCGTCGATCCCCAAGATCTGATTCGGGAAAGGCGCCGCCTGATTTCCGAATGCGGCTCCAGCACCGGGTTGAGAATTGTCGCGAGCACGTCGCCCAGCTTCGCGATGCGCACAACCTCGGCCTCAATTTCTGCCGGCCCCTGCAACTTCTCAAGTCGCTTCTGTTGGCCGACATAGGTGTCGGACTGGGTGGCGCGCTCGTCGGACTGCACCAGGTCCAGCCAGAACAGCAACTCGAGGCTGTCCGCACTCAACTTTCTTTCCAGAGGAAGCCAAACGCTCTCGTAGACCACCTCACTGCGATCGCCAAGGCGCATGAAGAGGTGATTCTTCAGCAGGTCAGACTGCGTCAACTGCAAGCCGGTGTTGTTGAGCGACTCGAAGATCCGGTGGGCGTTGTCCCGGGCCTCCGCCGTCACAACGACAAGTGCTAGGCCGCTCACGACGGCATTCTCGATCTCTTCAAGATCGTGCGCGTCGTCTGGATCGTCAGCAGCCGCGATCTTCGCCCGAAAGTGATTGTAGGCCTCCCCGATCCGGTCGCTGCTTCCGGCATCCGGCGCTGATCGAACCACGGAGAGGTAGGAAGCGCGGTCCGCCTGGGTGGGCAACACCTTCGTGGGCTTGTCCCTGTCGTAGACGTTGACCAAATACTGCGCATGGATGCCGTCGGCGCGCTCGGGGTCACCCGTTTCAATGAGGTGGTCGCGCAGCGCCGCAAGGAGCAGCGTAAGAGTTGTGAGCCGCTGCTGTCCGTCGACGACCAGCAGCTTGGACACGCCGACCACCGAGAAGTCGGGGCTTTGAGAGAGGACCAGCGAGCCGATGAAGTGCGTAGCGGCAGGCTCTTCTCGCCGGGTGGCCGCCAACTCGACCACATCACTCCACAGCTGGTCGAGCTGCTTCGTCCCCCAGGAGTACACGCGCTGATACAGCGGGACCTGATACTGCTTCTTCCCCTCCAGGACACCAGCAAGGTTCGTCTCAGCTGCCTTGACCATTCACCCTCCGCCTTGAACGTCGAGTTTCCACCGTATCGGTGGGGCGTCGACCTTCCCTCTCGCGGACGCATTGTCCCGCAGTGTGGCGCGAGGATTGCCCCTCGAACTGGGTGAAAGCAATATCGACAACGGTCGCGACCGAGTCCTCAGGCCATCGATAGGCTCGGCTCACCCGAAAATGAAAGAGTCTTCATGCGAAGCCCACGACCCGCTGCCCGAGGGCGCCTGATGGTCGCCCTATCGACGATGGCGCTGGTTGCAGTTGCCACCTCGGGATGTTCAAGCGTCGTGAGTCCGAGGTTCGGTGGCGGCGGAGACACCGACGGACTGAACGACGACCAGCAGATCCAGGATGACGGCTATGAGCCGGACCCCGAACCGCCCACGGATTGGCGAAACTGGGATCCGGAAGCCCCGGCGAGAGAACCGGACGGTCTTTGGTCGTGTAGCTACTCGCCCACTTTCGACCGCGACTGGCACAACGATGTGCTGTGCGAAAACGGATTGCAGACGCAGCGGCCGTACCTGCGCGAGTGGGATTCGTACGTGACCCAGGACGAGATCATGGAATCGGCGCGCGAGTACGAAGCTCAGCTGAACTCGGGAAGGTAGGCAATCGTGGATATGGGTCGAGTCATTGGCGGGGACTTCAAGAGCGCAACGGTCTCGACGCGGTTCGGCAGCACGATTGTGCTGCAGACCGGACTGAAGTTCCGAAAGCTCACTCCTGAGACCGTGAACGAGTGGGACGAAGCCGTCACGGACGCGAAGGGTAACCCGCTCGCAAAGGTAGGAAGCGCTGTCGCCGGCGCAGCCCTGCCCGGCCGCTTCGGCCGGGCAGCCTCGGCCGCGGTGGATGCGACCTTCGATGCCATGGGCCGATCGCGCGTCGTCCGCGTTGACTGGACCGACGGCAAACGCTCGTTGATCAAGCTGTCCGAGTCGATGTTCAACCACCTCGCGCTGGTTCTGGAGGAGCAGCGCGCGGCGCCCGTAGCACCGGCGTCGCTGGAGCCAGTGGAAGCGCCGGTGGAGAAGCCGACGGTGACGGAACAAGCGTTCACGTTGGTTAGCAGTCTCATCAAGGACCGGCTTCCGGCACCGCGGGTGGAGTCACAGGACGTCGCGCCGGAAGGCACCGTGAACGTCACTGTGCTCATTGGGCAGCTTGCGGCGCTCCGCGACGCGGGTGCGCTTACCGATGAGGAGTTCCAGGCGAAGAAGGGCGAGTTGCTCGGTCGACTATAGCTGCGTAGAGGATTACTCGACAATGGCTGCCGCCGGCAGGACCCGAAATCTGGTTAGGTTCTATTGCAGGAGGAGCGGTGAAGCTTTCGCTCGACTTTCAGAAGATCGAATGTAGTAAATGCGGCGGGGTACGCATTCTTGCTTCGCCATGCCCAGAATGTGGCGCCAGAGCACCGAAAGGCGAAGTGAACCGCTTTGTCGTCTCCAGACGCGAAGGCCTCCGCCTTGTAGACGCTGCGATTTCTAAGCTTGAGGCGCATGGAAAAGAACGGGACGAGCCGACACCCGATGACCTCATCGCTTGTCTGTTGCGCATTCTGGAGGCGATTCCCACTTTTGTCCGAGCACCCACGTCGGACGAGAATGTGACCGAACTCGCCGGCTCAATTGTTGAGTTGCAATCGGTGCGTGACCGTCTTGAGGCCATGGCCGGGCTCCGTCCTGGCATCGGAATGCGGGTGGCGAAGATTGAATCGGCTCGGCGCCTTGAAAGGGTTTGGGAACTATACCGGACAGCGCTCTCCGCCGACACCATCGTCGAGGCCCAGACAAGTGCAAGCCGAGCGCAAGACACGATGGATTCTGCCGGCGAACCTATTCAATCGGCCGCCGAGTTGAGGGCTCTATCCGACATCCTGGGGACGACAGAACGCCGATTCCAGAACGCATGTTCGCTGCCCTGAGAGAGCAATTTCCCGAGGTATCCGTCGCGGAAATGCCCGCGCGGGGTGCCCTTCAAGCGGAGGAAGACCTCGGAATACCCGTCGGTCCCAGCTCGGGTCTTTCCTTTCTCCTACTCAAGTCGATCGCCGAGACGCTTCTGGACCCGGTCAAGTACCAGGAGAAGATTCGTCTCGCGTCGTCGGCCGTCACAGACGATTCCCGAATCAAATCTGTGGCGGCCATGGAAGGAGCGCTGAGCGCCCTGTCTGAGGCTCATCGCATCATGGTAGAAGCGGCTGTTGCGTACAACGCGGTTTTGGCAGTCGAAGAAGACGAACGTGCGATTGCGCGACGAACGGGACGGTTCGCCCATGAGATTTATGAAGCCGCCACCCCCGTGTTCGCTTGGTACCGATTGATCGCTGGCTCTCAAGGCGACCGTAACGCCTTCAACCAGATGTCTTCGAAGGACGCAACGGCTCTAGCTGGTGATCTTCAAAACGGCTCGTTGGCTCCAGTCTTCCAGGACGCCGCCAAGTACCTGCGGCACGCTCCAGTTCACGGTCGAGCACTTGACTACCGGACCGAAACCGGTGAATTCGTGGTCAGCCTCAAGAGTCACTCCGAAGTAATAGCGGCTGAAACCTTCCTAGATCGTATTCTCGCGCTGTTGGAGACTGTGCTTGCGAGCACTTGGTCTCTAGAGAACGCCATTGAACTTGCGAACATCGAAGTGAGCTTCAATGATGCCGACGCGCTTTACCTAGGTTTCACTCCTCTGGTGCTGACGGCGATATCGCTCCCCGCCGTGAGCGACATGATCGTCAAGGACTATGGAAAGCTGGGCGACGGCTGGTTCTTCCACGTCGAGAGCGATTCTGATTTGCTCCTCCCAGCGTTGGTCGCAGCAGAAAACGCTGTCGGCGTTGTTGATTGGGTAGAACTTTTCGCGCGCGACGAGCCCACGCTTACAGTGCGATTGGCGGACTCCAAGGCTTGGACAAAAGCGTCCGGTCATGAGATGACTACCAATTTTCTGGTCTTTAAGTCAACGGCGGATCGTGCGGGAACCAGCGTCCTCGAACGAACGGATGTCCAATACGGCCTGGCGGGCCTCGGCGCCGCGCTACTGCGCGGCGATATCCAGACTGTCCCACACCTCCGAAGGTTGCGGACGCTGAGCCGCGAACGCGGCTGGCTGAAAGAAGTACAACTGGCCGACGAGATTATGGCAGTCCTTCGCAACTCAGCGTCGCCCACCTTAGGAATCCGGTTAGCTGACCTCATCCGCGATCTACCGATTCCTCGGATGCCCGCTGCTCGCGCGGTCCGCGTTGATGTCTCCCGCTAAAGTCGCTTCATCCTTATATCCGGCTGGCGGACGCTTGCCACCCTGTTGAAACTTCGCGATGGCGCCACAGCTTCTTGGACGTATGAGCATTCTCGTGGGTACATTCGAGAACGGACGAGCGCGTAAGGGACGAAAAAATCCTCTGAACAGGCCTTTTATGAAGAGCGAAAGGTGCCCCTGGAGGGACTCGAACCCCCAACCTTCTCCTTAGGACGGAGCAGCTCTTCCATTGAGCTACAGAGGCCAGCTCATCGAGTCTAGCGAAAACGAAAACGGGTCACGCCGCCGGCGCCAGGTAGTCCTGCCAGTCCGGTAGCGGAGCCTCAGACCCGCGCACGACCCACGAGGCGTCGCGCGGGGCGCGGGGGGTGATGTTGAGGGTCCAGCCCATCTCGGCGGGGGTGCGGTCACTCTTGAGGTTGTTGCAGCGCAGGCAGCAGGCGACGAGGTTCTCCCAGCTGTCGCGGCCGCCGCGGGAGCGGGGCAGGACGTGGTCGATGGTGGTGGCGGACTTGCCGCAGTAGCCGCAGCGGTGGAGGTCGCGGCGGAGGACGCCGCGGCGGCTGACGGGGACGGTGCGGCCGTGCGGGAGGCGCACGTAGCGGGTGAGCAGGATGACGGATGGTCTCTCGTAGCTGCCGGAGATGCTCCACACGGGGTGCTCACCATCGCTGGCGAGCACGGTCGCCTTCTGGTTCAGGACCAGGACGATGGCGCGCTTGTAGGAGACGACCGCGAGGGGTTCGTAGCCGGCGTTGAGGACGAGAGTCTTCATCTGCGACCTTCCGGGAGGGCGAGAGAGGGGATGACGGGTGCCGGGCAAACAAAAAGGGCACTGTCCGTGCGGACAGCGCCCAATGAAGGAACGGCATGGTGGTGGTGACGCACCACGTGATGGTGGAGGCAGGGCTCCACGTGGTGACGGCACAGCAGGAAATCGCGTTGGCGCTCGACCGGCAGAAGGCCGCGCTTCGCCCGTCGGGTCGCTCGTGGCGACCTGACTCCGGGCACGACGTCAACCGGGTGAAGCGGCATCAGGGGATCAGAGTAACGCAGAAACGGCGCGCCTCCTATTCGAGGCGCGCCGTTTCACAGCCGGGCCGGGAGGAGTTCACCGGCCGGACACGAATCAGATACCGAGGCGGACGATGTAGAAGTCGCTCGTCCAGATGGGGCGCACCGAGATGGAACGGCCGACCTCGGGGGCGTCCATGATGTTGCCGTTGCCGGCGTAGAAGCCGTCGTGGCCGGACATGATGACGATGTCGCCGGGGCGGGCGTCGGCGATGGAGATGCGCTTGCCGGCCGCGGCCTGACCCGACACGGAGTGCGGGAGGGAGACGCCGAACTGGGCGTAGACGAACTGCACGTACCCGGAGCAGTCGAAGCCGGCGGGCGAGGCGCCGCCGAAGACGTACGGGGTGCCGATGTACTGCTGCGCCACCGAGAAGACGGAGTCGAGGCTGAAGTTGGGGTAGGGCGGGTTGGCCAGGAAGTCGGAGACCGACGGGCCGGAGTAGCTGTTCGCGTAGTTCGTGAGACTGACGGCGGCGCGCTGGCGGGCGGCCTCTGCGGCAGCGGAGGCGGCTGCAGCGGCCTTCTGCGAGGCGAGCTGCTCCTCGGTGGTGGCCGAGGCGGCGTCGCGGGCGACGGCGGCGGAGGCGACGGTGGTGCCGACCTCGACGCTCTGCGACTGGGCCTTCTTCATGCTGTCGGCGGCGGAGGGGCCGAAGGCGGAGTTCTCGGCGTTGTCCGGGTTGAAGGCGAAGGCGGGAAGAGACATGGTGGCGATGATGCCGGTCGCGACGGTCATGACCGCGACGTTGATGGCCCAGCCGCCCTTGCGCTTCTTGGCGGGGGTCTTCTTCACGACGGCGGTGGAGCCGGTGGAGGCGGAACCGCCGGACGACGATGCGGCGGGCTTCGCCGGAGCGACGGCACGGGCAGCGGTGCTCGCGCGCTGCGGGGCGGCAGCCTGCGTGGTGCGCTCAGCGCGGAGCGAGCGGCGGGAGACCGCTGCGGAGGAGGCGGGGATGCCCGTCTCGGCGGTCGTCGGTGTGGCTTCGGTGCTCGTGCGGTCCTGGGCAGGGCCGGGCGTACTCGAGTGGGCCAAGTGCATCCTCCTGCGCTCCGGCAACCCTAGGGTGGCTGCCCCCGCCCGATGCGAATTGGCTTCGGCTTCACGAACCGGGAGACGGGTTCAGGGGGTGTGGAGCGTCCCGGTTCGGGTCCTGGTGGGCCGGTTGTGGCCCGTTCGGACTCGTAAGAGACTACGGGACGCTCACCCGTTTGTCACATCTTTTCGGAGCTTTTTTAACGAAAAGGTAACGGAACTCAGGCCTCGACGAAGATGTGGGCGGCGAGCTCGTTGGGCAGCTCCAGGCCGGTCTCGAAGCCCTCGATCTGCACGCCGACGTACGAACCGGCGGCGGAGAAAGTGCCGGTCGAGCCGGGGAAGACGCCGGCCTGCTTGAGCTGCAGCAGCAGCTCGGGGTCGACCTGGGCCGGCTCGCCGAGGCGGCGGATCCTGGCAGTCACCCCGGAGTCGGAGCCGCGCACGACGTCGACGAGGTTCACGAGGTTCTGCGTGGCCACCTCGGTCGTGCCGAGGTCGCCGAGGTCGCCGAGACCCGGGATGGGGTTGCCGTAGGGCGACTCCGTCGGGTGCCCGAGCATGGTGAGGAGCTTGCGCTCGACCTGCTCGCTCATGACGTGCTCCCAGCGGCAGGCCTCTTCGTGGACGTACTCCCACTCGAGCTCGATCACGTCGCTGAGCAGACGCTCCGCGAGGCGGTGCTTGCGCATGACGTTGACGGCCTTGCGGCGGCCCTCCTCGGTGAGCTCGAGGTGGCGGTCGCCGGAGACGACGACGAGGCCGTCGCGCTCCATGCGGCCGACGGTCTGCGAGACCGTGGGGCCGGAGTGCCCGAGGCGCTCGGAGATGCGCGCCCGCAGGGGGACGATGTTGTCCTCCTCGAGCTCCAAGATGGTGCGAAGGTACATCTCGGTCGTGTCGATCAGATCGGTCATGAACCCCTCCACTTGCAGGCACGCGAATGTCGCACTAGAGCCTACTTGCTGCCGATGACAGAAATGTGCAGGCGCGTCGATGGGGCCCGTGCGGCCCTCCGCGCTATCCAACAGCCAATACACTCTCTTTATGCCGGATGTGACCATTCCCACTGACCTCCTGCCCGCCGACGGCCGCTTCGGTTGCGGCCCGTCCAAGGTCCGCCCCGAGCAGCTCGCCTACCTGGCCGGCCCGGGCGCGGCGCTGCTGGGCACCTCCCACCGCCAGGCACCGGTCAAGAACCTCGTCGGCAGCGTCCGCCAGGGCCTCTCCGACCTGTTCCGCCTGCCGGAGGGCTACGAGGTCGTCATCGGCAACGGCGGCTCGACCGCCTTCTGGGACGCCGCCGCGTTCTCCCTCATCGAGAAGCGCAGCCAGAACCTCGTCTTCGGCGAGTTCGGCGGCAAGTTCGCCAAGGCCGCGGCCGCGCCGTGGCTGGAGGCCCCGCACGTGATCGAGGCGGCGGCCGGATCCCGCAGCACCGCCGAGGTCGTGGAGGGCGTGGACGTCTACGCCTGGCCGCACAACGAGACCTCCACCGGTGTGATGGCGCCGGTCACCCGCGTGAATGGCGACGCCGGCGCGCTGACGGTCATCGACGCGACGAGCGCTGCGGGAGGCGTCGACATCGACGCGTCGCAGGCCGACGTCTACTACTTCGCGCCGCAGAAGAACTTCGCGTCCGACGGCGGCCTCTGGCTCGCCCTCTTCTCCCCCGCCGCGATCGAGCGCGTCGAGCGCATCGCCGCGAGCGGCCGCTACATCCCCGAGTTCCTCAGCATCAAGAACGCGATCGACAACTCGCGCCTCAACCAGACGCTGAACACCCCTGCGGTCGCGACCCTCGCCCTCCTCGACAACCAGATCGAGTGGATGAACGGCAACGGCGGCCTCGCCTGGGCCGACGCCCGCACCCGCGAGTCGTCCGACGCCCTCTACACGTGGGCCGCGGGCGTGGACTACGCCACCCCGTTCGTCGCCGACCCTGCGCACCGCTCGCAGGTCGTCGTCACGATCGACTTCGACGACCGCATCGACGCCGCCGCGGTGGCCAAGACCCTCCGCGCCAACGGCGTGGTCGACACCGAGCCCTACCGCAAGCTCGGCCGCAACCAGCTGCGCATCGCGACGTTCACGGCCATCGAGCCGTCGGACGTGCGCGCGCTCATCGGCTGCGTCGAGTACGTGGTGGAGCGGCTGGGCTGAGCACCGCCATGCGGCTCTGGCTCCGAGACGACGAGAGACGGCCCGATCCGACACCCGCGAAGACGGATGATCGGCGGGCCGTCCTGGTCGGTCTCGCGTTGTGGGTCCTAGCGTTCGTCCCCGTGCTGCTCTTCGCCCCGGACGTCTGGATCTGGACCGTCGTCGTCGGCCTCGCCCTCGGCGTCGCCGGACTCGTCTACCTCACCGTCACCCGGCGCAAGCGCGGCTGACTCGGCCTCGGCCAGCGCCGTCGGCTCCTCGAGCGCGGCGGCCTCCTCGGCCGGGAGGTCGAGATCGGCGTCCACGTCGGCGTCGTCGTCGACATCGTCGGTGTCGTCGGAGTCGTCCGCGTCATCGTCGCCGGAGTCATCCGCGTGGAGGCTGTCGATGTCCACGCCGTCGAAGTCGTCGTCGCCGTGCAGGTCGTGCACGTCGCGGTCGTCGTCCTCGTCGTCGTCATCGGACTCGTCGTCGAAGTCGTCGTCGTCATCCTCGTCGGAGGCGTCGTCATCCGACTCGTCGTCGTCGGACTCGTCGTCATCGGACTCGTCGTCGTCCTCGCCCTCACCCGCAGCGGCGGCCTCGGCCGCGAGGGCCTCCTGCGCCGCCTGGTAGTCGGCGAGACGCTCGGACCACGGCACCCAGTCGGGCGCGAGCAGCGCGCCGTCGGCCGGCATCAGCTCGGCCTCCAGCACGGTCGGCTCGGCGTCCTCGTCGGCACGGCCGACGGTGACGGTCCAGCGCCATCCCGGGTAGCCGGGGAGGGTGCACTCGAACAGCAGGGAGACGACGCCCTCGCCCTCGACGACGTGGCCGATGGCAGCACCGACCGTCGACTCGGGTGTGATCTCCGCGAGCGCGCGGCGGGCGAGCGGCTCGGCCGCCAGCAGATCCTCGATGCCGGTGTCAGGCATCCAGGTCGTCCGCAACGCGCCGCAGCACAGCGGCGATCTTCGCGCCGTGCTGCTTGTCGGGGTACTTGCCGCGACGCAGGTTGGAGCCGATCCCGTCGAGGAGCTTGACCAGATCCTCCACGATGATCGCCATGTCGTCGGCCGACTTGCGCTTCATCTTCACGAGGCTCGGGGGCGTCTCGAGGACGCGCACCGACAGCGCCTGCGCACCGCGCTTGCCGTCGGCGATGCCGAACTCGAGGCGCGATCCCGCCTTGACGACCGCGCCGGCGGGCAGCGCGGAGGCGTGCAGGAAGACCTCCTGACCGTCGTCGGCGCTGATGAAGCCGAAGCCTTTCTCATCGTCGTAGAACTTGACCTTGCCGGTTGGCATGGGAACCTCACTTCACATGGGGGATCGAATGACCAACCTCAATTATCCTTGATTTCGTGACCCAGCAGACCCCAGCGCCCGCATCTCGTGTGCAGCGCGTCCTCTCGTACATCATCGCGGCGCTCGTGATCGTCTCTCTGGTCTGCATCGCGGCCATCCTGATCGGCACCGCTGTGGGCGGATTCGCGCAGCAGGGATCGGGTGAGGGGCTGTGGCCGGCGGTCTTCGTCTTCCCGCTGATCGCCTTCCCGCTCGCGTTCGTGCTCACCATCGTGCTGATCATCGTCGTCGGCCGCCAGCGCAGCAAGGCGGCGAAGGCCGCCAAGGCCCTGGACACCAAGGGCCGGCGCTAGGCGAGCGACCGCGGACCGCCGCGATGACGACGACGCTCGCTCTGGCGGCGCGTCTGCGAGCGCTCGGCGACGACGCGCTCGTCTCCTCCCTGCACCGCCGGAGCATCCGGCGCGCGGGGGTGTCCGACTTCTTCGACCTGGCCGAGGCGCTGCTGGACGCCGAATCGGTCCAGCGGGCGCTGGTCGGCCTCGACCGCACGCGGCTCGCCGTGCTGATCGCGCTGGGGCGCGCGGATGAGCCGCTCGGCGTGGAGGCCATCGCCGCTCTGCTCGCCGACGAGCCGCCCACCGCGGGGCTGAGCGTCCCGGCCGTGGAGTCCGCGCTGGAGGCGCTGGGCGCTCTGCTCCTGGCGCAGCCCGCGGCTGTCGAGGGCGGGAGCGACGGCGGGGAGGGCGCGGGCGACGTAGACGGCACAGCCGACGGAGACGGGGCGGGCGACAGCGGCTCCCGCCCGGCTCCCTACGGCTTCACGACCTACGACGCGGTCTTCGCGCGGCTGACCGCGTGGCCGGAGGCGACCCTCCCGTCGCCCGACGACCTGCTGCACACCGCGCCACCGCCCGCCCTCGCGCCGGTGCCGGACACGGAGCGCCGCTTCACCGACCGCCTCGCCGCCGACCGGGCGTTCGACGCGGTCGTCGCGGTCTCCGAGTTGCTGGCCGAGCTCTCACGGGAGGGTGCCCGCGAGTTGCAGCGCGGCGGCCTGGCCCTGCCCGCGGTGAAGCGGCTCGCCGAGGCCCTCGCGGTCGACGCGTCCGCCATCCCGACCGTGCTGTCGGTCGCCTCCCGTGCCGGGCTCGCCGCGCTGGAGGACGGCGTCTGGCTGCCCGCCGAGCCCGCGGCCGAGTGGCTCCACGCCTCCACTCCCGAGCGCTGGCGCGCCCTCGTGGCGGCCTGGCTCGACGCGCTGCCGGATGATCTGCGCGCCCTCGTGGCCGCCCGCAGTCGCGCCTCGTGGGGCGACAGCCTGCGCGAGCACGTCGCCTGGCTGTACCCGGCGGCGCCCGAGCAGGCGCAGCAGCGGGTGGATGCCCACCTGCGCGACGCGGAATGGCTCGGCGTGACCGCCGCCGGAGCCCCCTCCAGCGCCGGGACCGAACTGGTGGAGCACGGGCCCGAGGCCGCGGCCGCGCTGCTCACGCCCGCCTTCCCCGCCCAGGTGCGCGGCGTCTACCTGCAACACGACCTCACCGTCATCTCGCCCGGACCGCTCGCCCCCGACCTGGAGGCGCGCCTGCGCGGGATGGCCGACCTCGAGAGCCGGGCGCTGGCGTCGACCTTCCGCTTCTCCCCCGCCTCGATCGACCGCGCGATCACCGCCGGCGAGTCGGCGTCGAGCATCCGGGACTTCCTGGCCGGGATCTCGCTCACCGGCCTCCCGCAGCCGCTGGACTACCTGATCACGGATGTGACCGAGCGGCACGGGCGCGTGCGGGTGCGGGCCGTGGACGACGGGGATGCCCGCAGCGCCATCCACTCGGCCGACGCCACCCTGCTGCGCACGATCCAGGTCGACCAGTCGCTGTCGTCGCTGCGGCTGACCCCGGCGCACGCCGACGAGCTGCGCAGCCGGTTCCCGCGGGATGTGGTGTTCTGGGCCCTCTCGGACGCCCGGTACCCCGTGGTCGCCGAAGACGACGACGGCGTTCCGGTGGCCTTGCGGAGGCAGCGGTACGCGCATCCGCATCCCGTCGCCTCCCGCGACCAGGACCGCGAGCTGGTCGAGCGGCTGCGCGCGGTCGACGAGGCGACGACGGACGACACCGGTGAGCAGTGGCTGGCCCGCCAGCTCGACCAGGCCGTTCGCGCCCGGCAGACGGTGATCGTGGAGGTCGCGATGCCCGACGGCCGCACCGTCGACTACCTGCTCGAGCCGACCGGGGTCGGCGGCGGGCGCCTGCGCGGGCGGGATCGGGCGGCCGACATCGAGCGGACGCTGCCGCTGTCGAGCGTGAAGAGCGTGCGGCCGGCGTGACGGGGGCGGGCAGCGTGACGAGCGCGCGTCCAGCCTGACGGCCAGCCGCGCGGCGTAGACTCAGCGGTTATGTCCGATGGCCCCCTGATCGTCCAGAGCGACCGCACCGTCCTGCTGGAGGTCGCCCACCCCGATGCCGAGGACGCCCGCCACGATCTCGCCGTCTTCGCCGAGCTGGAGCGCGCCCCCGAGCACATCCACACCTACCGGATCACCCGGCTCGGGCTCTGGAACGCGCGCGCCGCGGGCCACACGGCCGAGGACATGCTGGGCACGCTCGAGCGGTACTCGAAGTTCCCCATCCCGCAGACCGTGTCGGTGGATGTGGCGGAGACCGTCGGCCGCTACGGCCGTCTCGCGATCGCGCGCGACGACGAGGGCGAGCTGGTGCTGCGGTCGGACGACCTGGCCGTGCTCACCGAGGTGGCGAGCGCCAAGCGCATCGCGCCGTTGCTGCTCGAGCGCCGCGGGGACACGACGTTCGCCGTGCAGGCGTGGGCGCGCGGGCAGCTCAAGCAGGAGCTGGTGAAGCTCGGCTGGCCCGCCGAGGACCTCGCCGGCTACACCCCCGGCACGCCGCACGACATCGGGCTGATCGAGGACGGCTGGGCGCTGCGCGACTACCAGCGCAAGGCGGTCACCAACTTCTTCGACGGCGGCTCGGGCGTGGTCGTGCTGCCCTGCGGCGCGGGCAAGACGCTCGTCGGCGCGGGGGCGATGGCGACCTCCAAGACCACGACGCTGATCCTCGTCACCAACACGGTGTCGGCGCGGCAGTGGCGCGACGAGCTGCTCAAGCGCACGACGCTGACCGCGGACGAGATCGGCGAGTACTCGGGGCAAGTGAAGGAGGTCAAGCCGGTCACGATCGCGACCTACCAGATCCTGACCGCCAAGCGGAAAGGCGAGTACGCCCACCTGGCGCTGCTCGACGCGCTCGACTGGGGACTCGTGGTCTACGACGAGGTGCACCTCCTGCCCGCGCCGGTGTTCAAGCTGACCGCCGAGCTGCAGGCCCGCCGCCGCCTCGGCCTGACCGCGACGCTCGTGCGCGAGGACGGCCGCGAGGGCGATGTCTTCAGCCTGATCGGTCCCAAGCGCTTCGACGCGCCGTGGAAGGAGATCGAGGCGCAGGGGTTCATCTCCCCCGCCGCGTGCTACGAGGTGCGCATCGACCTCCCCGCCTCCGAGCGGCTCAGCTACGCGGCCGCCGCGGACGACGAGCGCTACCGGCTCGCGGCGACGGCCCCGGCCAAGCTGGACGTCGTGCGGCAGCTCGTGGACCGGCACGCGGGCGAGCGCATTCTGGTGATCGGGCAGTACCTCGACCAGATCGACGAGCTCGCCGAGGCGCTGGGCGCCCCACAACTCACGGGCGCGACGCCGGTGGACGAGCGCGAGCGGCTGTACCAGGAGTTCCGCGACGGGCGCACGCAGGTGCTGGTCGTCAGCAAGGTCGCGAACTTCTCGGTCGACCTCCCGGAGGCGACGGTCGCCATCCAGGTCTCCGGCTCGTACGGCTCGCGGCAGGAGGAGGCGCAGCGACTCGGCCGCCTCCTGCGCCCGAAGGAGTCGGGACTGTCGGCGAACTTCTACACGCTGGTCTCGCGGGACACCGTGGACCAGGACTTCGCGCAGAACCGGCAGCGGTTCCTGGCCGAGCAGGGGTACTCGTACACGATCCTGGACGCGCACACGCTGCAGGCGGCGTAGGGGCGGACGGCGTCGCCGGCGGCGCGTCGGTGACGGAGGAGATCCCGGCCTGCTCCGGCCCGCTTCTCCTCCCCTCCCTGTCGACACGCCGTCACCCTGCGCCGATTCCCTCCGTTGGCTACGCCGTCGGTAACGGAGGAGATTCGGGATGGTGGACGGTGGAAATGCGGGTTGGGGAGGAGATTTCGGGGGTGAGGGCGGCGGATCTCCTCCGGTTGCGACAGCGTGCCGTGACCATCGCGTGGCCGGGGAGGTGGAGTCGTGCTAGCCGGGCTGGGGCAGGTCAGGTCAGGGCGGCGAGGAGGCGGCGCAGGGTCGTGCGGGCGGCGGGGTCGGTGGGGTGGTCGCGGAGGGTGATGGCGGACTTCCAGAGGGCCCAGCCGCGGGCGCGCGCCCAGGTGGCGTCGTCGAGGGCGACGGTGTCGCGGAACGCGGTGCGGGCGGCGGGGGCGTCGAACATGGTCCAGGCGGGGACGAGGTCGCAGGCGGGGTCGCCGACGCCGGAGGTGCCGAAGTCGATGACGGCGCTGAGGCGGCCGGCGTCGACGAGGAGGTTGCCCTCGGCGACGTCGCCGTGGAACCAGACGGGCGCGGCCTCCCAGCGCGACGCGGTGGCCCGCTCCCAGATGGCCCGCGCAGCGGGCGCGTCGTCGCCGAGCAGGGCGATCGCCGCGACGGCCTCGTCGGCGTAGACGCCGGGCGGGGCGCCGCGGAAGAAGTTGTGCGGGCCGGGCGCGGGGCCGTCGGTCGCATCGACTCCGCGGAGGGTGACGAGGAACGCGCCGAGGTCCCGGGCGAGCACGACGGCGTCGACGGCGTCCACGTCATCCACCCCGTCCGCCCGGCCCGCCTCCCCGAGCGCGAGCGCGAGCGGCCGGCCCGGGAGCCACCGGTACACCGACCACGGAAACGGATACCCGTCGCCGGGCACGCCGACGGCCACGGGCTGCGGGATGGGCAGCGGCAGCCGCGAGGCGAGACGCGGCAGCCACTCCTGCTCCTTGGCGACCTGCCCCGCGTACCCCGCGGCGCTCGGCAGGCGCACGCTCAGCTCGCTCCCGAGCCGGAAGGTGCGGTTGTCCCAGCCGTCGTGCTCCACGGGCGCGATGGGGAGGTCGCGCCACTGCGGGAACTGGGTGTCGACGAGCCGGCGCACCAGTGCTGCGTCGATGGCGGGCCGCACCTCGGGCTCCGTGGCGGGGTCAGGGGCGGACATAGCGCAGCAGCAGGGTGCTCTCGCTCTGGAGCGCGTGGGCCAGGCGCAGCTCGTGCGGGACGGCCGGGGTGGCACCGGTCGCGATGCGGGAGGCGGTGCCGGCGACGAGCGCGGGACTGACGGTGAGGCAGAGCTCGTCGACGGAGCCGGCGGTGATGAGGTCGCCGAAGAGGTGCGGGCCTCCCTCGCAGTGGATGCGGGCGAGACCGCGCTCGGCGAGAGCGGCGACCATGGCGGCGGGGTCGACCCGGTCGACGCCGCAGACGAGGACGTCGGCCACGGCGGCGAGGGCGTCGCGCTTCTCCGCGGGGGCCGTCTCGGTGGTGACGACGATCGGCAGCACCGGCGCGTCCGTGAAGATCGGGCTGGCCGGGTCGAGATCGAGCCCGGCCGAGACCAGCGCGAACACGGGCTGCTCGGTCAGCCCGGCCGCGACGCGGGCGCGCTGGGCGGCGCGGTCGACGCGTATGGGGCCGTACCCTTCGGCGCGCACGGTGCCCGCGCCGACCACGACGACGTCGCAGAGGCGGCGCAGGAGGTCGAAGACGCGGTGGTCGGCGTCGCCGCCGAGCCCTGCGGACAGGCCCTGCACGGTGGCGGCGCCGTCCACGCTGCTCACGAAGTTGACGCGCACCCACGGCGAGCGCGTCGGGAGGTCGTAGAGCGCGGCGAGGTCGTCGTCGCTCAGGGCGTCCTGCGCGGGCGCGGGGAACAGGCGTCCGATGGCGGCGTCACTCATTCACGTCTCCCATGTTGTGCTTCAGGTAGGCGGGCGCGCGCAGGCCGAGGATGGCCTCCGTCATCCGTGTGGCGGCGACCGAGGCGTGCACGTCGTGCATCCGGATGATCCGGGCGCCGTTGACGATCGAGACGACGGCCGCGGCGAGCGAGCCTTCGAGGCGCTCGCTGCGCGGCGCGTCCAGGGTCTCGCCGATGAAGTCCTTGTTCGAGACGGCGGCGAGCACCGGGTAGCCGAGGTCGGCCAGCTCGGAGAGGCGGCGGGTGAGCTCGAGCGAGTGGAGGGTGTTCTTGTTCAGGTCGTGCCCGGGGTCGATGACGATCCGCTCCTCCGGCACCCCGGCGGCGAGCGCCCGGTCGACGCGGTCGAGCAGGAAGGCGGAGACCTCGGCGACGACATCCCCGTACTGCGGGCGCGGGTAGACGGTGCGCGGCTCGGCGAGGCTGTGCGTGATGACGAGGGTGGCCGCGCTGTCGGCGACGACGCGGGCGAGGTCGGGATCGCTGAGCCCGGTCGTGTCGTTGATGACGGTGGCGCCGGCGTCGATGGAGGCGCGCGCGACCCGCGCGTGGAAGGTGTCGACCGAGATGACGACGTCGGACCCCTCCCGCAGCCGGCTCACGACGGGGGTCACGCGCTCGATCTCGTCCTCGACCGGGACGGGGTCGCCGGGTGCGAACGGGGCGCCGCCGATGTCGACCCAGTCGGCACCGAGCACGACGGCCTCGAAGCAGGCGTCGACGGCGGCCTCCAGCGCGTACGTGCGGCCCTGGTCGAAGAAGGAGTCGGGCGTGCGGTTCACGACGGCCATGACAGCGACGTGCCGCGAGAAGTCGAAGGTGCGCGCGCCGATGGTGCGGACGGGCACGCGGAGCGGGGGCAGGTAGGGCTCAAAGCGCGCCAAGGTCCACGCTCTCGTCCGTCAGGCGGGCGGGGTCGAGGCGGTCGCCGGAGCGGATGAGGCGCTGGATGTCGTCCTGCACGTCCCACACGTTGACGTTCATGCCGGCGACCACGCGGTCGTCGCGCAGCCAGAAGGCGACGAACTCGCGCGCGTCGACGTCGCCGCGGAAGACGACGCGGGCGTCCGCGGCGAGCGGTGCGTATCCCGAATACTCCATGCCCAGATCGTATTGGTCGGAGTAGAAGTACGGGATGTCGTCGTAGCTCGCGCGCTCGCCCAGGATGCTGCGCGCGGCGACGGTGCCGCCCGCGATCGCGTTGGCCCAGTGCTCGTTGCGCAGGTGCCGGCCGATGGCGGGCAGGTACGGGTTGGCCAGATCGCCGACGGCGAAGACGTCTTCGACGGAGGTGCGCATCCCCTTGTCGGTGAGCACGCCGTTCTGGATGGTGAGGCCGGAGCGCTCGGCGACCAGCACGTCCGGGGTGGCGCCCACGCCCGCGACCACCAGGTCGGCCGGGATGCGCTCGCCCGAGGCCAGCACGACGGCGTGACCGGCGCCTCCCTCGACCGCCGCGACGGCGCCGGTCACGAACCGCACCCCGTGGTCGCGGTGCAGCTGCTCGAAGACGCCGCCGAGCTCGGCACCGATCGCGCCGGCCAGCGGGACGCTCTGCCGGCCGACGACGGTCACGTCGTTGTCGTAGCCGCGGGCGGCGGCCGCGACCTCCATCCCGATCCAGCCGGAGCCGACGATGACCACACGCCGGCCGCCGACCTCCAGGGCCGCGTAGAGCCGTTGGCTGTCCTCGATGGTGCGCAGGCGCAGCACGTCGCCGCCCCCGCTGCCGGGCACGTCGAGCGAACGTGGCCGCGCGCCGGTCGCCAGCACGAGGCTGTCGTAGGTGAGCCGGGCGCCGCCGGTGAGGAACAGCTCGTGCGCGCCCGGGTCGAACGAGCCCGCCTCGGTGCCGGGCAGGAACTCGACGTCGTGCTCGGGATACCACTCCCCCGGCTTCACGTACGTGTCGCCGACATCCCCCTCGCCCTTCAGGTACTCCTTCGAGAGCGGCGGCCGGATGTACGGGTGGTGCTCCTCGGCGCCGAGCAGCAGGATGCGGCCGGCGAACCCGCGCTCGCGCAGCTCGACCGCGGTGGTCGCGCCCGCGAGCCCGGCCCCGGCGATGACGACGGTGGGATTCGACATGTCCACAGCATCCACTGATCGCACGGTCGGCACCAGACCCTCGCGTAGGGCGCACCCCAGCCGCTCACAGCTAAGCCACAGCCGCCGCGCAGATACTAGGCACCATGAACGCAGGACCACGCATTCTCATCGTCGACGACGAGCCGAACATCCGCGATCTGCTGACCACGAGCCTCCGTTTCGCCGGCTTCGCCGTGCGCGCGGTCGGCAACGGTGCGCAGGCCATCTCCGCGGTCCTCGAAGAGGAGCCAGACCTCATCATCCTCGACGTCATGCTGCCGGACATGAACGGCTTCGGCGTGACCAAGCGGCTCCGCGGCGCGGGCTACACCGCGCCCATCCTGTTCCTCACCGCGAAGGACGACACCGAGGACAAGATCACCGGCCTCACGGTCGGCGGCGACGACTACGTCACCAAGCCGTTCAGCCTCGACGAGATCGTCGCGCGCATCAAGGCCATCCTCCGCCGCACCATGCAGGCCGACGAGGACGCCGTCATCCGCGCCGGCGAGCTCACGATGGACCAGGACACCCACGAGGTGTTCGTGGGCGACACCCCCATCGAGCTGAGCCCGACCGAGTTCAAGCTGCTGCGCTACCTGATGCTGAACCCGAACCGCGTGCTGAGCAAGGCGCAGATCCTGGACCACGTCTGGGAGTACGACTTCAACGGCGACGCGGGCATCGTGGAGTCGTACATCTCGTACCTGCGCCGCAAGGTGGATGCGCACTCCAGCGAGCCGCTCATCCAGACCAAGCGCGGCTTCGGCTACATGCTCAAGGCCGCCAAGGCGTGACCTCCGCCTGCGCTCCGGCGCACCGGGGGCACACAGCATGCGCTGCGTAGACTGACGGCCTGATGCACTCACGCCTGCTCGACCGCTGGAACGCGATCTCCCTGCGCACGAAGATCACGGGTGTCACCGTGCTCATGCTGACGCTCGGGCTGCTCGTGACGGGCATCGGCACCATGTCGATGCTCAAGCCGGTGCTGCTCGACCAGCTGGATGCGCAGCTCTCGGCGGCGTCGGGCGCGTCGTACCTGAACACGTACCTCTACGGCACGTCGTCGGACAGCGAGAAGATCGCCTCCGACGCGAGCCCGTCGGACTACTTCGCGGCGCTCTACGACGCGGACGGGAACCTGGTCAAGACCAACTGGACCAACATCCCGTACTCGCACCGCCCCGCCGTGCCCGACACGCTCAGCGTCGCCGACGGCAAGAAGCTGCCCGCCGGCGGCTATCCGCTGCAGAGCAACGACGGGCGCACCACCTACCGCGCCCTGGCGCAGACGGTGACGCTGACGAATCCGCCGGGCGCGCTCGGCACGGCCATCGTCGCGACGACCACCTCGCAGATCGACACGGTGATGGCCAGCTTCCTGGCGATCTTCCTGGGCTTCGGCGTGATCGTGATCATCGTCGGCGCGGGGCTCACCCGGATGCTCGTGACCACGACCTTCCAACCGCTGCGGGAGGTGGAGCAGACCGCCGCGCGGATCGCGGACGGCGACTTCAGCCAGCGCCTCGGCGGCGCGACCCCGAACACCGAGGTCGGCCGGCTCAACCGCTCCCTCAACACCATGCTGAACCGGATCGACCGCGCCTTCAGCGACCGCGCGCGCACCATCGACCAGATGCGGCGCTTCGTCGGCGACGCCTCTCACGAGCTGCGCACGCCGCTCGTGTCAGTGCGCGGCTACGCGGAGCTGTACCGGATGGGCGCGCTGCAGACCCCGGAGGACGTCGCGCAGGCGATGGAGCGCATCGAGAAGGAGGCGATCCGGATGGGCATCCTCGTGGAGGACCTCCTGGAGCTCGCCCGCCTCGACGAGGCGAAGCCGCTCGACCTGCACGCGGTGGATCTGGTGCGCATCGCGCAGGATGCCGCGATGGACGCCATGGCCGGGTCGCCGGGCCGCATCGTCACGGTGCTGACCCCCGATCCCGTGCCCGCGGCCGCGCCCTCCACCGACCCGGACGAGCCGACCCTGGACACCGTCCCGATGCCGCTCTCGGAGCTGCCGTCCTCCGCCTCCGCCGGCAAGGTCTCGAACGCCACCGGCCCGATCGCCTTCGCCGGCTCGGCCCTCGCGCGTCTGCGCCGCAGCCGGCCCCGGCGCGGCACCGAGCCGATCCCGATCACGACGACGGAGAAGGTCGTGCTGGCCAACCCGGCGCCCGCCGAGCCCGCCATCGTGCTCGCGGAGGAGAACAAGCTGCGCCAGGTCGTCACGAACCTGATGGGCAACGCCCTGCGCTACACGCCGGTCGACACCCCGATCGAGATCGCCGTGCAGATCGACCACCGCACCGAGCGTGCGTCGCTCGAGGTCCGCGACCACGGCGAGGGCATCCCGCCGCAGATCCGCGAGAAGATCTTCCAGCGCTTCTGGCGCGCCGACACCTCCCGCGCCCGCGAGACCGGCGGCAGCGGCCTCGGGCTCGCGATCGTCTCCTCGATCGTGGCGGCGCACAACGGCACCGTCGACGTCTCGGAGACCGAGGGAGGCGGCGCCACGTTCCGGGTGACGCTCCCGCTGGCGGGCTCGCCGGCCGCGCCGAAGCCGCTGCAGCCGTAAGGCGCCGCGCGGCCCCGCGCGCCGTTCTTCCGCTGGCGAGGCCGAGTCGGCGACTGCGGTCTCTCGGGACGTGTGCGGCGTGGCGACGCGCCGCAGTCGTCCCGGGACGCAGCGGTCACCTGCGGCCGCCGCCACGGCCGCTTTCGGGCGTTTCGAACGTGATCCGGTGGCCCGCGGCGCCGACTGCGGTCTCTCGGGACGTGTGCGGCGTGGCGACGCGCCGCAGTCGTCCCGGGACGCAGCGGTCGCGCGCGGTCAGAGCTTCGCGGCGACCCACTGGACGATGGCGAGCGAGCGCGTGTCGTCGGGGTCCGGGGACTGGAACTCGACCCAGCGCTCACCGATCATGGCGTCGACGGACGCGAACGTCGCGCCTTCCACCGTCCCACTCCAGACGAGGGCGGGGACCTGCTCGCCCTTCACCGTCATGAGCTCGCTGCGCGCGCTCGGGTCCTGAGCGAGCACGGCGGCGCGGAGCTGCTCGTACGCCCCCGCGGTGCCCGGGAGGACCGACAGGGTGCCGAGGTAGGTGCCGCTTCCCGTTCCGCCGTCGTCGGTCGGCTGGAACTGGCACAGGGCCACACCCGGTGCGAAGAGGACGCCGTCGCTGAGACGGAAGGTCGGCTCGACCGCCAGCGTCGTCACGCCGGGGAGGGCGAAGGCGCGTTGCAGTTCCGCTCGCAGGTCGGCGGCAGCGCAGTCGAGCGGTGCCCCGGCCCGCGGCGTCGGCGCCTTCGCGACGGCCGCCGTGACGGGCGGCAGCATCCGCTGCACGACGTCGTGGAACCCGGCCTCGGTCAGCCCGGGCGCCGACGTGTCCAGGACGACGGACAGCCAGGCATCCGCCACGAGGACGTTGGTCAGGCAGGAGACCGTGGGAGCCAGCGCGCAGTTTCCGCCGAGCGAGACCCCGCCGTCGTAGTCGGCTCCCGGTGTGGCGACGCTCGGATTCGCCTCGGAGAGCGTCTTCCAGGCGGCAGCCGCATGCGGGAGGACCTGCACCGTCAGCGTGTCCTCGCCGTGCTTCCAGCGGCAGGAGGAACCCCCGGCCGCGGGGAGCCCCAGCGGCCCCGCGGCGGCGACCGTCTGCGTGATCCCGGGAGGAGTCGCCACGACGGAGGCGTCAGCGCCGAGGAGCACGCTGAGATCGGCACTGCTGACGGTGGCCGGGCAGTCCAGTGCGAACGCGGCCGCCGCCGGCGTGGGCGTTGGCGTGGCGGTCGGCACGCCCGGCGTCGGCAGTCCGAGTTCGGCGCAACCGCTCAGAGCGAGAACCGCGGCCATCGCGGTGACACCCATCCAGCGGGCCCTCGACATGGATCCTCCGTCGTATTCTCCGCAGTGCATGTGCCGCCGCTGCTCTCCTGGCCAGGCTATCGATCGACCGCATCCGCGCAGCTGCGCCGCGCATAACGCGGCCGTATCGAAACGACGAGAGGGCGCCTCCCCGAAGGGAGACGCCCTCTGCGTCAGTGCGTGAGAAGACTCGATGCGGTGGGACTCAGAAGTCCATGCCGCCGGTCGGGTCGCCGACCGGAGCCGGGTTCTTCTCGGGCTTGTCGGCGACGACGGCCTCGGTGGTGAGGAAGAGGCCGGCGATCGACGCGGCGTTCT
>Ga0153921_1000316_pt1 | contig 29208 bp, 28 predicted proteins | sample TSNJ005MetaG_FD_104691 | JGI IMG/M metagenome (GOLD analysis project Ga0153921, IMG submission 104691) | Attine ant fungus gardens microbial communities from New Jersey, USA - TSNJ005 MetaG | ecosystem: Host-associated > Fungi > Mycelium > Unclassified | place: USA: New Jersey, Brendon T. Byrne... | reverse complement strand
GCGTCTGCGCGTCGCCCTGTCGGCCCTGACGATGGCGGAGTACTTCCGCGACGTGCAGAAGCAGGACGTGCTGCTCTTCATCGACAACATCTTCCGCTTCACCCAGGCCGGCTCCGAGGTCTCCACCCTGCTGGGCCGCATGCCCTCCGCCGTGGGCTACCAGCCGAACCTCGCCGACGAGATGGGCCTCCTCCAGGAGCGCATCACCTCGACCCGTGGTCACTCGATCACCTCTCTGCAGGCGATCTACGTCCCCGCGGACGACTACACCGACCCGGCGCCGGCGACCACCTTCGCCCACCTGGACGCGACCACCGAGCTCTCGCGAGAGATCGCCTCGAAGGGTCTCTACCCGGCCGTCGACCCGCTGACCTCGACCTCGCGCATCCTCGACCCCCGCTACCTGGGCGCCGACCACTACCGCGTGGCCACCACGGTCAAGCAGATCCTCCAGAAGAACAAGGAGCTGCAGGAGATCATCGCCATCCTCGGTGTCGACGAGCTCTCCGAAGAGGACAAGATCACGGTGTCGCGTGCGCGCCGCATCCAGCAGTTCCTCTCGCAGAACACCTACATGGCGAAGAAGTTCACCGGTGTCGAGGGCTCGACCGTCCCGCTGAAGGACACCATCGAGTCGTTCGACGCCATCGCCAAGGGCGAGTTCGACCACGTCGCCGAGCAGGCCTTCTTCAACGTCGGTGCGATCACCGACGTCGAGGAGAAGTGGGCGCAGATCCAGAAGGAGAACGGCTGATCATGGCTGTCCTCAACGTGAGCGTCGTCGCCGCGGACCACGAGGTGTGGTCCGGTGAGGCGAGCATGGTCGTGGCACGGACCGTGGAGGGGCAGATCGGTATCCTGCCCGGCCACGAGCCGCTGCTCGCCATCCTCGCCACCGGCGAGGTGCGCGTCACCCTGAACGGTGGGGAGTCCATCTCGGCGCAGGCCGACGACGGCTTCCTCTCCGTGGAGAACAACACGGTCACCATCGTGGCCCGTCAGGCCGAGCTGGTCTGACATGTCCGACCAGGCAGCCCCGCTCGACCGCCAGTTCGGTGACGTCCGCGTCCCCGTGCTGGTGGTGATGGCGGGGCTGCCCGGGTCCGGCAAATCCACCATCGGGGAGATCACGGCGGGCCGCATCGGTGCGACCCTGATCTCGGTCGACCCGATCGAGGCGTCGATCCTGCGTGCCGGGATCGACTCCGACCAGCCCACGGGCCTCGCGGCGTATCTCGTCGCCGAGACGCTCGCGGAGCAGGTGCTGGTCTCCGGCCGGTCCGTCGTCGTCGACGCGGTCAACGCCGTCGAGCCCGCCCGCCTGCAGTGGCGCGACCTCGCGGAGCGCTGCGGCGTCCGCCTGCACGTGGTCGAGACCGTCTGCTCCGACGACGAGCTGCACCGCGACCGCCTCGGCAAGCGCGACGTCCCGATCTCCGGCCACGCGGTCGAGCAGAGCATCGAGGAGTACGACGAGTGGAGGGGCGCCGCCGCTGCGCTCCCGCGCATCACCCTCGACACCTCGCTCCCACTCGGCCAGAACGTCGAGGCGGCGATCGCCTTCGTGGAGCGCTAGGGTGCTCATCCTCCTTCCGCCCTCCGAGACGAAGAGGGACGGGGGATCCGGCGCGCCTCTGGATCTCGACGCGCTGCGCTTTCCCTCGCTCCGGCCCGTGCGCCGGGAGGTCGTGGATGCGGTGCTCGCGCTCTCAGCCGATCGCGACGCGGCGGTGCGCGCCCTCAAGCTGGGGCCGAAGCAGGCGGGGGAGGTGGACCGCAATCGTGCGATCCTCACGTCGCCGACGATGCCCGCCCTCCACCGCTACACCGGCGTGCTCTACGACGCCCTCTCGCCGGAGACGCTCTCGCCGACTGCCGAACGCTTCGCCGCGGCGACCGTCGCCGTGAAGTCCGCCCTGCTCGGACTGGTCGGCGCCGCCGACCTCATCCCGGCCTACCGGCTCTCGTTCGACTCGCGGCTGTCGCTGGAGCGCGGGGTGCCCTCGCTCAAGAAGCGCTGGGCGCCGGCGTCCGGGGCCGCTCTGCGGGAGCACGGCGGCCTCCTCCTCGACCTGCGGTCGGAGGGGTATGCGGCGCTCGGGCCGCTCCCGCAGCGGGCGGGCGCCCACTACGTGCGGGTGCTGGCGCGCGACGATAGCGGCAACGTGCGGGCGCTCAACCACTTCAACAAGCAGGCCAAGGGGCTGCTCACGCGGGCTCTGCTCGAGGCGGGTATCGACTTCGCCACGACGGCGGAGCTGCTGGAGTGGGCGGCGTCGGAACGCTACGAGCTGACCGAGGCGACGGATGGTTCGGGGGATCTCGAGCTGGTGGTTCCCGAGGTCGCGGGTTCGCCGGGAAAGCTCATGGCCGTGCTGCGCACCGCGGAGGTCTGACGGTTTCGCCCGCGCGTGCGATTTTGCCTCTTGCATCGACGCAAAAGTGAGATAAGCTCACAACAAGCGAGAGGGTCCTCGGACCCGCGAAGCGGGACGCCGCGGGGGTGTCAGCGCGACTCGCAGAATAGTCGGGCCGACGAAGCTCTCGACGTGTCATCCCACGTCGACGTCGGGGTCGTGTGTGAGGGAGCGGAGAGCCGCGTGCGGTCGGGCACGAGCGGACGCTCCCTCGCCAGCGAGAACGATCCCGTCGACAGAGCGTCGGCCCGACTTTTCGTTGTGCGACGGACGCCGTCGCGCCGCTACGCCTGTGCGGCGCGGAAGCAGCCGACGAAGTGGTCGTCGACCATCCCCGTCGCCTGCATCAGCGCATACATCGTCGTGGGGCCGACGAACCGGAACCCGCGTCGCCGCAGCTCCTTGCTCATCGCGGTCGACTCCGCGGTCACCGCGGGCACGTCCGACCAGGCGCGCGGGCGGGCGCTCTCGGGTGCGCGCGGCGGGGCGAAGCCCCACATGAGCTCGTCCAGCGGCACGTCCAGCGCGAGGGTCGCCCGCGCGTTCGAGATGGTCGCCTCGATCTTGCCCCGGTGCCGGATGATGCGCTCGTCGCCCAGGAGGCGCAGCACGTCCGCCTCCGTCATCGCGGCGACCCGCTCGGGGTCGAACCCGTGGAACACATCGCGGAAGGCGGGGCGCCGGCGGAGGATGGTGATCCAGGACAGCCCCGCCTGGAAGCCCTCGAGGCAGAGCTTCTCGTAGAGGGCGCGCGGATCGCGCTGCTCGCGGCCCCACTCCTCGTCGTGGTAGCGGCGGTACTCCGCGTCGGCTCCCGGCCACGAGCAGCGGTCGAGGCCGTCGTCGCCGTGGATGATCGCGGCGCGGGCGGAGGGCGGGGGAGTGGTCTCGGTGGTGGTCGGAGCGGCGGCGGTCGGGTCGTCCGTGGTCATGCTGCCAGCATGATCCCTTCGTGCTCGAGCAGCCACAGTTTCGTCGGAACGCCTTCGCCGCCGCTGTAGCCGGTCACCTTGCCGCTCGTGGACAACACGCGGTGGCAGCCGACGATGATCGGCACCGGGTTGGCTCCGACGGCCCCGCCGATCGCGCGGCCGTAGCCGGCGTAGCCGAGGGAGAGCCCGAGCTCGCCGTACGACGTCAGCGTGCCGAACTCCAGGCTCTGCAGGCGCTCCCACACGGCGACGCGGAACGGGGTGCCCTCGAACCGCACGGGGACGTCGAACTCCCGGCGGGCGCCGGCGAAGTACTCGTCGAGCTGCCGCACCGCCTCGTCGAGGACGGCCGTGCCGCGCTCGGGATGCTCGTCGAGCGGGAGGCGGCCGCCGCGCTCGATGGAGAGCGACGTCACGGCCTCGCCGTCGCTCGTGAGCTCGATCCGTCCGATCGGGCTCGGTGTGCGAAGGAGGTACGCGAAGCTGGTCATGACTCGACTCTAGAAGCAGCCGCCGACGGTTTCTCGCGGAAATCGGACATCGGGGACAACTCGCGTTCCGCCCCGCCCTGTGGAGGGGATGCTGCCGCGTCGAGCGCCGCGGCCGCCCGTCCTACACTCGAATCATGGCGAACATCGAATACCGCACCCTCGGCCGCTCCGGCCTCGTCGTCTCCACGATCGGCCTCGGCTGCAACAACTTCGGCCGAACGGGGACCGCCTCCGAGACGCAGGAGGGTACGGACGCGGTGATCGGCGCGGCCATCGACGCCGGGGTGACCCTGTTCGACACGGCCGACATCTACGGCGCCGAGCGCGGCCTCTCGGAGTCCCTGATGGGCAAGGCGCTCGCGGGCAAGCGCGACCGCATCGTCCTGGCCACCAAGTTCGGGATGGACATGGCGGGCACGAACGGTCCGGACTGGGGTGCACGCGGGTCGCGACGCTACATCCGCCTGGCCGTGGAGGCCTCCCTGCGCCGCCTGCGCACCGACTGGATCGACCTCTACCAGCTGCACCGCCCCGACGGGATCACGCCGATCGAGGAGACGCTCGACGCGCTGGACGACCTGATCGCCGAGGGCAAGATCCGCTACATCGGGCACTCCAACCTCGACGGCTGGCAGATCGCCGAGGCCGAGTTCACCGCGCGTCTGCACGACCACCCGAAGTTCATCTCCGCACAGAACGAGTACAGCCTCCTGGTCCGCGACGCCGAGCGCGAGGTGCTGCCCGCGGTCAACGCGTACGGCCTGGGCTTCCTCCCGTTCTTCCCGCTGTACAACGGGCTCTTCACCGGCAAGTTCTCCCGCGAGGGCGGTCCGGCGGACAGCCGCATCATGTCGATCCGCAAGCACCTCCTCGACGACGCCCCCTGGGACCGGATCGAGGAGTACCAGGCGTTCTGCGACGAGCGCGGCGTCAGCATGCTGGCCGCGACGTTCGCCTGGCTGCTCGCCCAGCCGGGGCTCACCAGCGTCATCGCCGGAGCGACGAAGCCCGAGCAGATCGTCGCCAACGCCGAGGCGGCGACCTCCTGGACCCCGACGCCGGACGAGGTCGCCCGGATCTCGGAGATCTTCGCGCCCGCGGCCTGACGACCGCGCCCGTTCGCTCTGAGCGAACACGAGAAGTGTTGTGAGTGAGCACTCACTCCGCGTAGAGTCGCCCCGTGATTCCTGAGGATGTCGTGCCCGACGCGGGAGAGCTCGCGGACGCGTCGCCGCGCCAGCGGGCTCAGCCGCTGTCTCCGGACGACCGCAAGGCGATGATCATCGACGCGGTGATCCCGCTCCTGATCGAGCACGGCCGGGCGGTCACCTCGCGCCAGATCGCCGAGGCGGCCGGGATCGCCGAGGGCACCGTCTTCCGCGCCTTCGGCGACAAGGAGACGCTGGTCTCGGCGGCGATCGAGAAGTACCTCGACCCCGAACCGCTGCGTGAGGCGCTGCGGGCCATCGACCCGGCGCTTCCGCTGGAGCACAAGGTGCGGGCCGTCATCCTCCTGATGCGCGAGCGGTTCCAGAGCGTCATGCGCATGATGGCCGTCGTCGGCACCGAGCGCCCCGCCGTGCCGCAGGAGCGGCACGAGTTCGTGCGGATCATCGCCCGCCTCATCGAGCCGGAGGCGGCCGCGCTCAACCTCCCCCCGGAGCGCGTCGCCTACGTGCTGCGGCTGCTCAGCTTCTCGTCCGCGTTCCCCGCCCTCAACGAGGGGATGGAGTTCAGCGTGGACGAGCTCGCCCGCATCGCGCTCCTCGGGGTCGCCGGCCGGCCGTTCGTCGTCTTCACGCCCGCGGGCGCATCCACCACCGGCAGCACCAGCAGCGCCGACGCGGCGCACGACTAGGAGGTCGCACATGCTCCTGAAACTCCTCGGCCGGTACCTCCGGCCGCACTGGCGCCTCCTCGTCGGGGTCGTCGTCTTCCAGCTCGCGCAGTCGCTGCTGTCGCTCTGGCTGCCCACGCTCAACGCCGACATCACCGACAACGGCATCGCCAAGGGCGACACCGGCTACATCCTGATGGTCGGTGCCGAGATGCTCGGGGTGACGCTGGTGCAGGTGGCGTGCTCGATCGCCGCGGTCTACTTCGGCGCCAAGGTCGCGATGCGCGTCGGTCGCGACCTGCGCACGGCGATCTTCCACAAGGTGGGGGAGTTCTCGGAGCGCGAGGTCTCGCGGTTCGGGGCGCCCTCCCTCATCACCCGCAACACGAACGACGTGCAGCAGGTGCAGATGCTGGTGCTGATGACCTGCACCCTGCTCGTCTCGGCCCCGATCCTGGCGATCGGCGGCATCATCCTGGCGATGCAGCAGGATCTGGAGCTCTCCTGGCTCATCGCGGTGAGCGTCCCCGTCCTGCTGATCGCCGTCGGGCTGATCATCTCCCGGATGGTCCCGCTGTTCCGCCGCATGCAGGAGCGGATCGACCGGGTCAACCGCGTGCTCCGGGAGCAGCTGACCGGCATCCGCGTCATCCGCGCGTTCGTCCGGGAGGACGTCGAGACCGATCGGTTCGCGGTCGCCAACGACCAGGTCACCGAGACGGCCCTGAAGGCCGGCCGCCTGTTCGCGCTGATGTTCCCGATCGTGATGCTCGTGCTCAACGTCTCGAGCGTCGCGGTCATCTGGTTCGGCGGCTTCCGGGTGGACGACGGCTCGATGCAGATCGGCACGCTCACCGCGTTCCTCCAGTACCTCATGCAGATCCTGATGGGCGTCATGATGTCGACGATGATGGCGGTGCTGGTCCCGCGTGCGGCGGTCTGCGCCGACCGGATCAGCGAGGTGCTGGGCACGGAGGCGTCGGTGCGGGCACCGCAGAACCCCGTGACCGAGCTGCCCTCGCACGGCACCGTCGAGTTCGTGGACGTCGGCTTCGCCTATCCGGGCGCCGACCAGCCGGTGCTGAGCGATGTGACCTTCCTCGCCCGGTCCGGAGAGACGACCGCGATCATCGGCAGCACGGGCTCCGGCAAGACCACGCTCGTGAACCTGGTGCCGCGACTGTTCGACGCGACCAGCGGCCTCGTCCTGGTGGACGGGGTGGATGCGGCCGAGCTCGACCCCGAGCTGCTCTGGTCGCGCATCGGTCTCGTCCCGCAGCGGCCCTACCTGTTCTCCGGCACGGTCGCCTTCAACCTCCGCTACGGCAAGCCGGACGCGACGGACGACGAGCTCTGGCAGGCCCTCGAGATCGCGCAGGCCACGGACTTCGTGAAGGCGATGCCCGAGGGGCTGGAGTCGCCGATCGCGCAGGGCGGCACCAACGTCTCCGGAGGCCAGCGGCAGCGCCTCGCGATCGCCAGGGCCCTCGTCAAACGGCCGGAGATCTACGTCTTCGACGACTCGTTCTCCGCGCTCGACACCGCCACGGACGCGCGCCTGCGGGCGGCGCTGACCCGCTCGGTGTCCGACGCGACGATGATCGTGGTCGCCCAGCGCGTCTCCACGATCGTCGACGCCGACCAGATCATCGTGCTCGAGGACGGCCGCGTCGTCGGGCGCGGCACCCACGACGAGCTCATCGAGAGCAATCCCACCTACGCCGAGATCGTCTCGTCGCAGCTGACCGCGGAGGAGGCGGCATGAGCCAGGACACGGAAGACCGTCCGGCGCCCGCGCGCCCGCCCGTGCGGCGCGGTCCCGGCGGGGGCGGCCCGTTCGGCGGCATGGGGATGCCGGCCGAGAAGTCCCTCAACTTCGGCCCCTCCGCGCGCCGGCTGGCCGGTCAGCTGAAGCCGGAGCGCTGGGCGATCGTCTTCGTCACGCTGCTGGCGGTGGTGAGCGTCGTGTTCGCGGTGCTCGGGCCGAAGCTGCTCGGCAACGCGATCAACCTCGTCTTCGCCGGAGCGCTCTCGAAGCAGTTCCCGAGCGGGGTGACGCAGGCCCAGGTGATCACCAAGCTGCGCGCCGACGGTCAGGGGCAGTTCGCCGACCTCCTCTCGGGCACGACCTTCACACCCGGCGCCGGCATCGACTTCGTCGCGGTCGGCCACGTGCTGATGTGGGTGCTCGCGCTCTACATCGCGTCGTCGGTCTTCAGCTACCTGCAGGCGTACGTGCTGAACGGCGTGACCCAGCGCACCGTGTACCGGCTCCGGGAGGACGTGGAGGCGAAGATCCACCGTCTCCCGCTGACGTACTTCGACAAGATGCAGCGCGGCGAGCTGCTCAGCCGCGTGACGAACGACATCGACAACATCTCGCAGACGCTCCAGCAGACGATGAGCCAGCTCCTCACCTCCCTGCTCACGGTCGTCGGCGTGGTCGTGATGATGTTCGTCGTGTCGCCGCTGCTCGCCCTGATCGCGCTGATCACCATCCCGCTGACCCTGCTCGTCACCTCCCTGATCGCGAAGCGTTCGCAGAAGCTCTTCGTGGCGCAGTGGCGCAGCACCGGCGAGCTGAACGGCCAGATCGAGGAGGCCTTCACCGGCCACGCCCTCGTCAAGGTGTTCGGCCGGCACCGCGAGGTGGAGGCCCGGTTCGGCACGAAGAACGAGGAGATGTACGAGGCGAGCTTCGGCGCGCAGTTCATCTCGGGCATCATCATGCCGGCGATGATGTTCGTCGGGAACCTGATGTACGTCGCCATCGCCGTCGTGGGCGGCCTCCAGGTCGCGAGCGGGGCGATGCAGCTCGGCGACGTGACCGCGTTCATCCAGTACTCGCGTCAGTTCACGCAGCCGTTGACCCAGTTGGGCTCGATGGCGAACCTGCTGCAGTCCGGGGTGGCGAGCGCCGAGCGCGTCTTCGAGCTCCTGGACGCGGACGAGCAGTCGGCCGACCCGGAGCACCCGAAGAGCCCCGAGGGGACCAAGGGCCGGCTCGCGTTCGAGGACGTCTCGTTCCGGTACACCGCCGACAAGCCGCTCATCGACGACCTCTCGCTGGTCGCCGAGCCCGGGCAGACGGTCGCGATCGTCGGCCCGACGGGCGCGGGCAAGACCACCCTGGTCAACCTGATGATGCGGTTCTACGAGCTGGACGGAGGACGCATCACGCTCGACGGCGTCGACATCGCCTCGATGACCAGGCACGACCTCCGGAGCCGGATGGGGATGGTGCTCCAGGACACCTGGCTGTTCAAGGGCACGATCCGCGACAACATCGCGTACGGGCGCCCGGGGGCGACCGACGAGGAGATCGTCGCGGCCGCCACGGCGACCTACGTCGACCGTTTCGTCCACTCGCTGCCCGACGGTTACGACACGGTGCTGGACGACGAGGGCGGCAACGTCTCGGCGGGGGAGAAGCAGCTGCTGACGATCGCGCGGGCCTTCCTCGCGCGGCCGAGCGTGCTCATCCTGGACGAGGCGACGTCGTCGGTCGACACGCGCACCGAGCTGCTCGTGCAGAAGGCGATGAGCGCGCTGCGGGCCGACCGCACCTCGTTCGTCATCGCGCACCGGCTGTCGACCATCCGGGATGCCGACCTCATCCTGGTGATGGAGGCCGGCAGCATCGTCGAGCAGGGCACGCACGCCGAGCTCCTCGCCCGCGGCGGCGCCTACTACACCCTCTACAACGCGCAGTTCGCGGCACCGGCGGAGGAGGCCTAGAGGCGGGCGGCGACCGCGCGCACCAGCCAGAAGACGCCGTAGGCGATCAGCCCGATCGCGATGAGCGCGAGGAGCGCGGGCCCGAAGGGCAGGCCGACGAGCGCCTTCAGGCTGCCGTCGAGTCCGCCGGCCTTCTGCGGGTCGTAGGTGACGGCGCCCGCCACGACCAGACCGCCGACGAGGATCAGCGCGATGCCCTTCGCGATGTAGCCGACGCGGCCGAGCGTGGTGGTGACGCCCGCGAGCGCGTTCGGCGGCAGGCGCAGATCGCGCTCGAACCGGTGGGTGATGCCGTTGCGGAGGAAGACGATGCCGCCGGCCACGATCGCGAGGCCGATGATCGCGAGCACGAAGACGCCGCCGGGGAGCGCCAGGAGCCGCGCGCTCATCGTCTTCTCGGACGAGGACGCGTCGTGACTCCCGCCGAGCGCGATCGACGCGGCGACGCCGGCGAGGAAGGCGTAGACCACGCACTTGCCGAGCTCGGTGAGGCGCTTCCCCGCTCCCTGCACCGTCACGGCGACGAGGATCTGCCAGAGGGCGAGGACGACGAGCCCGGCGACGGCGAGCCAGACGACGAACAGGCCGCCGGGCACGGCGACGATCGCCTGCAGCGCACCGGACTGGTCGGCGTCGCCGGTGCCGCCGAAGGCGATCGCGAGGGCGATGCCGCCGATCAGGATGTGGAGCAGGCCGATGGTGGCCAGCCCCACGCGTGCGAGGGCGCGCACGGCGGGGTTGCGCTCGGCTCGGGAGGCGGTTCGGGTCGGTGCGGTCATAACGGGCACCGTACCCGCTCCACGGCGAGCAGGGACGAGGGTCCCACCGTCGCCGAAACTCAGGTACCGTAGATACTCGAGTCCGCCGCGCCATCGCGCAGGCGGCGCAATGTGAATAGAGGAGGCCGGCATGGACATCGACCTCAGCGTCTTGCGTCTCATGGAGCGCGAGAAAGAGATCCCGTTCGACGAACTGGTGCACATCATCGAGCAGGCGATCCTGACCGCCTACCTGAAGCACACCAACCAGGCGGAGTCGCGCCACGGCCACGGCCACACCGACGAGACCCCGGCCGCGCGCGTGCAGCTCGACCGCAAGACCGGCCACGTGAGCGTCTACGTGCCCGAGCTGGATGACGAGGGCAACGTCATCGGCGAGGCCGAGGACAGCCCGAGCGACTTCGGCCGCATCGCCGCCTTCGCGGCGAAGCAGGTCATCAACCAGCGTCTGCGCGACATCGCCGACGACGCCGTGCTCGGCGAGTTCCGCGGACGTGAGGGCGACATCGTCGCCGGCGTGATCCAGCAGGGACCCAACCCGCGCATGATCCACGTCGACCTCGGAAGCGTGGAGGCCATCCTGCCCCCCGAGGAGCAGGTCCCCGGCGAGGAGTACACCCACGGCTCGCGCATCCGCGTGTACGTCACGAGCGTGGCGAAGGGCCCGAAGGGGCCGTCGATCACCGTCTCGCGCACGCACCCCGCGCTGGTCCGCAAGCTGTTCGCGCTCGAGGTGCCGGAGATCGCCAGCGGCGTGGTCGAGATCGTCTCGCTCGCCCGCGAGGCCGGTCACCGCACCAAGATCGCCGTCCGCGCGACCGAGCCGGGCGTCAACGCCAAGGGCGCCTGCATCGGCGAGCTCGGCCAGCGGGTCCGTGCCGTGACCGCCGAGCTGAACAGCGAGAAGATCGACATCGTCGACTACTCGCCCGACCTCGCGACATTCGTCGCGAGCGCGCTCTCGCCGGCCAAGGTCACCAGCGCGTTCGTCATCGACGAGTCGCTCAAGGCGGTCCGCGCGCTCGTCCCCGACTACCAGCTGTCGCTCGCGATCGGCAAGGAGGGGCAGAACGCCCGCCTCGCCGCGAAGCTCACGGGCGCGAAGATCGACATCCAGCCGGACTCGATCCTCGACCGCGAGTAGGAGAGGCCGCCCGTCGACCGTGGCGGTCGATGGGCGGGTGTAAGATGGAAGCTGTCAGAACGTGCGTCGGATGCCGTTCTCGCGCTCCCCGATCCTCTCTTCTGAGGGTCGTCGCCCGGAATTCGGAACTCGTGGTGGATCACTCCGCCACGCTCCCCGGGCGAGGCGCGTGGCTGCATCCGGTCGACGAGTGTCTCGACATCGCCCTCAAGCGGCGGGCCTTCGGGCGTGCGCTGAGGGTGGAGGGAGCACTCGACCCGACGGCCATCCGGGCCGCACTGAGAGAACAGGCTGAAGAACCAGTGACTTCACATGAGTGACAACCGATGAGCGGCTCGAAATGAGTCCCGTCCGCTACTAACGCCTGCCCTGTCCGGGGTGGGCCCCAGACAGGAGAATTGTGGCTGCAAAACCACGCGTACACGAGGTCGCGAGCGAGCTCGGCGTCGACAGCAAGGTCGCGCTCGCGAAGCTCAAAGAGATGGGCGAGTTCGTCAAGGGACCGTCCTCCAGCATCGAGCCCCCGGTCGCACGCAAGCTGCGTGCCGCCCTCGAGGCCGAAGGCTTCACCCCCGACAAGGCGGCTGCGGCCGCCCCCAAGGCGCCGGCTCCCGGCCCGCGTCCGGCTGCTCCAGGCCCCCGCCCGCAGGCCGCCGAGGCCGAGGCCGACTCCGGCGCGCCCAAGCCGCAGGCGCCGATGTCCGTCGCCGAGCGTCAGGCCGCTGCCGAGAAGGCCGCGGCTGAGAAGGCCGCTGCCGAGAAGGCTGCGGCTCAGACCACCGCGGAGGCCGCGCCCCAGGCCGGCACCCCGGCCGACGGTCCGTCCGACGCGGCGAAGCCGTCCTCGGCTCCCCGCCCCGGCGGCAGCGCCGGCGGCAACAGCAGCATCCCGCGCCCCGGTGCCCCGCGCCCGGGCAACAACCCCTACTCGTCCAACCAGGGCATGGGCCAGCGCCCGAGCACCCCGCGTCCGGGCAACAACCCGTTCTCGAGCTCGCAGGGCATGGGCCAGCGTCCGACCCCGAGCAACATCCCGCGTCCGGCTCCGCCGCGTCCGGGCTCGCCGCGCATCGGCGCGCCGGGTCAGGGCGGCGGCCAGGGTCGTCCCGGCGGCAACCGCCAGGGCGGTGGCGCTCGTCCCGGCTTCCAGCAGCGTCCCGGCGGCGCCGGTGGCGGCGCGGGCTTCCAGCGCCCCGGCGGCGCACCGGGCACGGCCGGAGGCTTCTCCGGTCCCCGTCCGGGCGGTGGCGGCGGTCGCGGTCGTGGACCGGGCGGCGGCACGGCCGGCGCGTTCGGTCGCGGTGGCGGCAAGAGCAAGGCTCGCAAGTCGAAGCGCGCGAAGCGTCAGGAATTCGAGATGCGGGAGGCCCCGTCGCTGGGCGGCGTGTCCGTTCCCCGCGGCGACGGCGGCACGGTCGTCCGACTGCGTCGCGGCTCCTCGATCTCCGACTTCGCCGACAAGATCGACGCGAACCCCGCGTCGCTGGTCACCGTCCTCTTCCACCTGGGCGAGATGGCGACCGCGACCGAGTCGCTCGACGAGGCCACCTTCCAGATCCTCGGTGAGGAGCTGGGCTACAAGATCCAGGTCGTCTCCCCGGAGGACGAGGACAAGGAGCTCCTCGAGGGCTTCGACATCGACCTCGACGCCGAGCTGGAGAACGAGTCCGACGAGGACCTCGAGATCCGCCCGCCGGTGGTCACCGTCATGGGCCACGTCGACCACGGTAAGACGCGACTGCTCGACGCCATCCGCAGCGCGAACGTCGTGGAGGGCGAGGCCGGCGGCATCACCCAGCACATCGGTGCGTACCAGGTGTGGACCGAGCACGAGAACATCGAGCGCGCGATCACCTTCATCGACACCCCGGGTCACGAGGCATTCACCGCCATGCGTGCCCGTGGTGCGCAGGTGACCGACATCGCGATCCTCGTGGTCGCGGCCGACGACGGCATCATGCCGCAGACGGTGGAGGCGCTCAACCACGCCCAGGCGGCCGGTGTGCCGATCGTGGTCGCGGTCAACAAGATCGACAAGCCGGAGGCCAACCCGGCCAAGGTGCGCCAGCAGCTGACCGAGTTCGGTCTGGTCGCCGAGGAGTACGGCGGCGACGTCATGTTCGTCGACGTCTCCGCGCGGAACAACATCGGCATCCAGGACCTCCTGGACGCGGTGCTGCTCACCGCCGACGCCGGGCTCGACCTGCGTGCGAACCCGAACAAGGACGCCCGCGGTGTCGCGATCGAGGCCAAGCTCGACAAGGGCCGCGGTGCGGTCGCGACCGTGCTCATCCAGTCCGGAACGCTGCGCGTCGGCGACGCGATCGTCGCCGGCACCGCCTACGGTCGCGTGCGTGCCATGGCGGACGAGAACGGCGAGCCGGTCTTCGAGGCCGCCCCGTCGCGTCCGGTCCAGGTGCAGGGTCTCTCCAGCGTCCCGCGCGCCGGTGACACCTTCCTCGTCACCGAGGAGGACCGCACCGCGCGTCAGATCGCCGAGAAGCGCGAGGCCGCCGAGCGCAACGCGCAGCTGGCGAAGGCCCGCAAGCGCATCTCGCTCGAGGACTTCACCCGTGCTCTGGAAGAGGGCAAGGTCGAGGCGCTCAACCTCATCATCAAGGGCGACGTGTCCGGTGCCGTGGAGGCGCTGGAGGAGTCGCTCATGAAGATCGAGGTCGACGACTCGGTGTCGCTGCGCATCCTGCACCGCGGCGTCGGTGCGATCACCGAGTCGGACATCGACCTGGCGACCATCGACAACGCGATCGTGATCGGCTTCAACGTCCGCCCGGACGTCAAGGCCCGCGAGCGCGCTGCCCGCGAGGGCGTCGACGTGCGCTTCTACTCGGTCATCTACAATGCGATCGAGGACATCGAGAACTCGCTCAAGGGCATGCTCAAGCCCGAGTTCGAAGAGGTCCAGTCCGGTGTGGCCGAGATCCGCGAGGTGTTCCGCTCCTCCAAGTTCGGCAACATCGCCGGTGTCATCGTCCGGTCCGGAACGATCACGCGCAACGCCAAGGCGCGCGTCATCCGCGACGGCGTCGTGGTGGGGGACAACCTCGCCATCGAGTCGCTGCGCCGGTTCAAGGACGACGTCACCGAGGTGCGTACGGACTTCGAAGCCGGTATCGGCCTCGGCAAGTACAACGACATCCAGATCGGCGACGAGATCGAGACGACCGAGCTTCGCGAGAAGCCCCGCGTCTAGATCGATGCTCAGAAGGCCCGGCGGTTCATCCGCCGGGCCTTCCGGCTTCGCCACCACTGCGGAACGAAGGAGAAGCACTCATGGCCGACCCGGCACGCGCGAGGAAGCTCGCCGACAGAATCAAGGTCATCATCGCCAAGCGGCTCGACCGCGGTCTGCGCGATCCCCGTCTCGGTTTCGTGACGATCACGGACGTCCAGGTGACGGGTGACCTGCAGCACGCGACCGTGTTCTACACGGTCTACGGCACCGACGAGGAGCGCGAGGGCACGGCGGCGGCGCTCAAGGCCGCGACCGGCCTGCTCCGCACCGAGGTCGGCAAGAACATCACCGCCCGGCTCACGCCGACGCTGGAGTTCCAGCTCGACGCCATCCCGGAGAACGCCGCCCACATCGAGGACCTGCTCCGCGAGGCGCGCGAGCGCGACACCGCGGTGGCGGGGCTGGCCGCCGGCGCCGTCTACGCCGGCGACGAGGACCCGTACGTCAAGCCGCGCGACCTCGACGACGATGAGGACGAGGTCGACGAAGAGGAATGACCGTCTTCTGAGATCGAGCCGAGCCGGTAGTCTGGCTCCGTGACTCTGCGGAACGCCCTCCGAAACGGCCTCGGCCCTCTCATCGGCTCGACCACGGTCGATCGGCTCGTCAATGTCGAGACGAAGGCACGGTCGGCCGTGGCTTCGTGGATCGAGCCGAAGGAGCGCTCTCCGAAGGAGGTCGTGTCGGCAGAGTCCGAATACGTCATCGCTCCGAGTGGATACCCGATGTATCCCTACGACGACAGCCGATTCCCCACACCTTCTCTGACCCGTCATGAGCTGCTGACCGGACTTCACGAGGTGCTCCAACCGCGGAGCTACCTCGAGATCGGCGTCGACGATGGTCGTTCGCTGACCTTGTCGCGCGCCAAGACCATCGGCGTAGACCCCGCCTTCCACGTCACCAATGCGCTCCAGGCCGACCTCCTGCTCGCGCGCGCGACGAGCGACGACTTCTTCGCAACGGGCCAGGCAGCCGAACACCTCGACGGAACACCTCTCGACCTCGCCTTCATCGACGGCATGCATCTCGCCGAGTTCGCGTACCGCGACTTCGTCAATGTCGAGCGGCTGTGCGGTCCGATGAGTGTCATCGTGCTGGACGACATGATGCCCCGCTCCATCCACGAGGCCGCCCGGGATCGCTACACGGATTCGTGGGCCGGGGACGTGTTCAAGGTGGTGGAGCTGCTCCGCGAACACCGACCGGATCTCACCGTCGTTCCGATCAACACGTTCCCCACCGGCGTGGTGCTGATCTTCGGACTGGACCCGCGCTCGTCCGTTCTCGCCGATCGGTACGAAGAATTGCTGCCCCGCCTCATCGAGCCCGACCCGCAGGCTGTTCCCGACCATGTCATCGAACGTTCCCGTGCCGTCGACGGCCGCGATCTGATCGCCTGGAGCGGCTGGGCAGAGGTGCGGGACCTGCGGACGCGGCCCCGGGCCGTCGCGCAACGCCGCAAGGTCCTCGAGTCGTTCGCCGACGCATTCGTCATCTGACCGGTACCCGCGCGTCGACCTGGCTAGGGCAGGGTGTACCCGCCCTGCGCCTCCACGGCCAGGCCGTCGGCGAGCAGGCCCGCCAGCGCGCGGTCCCGCTGGGCCGCGTCCGGCCAGACGCCGTCGAGTTCGGCGGCCGTCACCGGGATGTGCGACGCACGCAGCTCGGCCAGGATGAGGCCGCGGACCTGACGGTCGCTGCCCTCGTACTTCTTCTGCACCGCTTTGCGCGGTCCGTCGTACGCCGGGTACCCGGCCGCCCGCCAGGAGCAGCTCGTGGCGAGAGGGCATTCGTCGCAGCGCGGGGTGCGGGCGACGCAGACGATCGCGCCGAGCTCCATCATGCCCGCGTTGAAGGCGGCCGCGGCCGGTCGATCGTCCGGGAGCAGAGCCTCCATCGCCGCGAGGTCGCGTCGCGCGCTCGGCGGCCCCGGCTCGCCCTGCCCGTCGACGGCACGCGCGATCACGCGCCGGATGTTGGTGTCGACGACGGGGTGCCGCTCGCCGTACGCGAAGACCGCGACGGCGCGGGCGGTGTAGTCGCCGATGCCGGGGAGCGCGAGCAGTTCGGTCACGTCGTCGGGCACCACGCCGCCGTGCCGCTCCGTGATCGCGACGGCCGCCGCGTGCAGCCAGAGGGCGCGGCGCGGGTAGCCCAGGGACTTCCAGGCGCGCACCGCCTCCCCGGAGGGCACGGCGGCGAGGGCGGCCGGTGTCGGCCAGCGCTCCAGCCACTCCTCCAGGCGCGGGATGACGCGGGTCACCGGCGTCTGCTGCAGCATGAACTCGCTCACCAGTGTTCCCCACGCGGTGAATCCGTCGCGGCGCCAGGGCAGGTCGCGGCGGTTGGCGTGGTACCAGTCGACGACGTCGGTCGCGAGGCTCACGCGCGCTTGGTCCGCTCGCGGTAGGCGCGCACACGGAGGCGGGTGGAGCAGGTGTCGCAGCACGCCTTGCGGACGTGGCTGGCGTCGAGGTAGATCTTGCGGCAGCCCGGGTCGCTGCACTGACCGAAGTCCTGCGGGTGGTGGCCGAGGTCGGTGGTGGCGGACGCGACGATCCGGGCGAGAGCCGCCCGCGTGTCCGCCGGGTTGCGGGGCCGCAGCGCGTCGTTGCCGGCGAGCTCGAAGGCGGAGCCCGGAGCCCCGACGCCGCCGAGGACGCGCACCGCTTCCTCGGCGTCGGGGGAGCCCGGGGGCAGCGGGAGGCCGAGGGCGCCGGTCGCGAGGGTGCGGAGAGCCTCCCGGGTCGCCTGTGCGAGGGCGAGGTCGTCGTCGCTGGGAGGGGCGGTCGGAGCGAGCCCGACAGCGACGAACCACTCCGCGAGGCGTTCCGGCGACGTGAGCCGGTCGAGCGGGTCCTCGGTGTACGGGTACCGCAGCGTCCCGAGCAGATCGGTCCACGCGGCGCCCGTGTTGAACACGAAGTCGAGTTCGGCCATGGCCCCAGTGTAACGGGTTGACACGTTACTCGGCGCGTGAGAGCGTAACGCTGTGAACCGTTACCTGCCCGCCGACCGGTCCGTCGATCGCCACACGCTGTGGACGCGCGTCCTGCCGTTCCTCTTCCTGCCGATCTACGGCTCCGGCTACATCGCCGGAGCGCTCGGACTGCACGCGATGCGGCCGTTCGCGATGACCTTCTGGCGGTTCGCCATCGCCGGCGTCGTGGTGCTCGCGGTCGTCGCCATCCGGCGCCCCGCCTGGCCGCGCGGCTGGCGGCAGTGGTGGCCGATCCTGGTCGTGGGGCTGCTCATCCAGGTCGTCCAGTTCGGCGGGAACTACACGGCGATGGGGCTCGGGATGCCCGCGGGGCTCACCTCCCTGATCGCGGGCAGCTCCTCGCTCATGATCGCGATCGGGGCGGTGCCGGTGCTGCACGAGAAGCTCAGCGGGTGGCGGCTGGCGGGCGTGATCGTCGGGTTCGTCGGCGTGGCCGTCGCCCTCGCGGACCATCTGGGGGTGCCGAGCGGCCCGGTCGGCGTCTTCGCGGCGTTCAGCGCCGCCGTCGGGTACGCGGGCGGCTCGCTCCTGCAGCGCAAGCGCCTGCACGGCGTGGACAGCTGGGTGAGCGTCGGAATCCAGTTCCTCGTCGCGGCGCCCATCACCTTCGTACTGGCCTCCTTCACCGGCGGCGTCGCGATCCCGCTCACCCCGGCCGCGCTGCTGCCCCTGGCGTGGATCGCGCTGGTGAACTCCGTGGTCGGCATGTGGCTGCTCGGGCAGATGCTGCGGCACCACACGGCGGCGACCCTGAGCGCCTGGAGCAACCTCATCCCTCCCTTCACCGCCGTGCTCGCGGTGCCGTTCCTCGGCCAGGCGCTGACGCCGGCGCTGGGCGTGGGGCTGGTGATCGCGCTCGTCGGCACGGCGCTGGTCGTGCTGCCGCCGCCGCGCTCGTGGCGGAGGAGCCGGAAGGCGCTCGCGGCGGTCTGCGACCCCCAGGGCGACCGGGAGCGTGACGAGGAGCCGCGCGCCGCCTAGGCTCAGGGCATGAGACTGCCTCCGACCCCGCGCGTGCTGCTCCTCCGGGAGGTGGCGGGGACGATCCGCGCCGCGTCGCCGCTCGGCCGGATCATCGTCGCGGTGGACGGCGGCGGCGGGACGGCGTCCTTCGCCGACGATCTGGCGGAGGTGTTCCGGGAGGCGGGCGCGGATGCGTTCCGCGCCTCGATCGGCGACTTCCACCGCCCCCGCGCGGCCCGGACCCGCTACGGCGCGGAGACGCCCGAGGACTACTACCGCTCGTCGTTCGACTACGTGACGCTGCGGCGCGTGCTGCTCGACCCGTTCCGGCTGGCCGGGAGCGCGGGGTTCCAGACCGCGGCGTTCGACGAGGAGCGCGACGTGCCGCTCGAGAGCCGCTGGGAGTCGGCCGGCCCGGACGCGGTGCTCGTGATCGACGGCGAGTTCCTGCTGCGGCCCGAGCTGCGCGGGGAGTGGAACGCGGCGGTGCTCCTGGTCAACGCGCCCGAGTGGGAGCTGTACGAGCGCGAGGCGAAGCCCGCCGAGGTCGCGGACATCCTGATCGACGACTCCGATCCGGCGCATCCGGTGCGCGTGACCCGCTGAGCGTCAGCCCTGCAGGAGCGGGCGGAGGCGCGCCACGACCGTCCCGGGCGCGATGAAGTCGCCGCTGCTTTCGACCTCGTGCACGAGCGCCGTGAGCGCGGCGTTGACGGGCGCGCCGCGTCCGATGGCCGCCGCCTCGGCGACGACCGCCCCGTTGAGGTAGTCGATCTCGCTGCGCTGCCCGCGCCGGATGCTCTGCAGGGTGGAGCCCGGATTGGGCGTCGCACCCATCCGGCGCTTCATCAGCAGGGGGACGAGCTGCGCGGCCCAGCGGGGTGCGGCGGCGACGAAGCGGAGGATGCGCTGATCGAGGCCCTGGATTCTGCCGTAGCGGATGCCGCGGTCGAAGCCGATGCGGGTGGCCTCCTGCATGCTCGCGGTGATGACGGCGCGCAGCCTCCGGTCGCCGAGCGTCTCCTGCGCGCTGAGACCGGTGATCGCGGGCATCGCGTTGACCTGGTTGACGATGAGCTTGGTCCACTGGCAGCCCGTGAAGTTCTCGACCGCGAAGGCGGGCATCGCGGCGTCGAGGATGCGGGCCGCCTCCACCGCGGCCTCGGGCGCCGGTCCGTCGCCGGCGCCGAGGTAGGTGTTGGCGGTCGTCGTCACGGTGAAGCGGCCGGGGGAGAGGTAGCTGGAGGCGTAGAGCGCGAGCGCCCCGACGCACTCCGAGCCGGGCAGCAGCTCGGCCGCCTGGCGCAGGCCGGCCAGCCCGTTCTGCACCACGACGACGGTGATGCCGCGCAGGAGGTGCGCGTTCTCCTCGATGGCAGCGCGGGCATCCTGCGCCTTCGTGCAGAGGAAGACCAGCTCGGGCGTGGTCTGCAGCGTCTCGGCCGCCTCCACGCGGGCGACGTGCTCGCCCCAGCCGCCGTCGAGACGGAGGCCGTCCGCGCGGATAGCCGCCAGATGGTCGCCGCGGGCGGTCACTTCGACGAGATGACCGACACGGTCGAGCAGCGCCGCGACGGCGCCGCCGATCGCTCCTGCTCCGATGACGCCGATCCGCACGACGTCCAGCCTACGACGAGTGCGTCGGCCGGGCGGCGTGCGGATCGGCGATCGGCGATCGGAACGGTCAGGCGATCGGGATGGCGGTGGGCGCGTCGGCGTGCGGTGCGTCCGTCGCCGTCTCGACGGCTTCCCGGTCGGCGGCGGCCGCGGCCAGGCGAGCGGCGAGCCGGCGGCCCGGGAGAGCCAGGGCGATCACGGCGGCGAGGGCGAGAACGGCGGCCCCGACCCAGACGGCCGGGATGGCCGCGTCCACGTAGCCGGTCGGGGTCAGCGTGCCGCCCGCTCCCGTGAACACCGCAGTGAGGACCGCGACGCCGAGGGCGACGCCGATCTCCCGCAGGGTGGAGTTGGTGCCGGAGGCCTTCGCGTGGTCGGCCGGGCGCATGTTGGCGAGGACGGCGGTCGAGCTCGGGGCGAAGACGAGCCCCATCCCGATGCCGGCCAGCAGGAACGGCGGCCAGATCTCGGAGTACGCGACGGTCGCCGAGAGCGTCAGGGCGATCCAGCCCATCGAGATGGTCAGCAGCACCAGGCCGACGACGATCGGCAGGCGGGTGCCCGTCCGGGAGGAGACGAGCCCGGTGAGCGGGGCGACGATCATCGGCGCGAGCGTCCACGGCATGGTCATCACGCCGGCCTCGAGAGGCGTGTGCCCCTGCACCACCTGGAGGAACTGGATGAGGATGAACACGGCCCCGAAGATCCCGAAGCTGAACGTCATGCCCACGAGGTTGGCCGCGGTGAAGCTGCGGTCGCGGAAGAGGCGCAGCGGGAGGAGCGGAGCCGGCGTGCGCGACTCCCAGAGCACGAACGCCGTGAGGAGCACGCCGCCGCCGATGAGGGAGATGAGCACCTCGGCGCTGTCCCAGCCCGCGTCGTTCCCGCGGACGATGCCGTAGACCAGCCCGAAGACGCCGGGGGCCGCGAGCAGCAGGCCGACGATGTCGGAGCGCACGCGGGCGCCGAAGCTGTTGGGCAATGCAAGGAGCACGAGCGGCACGGCGATGACGCCGAGCGGGACGTTCAGCCAGAAGATCGCCTGCCAGTTCCAGCCCTCGACGACGGCGCCGCCGATCAGCGGGCCGAGGGCCACGCCGAGGCCGGAGATGCCGCCCCAGATCCCGATGGCCGCCGGGCGCAGCCGCGCACTCACGCTGCCGGCGAGCAGGGTGAGGGAGAGGGGGAGGAGCGCTGCGGCTCCGGCGCCCTGCACGGCACGGGCCGTGATGAGCATCCACGGCTCGGTGGCGAGGGCCGCCGCCGCGCTGGAGAGGGTGAAGACGACGATGCCGCCGAGGAAGACGCTGCGGCGGCCGAAGCGGTCGCCCAGGCCGACGGCCATCAGCATGAGGGTCGCGAAGCTGAGCGTGTAGGCGTTGACGACCCACTGGAGCTCCTCGATCGAGGCGCTGAGGTCGCGGGCGATCACGGGGAGGGCGCTGGTGACGACGAGGTTGTCGAGCGTCGCCATGAACATGGGCAGGGAGGCCGCCACGATGGCGAGCCACACCGGGATGCGTCGGCCCGCGATGGTGCGGGCCGGGGCGGAGTCTGTTGCGGTCATGAGCGGGCTTCCTGTTCGCGGATCGGGTGCCGGGTCGATGTTGTAATCGAATGATTACTCCGCACTTTAGTAATCGACTGATAACCTGTCAAGCGTGACGGACAAGATCAGTGAGCGGATCCCCTCGGCCGAGCGCCGGGAGCAGATCCTCGGCGCCGCGGGCCGCGTGTTCGGCGAACGCGGCTACTTCGGCGCGACCACCGACCAGATCGCCAAGGCGGCCGGCATCAGCCAGCCGTACGTGGTGCGGATGTTCGGCGGCAAGGAGAACCTCTTCGTCGAGGTGCTCGGCCGCGCGCTCGACACGCTGCTCGTCGCCTTCACCGAGACGATCGGGGAGTGGAACGCGCAGGGCCGGCCGACCGGCGCCCACGAGGGCGAGCGCAAAGAGATCAGCCGTCGCCTCGGGCTCACCTATGTCAACCTGATCGAGGACCGCGGCATCCTCCTCTCCCTCATGCAGGCGTTCGGGATGGGGCACGACCCCGTCATCGGCGGCAAGGCGCGCGCCGGCTTCATCGCTATCTACCGCATGCTCCGCGAGGACGCGGGGTTCGAGGCCGACGAGGCGCGCTCGTTCCTGGCCGAGGGGATGCTGCTGAACACCCTCCTGGGGCTGCGCCTGCCCGACGAGTACGGCGACGACCCGTGCGCCACCGAGCTGCTCGAGAGCACCTTCCGCACCAAGCTGCAGCTCGTGCTCGACACCACCGGGGCCGACGCGTGACCGGCAGCGGCCTGCTTCTGGTCGACAAGCCGGGCGGCATGACGAGCCACGACGTCGTCTCGCGAGTGCGGCGCCTCGCCGGGACCCGCAAGGTGGGCCACGCCGGGACGCTGGACCCGATGGCGACCGGGCTGCTGATCATCGGGGTGAACTCCTCGACGCGGCTCCTCACCTACATCGTGGGGGCCGACAAGGAGTACCTCGCCACCATCCGGCTCGGGTCGGCGACCACCACCGACGACGCCGAGGGCGACGAGACCGCCCGCGCAGACGCGGCAGCGCTGGCCGCGGTCGAGGGCGACGCGATCCGTGCCGGCATCGCCGAGCTCACGGGCGAGATCCAGCAGATCCCGAGCGCGGTGAGCGCCATCAAGGTGGACGGCAAGCGCGCCTACGCCCGTGTCCGCGCGGGGGAGGAGGTCGTGCTCGAGCCGCGCGCCGTCACGGTGAGCGAGTTCGAGCTCGTCGACGATCGCCGCACGGCCGACGCTATCGACCTGGACGTGCGCGTCGTCTGCTCGTCCGGCACCTACATCCGCTCGCTCGCGCGCGACCTCGGCGCGGGGCTCGGGGTCGGCGGCCACCTGACCGCCCTCCGCCGCACCCGCGTCGGCGACTACGACGTGCGCGACGCCCACGACCTCGATACGCTCGACCCGGAGGCGGCACTGCTGCCCGCGGTGGACGCGGCCACGGCGCTGTTCGAGCGCCTCGACCTCACCGAGCAGCAGGCGATCGACCTGACGCACGGCCGCCGCATCCACCTCGCCGACCGGGAAGGACCGGGCGGCGTCCCGGTCGCCGCCGTCGCGCCGACCGGCCACCTGGTGGGGCTCGTCGAGTTCCGCGGAAAGGAAGCACGGACCCTCGTGAATTTCCCGACGGACGAGATCGCCACGGCATGATCGAATGGTTCACCACGGTCCAGGTGATCGTCGCCTGCGCCGCCGGCCTCCTGTGCCTCGTGCTCGGCTTCGCCGGCCGCGTCCCGAACGACCTCACCATGGGCGCCGTCGCGCTGGTGGAGCTGCTGCTCATCGCCCAGCTGGTGGTCACGATCGTGTCCCCTGCGGTCGGCAACGAACCGAGCGGCAGCCTCCCCGAGTTCTACATCTACCTGATCTCGGCGCTCATCCTCCCGGCCGCCGGCGGCTTCTGGGCCCTCATCGAGCGCAACCGCTGGAGCACCGTCATCCTGGGCGGCGTGTGCCTCGCGATCGCCGTCATGGTGTACCGGATGGGGCAGATCTGGTTCGTGCAGGGCGCGTGAGCCCGCGCTCGCCGCGAGGCCGCCGCCCACGCGAATAGAATCGTCTTCGATGTCTCCCCTTACCAAGTCCGCGAGCGAGCGCGTGCAGCGCCCGTCGAACCGGCGTATCTCCGGCATCGGCCGGGTGCTCGTCTTCGTCTACGGCGTGCTGGCGCTGGCCGCCACCGGCCGCAGCGTCTTCCAGATCATCGACCGCTTCGACGAGGCGCCCGTCGCCTTCACGCTCTCCGCGGTCGCCGCCGTCGTCTACATCGTCGCGACGATCGCCCTCGTCGCGCCGGGCCGCGTCTGGTACCGGGTCGCGTGGATCACGATCACCTTCGAGCTGGTCGGCGTGCTGGTCATCGGCTCGCTCAGCCTGTTCGCCCCCGAGGCGCTCGGCCTGCACGACGTCGACCCGTTCGGCCGCGACGCGACCGTCTGGTCGGTCTACGGGATGGGGTACCTCTTCATCCCGCTCGCCCTGCCGATCCTGGGCCTGATCTGGCTGCGCGGCCACCGCCCGCGGACGGACGCCTCGTGAAGGTCTTCCGCTCCATCGACGAGGTGCCGGACGGCTTCGGTCCGAGCGCCGTCACCATCGGCAAGTTCGACGGCGTGCACTCCGGCCACCGCGCGGTCATCGGCCGGCTGCGGGAAGTCGCGGCCGACCGCGGGCTGACCGCCGCAGTGATCACCTTCGACCGCAACCCGCTCGAGCTGATCGCTCCGGAGAAGTGCCCGGCCTCGCTGGTGAGCAACGGACAGAAGCTCGACCTGCTCGCCGGCACGGGCATCGACGCGACGCTGATGGTCGCCTTCGACCGCGCCCTCGCCGACCTGGAGCCCGAGGAGTTCGTCCACCGCATCCTGGTGGAGCGGCTGCACGCGGCCGAGGTGCTCGTCGGCAGCGACTTCCGCTTCGGCCACCGCGGCGCGGGCGACGTGCGCCTGCTGCGCGAGCTGGGGGAGAAGTACGGCTTCGCCGTCGAGCTCATCGACGACGTGCGGCCCGAGCACGGCCGCCGGGTCTCCTCCACCTGGATCCGGGAGCTGCTCGCCGACGGCGACGTGGCGCACGCCGCCGAGCTGCTCGGCCACATACCGACCCTGCGTGGCGTCGTCGTGCACGGCGCGGCCCGCGGGCGCGAACTCGGCTACCCGACCGCCAACCTGTCGCCCGAGTCCGAGGGGCTGATCCCCGCGGACGGCGTCTACGCCGGCTGGCTGACGGACGGCGACGAGACCTATCCCGCCGCCATCTCCGTCGGCAACAACCCGACCTTCGAGGGCGTGCCGCACAAGCAGGTCGAGGCGTACGTGCTCGACCGCGAGCTCGACCTCTACGGCCACTGCGTCGAGGTGTCGTTCGTGCAGCGCATCCGGGGCATGGTCGCCTACCAGGGCGTCGAGCCGCTGATCGCCCAGATCGCCGACGACGTGGAGAAGGCGCGCGGCATCCTCTCGGCCGAGCCCGCGTGAGCGGCCCCGCGCCGTCGGGCGCGCGGCCGCTGTGGCACGGGCGCGCCATCGCGCTCGTCGGGATCCTGCTGGTCGCCGCGAACCTCCGCACGGCGGTCGCCGCGCTGTCGCCCATCTACGCCGAGATCCGCGCCGAGTTCCCGGTCAGCAGCCTGGGGGTCGGGCTGCTCGGGATGCTGCCGCCGATCTGCTTCGCCGTCTTCGGCTTGATCGCGCCGTCCTTCACCCGGCGACTCAGCCTCGAGGCCGTCATGCTGAGCGCCCTCGGCGTCATGTTGGCCGGCCACCTGCTGCGCGCCTCGGCGCCGTCGTTCGTCGTGCTCGCCCTCGGCTCCGCGCTGACCTTCGCCGGGATGGGCGTCGGCAACGTGCTGCTGCCGCCGCTGGTCAAGCGCTACTTCCCCGACCGCATCGGCCTCGTCACGTCGCTCTACGCGACCGTGATGTCGGTGAGCACCCTGCTGCCGCCGCTGATCGCCGTTCCGGTCGCCGACGCCGCGGGCTGGCACATCTCGGTCGGGATGTGGGCCGCCGTCAGTCTGCTCGCGGTGCTGCCGTGGCTGCGCATCCTCGTCTCCCACCGCCCGGCGCATCCCGCGCACGACGTGGAGGTGGAGGGCGCCCCGCCCGCCATGGTCGGGAAGGTCTGGCACTCGCCGCTGGCCTGGGCGATGGCCGTCGTGTTCGCCGTCTCGAGCCTCAACGCCTATGCGATGTTCGCCTGGCTGCCGCAGATCCTGCACGACGTCGCGGGCACCCCGCCGGCGGAGGCGGGCGCCCTGCTCTCGGTGTACGCCGGGATGGGCATCCCCGCCGGCTTGCTGGTCCCGTTGCTGGCCGCGCGGTTGCGCAGCGTCGCCGGACTGATCTATCTGGCGGTCGCCTTCTTCGTGGCGGGATACCTCGGCCTGATCCTCGCGCCGGGCACGGCGACCTGGCTCTGGGTGACGTTCGCCGGGCTGGGACCGCTGCTGTTCCCGCTCGTGCTGGTGCTGATCAACATGCGCACCCGCACGCACGCCGGCTCGGTCGCGCTGAGCGGGTTCACGCAGGGACTCGGCTACACGCTGGGCGCCCTCGGACCGCTCGTCGTCGGCCTCCTGCACCAGACGACGGGCGCGTGGACCCTCCCGCTGATCGTCCTCACCGTGACGGCGCTCGCGGCCGCGGCAGCCGGAGCGGTCGTCGCGCGTCCGCGCGCCCTCGAAGACCGCTGACGCGCGCCGAGGCGGCGTCTCGATGCGGCGAGGTGGAGCGGCTCGCTAGGCGGGGAGCAGGTTCGCGCGGTGGATGAGCGCAGCCGCTCCGATGAGCGGTCCCTCGGAGGAGAGCGCCGACGGGACGATGCGCACCTTGCGCACGAACGGGAAGTAGTGCTTCTCGATGACCTCGCGCATGTGAGTGAAGAGATCGGGCGTCGAGTGGGAGAAGCCGCCGCCGATGGCGACGAGCTCCAGGTCGAGCAGGGCGGTCGCCGAGGCGATGGCGTGGCCGACCGCGCGGCCGGTGCGGGCGATCGCGTGCCGGGCGACCTCGTCGCCGGCGGCGTAGGCCGCAGCCAGTTCCTCGCCGGTCGTGCCCGTGAAGCCGTGCTTCTGCGCCCACGCGACGGTGTGCGGACCGGAGGCCATCGCCTCCAGCGCGTACGGGTTGCCGAAGGTGTCCTCGCCGCGGATGTCGCCGACCTCCACGTGCCCGATGTGCCCGGCGTTGCCCGTGGGGCCGGTGATGACCCGGCCGCCGACGATGAGGCCGCCGCCGATGCCGGTCGAGACGACCATGCCCATCACGTTGTCGACGCCCTGGGCCGCGCCGACCCAGTGCTCGGCCATCGTGATCGCGACGCCGTCCATCTCGAGCGTCACGGGCACGTCGAGACCGGCGGAGCGCACCTCGGCGCCGATGAAGTCGCGCATCGGGTAGTCGCGCCAGTGCGGCACGTTCAGCGGGGAGACCAGGCCACGCACCCGGTCGATCGGGCCGGCGCAGCCGATGCCGACCCCGACGATCTCCGCACCGTCGGGCAGCGCGCCGAGCGCGTCGCGCACGACGCCGCCGACCGAGGCCTCCAGATCGGCGACCGTCGCGGTGCGGCCGGTCGGGCGGCGGAAGCGGGAGTCGGGCACGAGCCGGCCGTCGGCGTCGACGAGCGCCGCCTCGACCTTCGTGCCGCCGAAGTCGACGGCGAGAGCGAGGGGTGTGGACACGAGGATTACCCTAGACGATCCGCTATCTGCTCATTTGAGCAACGCATGCGCAAAGGTTGCGGACGTCCTAGGCTGGTGAGGTGGCCCTGAACGATACCGACGAGATCCTCGCCGTCAAAGCCGCAGAGCTGTACTACGAGGCGGGCAAGACGCAGGACGAGATCGGCGTCGCCCTCAACGTGAGCCGCTGGAAGGTGGGCAGGCTCCTGGTGGCGGCGCGCGAGCACGGCTTCGTGCGCATCGAGATCGTGCATCCGAGCGCCAGGCGGTTCTCCCTCGAGCGCGAGTTGTGCGGCTTCTACGGTCTGGAGGACGCCGTGGTCGTCCCCGCCGCGGAGAGCGAATCCGAGACCCAGGCCCGCGTCGCGCAGGCCGCAGCGGACTACCTCACCACCCTCCGCCCCGTCCCGCGCACCCTCGGCGTCAGCTGGGGCCGCACACTCCACGCGGTCGCCGCCCGCCTGCGCCCGGGCTGGGCCGTCGGTGTGAACCCCGTGCAGATCAACGGCAGCGTGTCGAGCACCCGGCAGGCGACGGCGGCGGCCGACACCGCGGTCGTCATCGCGCGCAAAGCGCAGGGCACCGCGACGCTGCTCCCCAGCCCCGCGATCTTCGAGCACGCCGCCACCCGCCGCGCGATCGAGGCCGACCGCTCGGTGCAGTCGGTGCTCGACCTCGCCCGCGGAGCGAGCGCCTACCTCTTCAGCGCCGGCGTCGTCGACACCAGCTCCGTCCACGTCGACTCCGGCTACCTCTCGCCGGAGGACGTCATCGGCCTCGCCGACAAGGGCGCGGTCGGCGACGTCGTCGGCCGGTTCATCACCGACACCGGCGAGGTCGCCGACCCCGAGCTCGACGGCCGCACGCTCGGCCTGTCGCTCGAGGAGCTGCGCACCGCCCGCACGAGCATCGCCGTCATCGCGGGCGAAGCCAAGCACCAGGTGGCGCACGCCGTGGTCGCGAGCGGCCTGTGCACCACCCTCATCACCGACGAAGCCACCGCGAACGACCTCCTCGGCCGCAGCCAGCCGGGCTCGTGAGCAGAACCAGTAAGGAATGACGTGACCATCGAAACCACCGTCCCGCCCGTGCGCACCCTCGCACCGGCGGCGCGTGCCGTCGAGGTGCTCGGCGGCGACCTCACCGAGGCGTCCCTGCGGCGCTACCTGAACGGCATCCCCGGTGTCGACGCCGTCGGGCTCGAGCAGCGGGCCGCGGGCCTCGGCACGCGCTCCATCAAGACCACCAGCAAGCGCTGGGCGCTCGACAAGATCATCGAGCTCATCGACCTGACCACCCTCGAGGGTGCAGACACCCCCGGCAAGGTGCGCTCGCTCGTCGCGAAGGCGCTCACGCCGGACGCCGGCGATCCGTCGACGCCGCGCCCCGCCGCGGTCTGCGTGTACGGCGATATGGTGCCGTACGCCGTCGAGGCGCTCGGCTCGTCGCACGCCGAGGCCCCGGCCGGGGTCGCCGTGGCCGCCGTGGCGACGGCGTTCCCGAGCGGACGCGCCTCCCTCGCCGTCAAGCTGGCCGACACCGCCGACGCGGTCGCGGCCGGCGCCGACGAGATCGACATGGTCATCGACCGCGGCGCCTTCCTCTCCGGCCGCTACGGCCTCGTGTTCGACGAGATCGTCGCCGTGAAGGAGGCGTGCCGTCGAACCGACGGCAGTTACGCCCACCTCAAGGTCATCCTCGAGACCGGTGAGCTCAACACGTACGACAACATCCGCCGCGCCTCCTGGCTGGCGATCCTCGCCGGGGGCGACTTCATCAAGACGTCCACCGGCAAGGTCTC
>Ga0153921_1000315_pt1 | contig 29215 bp, 26 predicted proteins | sample TSNJ005MetaG_FD_104691 | JGI IMG/M metagenome (GOLD analysis project Ga0153921, IMG submission 104691) | Attine ant fungus gardens microbial communities from New Jersey, USA - TSNJ005 MetaG | ecosystem: Host-associated > Fungi > Mycelium > Unclassified | place: USA: New Jersey, Brendon T. Byrne... | reverse complement strand
GGTGAAGATTTTTGAACAGACCACGCCCATGGGCCGCATGGCCAGCGTGGAAGAGATGGTCGGTCCGGCGATTTTCCTGGTCAGCCAGGCCTCGTCTTTCTGCACCGGTGTCGACCTGCTGGTCGATGGCGGCTTCGTCTGCTGGTAAGGAGTCTTGTGATGTCGCAACGTTTCAGCGGTAAAACCATCGTGATCACCGGCGCCTGCCGTGGCATCGGCGCCGGCATTGCCGAGCGCTTCGCCCAGGAAGGCGCCAACCTGGTACTGGCTTCCAATGACCTGGAACGCGTGACCTTCACCGCCGACCAACTGGCCCAGGAATATAAGGTCGACGCCCTGGCCCTGGCCATCGACGTCACCCGTGAAGACGACATTGAAAAGCTCTACCGCGAAGGCCACGCGCGCTTTGGTAGCATCGACGTGTCGGTGCAGAACGCCGGCATCATCACCATCGACCACTACGACAAAATGCCCCGCGCCGACTTCGACAAGGTGCTGCAGGTCAACACCACCGGCGTGTGGCTGGGCTGCCGGGAAGCGGCCAAGTACATGGTCAAGCAAGGCAGCGGGCGGCTGATCAACACCTCGTCCGGCCAGGGCCGCCAGGGGTTCATCTATACGCCGCACTACGCCGCGAGCAAAATGGGCGTGATCGGCATCACCCAGAGCCTGGCGCTGGAACTGGCACGGCATAACATCACGGTCAACGCGTTTTGCCCCGGCATCATCGAAAGCGAAATGTGGGACTACAACGACCGCGTGTGGGGCGAGATCCTCAGCACCGAGGAAAAACGCTACGGCAAAGGCGAATTGATGGCCGAATGGGTCAAGAACATCCCCCTGCGCCGTGCCGGCAAACCCTCGGATGTGGCAGGCCTGGTGGCGTTCCTGGCCTCCGACGATGCCGCCTACCTGACCGGCCAGGCGATCAATATCGACGGCGGCCTGATCATGTCGTAAGGGTTTGGTATCCTCACCCGCATTGATGTCACCACTGAGGCCTTCATGAGCCAAATCGAAGAACAGCGCCTGATCACCAAGATCGCGAGCCTCTATTACGAAGAAGGGCTCAAGCAGTCCGAGATTTCCGCACAGCTCGACCTGTCCCAATCCTTTATCAGCCGCGCGCTGCGTCGGGCGCTGCAGGAAGGCGTGGTGAAGATCAGCGTGATGCGCCTGCAAGGCCTGCACCTGGAGCTGGAAACCCAGTTGCAGCGCCGCTATGGCGTGCGCCGGGTGATCGTGGTCGAAGCCACCGAACCGGGCAATGACGAGAGCATCAAGCAGGCCATCGGCTCGGCCGCCGCGCATTACCTGGAGACCAGCCTGTCGCCGCAGGATCACATCGGCATTTCGTCGTGGAGCAGCACCATTCGCGCCATGGTCGGCCACCTGCATGCACAACCGGGCAAACAAGGCGCCCAGGAAGTGGTACAACTGTTGGGTGGCGTCGGTAACAAAGGCGCGTTTGAAGCGACCTTGCTGACCCAGCGCCTGGCCACCCTGCTCAACTGCCCGGCGTTCCTGCTGCCCTCGCAAAGCATCGAGCAATCGGTGGAGAGCAAGCAGCGCATCGTGCAGATGGAAGAGGTCAAGGAAGTGCTGCAACGCTTTGACAGCATCACCCTGGCCATCGTCGGCATCGGCGACCTGGAGCCTTCGCAACTGCTGCGCAACAGTGGCAACTACTACACCGAAGACATGCTGCGCCTGCTGGCCGAGCGCGGTGCCGTCGGCGATATCTGCCTGCGCTACTTCGACGCCCAGGGCAAGCCGGTACTGGAAGAAGATGAAGAGTTCGTGGTGTCGGTGGCGCTGCCCAAGCTGCGCAGCATCCACCGCGTGCTGGGCCTGGCCGGCGGGCTGAACAAGGTCCAGGCGATTCGTGGCGCGCTCAAGGGCGGCTACCTGGACATCCTGATTACCGACCTGGATACCGCACAGGCCCTCAACCAATAACCTCTTTTGGAGACTGCCGCTCATGACGTCCAAGCTCGAACAACTCAAGCAATTCACCACCGTGGTCTGCGACACCGGCGATCTGGAAGCCATCAGCCGCCTGCGCCCGGTGGACGCCACCACCAACCCATCGCTGCTGCTCAAGGCCGCCGCCATCCCGGAATACGCCGACCTGCTGCGCCGCGCCGTGAGCCATGCCAAAGGGGATGTGGGCCTGGCCGGCGACCACTTCGCGGTGTCGGTGGGTGCGGGGATTCTCAAGGTGATTCCGGGGCGCATCTCCACTGAGGTCGACGCGCGCCTGTCATTCGACGAAGACGCGCTGTGGGCCAAGGCCAACCAGTTGATCGCCCTCTACGACCAGGCCGGCATCGGTCGCGATCGCGTGCTGATCAAGCTGGCCTCGACCTGGGAAGGCATCCGCACCGCCGAGCGCCTGGAAAAGGCCGGTATCCAGACCAACCTGACGCTGCTGTTCTCCTTCGCCCAGGCGGCTGCCTGCGCCGACGCCGGCGTGTTCCTGATCTCGCCGTTCGTGGGCCGCATCTACGACTGGTACCGCAAGAACACCGGCCTGGACTACACCGGTGCCGAAGACCCCGGCGTGCAGTCGGTCACGCGCATCTACAACTACTACAAGGCCAACGGCATCAAGACCGTGGTGATGGGCGCCAGCTTCCGCACCCTCAGCCAGATCGAACAACTGGCCGGTTGCGACCGCCTGACCATCAGCCCGGAACTGCTGCAAAAGCTTGATGAAGACCAGGGCCCGCTGGCACGCAAACTCACCCCGGGCGCCGACGGCGAAGCGCGCCAGCAGTTGACCGAGGCACAGTTCCGCTGGGCCTCGAACGAAGACGCGATGGCCACTGAGAAACTCGCAGAAGGCATTCGCCAGTTTGCGCGGGACCAGGAAAAACTGGAGGCGGTGTTGTCGGCGCTATGACCCCCGTCCAGCCGCTCGGCCAGTCGCGCACTTTGGTGTTCCTGGCCTACCCGCAAATGGGCTTGCTCGACCTGACCGGCGCCCAGACCGTGTTCTGGGCGGCCACCAAGGCCATGGTCGAGCGTGGCCTGCCGGGCTATGTGATGCACACCGCCAGCCTGGCGGGTGGCTTGATGCCAACAGCCGAAGGCTTGAGCGTCGATACCCTGCCACTGGCGCAATTTGACCCCGCCACCCTCGACACCTTGATCGTACCCGGCGCCCCCGCCATTCAGCAGGCGATGGCCGCCAACACCGACCTGGTGGACTGGCTGCGTTATGCCTCCACCCAGGCCCGGCGCACGGCTTCGGTGTGCAGCGGTACGTTCCTGCTGGCCCAGGCCGGCTTGCTCCAAGGCCGGCGCGCTGCCACGCACTGGGCGATGTGCGACATGCTCAAGCGCGGGTTCCCGAGCATCGAAGTGGACATGGACGCGATCTTTGTCCAACAAGGCAATGTGTGGACGTCGGCAGGCGTGAGTGCCGGTATCGACCTCGCGCTGGCGTTGGTCGAGGCCGATTGCGGGCGTCACGTCGCCCTGCAAGTGGCGCGGGAGCTGGTGGTGTTTCTCAAAAGGCCCGGTGGCCAGGCCCAGTTCAGCCAACTGCTGCAAGCGCAGACCGATGACACTGCGGGTTTCGAAGCCTTGCACCTGTGGATCGCCGATAACCTCAGCGACAGCGAGCTTACGGTGGAGCGCCTGGCAGAACAAAGCCGCATGAGCCCGCGCAATTTCGCCCGGGTCTACAAGCAAAAAACCGGGCGCACCCCGGCCAAGGCCATCGAGTTGTTTCGCGTGGAGGCGGCACGACGCCTGTTGGAAGACTCCCAGCGCAACATCGACCAAGTCGCGCACCTGTGTGGCTTTGGCGATGAAGAACGGATGCGCTACACCTTCCATCGCCACCTGGCGATTTCCCCTCGCGACTACCGCGCGCGCTTTTCCCGCTGACAGCAGGCCGGTTGGCAGTAATTCAGGGTTTTGTGTCCTACCCGACAAACAACGGCGCTCTTAGAGTAGGCCGGTAACGCATTGCACCTTGAGCAATCGTATCGACCTGGTCCCTGGAGCATCCCCATGAAGCAGCACATCCTTATCATCGGCGCCGGCTTCGGCGGTGTCTGGAGCGCCTTGAGCGCCGCACGCCTGCTGGATAAACATGACCGCCATGACGTGCAGATCAGCGTGCTGGCCCCACAGCCGGCGCTACGTATTCGTCCACGTTTCTACGAACCCGACGTGCATGCCATGCAAGCACCGCTGGGGCAATTGTTTGCGGCGGTCGGCGTGGACTTCATCGAGGGCGCCGCCGACCGCATCGATGAAAATGGCAAGCAGGTGACCTACCGCAATGCGGCTGGCATAGCCACCACCCTCACGTACGATCGCCTGGTTCTAGCCGCTGGCAGCCGCCTGAATCGGCCACAGATGGAAGGCATCCAGCACGTGTTCGATGTGGACCAGATCGAAGATGCCACGCGCCTCGAAGCGCACATCAAGGGGTTGAACAAGCTGCCCGACAGCCCGGCACGTAACACTGTGGTGGTGGCCGGCGGCGGGTTTACCGGGATCGAGACCGCGACCGAAATGCCGGCACGCCTGCGCGAAGCACTGGGTGACAACGCCGATATTCGTGTGATCGTGGTGGACCGCGGCCCGCAGATTGCGGCTTCCATGGGCGATGGTATTCGCCCGTCCATCGTTCAAGCCAGCGAACACCTGGGCCTGGAATGGAGATTGAACACCTCAGTGGCCGCGGTGGATGCCGGCGGCGTGACCCTGGCCAATGGGGAACGCATTGAGTCCAGTACCGTGATCTGGACCATCGGCTTTCGCGCCAACCCGCTGACCGAACAGGTCAGCGGCACCCTTGATCCCCAGGGCCGCCTGCATGTGGACGGCAACCTCAAGGTCAAGGGCCTGGCCGATGTCTTTGCCGCCGGTGATGTGGCCTACGCCGCCACCGATGACCTGGGTCACTTCGCCGGCATGTCCTGCCAGCACGCCATTGCCCTCGGCCGCTACGCCGGCAACAACGTCGCCGCCGACCTGATCGGTGTGGCCCCGATGACCTACAGCCAGCCCAAATACGTCACCTGCCTCGACCTCGGTGCCTGGGGCGCGGTGTACACCGAGGGCTGGGATCGTCAGCTCAAACTGGTGGGCCAGGAAGCCAAGGAGCTTAAACAGCAGATCAACACCGTGTGGATCTACCCACCCGCTGCTGATCGGGCCACCGCGCTGGCGGCGGCTGACCCGCTGATCCCGGTGGCCTGACCGCGCCTGGGGCGGCAGCTATCAACTCTGGGGTGTATTTACCGTCAGGCCACGAGCTGCCAATGCCCCCAATACCCCGCCGACCATCGGCGCCAGCCAGAACAACCACAACTGCGCAATGTACTCACCGCCGGCGAACAACGCCGGGCCGGTGCTGCGCGCGGGGTTGACGGAGGTGTTGGTCACCGGGATCAGGACCAGGTGTATCAGGGTCAGCGCCAGGCCGATGGCAATCGGCGCAAAGCCTGCGGGCGCGCCCGGCGCGGTCACGCGCATGATGATCAGCACAAAGAAGAACGTGGCGATCACTTCGGCCAGCAGCGCAGCCTTCATGTCGAACAGGCCCGGGCTCAGCTCGCCGTAGCCGTTGGCAGCAAAGCCGCCCATCTCGAAACCGGGTTGGTCGTTGGCGATCACATACAGCGCCGCTGCAGCCGCAATGGCGCCAACCACTTGCGCCGCGATATAGGGCAGCACTTTCCCCCCGCACAGGCGGCGCCCGGCCCAGAGGCCGAGGGTCACCGCCGGGTTGAAATGCCCACCGGAGATACCGCCCACCGCGTAGGCCATCGTCAACACGGTCAGGCCGAACGCCAGTGACACGCCGGCGAAGCCAATCCCCAACCCAGGGAACGCAGCCGCCAGAATGGCGCTGCCACATCCGCCGAAAGTCAGCCAGAAGGTTCCGAGGAATTCTGCGGTCAAACGTCTTTGCACAAGTGACTCCATTGCTGTTCAGGTGCCGTCACCACAGGACGTGGGCGGTCCTGGGCGACGGTAGCAATGGGCATCATGGCGCCCTGTAAGACTTGTCTGGTTTTAGCGTTTTACCGCGGGGTCGCGGGCACACCCGTGCCGAACCGACGAATCGCCAGGCAATAGCCGATCAACGCCACCGCCGCCAGCAAGCCGCCCGCCGCGCCGATCCAGGCAAAGCCGAAGTGGCTGCCGACCCAGCTGCCCATCAGCGCACCGCCGCCGATACCGATGTTGTAGATGCCGGAGAACATCGCCATCGCCACGTCGGTGGCGTCCGGCGCGAGGACCAGCACCTTGGATTGCATGGCCAGGCCGAAGCCCATGATCGCCATGCCCCAGAACACGCTGAGGATCACCAGGTAGGATTCGGCGCCGCTCAACGGCAGCAGCAGCGACAGGCACGCCGCCAGCAGGAACACCGCGCCGACCACGAACACGTGAGGGTTGAAGCGGTGCACCAGGCTGAACAGCAGCGAACCAATGATGCCCGCGCCGCCGAACACCAGCAGGATCAGGGTGACCGCGCTGCCGCTCATGCCGGCCACGCCTTCGACGAAGGGTTCGATATAGCTGTAGGCGGTGAATTGCGCGGTGACGGTCATGGCCGTGAGCACGTACAGCGCCACCAGCGCCGGACGCTTGAACAGCAGCGGCAGGCTGCGCAGGGAGCCGGAGTTCTGGCTCGGCAACGGCGGCAAGGTGCGCGCCAGCCAGAACACCAGGGCAGCAGCGAAGGCGCCGATGACCAGGAAGGTCGTGCGCCAGCCCATGGCTTCGCCGAGCAGGCGGCCCAGCGGAATGCCCAGTACCATCGCCAGCGAGGTGCCGGTAGCGAGCAAGCCCAGCGCCTGCACCTGCTTGCCTTCCGGCGCCAGGCGCACGGCCAGGGACGCGGTGATCGACCAGAACAGCGCATGGGACAAGGCGATGCCGACCCGGCTGAGCATCAGGATGCCGAAGCTGGTGGCCACGCTGGAGAGAATGTGGCTGGCGATAAACATGCCGAACAGCACGATCAGCAACTTGCGCCGCTCGACGTTGCGGGTCAGCAGCATCACCGGCAGCGAGGTCAGCGACACGATCCATGCATAGATGGTGAGCATCAGGCCGACACTGGCGATGGGCATGTCGAAGCTGGCGCCAATGGCGCTGAGCAGCCCCACGGGCACGAATTCGGTGGTGTTGAACACAAACGCGGCCAGCGCCAGGGCGATGACCGGTTGCCAGTTGGCTTGGGGGGTTGCGGCTGAAATGCTCATTGAAGGGCGAGGTACTCTGGCGATGATCAAGCGGCCACCCAGGACAAGCGCCGCCGCCGAGCATTCTATAGGTTTCTCGGCCGGCTGTTGACGCCCATCCCCCTCAAAATACCCTCAGCGGGGTCACGGTAAGGTCATGGTCACCACGTAGTTCCCCGACCGGATCGGCTTGCCGGCGCCATCGACGAGCACATAGCGCTGGTCGTAATACCGCCCGTTGCCACTGTCCGCGACCAGCAGCACGTGGGCCGCGTCGACACTGGCCACCGGCGCCACACCGCGTACATCGAAGTGGCTGCCGCGGCTGGCGACGGCACACTCGTGCAATTCCATCACCGCGCCACTGTGCGTATTTGTCGCACACCCGCCTTCGACGATACTGCCGTGGAACTCAATGCTGCCCTGCCCCACGATCTGCGCGGCGCCGCACGTACTCGCCCAGACACCCAGGAGGCCTGCCATTACCGAAAGACGCTTGACGCTCATGTCGACACTCCTTATTGGGCTCTTACCCACTAAGTCGTCTGCCCGAGCGTTAACTTGAGGCGCCGCGTCCAAAGGTTTGCGCTAGATCAAGGATCCACCTGCCCCATCATCTCGGGAATGCTTTCCGGGCGCTTGGCATAGCGCTGGGCCAGCGCCGCGCAGACCATCAACTGGATCTGGTGAAACAGCATCAGCGGCAGGATCAGCACCCCCATGGTCGCCCCGGCGAACAGCACCTGGGCCATCGGTACGCCGGTCGCCAGGCTCTTCTTCGAGCCACAGAACAGGATGGTGATGCGGTCTTCCTGGTTGAAACCAAAGGCCTTGCCCAACAGCGTCGACGCCACCAGCACCAGGCCGAGCAACACGCAGCAGGCGACAACCAGGCCACCCAGTTCCCACAGCGGGATCTGGTGCCAGATGCCTTCGTTGACCGCCTCGCTGAACGCGCCGTACACCACCAGCAGGATCGAGCCCTGGTCGACGAACTTCAGCCAGGATTTATTGCGGCCCACCCACGCGCCGATCCAGCGGCGGGCGATCTGCCCGGCGACAAACGGCAGCAGCAATTGCACGCTGATTTTGAGGATCGCATCGACCGTGGAGCCGCCCTCTCCATGCACGTTGAGCAGCAAGGTCACCAGCAACGGCGTGAGGAAGATGCCGAACAGGCTGGAGGCCGCCGCGCTGCAGATCGCCGCAGGGATATTGCCGCGCGCCAGCGAGGTGAAGGCAATCGCCGATTGCACCGTGGCCGGCAAGGCGCAAAGGTAGAGCATGCCCATGTACAGGTCTTTGCCGATCAGCGGCGAGAGCAGCGGCTTGAGCGCCAGGCCCAGCAGCGGAAACAGCACGAAGGTCAGGCTGAACACCAGCAAGTGCAGGCGCCAGTGCCCCGCACCGGCCACGATGGCTTGGCGCGACAGCTTGGCGCCATGCAGGAAGAACAGCAGCGCGATGGCCAGGTTGGTGACCCAGCCGAAGGCCACGGCGGTCTGGCCGCTGGCGGGCAGCAGGGAGGCGAGGATCACCGTGGCGATCAGCGTCAGGGTGAAGTTGTCGGGCAGAAAACGGGGGAGAGTCATAAGCGGATCTTCCGGGGGTTGCCAAGAGCGTCATCGCGACTCTAACGTAACGGCCTGTTACCGACTAACGCCAATGAGCCAGTAAATGCCGCCTAAAGGACATGCCAACACCGTGCGCCGCAGCGTGCCCGGGCTTTCCAGCCTGCCACGGCCGGTGTATGGTCGTACCGAATCGCTGCCCAACCGCGCGCTGACGCGCCGGCACAGCCACCCGTGGGTGCAATTGTCCTACGCGATCTCCGGGGTGCTGGAGATCCAGACCAGCGTCGGCCGCTTCGTCGCCCCACCGCAACGCGCGGTGTGGATCCCCGCGGGCATGCCGCACCGGGTATTCAGCTCGCCGCACACCGAGATGCGCAGTTTGTACCTCGATTGCAGCGTCACCACCTGGGCGGCCGAGCGTTGCCAGGTGCTGGAGGTGAGCAACCTGTTGCGTGAGTTGATCCGCAGCTTCAGTGAACTGCCAGTGGAGTACGCCGAGGATGGCCCGGACGGTCGGCTGGCCCAGGTGGTGCTCGACCAACTGGCGGCAGCGCCGCAGGTCGACCTGATGCTGCCGTTGCCCCACGACCCGCGCCTGCGCCAGATCTACCGCAGCCTCAACCTGCACCCGGAACAGCAGACTACCCTGGGGCAGTGGAGCCAGAAGCTGGGGGTCAGCGAGAAAACCCTCAGCCGTCTGTTCTTGAGGGACACCGGCCTGACGTTCCGGGCCTGGCGCCAGCGCCTGAGGCTATTGACCGCCCTGCCCGCCCTGGAGCAAGGCGAACGGGTGACCGATGTGGCGCTGGGCTGTGGCTACGAATCCACCTCGGCATTCATCAATGCATTTCGCCAGCAGTTTGACGCGACGCCCGGTGAGTTCTTTCGCTGACCATGAGGTGAAGGAGATCCAAAAGTGGGAGCGGGCTTGCCCGCGAAATCGGTGTGTCAGTCGACCTCTGCAGTGGCTGATCCAGCGTATTCGCGGGCAAGCCCGCTCCCACATTTTGACATTGCCTGTGTCTGCCAGGCATACGAGCCCACCTCGGCATTCATCAATGCATTTCGACAGCAGTTTGATGCGACGCCCGGTGAGTTCTTTCGCTGACCATGAGGTGAAGGAGATCCAAATGTGGGAGCGGGCTTGCTCGCGAAAGCGGTGTGTCAGTCGACCTCTGCAGTGGCTGATCCAGCGTATTCGCGAGCAAGCCCGCTCCCACAGTTTGACATTGCATGTCTGCTAGGCAGAGGCCTTGGCCAGGATCGCCTGGAGCAACACGTCCGCCCCCGCCGTCGACCATTCGGGGGAAATTTCTTCCGCCTCGTTGTGGCTGAGCCCGTCCACGCAGGGCACGAAGATCATCGCGGTCGGCGCTACCTGGTTCAGGTAGCAGGCGTCATGCCCGGCGCCGGAGATCATCGGCCGCTGGCTGTAGCCGAGCTTTTCCGCGCTGACCCGGACCACCTCGACACAGTCAGCGTCAAAGACAATCGGCGCGTACTGGAAAATCTGCTTCACGCTGTGCTGCAAGCCAATCCCTGCGGCGATGCGTGCCACGGCGTCGCGCAATTGCTGGTCCTGGCGCGCCAGCACCGCTTCGTCCGGGTGGCGAAACTCCACGCTGAAAAACACCCGCCCCGGCACCACGTTGCGCGAGTTGGGGAAGATGTTCGCCATGCCCACCGTCGCCCGCCCTTCGGCGCCCTGCTCCAGGCCCAGGCCATTGACGGCCTCGACCACCCGGGCAAAACCGAGCAGCGCATCCAGGCGATGGTCCATCGGCGTGGTGCCGGCGTGGGCGCTGCGCCCGCTCAATTCGACTTCATACCAGCGCTGGCCCTGGGCGCCGGTGACGACGCCGATGGTGATGCCTTGGGCTTCGAGAATCGGGCCTTGTTCGATATGCAGTTCGAACGCGGCATGCACGGCCTGGCCGCCGACCGGATGAGGCCCGGCATAGCCGATCTGCTGCAAGGCCTCGCCAATGGTCACACCGGCCTTGTCCGCGCGGGACAGCCCGTATTCCAGGTCGAACACACCGGCGTAGACCCCGGAAGAAATCATCGCCGGAGCAAAGCGCGAGCCTTCTTCGTTGGTCCAGTTGACCACCTCGATGGGGCGCTCGGTTTCGATGCCCAGGTCGTTCAGGGTTCGCAGCACTTCCACACCGGCGAGCACGCCGTAGATGCCGTCGTACTTGCCGCCGAAGGGTTGCGAGTCGCCATGCGAGCCGGTCAGCACCGGCGCCAGGTCATCATGTTTGCCGGCGCGGCGCGCAAAGATATTGCCCATGGCGTCGACCCGCACCGTGCAGCCGGCGGCTTCGCACCACTGCACGAAGAGGTCGCGGCCACGACGGTCTTCGTCGGTCAGCGCCAGGCGCGAGACGCCGCCCTTTTCGGTGGCGCCGATCTGCGCCATTTCCATCAGCGATGCCCACAGGCGTTCGCCATTGACCCGCGCCAGGTTACTCATGAGGTTTGGCCCGATAGCGGAAATCACAGTGGTGCGCGCCGCCCATGATGGTCTGGGTGCGGGTCAGTTCGATGTCCGGGTTGTAGCCGACGATAAACAACTCGTCGCGGTTGCACGACAGCAAGTGGCCGATCTCGCCCAGGCCCATCTCGTGGTACATCTCGGCGTAGCGGCAGCGCTTGACGTCGTAGTCATAGTGCTCGGCATCGCTGGCGATGATCTCGACCTTGAGCGCATCATCCTTTTCCCACAACACTTGCAGTTCGACAAAACTCTTGAGGTCGGCGCCCTGCTCTTCCAGCGCGGCAAAATGCTTGCCGGCCTGAATCGCCGCGTTGCCCACGGCCTCGCCGATCACGGCGGCAGCAAAGGCCTTGCCCTGCTCGCGCACGAGGATCTCGTAGATCGGCTTGATGATTTCGGCTTCGATCCGCCGCCGGGCAAGAATGCCCAGTTCACCTTCCAGATTGCTCATTGTGTGCCTCCGTCAGCTCCACAAAACCTATTGATTGCCCCCACACTGAGAGGCTTTTCTGTGGCGAGCGGGCTTGCCCCGCGTGGGGCTGCAAAGCAGCCCCAATAAGCACGCCGCGTTGTCTCAGATACACCTCGGCAGCTGATTTTGCAGCGGCTTCGCCACCCAACGCGGGACAAGTCCACTCACCACACCAGCAGTTCGCCGGCCAGACGTCGGCGGTTATTGACCGCCTGCCACACTCACCGGCTGCCATTGATTGGCCTTGACCTGGTAAACGGTGAACGACGGTTTCTTCAAGTTACCCTCGGCATCGAAGGCAATAGTGCCGGTCACGCCCGGGTAACTGATGGCGCGCAGCACCGGCAGGTACTTCTGCGGATCCACCGAATCGGCCTTTTCAATCGCCGCCACCAGCACGCCGACGCCGTCGTAGGCAAACGGCGCGTGCAGTTCGATATTGGTTTTGTAGCGTTCTTTATAGGCCTGTTCGAACGCCTTGCCACCCGGCATCTGTGCAACCGCCAGGCCCGGCTCCAGGGCTATCACGCCCTCGCCTTCGTTCTGCGCCAGTTGCAGGAAGGTCTGGCTGACAAACCCGCCGGCACCCATCAACGGCGCCTTGATGCCTAACTGCTTGATGCGTCGGGCCAGCGGCGCGGCCTGGGCGTCAACGCCGCCGAAGAAGATCAGGTCGGGGTTCTGGCTGCGGATGTTGGTAAGCACCGCGCTGAAGTCGATGGTCTTGTCGTCGACATATTCTCGGGCAACCACCTTGGCGCCCCCGGCTTGGACGGATTTGACGAACTGGTCTGCCAGGCCCTGGCCGAAGGCGGTGCGGTCGTCGATCACGGCAATGCGCTGCGCCTTGAGCGTGTTCAAGGCATAGGCGCCGGCCACCTGACCGCCATCGTCGTCATGGCCCATGATGCGGAAACTGGTGTCGAAACCCTGCTGCGTGTAGGCATGCCCGGTAGCCACCGGCGCGACCTGGGCGATGCCGGCGTCGTGGTACACCCGCGCCGCCGGAATGCTGGTGCCGGTATTCCAGTGGCCGACCACGCCGACCACGCCCTCATCCACCAGGCGCTGGGCGACGGTCACGGCCGTGCGCGGGTCAGACTGGTCGTCTTCGGACACCAGCTTGAAAGTCACCGCTTCACCGTTGATCTTCGGGTGCTGGGCGTTGGCCCGGTCGATGGCCAGTTGCGCGCCATTTTCCAGGTCTTTGCCGATCCGCGCGGACGGGCCGGTCAGCGGGCCCGCCAAGCCAATCAACACGGTCTGGTCGGCCTGGGCCACGGCGCTTGCCAGGCTGCTCAGGGCCAGGCCTATCAATACGGTTTGCTTCAAAGTCTTCATCAGTCGTTCCTGTGTCTTTTCGGGCGGGTCGAAACACGCCGGGCGTCCGGTAGCGTCATGGTTGGGTTCTATTCACCGAGGTAGGCGCTGCGCACCTCGGGGTGTTCAAGCAATGCGGCGGACGGACCGACAAGGCTGATGCGCCCGGTGTCCATCACGTACGCGCGGTCGGTGACCTGCAGCGCCAGCCGAGCGTTCTGCTCCACCAGCAACAACGTCATGCCCTGGCGGCAGACGTCGTCGATCACCTGGAAGATCTTCTCGACCATGATCGGCGCCAGGCCCATGGACGGCTCATCGAGGATCAACAGGCGCGGGCGCGACAGCAGCGCACGGGCCAGGGCGAGCATCTGTTGCTCACCGCCTGACAGCAGCCCGGCGGACTGTTGCAGGCGCTCTTCGAGGCGCGGGAAGTGTTCGAACAATTGGCGCATTTCACGCTGCACCTGCGCGTGGTCGCGGCGCACAAAAGCGCCAGCCTGCAGGTTTTCCAGCACACTCATCCGCGCAAAAATCCCACGCCCTTCCGGCACCATGGCGATGCCCTGGCGCAGCAGTTGGTCCGGTGCCTGGCCTCGAATCGAGCGCCCGGCAAACCGGATCGTGCCCTTGGCGGCCGGCAGCAGGCCGGTCAACGCCTTGAGGCTGGAGGTCTTGCCGGCGCCATTGGCACCGATCAGCGTCACGCGTTCGCCTTCGGCGATCTGCAGGTCCAGGGACTTGACCGCCTCGATCGCGCCGTAGCGCACCTGCAAACCGTCGACGTGCAACAGGGCTTCAGACATGTGCACTGGCTCCCAAATAGGCCTGGATCACGGCCGGGTGCTGACGTACCTCGGCCGGTGGCCCGACGGCAATGACCTGGCCGTAATCGAGCACGCTGATGCGGTCGCACACGCCCATCACCAGCTTGACGTCGTGCTCGATCAACAACAGCGTGTGGCCGTCGTTGCGGATTTTTTCCAGCAGGCCGCGCAGTTGCACCTTCTCACTGGCGTTCATGCCCGCCGCCGGTTCGTCCAGCGCCAGCAGGCGCGGTTCGGTGGCCAGCGCGCGGGCGATTTCCAGGCGGCGCTGATGGCCGTAGCTCAGGCTGTCGGCGCGGTAGTTGGCAAAGCCGGCCAGGCCCACATAGGCGAGCAAACGGTGCGCATGCGCGCGGGTTTGCGCCTCTTCATCACGGGCGCGGCGATGGCGGCTCAAGGCGGCCCACAGGCCATTGCGGGTGCGCACATGGCGCCCGACCATGACGTTTTCCAGCGCACTCATGGCATTGAACAGGCGGATATTCTGGAACGTGCGCGCGATGCCGGCTTCGGCCACCTGGTGCACGCTGGTCGGCCGGTACTCGCGCCCGTCCAGCTGGAAGCGCCCGGAATCCGGGGTGTAGAGGCCGGTCATGACATTGAAGAAGGTGGTCTTGCCGGCGCCATTGGGGCCGATCAGCCCGTAGATTTCGCCGGGCTGGATGCTCAGGCTCACGTCGGTCAGCGCCGCGACGCCGCCGAAGTGCTTGTTGACCTGGTCAATCTGCAACAACGGTGCGTTCATCGTGCCACTCCTTTGGGCCATAGCCCGGCAGGTCGGTAGAGCATCGCCAGGATCAGCGCCAGGCCGTAGAACAACTGACGGATGATTTCCGGGTCGACCAGCACCTGGCCGAACAGCGCCTGCTGCAGCGGGCCCATGCTCGCGCGCAGGGCTTCGGGCAGCGCAGCCAGCAGCACGCAGCCGAGCATCACCCCGGGGATATGGCCCATGCCGCCAAGCACCACCATCGCCAGCACCGCGATGGACTCATTGAGGGTGAACGATTCCGGCGAGACAAAACCCTGGAACGCTGCGAACAGCGCGCCGCTCACGCCGCCGAACGCGGCGCCAATCGCGAACGCCAGCAGCTTCAGGCGCACGGTGTTCACGCCCATGGCCTGCGCCGCTTCTTCGTCTTCGCGGATCGCCACCCAGGCGCGGCCGATGCGCGAGCGCTCCAGGCGAATGCAGGCGAACAGGATCAGCACCATCAGCGCGGCAAACAGGTAGTAATAGAGGTACACCGACGGCAGGCGCAGGCCGAACAGCTCCTGGGTGCGCCCCAGGTTCACGCCCAGCAGGCTGACCGGATCGACTTGCGAAATGCCTTTGGGGCCGTTGGTGATATTCACCGGGCGATCGAGGTTGCGCAGCAGGATGCGGATGATCTCGCCAAAGCCGAGGGTGACGATGGCCAGGTAGTCGCCACGCAGGCGCAAGGTCGGCGCCCCGAGCACCACCCCGCAGCCGGCGGCGAGCAAAGCGCCCAATGGCAGGATCAGCCAGATCGAGGTGTGCATCCCCGCCGGCAGCCACGCCACCAGCGCCGGGAACTGCTGCAACAGGTGCGGCGACGACAGCAGCGCGGCAAGGTAGGCGCCCACCGCGTAGAACGCGATAAAGCCCATGTCCAGCAGCCCGGCGTAGCCGACCACGATGTTCAGCCCGAGGGCGAGCATGATGTACAGCAAGGCAAAATCCAGGGTGCGTACCCAGGTGTTGCCGCCGGCATGCCCGACGATCCACGGCGCCAGCACCAGGGCCACGGCGAACAGCAGCAGGCCGAAGGTGGCGCGTTTGTTGGCGGTCAGAGAGTGGCTCATGCGCGCGTCGCCAAGCGTTCGCCGAGCAGCCCGGACGGCCGGAATACCAGCACCGCGATCAACACGATAAAGGCGAACACATCCTGGTAATTACTGCCGAACACGCCGTTGGTGGCGGCACCGAGATAGCCGGTGCCCAGGGCCTCGATCAGCCCCAGCAGCAGGCCACCGAGCATCGCGCCCTTGAGGTTGCCGATTCCGCCCAGCACCGCTGCGGTAAAGGCCTTGATCCCCGGCAGGAAGCCCATGTAGAAATGCGCGCTGCCGTAGTTGCTGGCCATCATCACCCCGGCCAGCGCCGCCAGGGCACCGCCGATGGCGAAGGTGAGCACGATGATGCGGTTGGGGTTGATGCCCATCAGGCTGGCGACTTGCGGGTTCTCTGCCACGGCGCGCATGGCCCGGCCAAAGCGGGTGCGCTCGACCAGCACCAGCAGCGCGACCATCACCGACAACGCGATGGCGATGGTGGTCAGCGCGGTGGCATTGGTGATCGCCGGGTGCGCCGAAGCGCCGGCCAACACTTCGATGGGCTCCAGCGGCAGCAGTTGCGGGAACATCTGCGGGTTGCGCGTCCACACCAGCATGGCGAAGGTCTGCAGCAGCAGCGACACGCCGATCCCACTGATCAGCGGCGCCAGGCGCGGGGCGTGGCGCAGGCGGCGATAGGCCACGCGCTCGATCACCACGGCCAGCAGCGCACAGAGCGCCATCGCGACCAGCGTGGCCAACAGCAACACCAGCACCGGCGGCAATGTCGGCCAGGTGGCTTGCAGCAGGCGAATCACCGACAGGCCCACCAGTGCGCCGATCATCAACACATCGCCATGGGCAAAGTTGATGATGCGCAAAATGCCGTAGACCATGGTGTAACCCAGGGCCACCAGCGCGTAGAGACTGCCCGTCATCAAGCCATTGAGCAGTTGTTGGATAAACCCATCCATCAGGACCCTGAACCTCAGTGCGTACAAGGGCGGCACACTAAGCATCTATTCTGTTTTTATCAAATATCAGAAAGTCATATGGTTATACCAAAGCGATAACAAGTTATTTACGCCATATTTACGGCATTTATGGCTCTTTATTTACGCAGAGAGTTGGTATTTAATTCAACACATGAATAAATTAGAACGGTTAGCCAATGACCCTCCCCTGCGCGCGGTGCGCACCTTCGAAGCGTTTGCGCGCCATGGCGGGGTGAATGCCGCCGCGCGCGAGCTGGACGTGTCCGCCTCGGCGATCAGCCATCAACTGCACTTGCTCGAAGATTTCCTGCAGCAGCCGCTGACCTTGCGCCAGGGCCGCAACCTGGTACTTACCGATGAAGGCCGCGAGTATTACCGTGCGATTCGCTCGGCGTTCGCGGTACTGCGCAGCGCCACCGAACACGTGCGCGAGAAAAGCGCCACGCGCCAGGTCACCATCAGCCTGATCCCGTTGTTTGGCATCAACCTGTTCATCCCGCGCCTGGCCGACTTCCTCAAGGACCACCCGGCGCTGGACATCAACGTGACCTACGCCAACCACCGCAGCTACCCCAGCGACGCGGCCGACCTGTCGATCCGCTTCGGCACCGGGCACTGGCCGGGCTATCACAGCGAGCCATTGATTTGCGGCGCGGTCACACCCTATTGCAGTCGCGCATTCCTGGCACAACACGGCCCCATCGACACACCGCAGGCCCTGAGCCAACTGCCCCTGCTGCACGACGAAGAACGCGGCACCTGGGGCCAATGGTTCGAAGCCGCCGAAGTCGACGCCACGGCGCTCAATGGGTTGCTGTTGGAAGATGGCCAACTGGCCCTCACAGCCACCCTCACCGGCCTCGGCTGCGCCTTGCTGCGCGAGCCGCTGGTGACGCCACATGTAGCCAGTGGTGAGTTGGTGAAGCTGTTCGACCTGCAGGTCAACGACGGCCGCCAGTACTACCTGTGCCGACGGGCCAACAGCGAATTGTCGAGCGAGGGGAATGACTTGTATGACTGGATCAAGCGCAGCTTGATAGCGGTGTAGAGCGCGATTTGAGCGGTGGGAGCGGTGGAGTTACAGCGCGACTGCGAGGGCGGTGGGTCTGACAGTTCTTCTGCGCCTGATACACCGCCTTCGCGGCCTCGCTGGGGCTCGACGGCTCCCACAGGGGGGCGGCTGTGTGGCTGGGATTTGAGCAGGAGCCGGGTTTCGCTATGTGGCTGAGATTCCAGCTACAACACCGGTCAACTGTGGGAGATGTCGAGCTTTAGCGAGGCTGCGAAGGCGGCGGCACTGACAATCCTTCTGTGCCTGACATACCGCCTTCGCGGCCTCGCTGCGGCTCGACGGCTCCCACAGGGGGGGGGGCGGCTGTGTGACTGGGATTTGAGCAGGAGCCGGTTTCGCTATGTGGTTGAAATTTCAGCTACCACTCCGCCCAACTGTGGGAGATGTCGAGCTTTAGCGAGGCTGCGAAGGCGGTGGGGCTGACAGTTCTTCTGTGCCTGATACACCGCCTTCGCGGCCTCGCTGGGGCTCGACGGCTCCCACAGGGGGGGCGGCTGTGTGGCTGGGATTTGAGCAGGAGCCGGGTTTCGCTATGTGTTGAAATTTCGGCTACAACACCGGTCAACTGTGGGAGATGTCGAGCTTTAGCGAGGCTGCGAAGGCGGCGGTACTGATAGCCCTTCTGTGCCTGATACACCGCCTTCGCGGCCTCGCTGGGGCTCGACGGCTCCCACAGGGGGGGGCGGCTGTGTGGCTGGGATTTGAGCAAGTACCGGGTTTCGCTATGTGTTGAAATTTCAGCTACAACACCGGGCAAATGTGGGAGATGTCGAGCTTTAGCGAGGCTGCGAAGGCGGCGGCACTGACTGTCCTTCTGTGCCTGACACACCGCCTTCGCTGGGGCTCGACGGCTCCCACAGGGGGGGCGGCTGTGTGGCTGGGATTTGAGCAAGCACCGGGTTTTGCTATGTGGTTGAAATTTCAGCTACAACACCGGTCAACTGTGGGAGATGTCGAGCTTTAGCGAGGCTGCGAAGGCGGCGGTACTGATAGCCCTGCTGTGCCTGACACACCGCCTTCGCGGCCTCGCTGGGGCTCGACGGCTCCCACATTTGGCGGCGTTCGACATCAGGGTCTTGGCGGGTCAGCTGCCGTTGCCGCCATGGGCTTCTTCGAAGAAGTAGTCCTTCCAGCTCGCCGCCTTGTTTTTCAGCACTCCGAGCGCCTGCAATTTCTCGGCATAGATATAGGTGCGCTGCGGCACGATGGTGAAGTCGATTTCCGGGTCCTGGACGATTTTCTCGACCAGGTCCAGCGGCAACTTCGACTGCTCTACGCGGATGTACGCCTTGGCAGCAGCCGGTTTGTCGGCCTTGATGATTTTCTCGGCCTCGGCCAGTGCGTCATAGAACGCCTTGTAGGTCTTGGGGTTTTCGTCGTGGAATTTCTGCGTGGTGTACAGCACGTTGAACGTAGCCTGGCCGCCAAGGATATCGTAGGAACTGAGCACCTTGTGCACGTTGGGATTCAACAGCTCCTGATACTGGAACGGCGGGCTGGAGAAGTGCGAGTTGATCTCCGAACCGCCGGCAATCAACGCCGCCGTGGCGTCGGGGTGGGCCAGGCTGATGGAGATGTCATCAAACTTCTTGTAGTTGGCGTCACCGAACTGCTTGGCGGTTTCGATCTGCAGGGTGCGTGACTGAAAGCCCACGCCGGCAGCGGGCACGGCGATGCGGTCTTTCTCGGTGAAGTCCTTGAGGGTCTTCACGTTGGGGTTGTTGGTCAGCAAGTAATTGGGCATCGAGCCGAGTGAGGCGATCGCCTTGACGTTCTGCTTGCCCTTGGTGCGGTCCCACAGCGTGAGCATCGGCGGCACACCGGCCGAAACCACATCCAGAGCGCCGGCCAGCAGCGATTCGTTCATGGCGGTGGCACCGGATATGCTGTTCCATTCCACCTTGATATCCAGGCCCTGCTCCTTGCCGTGTTTTTCGATCAGGTGCTGATCGCGCACCACGTCGAGGATCAGGTAGCCGATGCCGAATTGCTGGGCGATGCTGATGGTGCCTTCGGCCTGCGCACCGGGGCTGAGCAAGGCCGTGGCGGCGGCGAGGGATGCTGCCAGGAGGGTCAGGGAGGAACGCTTGAAAGTCATGGGGGTCTGCCGCGTTTTCGGGAAGGTGCTGGAGCGTAGCGGCGGTTTTTAAGACAGCAAAAGAATATTGGGGTCTATTGTTATGCAAATAATCCCCAAATTGGCGTGCGGCTGGTATTGTGCCGCGCTTTGTAAAACTGCCGCAGACTGCGAGGAAATGGACGTTGAACACTGACGAAAAAATGACCGGGGACCTGTTCGAGGTGGATAAGCGCCTGTCACTCAAACCCGTGGTGGACTTCAACGCCTACCTGCGCAGCGCGTTCGGCGACGGCCCCTGCACCTGCGTGCGCTGCACGGCCAGTGGCGGTGACGAGACGGGCTATGAGTTCCAGCACTCGTTCGCTTTCGACGGTAAACCGAGCCACCGCCGCTTCGCTTCGACGGCCGGCAGTGATGTGTTGCAGATGCTAAAGAAAGCCTGGCTGTCGTACACCAAGGCCGAGCTGCCGCTCAGTGGTGCGCTGGCGCTGGACACGGTAAAGGAATTCGTCGAACCGCAGTTGCACAAGCGCCTGGCACCACTGTTCCTGGCCAGCGGCTTGGTCAAGGATGTCGACGGCGAGTTGCGCCTGCAGCCACAAGCTGCTGCCTGATCAACTTCCTTGCAGGAGCCGGCTTGCCGGCTCCTACAGGGATCGCCTAGAACCCGGGGACGCCCTGCACGCGAATCTCCGGCGTGAGTTCTTCCAGCGGCTCGACCAGTGGCCGCTCGTCGATCCCCGGCAGCAGGATCACCTTGCGGCAATCCTCCTCGGCCTTGTCGAACAGCTCATAGCCACGCGCCGCCTGCTCCAGCGACAGGCGATGGGTGACGATCGCCTCCGGGTTCAAGTGCCCCAGTTCGATGTGCCCCAGCAGCTCCGGCAGGAACCGCTGCACATGCGTCTGGCCCATCTTGAAAGTCAGGCCTTTATCGAACGCGTCGCCGAACATGAAGCCATGGATAAACCCGGCATATACCCCGGCCACGCTGACCGTGCCACCCCGGCGTACGGCGGCGATGCACTGGCGCAGGGCCTTGCCGCTGCTGCCTTCGAGCTTGAGGGTGGTGAGGATGGTTTCGGTGGTGCTGCCCTTGGCCTCGAAGCCGACCGCATCGATCACACCATCGACGCCGCGCATACCGGCAGTCTGGCGGATGATGGTGTCGGCAGGGTCATCGTCGTCCTCGAAGTTGATCGGGATCACGCCATACGTTTTCTGTGCATAGGCCAGGCGATACGGGTGATCGTCGACCATGAAGATCTGCGCGGCCCCAAGCATCTGTGCGCACGCGGCGCTGAGCAGTCCCACCGGGCCGGCGCCATAGATCGCCACGCTCGAGCCCTCGCCGATGCCGGCATTGGTCACCGCCTGCCATGCGGTGGGCAGGATGTCGGAAAGGAACAACACCTTCTCATCCGCAAGGGTGCCAGGCACCTTGAACGGCCCGGTATTGGCCTTGGGCACCCGCACCAGCTCGGCCTGGCCACCGGGAATGCCGCCGTACAAACGGCTATAGCCAAACAGCGCCGCTCCCGGCGGGATCGCTTTTTTATTCAGGATCGCGCCGCGCCCGTCGTTGGTGGTTTCGCAGGCAGCAAACTGCTGGAGCTGGCAGAAGAAGCAATCACCACAGGCAATCACGAACGGGATCACCACACGGTCGCCGCGCTGCACGGCCGTCACCGCCGGCCCGGTTTCCTCGACAATACCCATGAACTCGTGGCCGAAGATATCCCCGTGCTCCACCGTCGGGATCTTGCCCCGGTACAGGTGCAGGTCCGAGCCACAGATGGCCGTGGCGGTGACGCGCAAAATGATGTCGTCCGGCTGCTCAATGATCGGATCGGGAACCGTGTCCACCTGCACCTTGTGGGCGCCCTGGAAAGTCATCGCTCGCATGCTCTGCACTCCTGCCGTTGAAGGGGTTATAGGTAAGGGCGGTTGAGCCGGCGAGCGTTCCTTCAGCGTGCGTCCATACCTGATGAGTGGTCAGCGCAAACGGGTGACGGTGAGCGCGACCACGGCAATTCGCTCCACGCGCTCATACCCGGGTTTGCCCAGCTCTTCGCCGAACACATCGGGATCGAGTTCGCGGTAGGTCCAACCGAAAGCGTCGCTGGCAAGCAGCGGCTTGACCGCCGCCAGAAACGGGTCTTCACCGGCAACGATCGCCACGCCGGTGTAGAGCACCAGGCTGCCGCCAAGGGCCAGGCGCCCGAGTGATTCGCTGGCGATACGCACCGACAATTGCTCACCCAGCGCGCCGCCGCCATGCCGATAGGCGCGCTGACGGTCGTCGTTCATATAGGGTGGATTGGCGACGATCAGGTCGAATTCGCCCTCGACACTGCCCAGCACATCGCTGTGGTAGGCACTGACGTTGGCCAGTCCCGCCAGCTCCGCGTTCACCGCCGTGAGGCGCAAGGCACGCGGGTTGATGTCCACTGCCAGCACCTCGGCGTCGGGCCGCGCGCGGGCGACCACCAGCGCGCCGACACCGGCGCCGCAGCCGATGTCCACGGCGCGGGTGATCGGCTCGCCGCGCTGTTGCAGATGGGCTTCGAGCAGGTGCGCGAAGCGGTAGCTGTCCGGTCCGAAAAACACCGCATCCGACTGTGTGGTGGGGTACGCCGAGTGGGCCAGCAGCAGATCATCCAGGCTCGACCAACGCACCGCGCTGCGCCACAGCGCGTCGTGCTTCTCGATCACATCGGCCTGCTGCAACTCTTCCCGAAATGCTTCGGGCAACAGCTGATTGTCAAACGGCATCGACCAGCCAAAGACATCACGCAGGTCGACCGCCAGTGGCGTAGGCAAGCGTTGATAGACCCGCTCATGGGTCAACGGCGTCGGCGTGATGAACCGGTAGCCGTGCTCCTTCAACCCCCGGCCCAGATTGAGCAAGGCGCGGTCGGCGAGTTGTTGTGCAGACATGGGCAAGGACCTCAGCGCAGGCGCGCGCGCAATTGGATAAAACGTCGGGTGGCGTACAGACCGGCGGGCGTGCAATGACGCCGCGCCGACAGCCAGGGAATCAATGCCTGGAGCTGCTGCTCGTCGGACAGGTTCCACAGCGAATCCACCAGCGCCTGGGTGTCCGGATCCGCCGGGCGGTGCTGCTCGCGCGAGAAGCGGCTACCGCGCCCTGGCCGTACCGGCGGCACGCGTTGGCTGCTGATCCACTCACCGGCGATCCAGTCATGCAGCAGCTGTTTTTCATAGCCGCTGAACACGCCGAACATCGCCGCGCCGGCGCCTTCGATCAATTGCCAGAAACGACTGTCGGCCGGGTCCTGGTTGCGCTTGATCCAGCCCTTGTCTTCCAGGGCCTGGAGAAAGGCGCCGATCTGCCCCGGCTGGGCCAGCCACTGATTGACGGTCTGGCCCTCGAAGCGGCAGTAGTCCGAATGCATGTGCTGGCCGAACGTGCGCTTGCGTTCGAGCATCGCCACCACTTCGTCCTGCAGATTGAACCGGCTGATCACCGCGGTGGTGCCCAGGCCGAGGTCGTTGAGCCGGTACCCGTCGGCCACCCGGCGATAGAAGTCCGCCCTGCCCTCGCCCAGCGGCAATAAATTCAGCACCGACTGCGCGGCCTTGCACGCGTGGCCGCTGCTGGCGTTGTCGATGGTCACGTGCAGGGTGAAGTAGTACGGGTCGATGCCCAGCTCGCTCAGCTCGTACGCGGTGATCAACAGGTGCAAGGGCAACTGCTCATAGCCCAGGTTGTAGCCGATGATCTCCGGCAGGAACTCCTCGGCACACAGCCCCAGCGCCAGTTGCAGCGCGCCTTGCAGGTAATGGCTGTCTTCCAGGCCGGCGTCGCTGTCGGCATCGTGTTCGCTGAGCAATTTGCGGTAGATCAGCACATGATTCTGCGCCGCTTCACCGTCGCCCAGCTCTTCAAGGTAGGTGGTGAGCAGGCCGTCGAAACGCGGGTCCTGCCAATAGCGCAGCAGGCCATTGAGCCAGGCGCCGTCGACGTGTTTGGTCGGCGCCACGCGCTGCAGGAAGTACAACGCATGGGCCTTGTTCTGGAAATAGCGGCGTGACTGGCCTTGCTGGCGTTGCTCCAGGTAATCGGCATAGGCCTGGGCCACCTCGGCGCAGCGCTGCTCGACCCACGCGGGCAATTGCTCGGGCGCCTCGGGCAACTCGCCGGGCACGTCGCGCAACTGTGCCAATTGCGCGCGAATAAATGCCCGCGCGACTTCTTCTGCACCCGCAGTTTCGCCATGCAGCTGTTGATACACCCGCTGGCACTGGCCCGGCTGGGTAAGGGAGGCCGGTTGGCCCGACAGCGCTGTAAAAAGCGTCATGATGGCAGTGTCCGCAAAGTCCGATGCAACAGGCCTCCCAACAAGGAAGCCCCACAAGAGCGCTGAAAACCACACGCTTCTAACAGTGCAGAGCATCGGGGTGTGTGGAAAATTCAATCGGGGTTAAGAAGGGGCGGATCGGCGGTTATAGATGACCCAGCCCGTACACCCGCCGAGGCGGGGATGGGCGCTCCGGCGAGCCAATGGGCACTGGAAAAACGTTACTCCGCACAAAAAAAGCTCACTTGATACACAAAGCCCACGCAACGCAGTAAGTTGCCTCTACACAAGGTGCCCCTCACCACTGGGGCAGTGTTCCCCCCGCCAATCCAAGGAACGACCATGCCCGAGCCAAGTAAAAAGATGAGCCTGTTGGGCCTGACCACGCTGGTCACGATCAATATGATGGGCTCGGGCATCATCATGTTGCCGGCGAGCATGGCGCAGCTGGGCGCGATTTCGTTGTTGTCGTGGGTGATCACGGCAGTGGGCTCGATGGCCATCGCATATGGCTTTGCCCAGTGCGGGCTGTTCTGTACGCGCACCGGCGGGATGTCGGCGTATACCGAAGAGGCCCACGGCAAGTCGGGATTTTTCCTGTGCTCGTTTCTGTATTTTCTGTCGCTGATCATCGCCAATGTGGCGATTGCCATTTCAGCCGTGGGCTATCTGTCTTCGTTTGTGCCGTGGCTGGGCAGCGGGCCGGTGCCGTTGTTCATCGGCAGCCTGGCACTGATCTGGCTGACCACCGTGGCCAACTTCGGCGGCCCGCGCCTGACCGGGCGCATCGGGGTAGTGACGGTGTGGGGCGTGATCATTCCCGTGGTGGGGCTGTGTGTGATCGGCTGGTTCTACTTCAAGGCCGAGGTGTTTGTGGCGGCCTGGAACCCTAATCAGCTGGAACTGTGGGACGCCATCGGTGCGAGTATTCCGCTGACGCTGTGGGCATTTCTCGGCATGGAGTCGGCGGCGCAAGGCTATGACGCGGTGGAAGAGCCCCAGCGCACCGTGCCGCTGGCCTGCCTGCTCGGCACCCTGGGCGCGGCGTTGGTGTACGTGCTGTCGACGGCGGTGATCCAGGGCATCGTGCCAAATGCGCAGTTGGCGGAGTCTTCGGCGCCGTTTGCCTTGGTGTATGCGCAGATGTTCACGCCCTGGGTGGGTGAAGTGATCATGGCGCTGGCGGTGGTGGCGTGCATCGGTTCATTGCTGGGCTGGCAGTTCACCCTGGCGCAGACGGCCAAGATGTCGGCGGACCAGCGTCTGTTTCCGGCCTTTTTCAGCCGGGTCAGCGCGACAAATGCGCCGGTACTCGGGCTGCTTGCGTGTGCGACGCTGCAAAGCCTGATTGCCCTGTCGACCATCTCGCCAACAGCCAGCGCGCAATTCAGCAAACTGGTGAACCTGGCAGTGGTGACCAACCTGGTGCCCTACGTGACCGCCCTCACCGGCTTGCTGGTGATGATGCACAAGGCACGCGCCACTGCAGCGGTGCAGGCGCGTAATACGCTGGTGGTGCTGGTGGCCGTGGGGTACTCGCTGTACGCGATTTATGCCTGCGGCGAAGAGGCCGTATTTGGCGCGATGCTGGTGCTGGCGTTCGGGTATTTGCTGTATGGATTCCTGGCCAGGCGCTTTGTCGAGGAACAGGTCTGGGCTCTTGGTACATAAAGGTCAACTGTGGGAGCGGGCTTGCTCGCGAAGGCGGTGGGTCAGCCAACCTTTTCAGCGACTGGCAAGCCGCTTTCGCGGGCAAGCCCGCTCCCACAGTTTTGATCGGTGTTGGGGCTTGAGATTAGAGGGGTTTCGACAACGGTACAACCCGATTCCAGCCTTGGAACACACGCCAAATGTGGGAGCGGGCTTGCTCGCGAAGGCGGTGGGTCAGTCACCCTTTCAGCGACTGGCAAGCCGCTTTCGCGAGCAAGCCCGCTCCCACAGTTTTGATTGGTGTTGGGGCTTGAGATTAGAGGGGTTTCGACAACGGTACAACTCGGTTCCAGCCTTGGAATACATCCAAAATGTGAGAGCGGGCTTGCCCGCGAAGGCGGTGGATCAGTCACCCAATTCAGCGACTGACACACCGCTTTCGCAAGCAAGCCCGCCCCCACATCCGCTAACTGGAGCGTTTATTTACGCGCTGCCTCCCACTGCTTGAGCAGATCGCCGTAGGCCACGGTTTCGCCCTTGGGTTTTTCGTTGGCGAGTTTTGGTTTCGGCGCGCCCGGTTGGTCGAACCAGTATTGCGCGTCACGCTCGGGGTTCATCTTCGGACCGCACACCGGCTGCACCTTGGAGCGTTCCAGGCGCGTCATGATCGCGTCCTGCTCCTTGGCCAAGTTGTCGAGGGCCTGTTGCGGGGTTTTCTCGCCGCTGGCGGCGGCGGCGATGTTGCTCCACCACAGTTGCGCCAGGCGAGGATAGTCCGGCACGTTAGTGCCGGTCGGCGACCACTCGACGCGGGCCGGGCTGCGGTAAAACTCCACCAGGCCGCCGAGTTTGGGTGCCATGTCGGTCATGGCCTGGGAATTGATATCGGACTCACGAATCGGTGTCAGGCCAACGATGGTTTTCTTCAGCGAGACGGTCTTCGAGGTCACGAACTGCGCATACAGCCAGGCCGCGAGTTTCTGTTTCTCCGGGGTCGACTTGAGGAACGTCCAGGAACCCACGTCCTGATAGCCCTTCTTCATGCCCTTTTCCCAATAAGGCCCGACCGGCGACGGCGCCATGCGCCACTTCGGCGTACCGTCGGCATTCACTACCGGCAGGCCCGGCTTGACCATGTCGGCGGTAAACGCGGTGTACCAGAAAATCTGCTGGGCGATATTGCCTTGCGAAGGCACCGGCCCAGATTCCGAGAAGGTCATGCCCGCCGCTTCCGGTGGTGCGTAGGCTTTCATCCAGTCGACGTATTTCTGCGTGGCGAATACCGCCGCCGGGCCGTTGGTGTCGCCGCCACGGGTCACGCTGGAGCCCACCGGATGGCAGTCCTCCACGCGAATGCCCCACTCGTCCACCGGCAAGCCGTTGGGCAGGCCTTTGTCGCCGCCACCGGCCATGGAGAACCAGGCATCGGTGAAGCGCCAGCCCAGGGATGGGTCTTTCTTGCCGTAGTCCATGTGCCCGTAGATGCGCTTGCCGTCGATCTCCTTGACGTCTTCGCTGAAGAACTTGGCGATGTCTTCATAGGCCGACCAGTTCACTGGCACGCCGAGGTCGTAACCGTATTTTTCCTTGAACTTGGCTTTCAGCTCCGGGCGCTCGAACCAGTCGGCGCGGAACCAGTAGAGGTTGGCGAACTGCTGGTCGGGCAGCTGGTAGATCTTGCCGTCCGGCGCGGTGGTGAACGAGATGCCGATAAAGTCCTTGATGTCCAGGGTCGGCGAGGTGAAATCCTTGCCTTCGTTGGCCATCAGGTCGGTGATCGATTCGGTTTTGCCATAGCGAAAGTGCGTACCGATCAAGTCGGAATCGTTGACCCAGCCGTCATAGATATTCTTGTCGGACTGCATCTGCGTCTGCAGCTTCTCGACCACGTCGCCTTCCTGCAGCAGGTCGTGGGTCAGCTTGATCCCGGTGATTTCCGTGAAGGCCTTGGCCAGCACCTTGGACTCGTACTCGTGGGTGGTAAGGGTTTCCGACACCACATTGATCTTCATCCCACGGAACGGTTCGGCGGCCTTGATAAACCACTTGAGCTCCTCGAGCTGTTGGTCGGCCGTGAGGGTGGACGGTTTGAATTCGCTGCCGATCCATTTTTTCGCCGCATCTTCGTACGCATCGGCCCAGGCCGTGGCGCTCAAACCGCTGAGGGCCAATACGGCGGCCAATGAAATGCTATGTCGCAGCTTATTGTTTTTATCGAACATAGAGACCTCCTGGTTAGTTTCAAACGGGACCTGCGAACACAATCCCTGCAGGCGCCGGCTTGCCGACGCCTGCAGGGCGAGTACTAGCCCCAACGCATCACACTCAACAGCCATACCAGGGACAGCGCGGACGCCACCCAGATGCTCCAGTCGGTAACGCCGATGACCAGCAAATGCAGGTAGGCGCTGCCGAGAAGACCGATAAACAAGCGATCACCACGGGTGGTGCTGATCGGCAGAAAACCGCGCCGGGGGATGCTCGGCGAACGCAGCTCCCAGGTGGTCATGCCCGCCAAAATCAGGGCGATACCACCAAAGAACAGCGCGGTGGGGGTGGTCCAGGCCATCCATTCCATCATCGATTCCTCTAGACCCGGCCCAGGGCAAAGCCCTTGGCCACGTGGTTGCGAACAAACCAGATCACCAGCATGCCCGGCAGGATGGTCAACACCCCCGCCGCTGCCAGCACGCCCCAATCAATGCCCGACGCCGAGACCGTGCGCGTCATCACCGCCGCGATGGGCTTGGCGTTGACCGAAGTCAGGGTGCGCGCCAGCAGCAACTCGACCCATGAAAACATGAAGCAGAAAAACGCCGTCACGCCGATGCCGGAGCCGATCAAGGGGATAAAAATCTTCACGAAGAACTTAGGAAAGCTGTAGCCATCGATGTAGGCAGTTTCGTCAATTTCCTTGGGCACGCCGGACATGAAGCCTTCCAGGATCCACACCGCCAACGGCACGTTGAACAGGCAATGCGCCAGGGCCACGGCGATGTGCGTGTCGAACAGGCCGATGGACGAATACAGCTGGAAAAACGGCAGTAGAAACACCGCCGGCGGCGCCATGCGGTTTGTCAGCAACCAGAAGAACAGGTGCTTGTCGCCGAGGAAGCGGTAGCGCGAAAACGCATACGCCGCCGGCAGCGCCACACTCAACGAAATCACCGTGTTCAGGCTCACGTAGTACAGCGAGTTGAGGTAGCCGGTGTACCAGCTGGGATCGGTGAAGATCACCTTGTAGTTGGCCAGGGTGAAATCCTGCGGAAACAGCGTCAGGCCGCCGAGGATTTCGGTGTTGCTCTTGAAGGACATGTTCAGCAGCCAGTAGATCGGCACCAGCAGGAACTGGATGTAGATCAGCAGCGGAATCAGCTTTCTCT
>Ga0153921_1000313_pt1 | contig 29399 bp, 24 predicted proteins | sample TSNJ005MetaG_FD_104691 | JGI IMG/M metagenome (GOLD analysis project Ga0153921, IMG submission 104691) | Attine ant fungus gardens microbial communities from New Jersey, USA - TSNJ005 MetaG | ecosystem: Host-associated > Fungi > Mycelium > Unclassified | place: USA: New Jersey, Brendon T. Byrne... | reverse complement strand
TTTCGCCTCGATGCCCGAAGTGCCGCTGGTCAGCGTGCCGGTGCCGTTCAAGTACGGTTTCAACTTCGACTGGGTGGCGTTCGTGCCGGTGGCGGTGATCTTCCTGGTTTCGCCGCTGGAAGCGGCTGGCGACCTGACGGCCAACTCGATGATCTCGCGCCAACCGGTCAAAGGCCCGCTGTATATCCGCCGGATCAAATCCGGTCTGCTCGCCGATGGCCTCAACTCGGCCATGGCAGCGGTGTTCAACAGCATGCCGATGGTCACGTTCGCGCAGAACAACGGCGTGATCCAGCTGACCGGCGTCGCCAGCCGCTACGTGGCGTTTTTCATCGCCGGCCTGCTGGTGCTGCTGGGGTTGTTTCCGATGATCGGTGCGGTGCTGCAACTGATGCCCAAACCGGTGCTCGGCGGTGCCGAACTGGTGATGTTCGGCACCGTGGCCGTGGCCGGGATCAAGATCCTCGCCGAGGCCGGCCTGCATCGGCGCAACATGCTGATCGTGGCGATTTCCGTTGGCATGGGCCTGGGCATCGCCGCCGTACCGGAGGTGCTGCGCGAATTGCCGCAAGCGCTGCGCAACATTTTCGAATCGCCGATCACCGTTGGTGCGTTGTGCGCTATCGTGCTGAACATCTTCCTGCCGGAAGAATTCATGGAGCTTGAAGAAGACGATTTCGATCCGGAAGCGTCGATTCTGCAGGTCATGGAAAACCCCGATCTGCCGGCCAAAGCTGAACCTGCATCGGCAGCGGCGGTCGCACAGTTGAACCGCTGACGCTTCGCCATGAAAAAGGGCTGAACCGGCAACGGTTCAGCCCTTTTTTGTTGAGAGACCGTTTATGCGCCGCGTCCACGCCGTCCTCCTGTCCCTGCTGCTGTTGTCCCTGAGCGCCTGTGCACTGTTCCCCAACCGGGATCCGGTGAACATCAACGTGGTCGGCCTCGAACCGTTGCCGAGCCAGGATCTGGAAGTGCGCTTCGCCCTCAAGTTGCGGGTACAGAACCCCAACGAAACCGCCATCGATTACACCGGCATCGCCCTCGATCTTGAGGTCAACGGTCGTCCATTGGCGTCGGGTGTGAGCGATCAGACAGGCTCGATCCCGCGTTTCTCGGAAGCCGTGGTCAGCGTACCGGTCAGTGTTTCCGCGTTCTCGGTGCTGCGCCAGACCCTGGGCCTGAGCCAGACACAAATCCTCGACAACCTGCCCTACGTGCTGCGCGGCAAACTGGCGGGCGGGTTATTCGGCACCATGCGGTTTGTCGACAGTGGCAAGCTGAGTTTGCCGAAAGCCACTGCTGCGACGTGGTAACCCACTAAACACACAAATCTCCTGTAGGAGTGAGCCTGCTCGCGATAGCGTCACGTCAGTTAATAAAGGTGTTGGCTGATCTGACGCTATCGCGAGCAGGCTCACTCCTACAGGTTATTTATCAGTATTGAAGTGATGCGGTGAAACGCACGCCGGGTTTGGCGCGTTCATCAACCGACAGCTCAAACACATCCGGCCGCGCATAGTGGCCGACCACATCGTAGTCATAGCGCGCGCGAACCAGTTCATCGGTATCGATCTCGGCCGTCAGCAACCCGGCCTCACCCCGCAACGGCCCGGCCAGCACATCGCCCATCGGCCCGACAATCACGCTGCCGCCGGCAATCAGCGGACGGTCCGCCGGCCAATTGGCAATCTCCACGCCCAACTCGTTCGGCGAGGCCTGTACCTGGCAGGCGCTGACCACAAAGCAGCGGCCCTCATGGGCGATATGGCGCATGCTGACCTGCCACATCTCGCGTTCGTCCACGGTCGGCGCGCACCAGACTTCAATGCCCTTGGCGTACATCGCCGTGCGCAGCAGCGGCATCATGTTTTCCCAGCAGACCACCGCACCGAGCCTGCCGACCTGAGTGTCGAGCACCGGCAGCGTCGAGCCGTCTCCCTTGCCCCAGATCAGCCGTTCGGTGCCGGTCGGCATCAGTTTGCGATGCTTGGCCACCAGGCCTGCTTGCGGGTCGAAATACAGCGCCGTGCAATACAACGTGCTGCCGGCACGCTCGATCACGCCGATCACCAGATTGGCCCCGGTGCGCGCCGACAAACCGGCCAATGCTTCGGTTTCCGCTCCCGGTACATCGATGGCGTTGGCGAAGTAACGGGCATAGGCCTCGCGCCCCTCGGGCAAGCGATAACCGAGCTGGGTGCCAAATCCTTCGCCTTTCGGGTAGCCGCCGAGCAGCGCTTCGGGCATCACCACCAACGCCGCGCCGGACTCGCTGATCGCGCCCTCCCAGCTCAGGATCTGCTCCAGGGTTTCGCCTTTGCCACCGGGCAAGGCACCGATCTGCAGGGCGGCAACGATTGATTTGGGCATTGCATTCACTCCATCGGGTTCATGTGTTGCCGATTCTGCGGCGGCACGGGATGATGAATAAAGCCCGACTCACTGCTGAATGATATGAACAACATGAATATCGCAACCATCGACCTCAACCTGCTGAAAGTCTTCGAAGCCCTGCATGAAGAATCCAGCGCCAGCCGTGCGGCGCTGCGTCTGGGGGTGACGCAATCGGCGGTCAGTGCAGCGTTGCGTCGGTTGCGCGAGGTGTATGGCGATCAGTTGTTCGTGCGTACCGGTCGCGGATTGGCGCCAACGCTCAAGGCCAATCAACTGAAACCGGTGGTCAGTGAAGCGCTGAACAAATGTCGGCAAAGCCTGGCGATGGTCGACCCGGCGGCCCATCACTACGAGGGCCGTTCAGTGACCGTAGGCCTGTCGGATGATTTCGAAATCGCTTATGGCCGGCGCCTGATCGAAGAAATTGCCCGCAGCGCGCCCAAGCTGCGGCTGATCTTTCGCCAGACTCACAGTCAGATCGTCGCCCGCGCCCTGATGGAGCGCAGCATCGATCTGGCGATCACTGCCGGTGGTTTTGCCGAGCGCCTGCTCAGCCGTCAGGTGTTGGGCGAAGGGAGTTACGCGTGTCTGGTCGACCCGGGCAGTCTGGCGGCCGGTCAACAGAGCATCGATTTGCAGGAGTTTGTTAGCCGCGATCACATTCTGGTGTCTTCGGGCGGTTTCATCGGGATAACCGATGAAGGCCTGGCAGCGCTGGGCCTGAGCCGAAGGGTCTGCGCATCCACCACGCATTTTGCGGCGCTGCCGCATTTGCTCAGGGGCAGCGGCGCGGTGGCAACCATCCCGACCCATGCCGCCCGGGCGATTGCCGATCTCAGCGGGCTGGTGCTGCTGCCCTGCCCGCTGGCGCTGCCGCGTTACCCGATCGAACTGGGCTGGCGCACCAGCACGCAGATCGATCCGGTGGTGATCAAGGTGCGTGAGGCGATCACGGCAGCGTTCAGCACGCCGTAAGCGCGTTTACTTGTTGGCTGCCATCAACCGGTTGACTTCACTGCGCACCATGTTGGCGAATTCCGGCGGGGACATGCCATCAAGTTCGGCGCGCACCCACTCGGCCCATTTGCCCTTGCGCTTGGAGCGTTCGCCGAACAACCGCGCGGCTTCGCCTTTGGCTTTGCCCAGATTGTTCTGCCAGAGTTCGAACAGACGGGATTTCTCGTCTTCCAGCGCAGCGCGCTCGGCGAGGGATTTGTCGGCCAGATTGAAACTCATGGGGAAATACCTGCTGCGTAAAATGGCGACATCTTACACGCTCGGCGGAAATCTCCGGCGCAGGTTTTTCTTTCGCACCTAAAATCAGTGCAACTTTTCACTCAGCGCCACACTCCATTGATCACTGTTCATCCATCTGCAAGGAGTCACCCAATGGCCCGCAAATCCCGCGTGCAAGCCGTCGAAGACCAAATCAAGGATCAAGCCTTCAGTGAACTTCAGGCTTTGATCGAAGAGTCCGACAAACTGCTCAAGAGCAGTGCCTCACTGGTTGGCGAAGAAGCAGAAACCCTGCGCGGGCAAATCGCCCTGAAGCTGCAGCAAGCGCTGGACTCGGTGTCCAGCGTGCGTGACCGCACCAAGCCGGCGGTCGAGGCCACCGAGAGCTACATTGGCGGCCATCCATGGCAGACCGTGGCAATTTCCGCCGGTTTCGGTCTGGTGGTGGGTTTACTGCTCGGTCGTCGTTAAGTGACATTTGCCTGATCCCATCCTGTGGAGTCAGGCAGTAAACCTGTGGCGAGGGAGCTTGCTCCCGCTGGACTGCACAGCAGCCCCCCTTGTTCTCAAGCAGACAAAGGGGGCCGCTACGCAACCCGGCGGGAGCAAGCTCCCTCGCCACAAGGGTATCTGACAATTATTCTCCGGCCAGCTCTCGTAACTGCGCCAGCGTCTGCTCCTCCAGCACAATCCCCTCGGCCAGCGACCGCGCGCGCTGCAATTGCCGACGATCACCCGGCAAGCGCTTGAGCCCCACCCCATGCATCTGCCGCACCAGTTCTTCGCTGCGCTGGGCGAAACTCTGTCCGGCAGCCTTGTCCGGATCGATGACGATCAGCAGTTGCCCGGTCCATGGAGTTTTTGCTCCCGGATGATTTGACCAGTCGAACTCGAAGGAAAAATTGCCGCCAGTCAGCGCGGCCGCCAGCAACTCGACCATCATCGACAGCGCCGAACCTTTGTGCCCGCCAAATGGCAAAAGCGCACCGCCCTCCAGTATCGCCTTCGGGTCCTGCGTGGCCTGACCGAGGCTGTCCACGCCCATTCCGGTGGGCAAACGTTCGCCCTTGCGCGCGGCAATCTGCACATCGCCGTGGGCAATGGCGCTGGTCGCCAGATCGAACACAATCGGCGCGCCGCCGGCCCGGGGAGCGGCAAAGGCAATCGGGTTGGTGCCGAACAATGGCCGGTCGGCGCCATGGGGCACCACGCAGGTCATGCTGTTGACCACACTCAGTGCCACCAGACCTTCTTCAGCGAACGGCTCGACGTCCGGCCACAGCGCCGCGAAGTGATGGGAGTTGCGAATCGCCAGGACCGCGATCCCGGCGTTGCGTGCCTTCTCCACCAGCAGCGGCCGCGCGGCAGCCAATGCCGGCTGGGCGAAGCCGTTACCGGCATCGACCCGCACAAACCCGGGCGCCACGTCCTCGACCTGCGGCACAGCCTGCCCATTGACCCAGCCACTGGCGAGGGTCGAGACGTAACCGGGGATGCGAAACACGCCGTGGCTGTGCGCGCCGTCGCGTTCAGCACCGGCACAGTTGGCGGCCAGGGTGCGGGCGACAGACGCCGATGTACCGTGGTGCAGGAAAATCCGTTCAAGCAGTTGCGTCAGCGCATCGAGCGTGAGCGAGGACGCAACGGGGGTAGACACGCAATCGTGTGGCGCAGGCATCTGAAGCTCCAGACTAATTATTGGAGGGAACAACAGCGTATGAACAACTTGCCCCCCGATTAACCATGCCGGACCGAGCGCGTGTCAACCCTCGATGATCCGGCAGGCGATGCAATAACTATGTACCACCAGCGCTCCCACCGAGCCTTTTAGCCTTGACAGACCTGCGCGGGCAGCTCGCCCATGCATTTTCCATCGAGACTGAATATGCCCCGATCCACTGCGCCACTTTTATTTGCGGAAACCCTTCACCAGCCCGGTCGCTGGATGGAACTTGGCAAGGCCCACGGTTTGACTCAAAAGGATTTCGACTGGCTGGGCAACATCCTGCTAGCCACGCGGGCGCTACGCTCCCAGCAAACGCCACCGATGACCGCCGAAGCAATACTGCTCAATAACGGGTCGTCGGCGTCAGTTCCATTGGCGGGCTGTTTCATCCTCGGCGCCACACCGGATGACAACGGCGTCATTCTTTACACGCCGTACGATGGCATCACGAAACATCACAGCCGCGCGGCCATGGTCGAGCACCTCGAAACGCGCCTGAAGGCCGCTGACAACGATGAAGATCTGTTCGCGTTTCTGGCCATTTCCCAGCGCAAACAGTTGCTGGAGCACCCAGGGATCTCGCTCTCGTTCAAAGAAGTGGAAGGCGGCATATTCGATTACCAGAAGTCACTCGTAAGGCAGGCCCAGCGCCTGAATACACAGGCAATGCTCGATGAACTGAAACGGCTGCCATCGCTCAAGCACTTGCTGGAGGTCATGCTGGGCAAACTGCTCGCACCTGTGTTCGCCGGGCTTGATCAGCGCCATACCCGCGTCAACCTGTTTACCGAAGACGAAAACGGTGTACGTCCCTGGCAACAGACAATGAGCCTGGCCGATGCCGTGCTGCTTCACTATCGTCACAGGCAGTGGCCACCGGGCCAGAAGCATGAATTTTCCAATCCATCCAGAAAACCGACCGCTGCAGACCAAGTGGCCTGGGAAAATGCGGTTACCCGGATTTCCGGCAACCTGTCGGCCCTGCTGGCCGACCAAATGGAGCAATACTGGCAATCGGCATCCGCCGACGGCTCGACCCGCCGTGACTTCTTCGCCCAGGCCATCAGGGATCAGGCGCGGGCCGACCTGTTGCTCAAGCGCGAGGACAACATTCTTGATGCCGGGCAATTCGACACATTGCACCAGATCATCAAACCTGCGCCTTCTTCCTCTCCCCCATCCTCTTACCGCCCAACCTTTGAAACCGTAAGAATCTGGGAATACCCGGCGCATTATGTCGAACTGGCCGGTTCGTTGATGATCAGTCACCAACAGGCTTATCTCTACACGCCATCCGAAGGCATTCAGGTTCTCAAGGACTATCAGGACCTGCGAACTACCGTACTGAGCAAATACTCGGCGCGTGGCCATGAAGACGAATTATTCGGATTGCTGAGCCTGGAGGAGCGCAAGCGCTTCATCGGTTTCCATGCACCTCAAGTGACCGGTGAAGTGATTTCCGGTGACCTGTTCAAAACGCTGTTCGACCACATCGTCGGCAAGCAACAACAAAACATCGACTACGCCCTGCAGGTGTTTCGCCACAGCGACGGTGCGGTCGATATCCACGCGCTGTTCGACATCACCATCGATATAAGGCTGATGATCAATCGAGCCATGACCCGATTGGACACGGGCGGTCGCTGGAGTACGCAACCGGTTCTGACCGGTAATCAGCAACCCTCCATGGTCCAGGCTGAAAAAGCCGCCGCTGCAGTCAAGACCTACACCGATATCGAGACAACACTGAGATCGCGCTTCATGGCTCAGCCGAACGCTACCCCTGAGCAGCAGCGTGCCTATCTAGAGAACCTGAAACCCGACGTGGCACATGCGATGTATGTCGGGCTGGGTGGCGAAGCCAGGCAGCGGGTTACCAAGGGCACCCTGCAGGACTCCGAGCGAGCCATCGTCGAAGCCGTGGTCAATGCGGATCTGCCGACGCGCCGACAACGAGCACCGGTCAACGGCTTTCGTCCGGATGCCTATTGGCTGACCCTGCAGAGCCCGGGCCAGGCAAGTCTGACCCCTTTGGCCCAATGCATGCTCATCACCGAACGCGGTGGTCTTGATGCTCATTACTCCGGACGGGCCATTCTCTGGACACCGGCCCTGGGTCTGGAAGTGTTCAACAACATCGACGCTGCACGCCAGGCCATCAACCAGCGGCTGCTCGACAACGTGCAGCGCCTTTCTCTGCTGGAAAACCTTGCGCCCAAGGATTTCCAGCCCAATCAGCGGTATACGCTGGGGCCGTTGCATCAGATCACGGATAACGTGCTGCACCACAGCGCGCAGTCAGCGATCAATCATTATCTGGGCAACTTCGCCCAGGTACGCGAGCGGATCAAGGATGAATCTCGCCAGACGAAGGCCCTGACAGCGCTGAGCCTGAATGTCATCAATACCAATCTGAATCTGGCAGCCGAACATGCCCAGGCCATTCGTCAGCAGCAAACCTTGCCTGCATGGTTCGGGATGGCGCCGGTCGCCGAGCAGAAACGTCACGTTGAACTGCTGGAGCAGTGGCGCTGCAGCGTACCCGACGGCAAGGATTATCTTGATGGCGTCGAATCACTCGTCAGCCATGTCCGGACCACGCTCAAGAATCTGCTGGATCTGCGCATCCCCGGCCACGGATTCAGCCCCGATCAGATCAACGTCGTGCCCAATCTGGCGTTGGCAGGGCCGCCACTGGACCTTGTGAACTTCGCCTTGAATCACATCAGCGTTGGTCAGAACACCGGGTTCTCCCTGCGCTCCGATTCGCCGCTGCCGGACACGCTGGATCAATCAGCTGTCACACAATTGCTGCTGTCTCTGGACATTGCGACCGGCTACGCCGCAAAAATCACGCAAGCCCTGACCACCGGTGATCAGGCCGCCGAGCGCAGGCAGCGGTTCTATCGCCAACTGCCCTGGCAATTGCTGCAACACGCCCATGCCATGAAGCTGCAGCAGTCACTGTCGACCTCTGCCTTCGACTCCATCCTGCAGGTACTGGACATGCCCGATGGACTGGCGCGCTCTGCAGTTGAAGGCGCCAATGCGTTCGTCAGCCCGCTGACACTGGTCAAAACAGCGGGCGCCGCCGGCATCAGCGCACTGGGTATGTATGTATTCGGATCGGACACGGCGGGGCCGCTGACCCTCTACGCACCCTATGCCGACAAGCTTTTTCAGGAGTTCGAAACCCCGACCGCACTGATTCGCGCACTCAATACTGCCGGCCCTTTGCAAAACCTGCTGCTGCGACGTTTGCCGGAGGCCGAGCGGGCCATATTTCGTGGACTGCTGGAGTCCACCGCAGGCCAGACCAGCGAAATGACACTCGCGCTCAGGCCTGTGACCGGCAACTTTTTGCATACGCTGTACGACGACGGGGTTGATGTGCTCAAGCAGCTCTTGGGCAGCCAGTCGGTATTCAACGCGCACGCCGATTGGGAAGCCGCAAAAACGCTGTTCTCGACCGGCATCAAATTCGTTGCCGAGGAACTGCCGGGCAAGCTCGCCTGCGCACCCTTCCTCTGGGAATCCTACAAGGCCTTCAAGGACTCCGCCGAAGCCTTGCAAAGCCATCATTGGTTGCACGCGCTCAAGGCATTTATCAACGGGGCGGCGCAAATGGTCAGCATGGGCCTGCTGCCGGAACTGTCGAAGGAATCTACCGCTGCGCCTCTGCCTGCCAGTGACGATGTTCCACCCGCCAGAAAGTGGTCCGGGATCGATCCCCTCTCCCCCGCCCGCACGCAACTGCAAACCTTCGAGGCGCCGGACGTAGCCCTCACGAATCTGACGAAGAGCAGCAACGGCGGCCCGTACTATGAAGCGACCAGCAACCGTCATATTGCCGCTATCGAGGGCAAGGTCTATGCCGTGGAGAAACACGCGTCAGTGTGGCAGCTGTCGCGTAACGACAAGCTTGGCCCGCGCCTCAAAACAGCGGCCAATCGCCTGATCATTGATCCCGAACGCCATATCGTCCACTACGGCAAGGCCATCTCGCGGATGGCGGATGAATACAGCGCCAGCTACAAAAGCCGTCTGATGATGAACATTGAAGCGCAAGGCATGCGCCAGATTCGCCAGCGTTATCACTACAAGGCTGACGTGCTGGTGCAGGCGATCGACATTGCCCGCAAATACGCTTTCCATTTTCTGCACAACCTGGCACTGCTGGATCCCACAATGCCGGATGGGCGCTCCGGCAATTTCATCAGAAGCTTTTTCGACCTGCAGCAACTGGACCGCAACGTCATCCAGAAAATCGGCGAAGCGCTTATACCGCTTTGCAATGCGCTGGTGGACCCCAGCGATGATCTTTTGAACACCGACCGCTTTATCGTTGGTTCGAACGCGTTCCAGAATGACGTGATTGCGTTCGTGATGGCCGATGACAACACCAGACGAGTGCACTTCACCGAACATTTCTTCAATCAACAGTTGAGTTATTACAACGCTGTGATGAGCCAAACTTTTGATGTCGATGCCCATGCTCAGGCTTCGACGCTGATTCACGAGTTTGCGCATCAATTCTGCAATGCGCTGGACATCCGAACGCTGAGAGCCCGGGAACCGTTCAGCGACCTGATTTCCCTCCAGACCAACCTCGGGACAAAGTTGCGCACGGACCTGGAGCTGTATCAAGTCACCGCGCTGTCGCGGCAAACACCGCGCCATCAACTGTTTACCGAGTTCAACAAGGACCTGGGCAACTGGATTGACCTGGACAAATCTCCGGGCATGGAGCACGTCGGTGTGGAAATTCTCAAACTAGCCAACGCCTCGAGCATGAACCTTGCCCGCGATGCCTTCATGCACCCCCACAACCCCGATGTTCGAATCAATATTATCCTGCGCAACGCCGACTCCATCGCGCGCTTGATCTGCGAGCTGGGCAGGCAGCTGGACCCTGTGCCCTGAACCCAAAAAAAAACGCAGGCCAGGCCTGCGTTTTCGGCGTTCATGCAGTGGACGAATCAGTCTTTCTGATCCCTCAGCACATTGCCTGAGGTGCCGTCGATACGAAACTCGTACACGGCGCCATCGGCCTTGCGCCCTTCGCCTTTCCAGTAACCGTCGTTATCGGCTTCGATCTCGTAGATCTCGACGTAACCGGCCTTGGTTTTCGCTGTTTCGATGGCTTTCTCGATGGTGATCCAGCCTGCACCGGGGCGGTCGGCCATGGCTGCGCCGGCACTGAACAGACTGGTGATGACAACAAGACTCGTCAGGGTTTTCTTGATCATTTTTTCACTCCATTTATGGATACTGGTCTCAAGGGCTTCCTGCTTTTTTGGTGTCTGCGGGAAAAATAAGTTCCACTTTGATGGGCAATTGCCATGACGAGTGTTCTCGGCACCTTGCGTGCGAGGTTAGAATGCAGGAAATCAGGACCACTCAATGACCCAAGACTCCCTCTCGGAAGCCGAACACGACGCCATCACCGATGCCGCTGCGCATTGGTGCATGCGCCTGCATGCCGTCGACTGCACGCCCGAAGAACGTCTGGCCTTCGAACAATGGTTCGACGCCCATCCCCTGCATGCTTTCGAATACGAAGCCATGCTGGAGATCTGGGATGTGGCCGAGCATCTGCCACGGCCCGAGCCTGTGCCACCGGTGAACGTGCGCCCAGCCGTCCAGCGCTGGCGCCAGTACGCCGTTGCCGCGGCCGTCTGCGCACTGGCCCTGCCCCTGGCGGCCTTCACCGGCTGGAATCTGGGCTGGATCCCTGACAGCTACCAGCGATTCGAATCCGACGGCAATCCCCGTCAGGTCACGCTGGCAGACGGCAGTCAGCTGGAAATGAACCTGAACACCGAATTGACCTTCAGCAACTACAAGGATGAGCGCCGCGTCACCCTTAAACGTGGCGAAGCGTTTTTCAATGTCAGCCATGACATGACCCATCCCTTTATCGTGCGGGCCGGCGAAGGCCGGATTCGTGTCACCGGCACCCGATTCAATGTCTGGATGTACGACGATCAAGTGCGGGTGAACCTCGTGGAAGGTTCGGTGCTGGTCAAGAGCAATACCGGATTGCCCGGAGATGGCCTGCGCCTGGGACCGTCCATGCAGGCCAGTTTCCGCCAGGGCGATTTCCTGCCGAAAATCAACCAGACCAATGCCAACGATCAATCGCTGGCGTGGCGCAGCGGCAAACTGGTGCTCGACAATCTGCCACTCGATGAGGCGCTGCCCCTGATCAACCGGTATCTGTCCCGTCCCCTGATGCTGGCTGATCGTGCGACCGGCGCCATTCGTGTCGGCGGCGCCTACAACATCAAGGAAGTGGACAGCCTGGTGAGCGCCTTGCCCAAGGTTCTGCCGGTCTACCTGACCCGCAACAAGGATGGCAATCCGGTCATCAATTCGCTGCCCAAGGCCCCCACAAAAAGCTGAAAGCCGCATTCCTCTCGGGATGCGGCTTTCGCTGTCTTCAACACTAACGGCGTTTATTGCGCCGCCACTTTCCCGGTCGCTTGCGCCTGCTCATGGATCGTCAGCACCTGATACTGCGGATCAGCCTGGATCTGCTGCTCGGTGAACGGCAGCACACTCCACTGTTTTTTCGAAAAGGCTTCGGTCTGGTCGCGCGAATACCGGGACGCCGGATCGCTGGACAACGAGAACGCGAGCAAACCCTGGGCATGCGGCCCCTTGTCATCGAACGTGATCACCTGCAGATAACTGGTGCCGCTGATCACCTCGAGTTTGCCGTCCTCACGGGGGATACTCTGGATCGCGTTGTAAATGCCCAGCGTACCTGGCCCGCCATGAATCGCGGTCTGCCGGCCACCGCTGCTCACCACCTGGATGTCCCCCCAGCGGGCGTCCGCTTTCAGGCCCATTCTGGCGCTGCTTTCGACCGACGCCTGCATCGCTTCACGCAATGCCTTTTTCACCGCCGGTTGCTCGATGGCCAGACCGCGCGGCGTGTGCTGCGGGTCCTGCGGATCGAACGCGACACGCCATGCGTCCGGCGACTCCAGCAGCGCCTGCATGATGTTCTGGAAGTGCACCAGGCCCATGCCCGATTCCAGATTCGCCCGACCGTCCCAGGCTTTCAGGCTGGTGCACACCGGCTGCAATCCGGCACCGTCCGCACCGAGATCACCCGCGCAGAACTTCAGCAGATCGGGCAATACCAACTCCGCCAGATAGACGTTATCGTCCATCACCATCTGCTGCAGATCCTTCACCTGCAGCGGCCCTTTCTTGCTCAGGGTGTTCAGGCGCTCCAGCGCAAAGCGTGAACGCAGCCCCAGCGGCTGACCCTCCTGACTGATCAAAGGCGAGAACCCGGTCAGCGGTTGCAGCGGGTTGGCCAGCCACGCCGAGTCATTGGAGTGCTGGACGAAGTCCTTGCGCAACAATTGCGGCAGTTGGCTTGCGGCATAGATGCCCGGCTGCGCGGCGTGCGGATCAATGTCCCAGGCACAACCGCTGCTGGAGCCATCGAGCACGATCATCTCGAAGCCGATACGCGGATCGCTGCACCTGGCCAGTTTGTCGGCGCTGACATTCGGCACCACGGACACATTCATGTACAGCGTCTGCCCCTTGTCATCCACCGCCAGGGTGTTGACCCACGGGATCCCCTCGATCCTGTGCACCGAATCACGCAGTGCATCGAGACTCGACGCCTGATTCATTGCATACCATTGTTTGAGTACGCGATCGTTATCCAGATTGGCGTCGCGCAGGCTGTAGGCGAACTGGTTGTTCCAGTCGAGCTTGCCCGGCCATTGCACGATCGGACCGAATTGCGAGCTGTAAACGTCACGCGCGACCGAAGTGACCTGCCCGTCCGCCTGGCGCACCTGGACGCTCACTGTCTGTTTGCTCATCGGCAGCGACTTGCCGTCCAGCAGATAGCGGGTCGGATCCTTCGGATCGAGTTGCAGGCGATACAGGGTGAAATGCTTCGACGAGTCGACCGTGTGGGTCCAGGCCAGGTGCTGGTTGAAGCCAATGTTGATCATCGGCAGGCCCGGCAACGCCGCGCCCATCACGTCGAGCTTGCCCGGAATGGTCAGGTGCATCTGGTAGAAACGCATGCCGCCGACCCAAGGGAAATGCGGGTTGGCCAACAGCATGCCGCGACCATTGAACGAACGCTCGCTGCCAACCGCTACCGCATTGCTGCCGCGATCCAGAGCGAAACGCTGCATGCGCGCGTCCGCGAGCTGATAAGCCTGGGCGCTGCTGCCAGCCTGCGCCGTGGCCTGAGGCGGCGTAGCACCGGCCAGTGCTTCGGCAAACTGCCCGACCCCGCCCTCGACCAGTAACCGGCGGGTCAGTTTGACCAGATCCTCGGCGCCGATATCGCGCACCCATTCACCCTGGCACTGCTGCGGCAAGCCTTGCTGGCGACGCTCTGCCAGATAGCGGTTGTAACCGGCGGCGTAGCCTTGCACCAGGTCACGCACCTCGCCAGGTTGCGCGTCCCAGAACGCCTTCACCGCTTCAGGCGTGTTGAGCCACGTGAAAAACAGGTCGCTGACACGGTTTTCCCGTTGCTCGACCGTCATCTGCTCCGGGCCGAAATAGCGTGAACGCTGACCGTTGACCGTGACGATCTCGTTGGCCAGCAAGCACAGATTGTCTTGCGCGTAGGCATAACCGATGCCGAAACCCAGGCCACGCTCGTTTTCAGCGCGAATGTGCGGCACACCAAAAGACGTACGACGGATGTCGGTGCCGGTGTGCGCCACGGGGCTGAGTGCGTGTGCCGACAGACTGAGCCCGAATAACGTACCGGCGAGGGCCAAACCGGTTAACTGCCTGGAAATAATCACGCTCGCTCCTGATCGATAGGACAACGACCGGCTCCGGCATGCCGCGAAAAAACGCGCGGCGTCGGAGCCGGCCTGAAACTCGCGCAGGCGCCTGGGCGCAATGCGGCTGTTCAGGAAACGAATGTGCGTAAAAAGAATTTAACGTTGCCAGCCGCCAGACAGGGCAATAACAGGGAAACAACGAATCTGCGACAAATTTTCTACATTTTTTCTTTCATGATTTGGCGAGCTGAAACGTCTTGTTTAGAGAGAGCACCCCAACCCGTCCTGATCAGGCTCTGAAAAGGAGTAACCACATGTATAACTCGCATCTACCAACGGAAGGTAGCCAGGCGCCACAAGGAGCATCCATGGGTTCGCACGCGAGCGATTTCGGACAACGCCCCGAGCGTCATGGCAATGAACGCATTCGCCTGCTGCTCAAGAGTTTCGGGCTGCGCACCAGCCTGATCCGGCTAAAAGTCATCGACGCGCTGCTGGTCGCCGAACAGAGCGATCGACGCCTGGGTGTGCGCGGCGTACACAGCCAATTGCTCGACCTGGATATTCCGCTGTCCTTTCTCAGCGTGCGTGAAGTGCTCAAACGCCTGTGCGCCGAAGGTGTGATCACCTTCAATGCGGACAAGAGCTACAGCCTGCATCCGCAGGCTGCCGCCGCGCTCAGTCACGATTGATGCCCGGCGATGACCGTCAGGGCTTGACCTTGCGGCGCATCACGCCATTGATCACCACCACGACCACTGCCACACCGATAGCGATGTACTGGAACATCTGCTCGCTGAGCTTGCCGGCATTTTGCAGCCAGGACAGCCCGAGCATGATCAGCAGCACGCTCACGGCGATCAGAATCGAATATTTCAAACGTTGCTTGTTGGTCATTGCGCGTTCCTGAATCTCTGAAATGTATCCGGTTTGTATCCGTTTGCATGCCATGCTCATACCGTATCGCGGGGATGAGCTGCCGCAGACGGGGTCTCATGTTACAGCCGATGAAGAGTTTTGGCTTCAAGACGGCCCAACCATGAGGATTTTTGAAATGTTCCGTCGAATCACCTGGCTGATTCCAGTACTCGCCGCGTTGACCCTGAGTGGCTGCTTCATCTTCCCCCACGGCGGCTGGCATGACGATCACCATCGCTATCAGGAAGGCCCTGGTTATTACCATCGATAGAACAGGATCGTTCGACCTGGCGGCATGCTGGAAGAGATGCTGTCAGGGACACTGAAAACCTTTTTGCTGCAAGCAATGCCCGCCATCCGGCGGGCATTTTCATTTCTGCGTTGACGGCGCAAAAACAGGCTTGTGCACGACCGTTTGGATCCATTAAACATTCTGTAAGTCCTTGAAATCTCGGGTGACAGCAAAGCATTAGCGCCTTCGACCGGCCCCGCCTAGTCTGCGCCGCCTTACTTTCGCCTGTTGGTTCAAGGATGTTTATGCGCAACACACTGATAACGGTCGGGCCGATGCAGGTAGCGGGATTTTGTCTCGCCATCACCCTGTTCGAACTGATCACTTACATGGCCAGCGACATGATCATGCCGGCCATGTTGAGCGTCACCCGCGAGCTGCAGGCCGATGTCCGCCACGTGCCGAACGCTTTCAATCTCTACCTGCTCGGTGGCGTGTGCCTGCAATGGCTGATCGGCCCCCTCTCCGACCGTTTCGGCAGACGCCGTCTGTTACTGCTCGGCTGCGCGCTGTTTGGCGCGGCGTGCAGCGCTGCCGCCATTTCCGGGAGCATTGAAGCGTTCAACGCGTTGCGCCTGATACAAGGCATGGGCCTGGGGTTCGTCGTTGCGGTGAGCTATCCGGCGCTGCAGGAAGTTTTCTGCGAAGCCGATGCGGTGCGCCTGATGGCCCTGCTCGGCAACGTCGCGTTGCTGTCACCGTTGCTGGGGCCGTTGCTCGGCAGCCTGGTATTGGAATGGCTCGACTGGCGGCAACTGTTTATCGGCCTGGGATTGTTGGCGACGATCACGTGGCTGGGACTGTATGCCTGCATGCCGGAAACCATCGGCGTGTTACGGCGCGATGGCCAGCGCCCCGCCCCCGCAGCGTTTTCTGCGCGACAGATCGGGCGCCGTTATGTGGCACTGCTGCGCAACCGCCGCTTCGTCGCCGCGAGCGTGGCACTGGGCCTGATGAGCCTGCCGCTGATTGCCTGGATCGGCGTTGCACCGCTGCTGCTGATGCAGTCGCTGGGCCTGTCCGCCCGGGAATACGGGCTGTGGCAGATACCGGTGTTCAGCGCGGTCATCGTCGGCAATCTGCTGCTCGATCGACTGCTGTCGGTCTACTCGTTGCCACGGGTGACAAATCTGGCGCTGTGGCCATTCTGCCTCGGCCTGTTGATTCTGATCTTCAGCGCTCTGAGCGGCGCCTCGCTGCTGCCTGTGATCGTGGGTCTGGCGATGTGTGCACTGGGTCTGGGCATGAGCAACGCGGCCCTGTATCGCCTGGCACTGTTCAGCAGCGACGACAGCAAGGGCCTGGTTTCGGCGATGGTCGGCATGTTGTCGATCGCGGTGATGGGGGTCGGCGGCACACTCGTCGCAGCCTTCGGCGGTGCCGAAAATCTTCGATCATTCGCTTTGTGTGCAGCCTTTGGCGGCCTGTCGAGCCTGCCGCTGGTGTATCAACTTCTGCGGCAGCGCTAGCTCGCCTGCATCATCCATAAAAGGACTTCAGATGAATCTTTTCCCCCACAGCGACGCGCTCTGCGCGTTGCCACAAGCCTATTGCCAGGATTGTGTGCCGGTCGGCCTGTTTGATCGGGCCATGACCGAGATGACGCGCTTCCACGCCCTGCACACACCGGGCTACGCACACTGGCTCAACGCCAACGGTCTGGATATCGATGACCTCGACACACTGGACGACTGGTCGAAGCTGCCGCCGGTTTTCGCCAGTTTCTTCAAACAGCACCTGCTGCTTAGCCCCACCGGCGCGGCGGCCCTGGAGCTGACCTCATCGGGCACCAGCGGCCAGAAAAGCCGCATGCGCTATGACCAACGCAGTCTCGGCGCGGCGCAGTTCATGGTCGAGCGGATTTTTGCGCAGTACGGCTGGATCACCCCGGCCACGCCCTGCAACTACCTGCTGCTGAGCTACGAGCCGGAGCAAAACCTGAACCTGGGAACATCCTTCACCGATCAGTTCCTCTGCCGTTTTGCGCCGGTCAACCGCGTGGTTTACGCCCTGCGTCGTACCGGTGACGGCCATCAGTTCGATCCGTTCGGGGTCATCGCAGCCTTGCAGGCATTTGCCGAAGAAGGCTTGCCCGTGCGCATTTTCGGGTTCCCGGCGTTTCTCTGGCAGGCGTTGCAACAGATGCGCGCTACCGGCATGGCGGATCTGCAATTGCCCCGCGGTTCGCGGGTGTTTTTCGGCGGCGGGTGGAAAACCCGCGCTGCCGAAGAAATCCCCAGACAACAGCTGTACGCCCGGGTCGAAGAGCAACTGGGCATTGCCGCACAAGACTGTCGCGACGGTTACGGTGCGGTGGAACACGCCGTGCCCTATATCGAATGCGCACAGCACCGCTTTCATGTGCCGGTCTACGCCAGGGTCTTCATACGCAACCCTGTCGATTTTGCCGTGCAGCCCTACGGCCAGGCCGGTTTGCTGAGCATGGTCTCACCGTACATTTCCTCAAGCCCCGCCCATGCGATTGTCATGAGCGACCTCGCCACCCTGCACCCTGGCACAAGCTGCGGGTGCGGTCTGACCTGCGACTGGTTCGAACTGCATGGCCGCGCCGGCACCGATGCCGGTCGCAGCTGCGCCATGGCCGCCGCCGAACTGCTGGGAGCTCACTGACATGTTTCTGATCAACGGCCAATTGCGCAACAACGCCAACCTGACCGGCGCCCTGCAGGAATTGATGGAGGATCTGCCTCAGCGACTGCAAACGCCCCTCGAAATCTCGACGCTGTTCAGCGCCACGCAAGCCTTCATCGAGCGCTTGCGCGATCCGCACCTGGCGTTGCCGCTGGACGCCGGGCAGCGTCAGGCACTGATCGATTTCTGCCAGCCCCAAGCGCTGCAGGCCAAGTTCGAGCGTGAACTTGGCCTGCAAGCCGACTCGCTGCGGCGCACCGATTATCGCCACTCGCACTTTGAACGCTGGAGCCCGTTGGGCCTGGTGGTGCACATCACTCCGGCCAACGCACCGTTGCTGGCGTTCTGCGCGGTCGTCGAAAGCCTGCTGTGCGGCAACGTCAACTGGCTGCGCCCCAGCAGCAGCGATGGTGACTTCACCGCACGCTTGCTCGACGTGTTGCTCGAGTGCGACCCGAGCGGACAACTCAAGGGCCATGTCGCCGTACTGCCGGCATCGACCGCGCAGATTGCCGAGCTGTGCAAACCGGCCAACGGTGTCGCCGCGTGGGGCGGTGAGACCGCGCTCAAAGCCATTCGTCAGCAACTCGCGCCCGGCTGCCGCTGGATCGATTGGGGCCATCGCATCAGCTTCATTTATCTGACCCCGGACTGTGCCTCGCCACAGACGCTCGATGCCGTGGCGGATGAAGTCTGCCGGCTCGATCAGCAGGCATGCTCCAGCCCGCAATGGCTGCTGGTGGACAGTGACGACGCCAGTGTCCTGCGCGACATCGGTGCTGCCCTCGCCGACGCCTTCAGCCGTCGCGCCGGGCAATGGCCGGCGCTCACGCCGACACTGCAGGAAGCCTCGCAAATCACCACGCAAACGGCGATGGCACAACTGGGGCAGAGTTTTGCCGGGCAGATCGGCCAGGTCTGGAGCGCACCGGGCTGGCGCATCATCTGGAACCACGATCAACAGTTGCAACCCTCGCCCCTGTTCCGCAGCCTGCTGCTCAAACCCCTGCCTCGTGCCCTGCTCACCGAAGCACTGCTGCCGTGGCGCAACGTGCTGCAAAGCTGCGCACTGCTGTGTCGCGATGCTCAGCTCGCGCCATTGGCGCAGACGCTTATCGGCGCTGGCGTCACCCGCATTGCGCCGCTGGCGGCGATTCACGATGGATACGACGGCGAACCCCACGACGGTGTCTACGCCTTGCAGCGTCTGAGCCGGCGGGTGTCGGTCAGTCTGTTGCCGGATCAGTTGGCGAATCACGCCACGCTCGACCACCAGCCCTCGCCTGTCGCGCCAGTGGCACGGCCGATCATGAGCAAGCAAACGTTCGTCAGCCAGCCCGTCAACGCCCGGGCGCAGCTGTATTTCCGCTCCGGTGGCAGCAGCGGTACGCCGGCGCTGTCCGGGTTCAGTTATCGCGACTTCAACAGCCAGATGCGTGCCGCCGCCGATGGCTTGCTGGCCGCTGGACTTGAGCCCGCGCGCGACAGGGTCATGAACCTGTTCTTCGGCGGCAATCTGTATGGCGGGTTCTACAGCTTTGCCAAAGTGCTGGAGCAACTCGGCGCCACACATTTGCCGATGGGCGCACCGGCCGACGACGATTACCGCCACATCGCCCAACTGATCGTCGAACAGCGAGTGAATGTGCTGGTCGGCATGCCGGGCACGGTGCATCGCCTGTTCCTCAATGAACAGCAGCGTCTGCGCGATTATGGCGGTATCGAAAAAGTCTTCCTCGGTGGCGAACACCTTGGCGAACCGACCCGGGCGTTACTGCAGGATTGTGGCGTCACGCTCGTGCGCTCCGCCCTGTACGGCACCGTCGATGCCGGCCCCATCGGCCATGCCTGCGCCGCTGGGGCTGATGGCGTGTTTCATGTCATGAGCGCGATCCAGGAGGTGCAGATCGTCGATTTCGAACGTGACGAAGCGGTGGCCGAAGGTGAACCCGGGCGTCTGCTGGTGACGTCGCGTCTGCGCGAGGGGCAAACCGTGCAGCGCTATGACGTCGGCGACAGTGCCCGCTGGATTGGCGGCCCATGCGCGTGCGGGCTGCCTTCGCCGCGCTTCGAACTGTTGCAGCGCCACGGACAGCTGATGCGTATCGGCACCGATTTCATTTCGCTGAGCGAACTCGCGCAGCATCTGCAACAAGCGCCCTTTCAATTGATTCTCGAAAGAGGCTCCGATGGCCGCGACTGCATGCGTTTGCTCAGCGATCAGGCGCCAGCGCAGGTTCACCGGAAACTGCAGGGCTATCTGTCATTGAACACGCTGATCCAGGCCGGGCTGCTCACTCTGGAAGTGGAGCGCTGCGCCGTTGAGCAGTTCAGGCGCAACCGTCACAGCGGCAAGACGCCGCTCCTGATCGACACGCGCGATTGAAGCTATCGAGAATTTCATGAAGATAACCACTGCATTGAAGCAATTGCTGGACTTTTCCCGGCAGCATTCCGGTTACTACCGGCAACACTGGCATCAGGTGCCAGACAACTTCACCCGACTGGCCGATCTGCCAGTGATCGACCCCACACGATACTGGCGAGACAGTCACGATCTCGATCAATGGCCGGTCCTGACCGCCGCTGGCCGGGATGCGCTGGTGTTCAAGACCGGTGGCAGTACAGGCTCCGGCAAACTTTCACTGTTCACCCGCAATGAGTGGCAGACGCTGGTCAGTGACTTCGGCAGGCAGCTCACCGACCAGCTCGACCCGGGCGATCGGGTTGCCAATCTGTTCTACGTCGGGGATCTGTACGCCAGTTTCCTGTTCATTCACGATTCACTGAAGCAGGCCAGTGTGGACGTCAGCGAATTCCCGTTCACCGGGGCGGTGGAATCCGGGGTGCTGGCCGAAGCGATTACCGAGTACCGGATCAATGTGCTGGCGGGCGTACCGGCGCAATTGCTGAAATTCGCGGCTTGGCTGGAGCAACGATCACAACGCCTTGAAGGCGTGAAAACGGTGCTGTACGGCGGCGAAAGCCTGTTTTGTGCGCAGCGGCAGATACTCGCCCGGGTATTTCCCCAGGCACGGTTCGCCTCCATTGGCTACGCCAGTGTCGACGCCGGGCTGATCGGCACCAGTGATCGCGACTGTGCGCCGGGCGAACACCGGATGCTCGAATCCCATAGTGTGCTGGAGATTCTCGACGAGGTCAGTGGTGAAGTCATCGAGGAGTGCGGGCGCAATGGTCAACTGGTGATCACCAACCTCACCCGCCGTTTGATGCCACTGATCCGTTACCCGGTCGGCGACCTCGCCTGCTGGCGTGACCCTCCGGCGACTGCGCGGCGCAAATTTGCCCTGATGGGCCGCAGCATGAACGGTCAGCGGGTGCGCGTCGGCACCTTGTCCCTGCAAATCGGCGAGATCGATAGCCTCATGCAACGCTTGCGCATCGGCAGCGACTGGCAACTGGTCATCGAACAGCGCGGGGCAAAAGACCTGCTGAGCCTGAAATGGCTGCCTGCCACCCAACTACATGACAACGAAACGGCCAGCACAGACTTGCGTCTTGAGCTGATTCGACAGCACCCGCTGATCGAGCAGTTGCAAAACGAGCAATTGCTTGAGCTGCAGGTCATCCGCTGCGCCAGCGCCGACCTCGTCTGCCATCCGCGCTCCGGCAAACTTCAACGAATAGTTGATCGACGTGTTTACCAGGCCCCCACTGGAGAACAGACGTGACGGACGACGTATTACTCAGGCGTTATCAGCAAGAGGACGCGCTGTCCGTCAGCCAGTTGTTTCGCGAGATCTATGGCGACCATTACGTACAGCCCCACGTGTATCTGCCCTGCATGCTCAGCCAGAATCACGGGGACGGGCGCTGGCATTCACTCGTGGCGGTGGTTGGCGGGCAAATACGCGGGCATGCCACGTTGCAGCGCAGCACTCCCTCGCGCCGTCCTGATTCGCACACGGTGGAACTGGCGCTGAGCGTGGTGCATCCGGACACGCGCGGCCAGCACATCGCGACACGCTTGGGTCAGCAACTGCTGATTCATGCGCAAGCGCTCGATTATCGCGGTGTAACGATCAAACAGGTCACCCAGCACCCTTACACACAGCGCATGGCCGGCGCACTGGGATTTGTCAGCACCGGTCTGCTGCCGGACTACGTTGCTTCGCCGTTCGGTGAAGGCCCGCGAGAATCGATCGTCATCGGTTTTCGCAGCATCGACGGCCATCAACGCCCGATACCGGCGCTGACCTGGCCCCAGAGCTGTCGCGAATTGATGCAGCACTTGAGCGCAGCACTCGGCACGCGCGCCGGCGAGGCGCCATGGAAAGGCCCCAAAGTGCGGGTGGAGCATTGCTCCGGGCGTTATGAAATCGAGCTGCGGGTTCTGGATGACGATCTGTTCGGTCAGTTGCGACAGCTGCCACAGGCGTGGCTGATTTCGCTGAAACTCAGGCTCGCCGAGGGTTTTGCTCAGGCCGTGGAGAAGCTGTCGTCGCTGGGCTTCAGCTTTACAGGGATTGCCCCCGAGGATCGGGGAGACGGCTGGCTGGCCCTGTTCCATCGAGGGCAGCAGCCGCGCAAGCTGCAATTGCACTGTCCACACATGCAGTGCCTGCATGATCGGACGCCGCTACTGCGCGGCTGAAAACAAAAGGCCCGTTCAACATTGAACGGGCCTCGCATCGAGCCTTGAGCGGTTACGCCTTGGACTTGACGCCTGCATCGACAGGCTTGGCGGCGTTGCCTTCGCCATAGGTCTTCAGGTTCTGCAGAACGTAGATCGCCTTCTTGTACTCGGGAATCAGGTTCTTGCCGTAGGCGTTGCCATTGAGGCCATTGTTCTGGATGGCGTCGAGCTGGGTGGCGAAATATTCCAGCGCGTTGAATTTTGCATCAGGGTCTTTGGTCACGCCGAAACGGTCGAACTTGTCGCCGGCATTGAGCAATGTAAAGGAGGTGATATCGGAGATCAGCCCGCGTTCGCGCAGGAACACACTCAGATTGCTCAGTTGCTTGACCGAGACATTCGTCGGATCGAACCCCTTGATGTTCTTGCGCAGGCCCTGCTTGTCCATTTCAGCAGTGTTGAGCGCGTTAGGATTGGTGCCGACCTTGGCGAGCATCTGCTGCACCTTGAGGCTTTGCTTGACCTCCTTCTTCGCGCCCGTATTGCGAACCAGCACCCCTGCCTTGCTCTCCCAGCCGCCGACAATGCCGATCGTCATGAGAAGACTCCCTGTGAAATAGCCATGAAATGTCCTTGGTGAACCGTCGAATGCCGCGAAGTATCTACCGGCCAACTAATGGCACCAACCCTTTTAGTGCAGCCGCTTACAATTTTTGTACATTCTCGATACAAATCGCCAGAACCTTACTGTCCCGAGGCTTCATGGCAGTTTGAAGACGAGCGAGGACGCACACTTCCACCGACTGCCGCGCCATTCGATGGGTTTGTATCGTGGTCGATACTTGCCTTCTGTCGATTCGGCATTTTCTTGCACGAAAGTACCTCAAGCTTCCTCGCGAACCGACGATACGCTGCTGTAACCCCGCCGTTTTCCCCGATTACATAATAAAAACCTGCAGCTCAAGGACCGGTATCCATGCCCGCATTCCGCACCATTCAGGCTCGCTACACGCTGTTTCTGGTTCTGTTCATCCTGCTGCTCTCGGTGCTGACCGTGGTTGGCATCAGCCAACTGGTCGCGCCCAAGTTGCGCCAGACCGAAGAACAGGTGGTGCTCAACCGCATCGCCGAAGTCGCCGAACAGATCCAGGGCGAATTGAACAAGGTGCAGGCCCAGCAGCGCAGCATCACCCAGACCATTCCCCTGCTCGACAGCGCGGCCATCGACACCGTGTTGCCAGGGCTGGTCGATCAATACGGTGAGCTGAAAGTATTTGGCGGCGGGATCTGGCCGCTACCCGGCCAGCGTGAGGCCGGGCGCAACAAGTTCAGCACCTTCTGGCACCGCGATGCCTCGGGCAAACTGGCGGTCAACACCTTCTGGAACAGCGACGCGGCGCCCAACTATTACGACCAGAGCTGGTACAAGGGCGGCATGCAGACTCCGCGCGGTCAGTGCGCCTGGGCTGCGGCCTATAAAGACGACGCCAGCGCCGAACCGCGCACCAACTGCGCCATGGCGATCCAGAAAAACGGCGCGGCCTGGGGCGTGTCGACCATTGACGTGACGCTGGGCTTCTTCAACGATCTGGTGGCGCGCAAGGAAAAAGACCTGAATGCCGAAATGCTGATCGTCGAGGCCGACGGCAAGATCATCAGCAACAGCTCGCGCATCAGCGGCCCGATCGTGCTCAAGAACATCAGCGAACTGGCCGCCGGCTCGACCTTCGCCAGCCAGGTCAAGGCCGGTCTGCAGAACCGTGATCAGGCGCAACGCGTCGAATTCGACAACAACGGCGAAGCCAGCACCTTCTTCATGCGCCCGATCGAAGGCACGCCGTGGTTCCTCGCCACCGCCCTGCCAACCAAAATGCTCACTGCCCAGCGTGACGACGTGCTCAGCAGCCTGAGCCTGTTGCAGATTCCGCTGGTGATCCTGCTGGTGCTGCTGCAGGTCTATGCGATCCGCCAACTGGTTTCGCGGATGAAGGCGCTGAAAGCCAACATCGACTCGCTGTCCAGCGGCGACGCCGACCTGACCCGACGCATCACCATCCGCGCCGAAGACGAACTCGGCGCCATCGGCCACTCGGTCAACACCTTCATTGCCTACCTGCAGAACATGATCGGTGAAGTCACCCAGGCCACCGGCGCCATGGCCACAAGCCTTGACGACCTGCAGCGCACCTCGGCGAACACCAGCCAGATTCTGCTGCGCCACGCCTCGGAAACCGATCAGACCGTCACCGCCATTACCGAGATGAGTTCGACCGCCGAAAGCGTTGCGCAAAACGCCGCTGAAACCGCCGCGTTCACCCAGCGCGCCAACGCCAACGCCGACCGCTCGCGGGTAGTGGTGGGTGAGGCGACCAACAGCGTGGTGGCCTTGATCGACGAAGTGGCCAGCGCCACGCAGAAAGTCGAAAGCATGCAGCAGGACGCCCAGCGCATCACCGAGATACTCGGGGTGATCGGCGCCATTGCCGGGCAGACCAACCTGCTGGCCCTCAACGCCGCCATCGAAGCGGCCCGTGCCGGTGAACAGGGTCGTGGTTTTGCCGTGGTTGCCGATGAAGTGCGTGCCCTCGCCGCCCGCACCCAGGCCAGCACCTCGGAAATCAACGAGATGTTGACCCGCCTGACCCAAGGCGTGAGTTCCTCGGTCAGCGCCATGGAAAACACCCAAGCCAGTTGCCAGTCCGCCGCCGATGCCACGGCGCGAGTCAACTCGGGGCTGGACGAAATGGCCGGCTCGGTCAGCCATATCAATAGCCTCAGCACGCAGATCGCCACCGCTGCCGAACAGCAAAGCGCGGTGACCGAAGAGATCAACCGCAGCATGGTGCAGATCCGCCACATGGTCGAAGAACTGGTGCACAGCGGCCAGGCCAGCGAAAACAATACCCGCCAGTTGCTGGAAGCCAACAACCGGGTAAGCGCGATCATGGGCCGCTTCAAAGTCCGTTGATTCCCTACAAGTCTATTGTGGCGAGGGAGCTTGCTCCCGCTGGGTCGCGAAGCGGCCCCAACTCTGACACCGCAACAAACAGGAAGCCGAAATTGACCGATTGGCGACTGCTGCGCAGCCGAGCGGGCGCAAGCTCCCTCGCCACAGAGCGCATCTCCATTCTGCCTGACACATTTGTAATCTCTCGCTCATCTGGCTGTCAGGTTTGATCTACGATCATCCTGCCAGCCTGTCTTGTATCAACTTGAAACACTCCGTTGATGCCGGGCAGGATAATCCGGTCAAAATGACCGCCTGAAAATGCCCTGTGGCGAGGGGATTTATCCCCGAGGGGGCGTGTAGCGCCCCTCTTTGGGCCTGCTGCACAGGCCATCGGGCGGTGCGACGTTTCGCTGAATCCCCTCACCACAACTGCTCATCACTGAATTGTCTGCGAGTCGAGAACCCCTCATGCGAACACCTTTGCGAATCGCCGCCCTCAGCGCCCTGCTCCTCTCCTCCCTGGCCCAGGCCGCCGATCTGATCCCGATCGAAGTCCACCGCGACGCCAACTGTGGCTGCTGCAAAAAATGGATCAGTCACCTCGAAGCCAACGGTTTCAAAGTCGAAGACCACGTCGAATCCGACATGAGCCGCTTCAAGCAGCAGCACGGCGTGCCACCGCGCCTGGGCTCGTGCCATACCGCGCTGATCAACGGCAAGTTTGTCGAAGGCCATGTGCCCGCCGAGCAGGTGCTGGCCTTGAGCAAGCGCGACGATCTGCTGGGCATGGCCGCACCGGGCATGCCCATGGGTTCGCCGGGCATGGAAATGGACGGCATGAGCGATGCCTATCAAGTGATCGGCCTGAAAAAGGACGGCACGGATGTGGTGGTGGCCGACTACCCGGCCCATTGATGGCTGCCGCTTACCTCGGCCTGTTTGCCGCGGCATTCGGCGCCGCGACGTTGTTGCCGTTGCAGTCCGAAGCGCTGCTGGTCGGCCTGATCGCCAGCGACCGCTACTGGCTGTGGGGCCTGTTGGCCGTGGCGACGCTGGGCAATGTGCTTGGCTCGGTGGTCAACTGGTGGCTGGGACGCGGACTCGAACGTTTTCAGGGTCGACGCTGGTTTCCCGTCAGCCCCGGGCACATGGCAACGGCGCGCAAACACTATGAGCGTTACGGGCATTGGTCGTTGTGGCTGAGCTGGCTGCCGGTGATTGGCGATCCGCTGACCCTGATTGCCGGTGTCATGCGCGAACCGCTCGCACGCTTTGTGCTGATCGTCACGCTGGCCAAAGGTGCACGCTACGCCGTCGTGGCGATGCTGACCCTGGGCTGGCTCGGTTGAACATTCCGGCCATGGCGTTGCCTGTGGTTAACGTCGCCCTAATCCGGGCGTTCCAGCATCGGCCGATTTCCATGGAGTTTGCCCTTATGTCCGTCACGCTGTCCCGCTGGCTGCCCGGCCTGTTCCTGATTGGCGCACTGCCGCTGTTTGCCCACGCCGCCATGCAAACCCAGGCGGCACCTGCCGAAGGCCCCACCTACGGGCAGGAACTGCAAGGCTTTGAATATCCCTACACGCTCAAGCACTTTGCCTTTCAATCCCAGGGCAAATCCCTGCAGATGGGTTACATGGACGTCGCCGCCCATGGCAAGGCCAACGGTCGCACCGTGGTGCTGATGCACGGCAAGAATTTTTGTGCAGCGACCTGGGACAGTTCGATCAAGGCCCTGAGCGAAGCCGGTTACCGCGTAGTAGCGCCGGATCAGATCGGTTTCTGCACCTCCAGCAAACCCGATCATTACCAGTACAGCTTCCAGCAACTGGCGACCAACACCCAACAACTGCTCAAGGCTCTGGGCATTCAGAAAGCCACCCTGCTCGGCCATTCCACCGGCGGCATGCTCGCCACCCGCTATGCGCTGCTGTTCCCGGATCAGGTCGAACAACTGGCGCTGGTCAACCCGATCGGTCTGGAAGACTGGAAAGCCCTCGGCGTACCGTATCGCACCGTGGACCAGTGGTATCAGCGCGAATTGAAAGTCACCGCCCAGAGCATTCGCGACTACGAACGCAGCACTTATTACGATGGCCGCTGGAAACCCGAATTCGACCGCTGGGTGGACATGCTCGCCGGCCTGAGCAACGGCCCGGGCAAGCTTGCGGTAGCGTGGAACTCGGCATTGATCTACGACATGATCTTCACCCAACCGGTGTACTACGAATTCAAGGACCTGAAGATGCCGACCCTGCTGCTGATCGGCACCTCGGACACCACCGCCATCGGCAAGGACATCGCGCCGCCGCAGGTCAAAGCCAACATCGGTCACTACCACGTACTTGGCAAACAGGTGGCGAAACTGATCCCGCAGTCGACGCTGGTGGAATTTCCCGGCATGGGCCACGCGCCGCAGATGGAAGAACCCGAGCAGTTTCACAAAGCGTTGCTTGGCTGGCTGAACAATTCCAATCCCGTTCGTTGATGAGGTGAAGCTGATGGCGGTGCAGATTGCAGTGATCGATGACTGGCAGGACGTGGCCCGCGACGTCGTCGACTGGTCGGCTCTGGATGGCATCGGGGAAGTGACGTTTGTGCACGAGTACCCGGCGGACAACGCCACACTGGCCGAACGTCTTGGCCGTTACGAGGTGGTCTGTGTCATGCGTGAACGCACGCGCTTCGACGCGGATCTGCTCAAGCGCCTGCCCCGGCTCAAACTGCTGGTGACCGGCGGGATGCGCAACGCCGCGCTGGACATCCCGGCCGCCACACAACTCGGGATCACGGTCAGCGGCACCGACAGCTACAAGCACGCGGCGCCGGAACTGACCTGGGCACTGATCATGGCCGCCACGCGCAATCTGGTAAACGAGGCAAATTCCCTGCGCGCCGGTGGATGGCAACAGGGCCTGGGCGGTGACCTGCATGGCAAAACGCTGGGCATTCTTGGCTTGGGCAGTATCGGCCAGAAGGTGGCACAGTTCGGCCATGTGTTTGGCATGCAGGTGATCGCCTGGAGCGAGAACCTGACCGCCGAACGCGCACAGCAGGCCGGCGTGACCTACGTCAGCAAGCAGCAGCTGTTCGAGCAGGCCGATGTACTGTCGGTGCATCTGGTGCTCAGCGAACGCAGTCGCGGGCTGGTCGATGCGCAAGCGCTGGGCTGGATGAAACCCACCGCGCTGCTGGTCAACACCGCCCGTGGGCCTATCATCGATGAATCAGCGCTGATCAAGGCCTTGCAGAAACAGCAGATCGCCGGGGCCGCGCTGGATGTGTTCGATCAGGAGCCGCTGCCGGCGCTGCATCCGTTCCGCACCCTGGACAACGTGCTGGCCACGCCGCACGTGGGATATGTCAGCCGCAAGAACTACCAGCAGTTCTTTTCGCAGATGATCGACGATATTCAGGGTTGGGCGGCCGGTAACCCACTCCATTTATTGAATTAAACCCTCACCCTGTAGGAGCTGCCGCAGGCTGCGATTTTTTGATCTTGATCTTGATCTTGATCTTAAAAAACAAGATCAAAAGATCGCAGCCTTCGGCAGCTCCTACAGGTGCCTCCGCGTTCAGCGGATCAACAAACTGACCGCACCACAACAGTGCAGCCTGCCTTTGCGCTAGCACAAAATCGTGACCGACCAGTCACCGTTTTAGCCCTTCCCTCCACAAAAACCTGCACTTCGTCGGTGCGTGCCGCCGTGCACACCACGGCATTCGCGGCTCGCAAACCGATTGTCGAACAATTTACCCATTTGCTCTGGCCCGCTCTAGGATCTGGCCTAGACTGATTTTCGCGGGGCTCGACCTGCCGGTCATTTCGCTGAAAAAAAGTCGAA
>Ga0153921_1000311_pt1 | contig 29448 bp, 36 predicted proteins | sample TSNJ005MetaG_FD_104691 | JGI IMG/M metagenome (GOLD analysis project Ga0153921, IMG submission 104691) | Attine ant fungus gardens microbial communities from New Jersey, USA - TSNJ005 MetaG | ecosystem: Host-associated > Fungi > Mycelium > Unclassified | place: USA: New Jersey, Brendon T. Byrne... | reverse complement strand
TGCAGCCCTGATTCGCCTGAGGAGAATGTCATGTTCCTACATAACAAACGACTTCAATACACCGTGCGAGTTGCCCAGCCAAATCCTGGGTTAGCAAATTTATTACTGGAACAGTTTGGGGGAGCTCAGGGCGAGCTTGCAGCGGCCTCCCGCTACTTCACCCAAGCGTTGGCAGAAGATGATCCAGGCAGAAAGGATCTGCTGATGGACATCGCCACCGAAGAACTCAGTCACCTTGAGATCGTCGGGTCGATCATCGTGATGTTAAACAAGGGTGCCAAAGGACGAATGGCCGAAGGTGTCGAAGAGGAAGGCGAGCTTTATCGCGCCATCAACGGCGCCGGCAATGATTCCCACATCACCAGTCTGTTGTATGGCGCCGGTGCTCCGTTGACTAATTCGGCAGGCGTACCTTGGTCAGCGGCTTACGTCGACACCATCGGCGAACCGACAGCAGACATGCGCTCAAATATCGCCGCTGAGGCGAGAGCGAAAATTGTCTATGAACGGTTGATGAATGTTACCGATGATCCGGGTGTGAAAGAGGCCCTAGGATTTCTGATGACGCGTGAAATCGCCCACCAGCTATCTTTCGAAAAAGCACTGCACGCCATCCAGCCAAATTTCCCTCAGGGCAAACTGCCGGGCATGCCGGAGTTCACCAACGTCTACTTCAACATGTCACAGGGCGAAGGCAGCACTCGCGGCCCTTGGAACGAAGGGGACGATTGGGACTTTGTGGAAGATCCGGCGCCTGCAGTGGATGGTGGGGACGGCACCGCCTCTGTGCAATTGAGCGCTGAGGACGAGGCGCTGCTCATGGATATGAAAGCCAGGACGATGTCCGACCCAGACAGCAATCCGATCACAGGGGCGGACTTAGGGGCGGGGGTACAAGGCGAACCTCAACCTTGAAGAGCAGCCGCACGCCCTCCGGCGTGCGGTCTTTCATCTCATTCAGAGAGGAATCACAGCATGGTTAACAAAAAATCAGCGCGTCGGAATTTAACTGGCCCTGAGATGCTCTTTGCCACCAGTGTCGCTTTTGAACGTGACGCACAGCGCGTATCCCGGCAGTTCCGCCGGTCGCTTTCCGGATTTGCTGAAAAGCACGACTTAAGAAAATAGGAGGTTCCCATGCCCGAGCCGTTGACCTCATCCGGCGCACCACTTCGCTCCTGGTTTGCGCGGTTCTCAGGATCTGGATGGGGCGGACGCGCCTTCTGGTCAATTCTGATTGGCGTGACAGTGTTCTTGCTCATCAGCGGGTACGGCGCCTTCGTCGGTGCCAATAAAGAAAATCTGCACTTCGCATTTCTCGGTGGCATGGCAGGTTTCGCTGCGACGGCCATAGGAGCTGTCGTAGCGATTGCGTTACGAGACATCGCGGCCCGCACACAAGACATCATGCTGGGCTTCGCCGCCGGTATGATGCTGGCCGCCAGTTCGTTCTCGCTCATTCTCCCTGGGATCGAAGCAGCCCAGACCCTTTGCAGAAACCAGTTACTCGCAGCATGCGTAGTTGTTGCGGGATTAGGACTGGGCGTAGCGTTGATGGTTGGCCTTGATCGTTTCGTCCCTCACGAACACGAGAAAAGTGGACGACGAGGGCCGGACGCGCAACGTATCAATCGTGTTTGGTTGTTCGTCCTTGCAATCACTCTGCATAACCTACCGGAAGGCATGGCTATTGGAGTGAGCTTCGCCAATGGAGATATGAAGGTCGGACTGCCGCTGACCACTGCCATCGCCATCCAAGACATACCCGAAGGTTTGGCCGTCGCCCTAGCGTTACGTGTGACAGGCATCTCAGCGCTTCGTGCAGCGCTCATTGCAGGAGGCTCAGGGTTGGTGGAACCCATAGGCGCTATCGTCGGCTTGGGGATTTCCAACAGCTTCGCATTGGGATATCCCATAGCTCTCGGTTTAGCGGCTGGTGCGATGATTTTTGTGGTGTCCCATGAGGTCATTCCCGAGACTCATCGCAATGGTCATGAGACCCCGCGACCTTGGGACTGATGCTTGGCTTCGGAGTGATGATGTTTCTCGATACTGCTTTGGGTTAGCAACGGGCCTTTTGTCCGCCCCCCTTAAAATATTCGGAACACGTCTCAAATGAGGTTGGTCAGTCTTCATGCACGGCAAGTTTTGCATGCATGTTGATCCCATGCGAACGCCCATCAGGCGACGCCAATACTGACCAGAAGGAAGATTGGAAATGGCTAGAAAAACTGTCGAAGACTTGTTTATCCATGAACTCTCTGACGTTTACAGTGCGGAAAAACAAATTACCAAAGCATTGCCGCGCTTGGCGAAAGCAGCGACTAATCCACTGTTGGCGGACGCGTTTACGTCCCACTTGGAGGAGACCCATGGGCAGATTGAGCGCATTGATCAGCTGGTCGAGCTGACCGGTATAAAGCTCAAGCGTATGAAGTGCGTGGCCATGGAGGGACTTGTCGAAGAGTCGAAAGAGCTGCTGGAAGAAATCGACAAAGGAGCTGTGCTCGACGCCGCACTAATCGGTGCGGCTCAAAAAGTGGAGCACTATGAAATTGCTGCCTACGGCACCTTGATAGCGATGGCCAAGCATCTCAAGCTAGATGACGCTGCAGCCCTGTTGGCCGCAACGCTTGTTGAAGAGAAAGGCGCCGACGAGAAGCTGAGCAAGATCGCAGAGCAGGGCGGTAATCAAGCTGCGACCTTGGAAAAGAAACGTTAAATAAGCGACTTCTGAGTAATCGATCACTCGGTGACGGTGGGAGCTCCGCCACCGAGCCTCTTTCAATTCGAGACCTCTACTACGCATTTGAATGGCGAGTCCGTGCCCGTCCAATGTGCTACAGGTGACTCAATGAGGCTGTCAGCCCTACGCTTCCGTCCAGACTAATGCTGCAGTCTCACGCCATTTCACTTCTGTCACTCCGAACCGTTCCGCCTGAGGTTTCGACATGACCTTCAACGGCGGTTTTCCAGGTTTGGGAATCGGTACCAGACCGGCGTCGCAACTCGCCCAGTGCCACGCATCAACATTGCGCATTGTCTTAACGCGGATGACGAATGACATTGGTTTCCCGTGTAGTTTGTACTCGATAACGAATATATCTGTCTGGCTCATGAACTCCTCCTTACGCTCGTAGGCAAAAGAGTGATGCTCACAGAAAAAATTCCAACGTTTTTTGATCGCTTTTGAGGGGTTTCTTTGCCTGGATCTCAACGCTCGAAATTGCTCGTTTTTTGGTGGCGTTCCCCTGAACAGGGGCGCTCTAGAGCGGTCAGAACGATGCACAAGTCTTTATCAAGAAGATTTTTAAGGTTCGGCGTGCCGGTGTAACGTTTCAGCGCCTGGAGCTGAATGCCTTGTCGAATAATGCTTTTGCGAATCTTTGACTACTGCCCCATTTGGACAACAATCAATGAACACTGCTCCTAGGACGAACACCATGATCTCCGCTCTTGAGCTCCGACATATTATTGAGTGCGGCTTCCTACCACTGTCGTGCTCATGCACGTTGAATGTGGATGGTTCGCTAATGATCAAGGTTATAGAGCCATCTTCTGGCAGTGTTGAACTGTTGGTGACAGGGGTGTCGGCGGCACCGCTGACTACAAGTCGCTCAATTGCCAATCTGATAGGTGAGCTTCGCAGTGAGATGTCTGCACGCAAAGTCAGTTTTGGATCGAGTGAGTGCAGAGCTCAAGGGAATTGAGAGAATAGATGCGGGAGTAGGGGCCAAAACACGATTTTTGATGTCAAACTGATATCGGAACATAATATGGTTTCATTTCCATTGAGCCGATCTCGTGTCCTCCGAAAGAACACAGCAACTTGAGCAAGCACTTTTAGCGGTCATCGCATCGGCGTCAAAGATGGGAGTCAGCCGGGAAGCTTTGTGCGCAGAAGCGGTTGGCGGCCTGATGGCAGATCGTTACTGGCGGTGGTTACTCACGGAGCGCAAACACGGCGCCGCTGATGAGATAGAGGAAGCTTTAACCAAGCTTCTGATGAGGGGGGCAACCAAGTCGACCCCGGTCTACCTCGCATCTACAATGCCTTAAAATCAGGCTTTGTGAATCGCGATGCCAGGCTGCAATAGCGCCGCCATAGCGATAACGAAATCATCCAGTGACCATGGTTTGTGCAGATAAATGGTAGAAGCTGGGATAGCCTCAGGGTCTATTAGGTATCCAGAGGTCAGGATTGCCGCAATTGATGGCCATCGACTACCTACCATTTCGATAAATTCGATACCCTGTATCTGGCCAGGTACGCCGTGGTCTGCGATCACTAGACGGCATTGTTCATGAGTTTGGAGCAGATAGGTTAAGGCGTCATCTGCAGTCTGGAACGAGATTGCCTTCCCTCCGATTTCCGATACGATTTCTGCCATTAACTCTCGCAATGTAGGGTCGTCCTCGATGACGATCACCTTTCCCTCGATTGGCAAAAAACCTTCCCATTGGACGATCAATCAAAGATTCCTTAGCTGGGCACACGTGGCCGGCGTCTAATGAGTCAGTGCCTGAGTGTATGCGCGTTTCAGTATTTTGTGGTTCTCCTTGCAACGTTTTTGATGACCCAGGTCACAGAAAGACTCCAGCATGTAACGACCTGAGGTTTCAGAATTGACCGAGGCAGGCTTACGGTTGCCACTTTCATGTCGACCTCATATGAAGAAGGACGAGAGTTTTCGGTGAGGCACCGAGCCTTCTCGTCCTCTCCACTTATCGACAGATTTAGGTAGTCAGCACCGTCGCGCTTCCGTCGGTTTCCGGCAAAGCGATGTGGTTATCGCCAGGTGTCAGGATGACTTTTCGGCAGTCCTCTTCTTTTTTATCAAAGATTTTATATCCCTCAGCGGCCTGTTCCAGTGACATGCGATGGCTGATGATGACTTCTGGTGCGAGACGACCTGTCTCAATGTGATCCAGGAGCTCGGGTAGGAAACGGTGCACATGGGTCTGCCCCATTTTGAAGGTCAGCCCCTTGTCGAATGCATCTCCGAACAGGAAGCCATGGATGAACCCTGAATAAACGCCAGGGACACTGACGATGCCGCCGCGTCGAACGGCGGCGATGCACTGACGTAAAGCCTTGCCGCTGCTGCCCTCAAGCTTGAGTGTCGCGAGAACTGTTTCCGTCGTACTACCTTTTGCTTCAAACCCTACCGCATCTACGACGCCATCAACTCCCCGCATTCCTTTGGTTTGCCGAATGATCGTATCTGCAGGATCGTCGTCTTCATCGAAGTTGATCGGAATTACACCATACGTTTTCTGCGCGTAAGCCAAGCGGTAAGGATGGTGATCGACCATGAAAATTTGGTCGGCACCGAGCATCCTTGCACAGGCCGCGCTCAACAAACCGACGGGCCCTGCACCATAAATTGCGATGCTGGAACCATTACCAATCCCCGCGTTAGTTACAGCCTGATACGCCGTGGGAAGGATGTCTGAAAGGAAAAGAACCTTTTCATCCGACAGTGTCCCCGGCACCTTAAACGGCCCGGTGTTGGCTTTCGGCACGCGCACGTATTCGGCTTGCCCGCCAGGAACGCCGCCGTACATATGACTGAAGCCGAACAGCGCGGCTCCTGGTGGTATCGCCTTTTTATTTATGATCGCTCCGCGCCCTGTATTTGTTGTTTCGCAGGCCGCGAACAGATCCATTGCGCAGAAGAAACAGCTGCCGCAGGCGATTACAAAGGGAATTACCACGCGGTCGCCGGGTTGCACTGCGGTAACCGCTGAGCCTGCCTCTTCAACGATCCCCATGAACTCATGCCCGAAGATATCGCCATGCTCGACAGTCGGAATCTTGCCCCGATAGAGATGGAGGTCAGATCCGCATATCGCCGTCGCGGTAACCCGAAGAATGATGTCATCACTTTCCTGGATAACCGGATCAGGAACCGTGTCGACCTTGACGCTGTGCGCGCCGTGATAGGTGAGTGCTCTCATAACGTCTTACCTACTTTAGCTGGATGGTAAGTGGGAGAGGAGGATCGGAGAAATTAAGTTCAGAGTGATAGATACGCAGATGACTAGCGGTCGCCTAAGTAGACATGCTCGTAATTTTTTAAACCTAATTGAGCGGAAGTGGGTCGACTGCTGGAGTCTTAACTCAGTCAGTCGGAGGTGTCGTTAATGATCGGTGTTTTCATACCTGCCCACGATGAAGAGCACCACATTGCTGCGTGTCTAACATCTGTTCTGTTCGCGGCTGAGCATCCTGCATTGGCGGGCAAGCCAGTCTCCGTAGTCGTCGTTTTAGATGATTGCTCTGATCAGACCGGACAGATCGTTGCAGCACACGGTGTCAGCGGGATCGAGGTTTCTTTCCAGAACGTGGGCAAGGCGAGAGCAACCGGTGCAGATCATCTTCTGGCCGCTGGCGCGACGTGGCTTGCTTTCACCGATGCCGACACCGTCGTGCCACATGATTGGCTGGCGCGTCAGATTGGGTTCAAGGCTGATGCAGTTTGTGGAACAGTCGAGGTGGATAGCTGGAATATCCATGGAGACCTGGTTCGCTCAAAGTACATGGAGCTTTACCAGTTCATCGAGAATCACCGGCACATCCACGGAGCTAACCTTGGCTTGAGTGCCGATGCCTATCGGAACGCAGGTGGGTTCCAGCCTCTCACTGCACACGAAGATGTCCATTTGGTCGCTGACCTTAAGAGGATCGGTGCTCATATCGTTTGGACAGCAACGAATCCGGTCATCACCAGCGCCCGTAAGGATTACAAATGTCGTGGAGGGTTTGGAGAGTATCTGGTCAATCTGGGTGCCTCACTGGGATTGCCTGCGCTTGATCCACAGGCTAGCGCCGGCGTCTCTCTTTAAAAAGCGCCGTCTGCAGGAGGGAACAATTGGAGTACATCGATTACCTGCAATGGCCAGCCATGGTAGTGACGGTAGCCTCAGCCTGGTTCATCGGGTCGCAACGAGCGTACCGTCGCATGATCGCCTTTTGGGGATTTATCACCAGTAATGCGCTTTGGGTGATTTGGGGGCTTCACGCTGATGCCTACGCTCTGATCCTCCTTGAGTGCATCCTTTTGGGGATGAATGCGCGTGGCTTCAAGAAAAATTTCGATGGTCAACGTCCGTCCTGAGAATGCTCGTTTTCTTTATCCTTCGAATTTTTCTTGAGTCCTCGAAGGTTCATCAGGAAAAGACAAACCTGTAATACGATCAATGCATACGCGCCTGCGTAAAATCCCCAAATCACCCACAAAACGTTGCTCACACTGAAGCATACAAATCCGATCATCCGCCGCCTTGGCCGCTGCGATCCGATTAGCCATGCGGCGAGAACGGTAACAACCATCGCTGGCCATTGAATCCAATCCAGATAAGCCAAATCATCCCCCCGTTACAGTTCAGCACAACAAATCTTTTATCGATATAACCCTAATCAATCGGGCTTTTGATGGTTGGATGGGGTTATCGATTTGCCGAGAATGTAGCAAGGATGAAGCTGACCATTGGGATGGGTTGTGACGACCACAGATATCAACGACCAGCCCTCGTGAAGCTTTAGGTTTGCTTCGTTGGCTGATAGCGATTCCATGACTTGGATTGTGTCGGAAATATGCATTTCGACTTTCTCAAATCGTAAGGTTCAACCATTAGGCGTCGAGCATGAATAAGGGTTCCTTTATCACGGCGTCGCACAGCTGGATCATTCGCGATAGCGCCTGGTCTACATTGAGACCATCGCTTGAGGGTGAACCAGTGAGCAAAATCATCTGCGCACATGACTTACAAATCGACCTTCAAGGTGCGAACGAAGCCGGGTTATTCAAATGGCTGCTTGCCAGTTTCCTGATGGGCAAGAGAATCCAGGTGCAAATTGCCGCCAACGCCTATCAAGTGATCGTCGATAAACATCATCGGGATACGCCGCATAAATTGGCGAGCTGCACTCACCGCCAGCTGATCATGATGCTTGGTGAGGCTCACTACGTGCGTTACGACGAGACCACCGCGTCGCGGTTGTTGGCATTGGCTAACAAGATGAATGCTGAATATCACGGCAAGGTCAGCAACATCGTCGCGGCAAGCGCAGATCGTAAGGCATTCGAAAAACGGCTATCTGAATTTGAAGGGATAGGGCCGAAAACCATTGAGATTTTTATGAGGGAAGCTGCTGCGGAGCTCTTCGGAACTTCCCCCTAAGTCTCACCAATACTGCCTCCCAATTGCGTGCAGCAAGGAGAAATCATGACAATGCACAGGCTAATAGCGAAGGGCTTGCAGTTGAATGTTTCGATCTGCGGTCAAGGCTCTCCGCTGCTTTTACTCAATGGTTTGGGTGGTTTGATACGTACCTTCGATCCGCTGCGCGATGAACTTGACGACTTCATGACCATCACGCTGGACGTGCCAGGAGTCGGCAAGTCGCAAATGCCCCGTTGGCCCATTCGCCTGCCAAGCCATGCCGACGTGATTGCCGAGATGCTCCAGCAATTGGGAGTCGACCAAGTCGATGTGTTCGGGGTGAGTTGGGGAGGTGCACTGGCTCAAGAATTCGCTCTTCGTTACCCGAGCATGGTACGCAGGCTGATCCTCGCGGCAACCTCTCCCGGCCCAGTGCTGTTGATGAAGCCTTCTGACGTTATGGATTTTTTCCGCAGGAGTAAAAACGCCAAAATGCCCAAGCAAGATAGCTCCCGCGATTCAATTCACACGCTGCTGGGGTTCGGTGTGATGAAAGGCATGCTCTCTGTTAATCCTCGAACCTACTATCTTCAGCTCGCAGCGTTAATAGGATGGACAAGCCTGCTTCGGTTGTCCCGGGTTACTCAACGCACGCTGGTTCTTACCGGCGACCGCGATCCGCTAATACAAGCGTACAACGCCCATATCCTGCGCCGCACAATTCGACGTTCAGAACTTCGCATTCTGAAGGGGGAGGGGCACTTCTTTCTGGTGACCAGCGCTAGAGGAACTGCTGTCTTGATGCGCGAATTTCTTAGCCGGCAGTATGAGGATGAAGAGATGGCAACGAGGGTCGCAAATCGAAACGCCAAGGCTAGCCTGGAGCGCACCTAGGTCGGTTAATCCGCTCTTTGAAGTCGTTGTTAGGGGGGCTCACACGAGTCGAGGCAGCATTGGTTTCTTCGCCAATCCTTTCAAACTCTCCAGATCGACGAATTCTTCTCAAAATGTATGAAAACCAAGCTGGGAATCTGATCAATGCAAAAGGCTGAGCCCGTTTATCCCGACGATTTACAGAAGAAGGTCTGTGAGCAGTACGGACTGCCTGTGCTCCCTCCAGAAGAGATGGTGGCCGTGGCCATTGGATCGCTTGGCAAGTCACCGATCTACGGCACCAGGGTTCAATTGCCGGAAGGCGGGAACGTCAGCTGGTTCATTCACTGCGGCGACTACTCGGCAGGTGATGACTTTTATCAGGCTGTTCACATTCAGCACTTAAGCGAAATGCTGCCGCAGGTTGTGAACTATCTCTGCCTGCCCACGGGCGCGAAGTTCATCATCGATACCGAAGGGTATGAAGACGTTTGGATGGCTGAGTAAAAAGTGAGGGCTGCTCGCGGGTCAACAGATCGAAGCGGGCAGCTAACCCTCGGGTCAAAGGAGTGACAACATGAAAGACGCAATTCGCTTGGGCGACTCCACCACACACGGTGGCAAGGTACTCGAAGCATTCTCCCGAACCGACCTTAACGGTAAGCCGATTGCCGGGGTCGGTCACAAGGTGAGTTGCCCGTTGTGCAAGGGGACTTTCCCGATTGCAGAGGGCAGTAGCACCTACACCGTCGATGGCATGAAAACGGCCTGTGGTGCTGCGCTGATTGCCAGCGGCCCGAAAGGGGCGGTTGTCAGCTGAATCCATATTTTGTGAATTGCCCCTTGGACTGCAGGTGTGTTGGCATTTTCTAGCTCTACTTCTGGGCAACTGGTGGGATATCCAGTCCCATGACGGAACAACCCGCTGTGCGCCATTGATTTCTGATTCCGAAACGATATTGGAAACCTATGCATAGTCTCCTTCTTGGAAACGGTATAAATCGCGTAGCACTGCAGCGAGGCTGGAACGAAATACTACGAGAGCTGGCGACAACTTTTGGTGGCATAGACTTGGTGCCACATATCGAATCCAAACCCCTGTCCATGTTTATCGAGGAACTGTGTGCTCGCTCCTCAATGCAGTTCGCCGACTCAACCTTACTATATAGGAATGCCCGCCATTGGTACGGAGCCTCTGAGTGAAAAACGCATGTGGGGACTGACACCGATTGACCAGTTGATATGCCGCATCGACTTTCGCAAGGCCCGATACGAGGGTGAATTCACACCTCCAAGTAATCGCCTGACGATTCATTACCCAAGCTGGTTGGGTGGCATGAATTGGGGTTCTATCTCCGTCGCGGAAAACCTCGGCTATATGACCGTGAACGACACCCGTGTTGCCATCTGGAATCGTATAATTCCCCGCAAAGCCTATGACGAAGCGGGTGTCAAAAGGGGTGGTCATGAGGGTAATGCACCACAGGCAGGTACGCCTTGGGGTATCGAGATGGGACGATTCCTGTCCCCGTTGGGGATTCCCTGCCAAGAGCCACCGTACGGAACCATCAGCGCTATCGACCTGGCAACACGCAAGGTCGCATGGTCGATGCCGCTTGGAACGACGGAGGACACTGGCCCACTGGGTATAGCAACCCACCTGCCTATGCCTATTGGCATGACGACGCGGGGAGGGCCGATAACCACATCAACTGGCTTGGTATTTATCGCAGCGTCGCAGGACTTCTACATACGGGCGTCTGACGTGCGTACAGGCGACGAACTGTGGAAAGGACGCCTCCCTGTGGGAGCTGAAGCAACGCCGATGACCTACATTTCGCCAAAACCGGCAGGCAATTTCTGGTCATCAGCGCGGGCGGAAACTCCGCGACGACGAAGAAGGGAGACTACGTAGTGGCGTACGCGCTACCTAAGTGATGGGCTGAACTTGGGTGATGGGTACTGGAGGCTTGCGGTACCCGATCACCCATCCAGGCATGCGTCTTTTCAATCCGGGCTGTAGCTCGGCCCAGCGGCTCGGAGCCCACAGTTCTGAGTGATGGTATGGAGCGCGCAGTACAAGGTGTGGGGGCAAGCAATTGAACAACCGCTCATCCTCGGCCCAGCTACAAGGGTTGAATAACCCAATCCGCTTCCAAGGCCAGTATCAAGATCATGAGACTGGGCTGCATTACAACCGCCATCGGTACTACGATCCTAGTGTCGGTCGTTTCGTGTCTCGCGATCCAATCGGATACGCTGGCGGTATCAACTTCTGGGGAGCCGCGCATGTGCCGGCGGCGTGTTATGAAGACGTGAGGTATGTATCTCTGATCTCACACTGGGAAGAGGCCGACATGGGGGGCAGAGCGGTATTGATGCGCTAGCCGCGATAGAGGAGGACGCTACAGCGATGCTGAAGAGAATGGGGCTGCCCGACGACGAACAGAAACTTGAGATCGTCGTTGCCCTTCGACAAATCATCGACCTGGCGACCAACATTGAGTCGCTAGGCCGATTCATTTAGACGCCAATTATCGCTTGAGTAGCTCTGTTTGAATCAGGAATGGTTTGTCTCGTGTGCCGGTTTTTGCAGATGCGATAAAAGCGCGTCGCCCAGATCGAGCAGCGCCTCACGCAGTCGCTGATCTTCACGAGCATCGCCCGAATCCGGTTCGAATGTTTGCGCATGCCGAAGCAAAGCTTCGGCGTCGTTTGTGTTGAGATCAAAGGTGATCATGTCGATCCTTCAAGAACGGCGGCATTAACAGGTGAACCCATGGCAGAGCCTATCGAGTTCTGCTTTCACGACTTCATACCCCACCGGACTTTGAGCCATTTGCAACCGCGAGCAATCACCGGCTTCTACCGTCGGCTGGTTTAGCCAATGATCGGCTTTCGCTTTGTTGCCAAATACGAGCTCGGCTTGCTGTTTGATCAGCTCAACATACTTCATTTCTGGCTCTCGGGAGGTCGTCGGCATACGCTCGAATTTAGTGAGCAGACGAGGTCGATGCTGGCGTCTTTGCGCAATATTCGCGAAACGACTTGATGCCACGCTTGATGATCAGCATAGGTTTGATCATGAACTTGTAGCTGAACCACAGATTCAATGCGATCCACGAAAGCTGGTAAATCGAGCCTTGGAAGCGTCCGTGGTTTGCGCTGTTTTCCCAGAGAAGATGCGCTACGAAGAGCGTGAAAATGCCGACCATCAGGGGCGCAAGACTCAAACGCCCTAAAGACAATGCAATAAAGGGAATATTCACAACCGAACGAACAGGCTCACCTTCAACCTGGATGGCCCAGATTCTGCTGACCTTGTCTTTGCCGTACTGAGATGTTACTCGAACCCGATCTCCCGCCTTTACATGCGCATCCAGCACATCCGGGATTTCCAGCGCTTCGAGTTTTTTGCCGTCAATTTTCCAATAGTGGTAGCTGACCATGTCGCCCCCGAAGCCACGGGATTTTTCGTCGAGCCGACCATCTGTGATTTGCATTTCCTTCATTTTGATCCCTGTCCTTGCGTTTCAAATGATGGCAAAAGGATATTTCTGCCGGATACTAAGGAATACTTAGCATATCGTCAAAGCTAATCTAGGAATCTCTTAGCCTTTTACGGCGAGAGAAATGACGATCTTCAGCACGCGTTTGAGAGAGGCGCGCAAGGCGCGTGGACTTACTCAAGAGAGACTTGGGATAGAAGCCGGAATCGAACCTGCATCAGCCTCCGCGCGGATGAATCAATATGAGAAGGGCGTTCATCAGCCCGGTGAGAGTGTCGTGCGGCAGCTTGCCGCTGTGCTGAACTACCCAGCCACGTACTTTTATTGTGAGGACGACGAAGAGGCGCACCTGCTGCAGTGCTTTCACCTACTGAAAAGGAAAGATCGCAAGGAGGTGATTGATCTGGTGGAGAGGTTAGCTCTGAGTAGCTGAGGCATCGTCAAAGATCTAAATTTGGATTAAATATCGAGCTTTGGATGTAGGCTTCGGCTCCCAGTACTTATGGAGTTGGATTGCTCCGGCTCTAGTACCCATTCATGTGTTCATTTGATCACGAATGAATGGAGCTATCTGGGATATTGCCGGTTGAGCGGATAGTGAGCGAACGCCAGGAATAGCACTTGATCACAACCGTCGACGGCCAATGCTACGTCATCGTCAGCTACATGATGGTACTGGTCGATGAGACACTGGAGGGTGAGCAGTTTCAGATCGTGTCGTTGACCAATAAAGGTGGGCACGGCCTTCGAGGTAGTTGTTGATGCCAGCAGAGCTCCTCGATTGAACGACTGATCGGTGGCCAGCTCACCAGAGATAACACTGCCGGCGTTCAAGGCAAAGCAGCACAGATCAACCTTCGATACGGCTGGTGTATGCCTTGCCCACTCCCTTCAGCATTCCAGTTTCGTAACGTGCTGAGGCAACGGTCATCATGCTCAATCCGTCTGCTTGCTTACTGTCCAGTAGCTGGGGGTCTGCACTTTGCTCGGGTTCTTCACCCCGCAGTAGCTAAACGACAACAGATGATGAGGGATCATCAACTCGCTTGAAATCCGTGCCTCAAAATCTTCGATGGAGTATTTGCTGAAGCGCTGAGGTTCTTGGTTCTCATCGTCTTCGTCCTCAGGGCGAAGCACGTTGCCTGAGGCGATGCAAATGCGCGCGACGTGAGGACGCTTCGGATCGTCGCGCACCTCAAGCACCACATCTACCACAACCTCGACGTTTTTGCCTGGCAGCGCATGGAATCTGTGAGCGTATGGAAGAAGACATTCCGCGATGAACTCAAAGCTAGATGCGTTGGATTCATACTGCTGCAAGCTGAACAGCTCGCTGAAGCACCCGAGCTTGAAGTCCTGGCGCAGCTTTCCTCGGCTATCAAAAAACACTTCGAACAGCATGCCATCCAGAAGAGGCTTGCGCTTCTTCTCACTCACCCCTCTCGTTTTGCCACTGAAATCGCTGATAAAACGGGCAGCAGTCCTTTCATGTCCACAAGCTGCCTGATAGATATTGCGCCCTAGAAGGAACAAGTTATTTTTGTGGCATTTTTCAATGAATTCGGGCACCAATTTCATCATGGCGCGCTCTTGAGTCGACCATGTTAGTACCTTGAGTGCGCGAATAACTGCATGTGAAGGCCTGGAGGCATCGTATTCGAACAAAGCGTCCTTCAGCGCGGTCGTGCTGTACTCGTCGATCCGCGAGCCGATGCTGCGGTTGAAGTAGAACTCTGACGCCAGTGATGTGTGCTCCCAAGAAATCTGTTTCCCCTCGGTAGCAACGCTGAGGGTGTTCCGTACCCGCTTGAACATCGCCTCTATGGTGCAGTCAGGTGCGCCAATGTGCTGCAGGAGCGCGCTGGTGTATTCGCCATTTCGTTTGCCTTCCCCGTCAGCGGCGGTCTGCCCTGGTGAGGTAGCGAACGCGATCAGCGTCCCTTGTGGCACGTAAACCGAAGCCAGGCCCCTGGTTCCGGATGAGCGATGCCACCGACGTTCCCACGGATTATCTCGGCAAGCATCCAGGATCACCAAATTTGTATGAGTGCCAGACTTTTCCATGGACTCGATGACCTCATCAAGCTTCATCGATGAGTATTTGACGTCAATTTCTCCTTTCTTTGTGCGGGTATCAGTCGCTAAAAGGTAGTTTTTGTCGTCGATCTGCACCCCGTGCCCAGCGAAGAAAAATAGGCCAAGATCCGCAGTGTAGAGCTCTTCGCGAAAGGCTTCGAGGGCCCGTCCCATGGCTTCAAGGGTCGCATCCTTATGTTCCAGCACATCAAATCCGAACTGACGCAAGACGTTTGCGACATCATTCGCATCGTTGCAAGGATTGGCGAGCGGTCTTTCGGAATAGGCTGCGTTACCGATGACCAGGGCGACACGCTTCATAGACTCTTTACTCCCGTAGACCTTCCAAGGCGACGCGGTATTAGAGACGTATTGCACTGGGGAATCAATCACTTGCGGATGTCAGGTGGAGGCTGAACACGGCCAGCCCTCCAGGAACGCCGAAGCCCCGTTTTGTAGATGAAAAGGGGGCGTCGGTGTCATGCGCCTGTAAGGCAGCAGCGGAGCTCCGCCAACTGGCGCACGCGGATAGGGTGTAGATTCCGGCTGACTGGTGCTTAGCTTGAGCGCTCCACTACCCGGATCTGATCCAGCAATCTGCCTGATGTCGTCTGGCCCGCTACCGGGCCGGTAGACATTGACGTAAGCACCGTGACGGCCTTGGGTCGGTTTACACGCCGAGACGGTGGTGAAGGCAACCAAGGGCTTCTAATCACTGATTAGAATTCAACATCTTCAGTATTTGCCTTTATCAGTATCTATCTTGGCAGGGTTCCATGTTTTCTGATGTGGTCGGCAAAATAGTCTAGCTGAGGAGTATTTATTCGTAATTTTGTTAGCATGGTGTCATCAATTTTGGAATTTACGTTTTTGTACATGACATTCTTGAAGAGATCATAAGTGTTTCTTATTGTGTTTAGAGATTTTTCATTGCAGCTTATAATCCATACTCCGTCAATGTGTGGGTGTTGCATATTGTCGAAGTAGCTGGTTATGAACTCCACGCCTGTGGACTTTCTTACATGAAGATCAAGGTCTAGCACTGAGAATGAAGCATTTTTGTCTTCGTCGATGTCAACGTGAATGCCAGCTTGCTTTTCGAATAAGTACCTGATGTGCTGGAAGTCAATTAGGTCTTCATCCTGAATGAAGCCGATGTTGATACAGATGATATTGACGTCGCTAGGCGATACTTTCTTCTCCTGTAGGTATCTATCATAAACTTTGCACTTGCTCGTTAGCGTACTTGTAATCCTTTCGTGTAGACTTTCAGTTTTAGGCTTGAACGCTTCGATTGAGGTTGGAGCTGTTGGCCCGCCATCCAGGCTGAAACCATACTGCCGAAGGAAGGTTTTTTCTTGAGTTACTATCAGCGGTGTTACGATCTCAATGTTGACTGTGCGCTCGGCGAACTTAAATATTATATCTGGCCCGGCTTTTTCGCTATAGATTTCAGTGTCTATTGAGCGTGTACAGTATTTAAGAATCAGTAGTTCTGATAAGCGTTGGATTGTCTTGTCGTGATCCGACATCTGTGAGATAAAATTTTCATCTAAAAGTTTTCTTTTGTCCATTTCAGTTAGCAGGGATGAATAAAATTCTAAGCTGTCAGATTCGGAGGTGTGAAACTGCTTGATGGCGGCGGTGAAGCGCTCAAAGTCCAGTGTGGTGCTTTTCATGTAAATATTCCAAGTGGAATAGAGGGAGCCAATTTCTTGTGGTCTCGCCAAATACCATCATGGGAGCTTACTGCATCCTTGGGTTTCTAGGTAACACCTCTGCCGAATTCAAGAGACCAGCTTTGGCTAAAACATTTGGTATCCGCCGAGACCTCAGCTTAGGCCCTCTAGAGGAATGCCCTTATACGCATGGGGCCGGAGATCTAGTAAGCCTCGGAAGGAAATTGATGCCCAGGAGAGCGGGGGCTTGCTAGGTGGGAGAGGAGGTCGTATGGGGTAGAGGAGGGGCGGCGAGCGCAAGGAAATGGTTGGGGGCAGTCTAAGTGACCAATCGCCGGATCTCCTGCCGACTCGTGATCTGTATTGCCCCATGGGCAAAGTCGTTCGCAGATTCAGAGGTTACTGATAGTACAGTGGCACCTAGTACCTGTACTAACCCTTGACTCAATGGGGCTGGGGGGCTTACTGGAAATAGTATGTTTTCTGAGGGCGTCCATTGGAGTCAGTGGAGGAGGAGGGCATCACATTCAGGCTTTGTGATGCCCACTGCGCTTACCCGCATGAAGCCCCTAATTTGTAACTTCGCGCTGCGCCACAACGTCGATCGACGCATTCAGCGCCCGAAAAAATTACGTTCAAAAGCATCGAGAGAGGTGCCAATGCCTTACGAATTAGAAAACCGCTTGGTGATCGGAGTGGCTTCCAGCGCTGTGTTTGACCTGGTGGCATCGGATGCTGTGTTTAAGAGCCAGGGGGAGGAAGAGTACCGAAAATTTCAGCAAGAACACCTCCATGACCCGCTACCAAAGGGGATTGCGTTCCCCTTCATCAAGCGTTTGCTGTCAGTGAATGACCTGAGCGACGATCCTGAGGATCCGCTTGTAGAGGTGATCCTTCTTTCCCGGAATGATCCTGACACCGGGCTGCGAGTACTGAAGACAATCGAGCACTATGGGCTTGGAATGACACGGGCGATTTTCATGCAAGGAAAATCCCCGTACGAGTACATCCCTGCACTGAATATTGCGCTGTTTTTGTCTGGTGAAAAAAAAGACGTGGAGGATGCGATTAAGGCGGGGTATCCGGCAGGGCAGGTACTCAAATCAAAATTCGAAGACGACGAAACTGACAAAACCCTGCGCATCGCATTCGACTTTGACGGCGTACTCGCCGGCGATGAATCTGAATCGATCATGCAGTCCGCTGGGCTCATAGAGTTTCATGCTCATGAAGTGAAGAACGTCATGCAGCCTCATAACCCAGGGCCGCTGAAGGAATTCATGGTGCGGATATCCAAGATCCAATCGGTCGAGGAGAAGCACAAAAAGCTGAACCCGCAGTACGAAAACCGCATCCGCGTTTCGATCGTCACGGCCCGCAATGCCCCGTCCCATGAGCGAGCGATGAATACGCTTAAAAGCTGGGGCGTCATGGCCAATGACGCATTCTTCCTGGGTGGCATCGACAAAGGCAAAATTCTGGGTGTGTTGAAACCGCACATTTTCTTCGACGACCAATCCGGGCATCTCAAATCGACCAGCGCCGTCGCTCCATCCGTGCACATTCCTTTTGGCATCACCAACAACGTGACAAATGAGGTTGCGCCTGAGGTTGGTCAGGTAAGTGAGGCGATGTAAGACGGCGACGTAAGGTTCATTGGTTGGCGCAGAGCCTCTGGTGGGGCTGACGCCCATCTTTTTGTGGTTGTGATTTAGGTTTACAGAGGCAGGGAGACTTCTGAATGTTCTGGTTGGGGCCGTTTGAGTACAAATCCAAAAAAGAGCTGTTGGATCGGCTCAAAGAATATCTGCATAACGCACCAATCGGCGTGATCACCAACACGCTCGCGGTCAAAAAAATGCACCTGCTGATAGCAATGCATCCGGAGGCCAGCAGAAAAATTGGTGTCGGGATCGATCACTTCAGGATCGACAGAAATGCCTTGGGAGCGGGCAGGGGGATCAAACTTGTCCGCCTGGACGGCAGCGAAGATAGCTTTTCCTATAAGCGCTGCGTCACCGGTGTCGGCCAATCGCCACATGGCAAGGTGTGTGAGGCATTGAGGTTCGCTGTGCGTCCGCAACTGATCGCATTTCGTGATGCCATCGGTCTTCCGGTAAGGTGCGCATCGAGCGGGACGATCATCACAGAACGAAAAGATTTGCACATCGATCACAGGGAGCCGTTCTGGATTCTTCTGGAGCGATTTAGTCGGGATCGCCAGGTCGATCTAACCGCCCTTGAAACGTCTGGAAATGGCGAGAACTTGGCGTTGGTCGATCAAAAGGTGTCTTCAGAGTTTGAGGAGTACCATCGTCTTCATGCTGAGCTTCGGCCACTATTGAAGGCTGCCAATGTCGCGAAGGGAGGTCGGAGAGGGGCTGAAGCCAAGGTTAGCTACACGCAAGAGTGACAAGTTCCCAAAGAGTCTATCAACTCACGGCAACCGTCAGTAGATCTTTGGAGAAAAACATATGGAACTTTATCGGATGCAAGCTGATCGCTTACCTATCGACATAGTCCTTGCTGACGAAGACTCTGAATCACAGCCATACTTGACGAGTATAACTGATCAATTAACCGGTGCTATTGTTAGCGTAAGAATTACTTCAACCAAGCCTCCAGTAAAGGAAAACGATAGCGACCCCGAGTTATAGTACTTGCTATTAAAGGGCGACAGCGCGATCGGTCATTCATGTGACCGATCGTAATACTCCTTCGAGTACGGCGAAGCCACCCTAGTAGATCAATATTACTAGCAGGGGGCCTGGCGTTAACGACCAAGTGAAACGAAACCAAGCCAAACCCGTTAGTCTGGTTTCGTCCAGCTGGCGCTATGATCAGGTCACGGTAGGAGGAGCCAAGTTGCCGCGCTGTTTGCGCTGTCCTTCCTCCGCAGTTACGCCATTGTCCGTCGGCACCAGCGACCAGATCTTCGCTTCGATACCGTCATTTTGCAGCTTGCGCAGGAAGTAACGGGCTTGCAGGGCGTCATGGGTGGCGATGACAACCTGGAAGCCGTGGTCGACGATGTAGTCGCGCAGCAAATCGAAGACTGCGGAGGCGTGCACCAGATCATGATGCTGGGTTGGGTCATCGAGCAGCAGCGCCTTCCAGGGCGACCATTGGTGACTCATGGCCATTGAAAGCAGGAAGGTCAGTTGTAGGTCAGTCAACTGTGCCTCGCTTGCAACGTCAGGTACAGGGGCCGTTTTGTTGCCCAGAGGTACAAGGACTTCGGCCCGTTCTCTGTTGTAGTGGGTGAAGAAGTTGAGGCTTGCTTCATGGAACCTGGTTTCACGCACGACCCGCTTGAGCAGAGCCTGCCAGCGCGGAACAACCTTGCTGACGTGCTTCTGAACGTTTCCGATTTCCTTCCTCAAGAAGGCATCCAAGGTGTCCATGGCATCCGACAACTTAGTTAAATCGGCCAGTTGTCCGGCGGCAATCGCGATTCGGTCGTTGAGGTAAGCAAAGAAACTCTCCTCTGAGCGATCTAGGCGCTGGGCATCGATGAGTCGCTGCGCCAGTTGCGATTCATTCAGCTTGGCCCATGCTGATATCTCAACCCCTAGATTTTCAAGCAGCCCGAGGTTGCTCTCCAGATCAGCCAACGTCGAACGCAGGATGCTGGCGCGTGCCTGAGCGGCCTCTGCGAGAGGATCGCCCTCCAACCCAAGCCCTTGCCAGCTTGCGCGGAGCGACGCAAGCTGGGTTTGAGCATGTCTGATCGTCTCTTCGGTGGTTCTCACAGCGCTGCTCAGCTCTTGCAGCTGGCGTTGTTGTGCATCCAGCGCCGATTGGACAGTATCCACTTGCCCGTTAAGTTCAAGTATTCGGTCGTCGAGCTGGTTTTTTTGTGCGGTCAGCTCTTCAAGCGTTCGCACAACGGGTGCGTCTGTCGTAAGGGCAGATAACGTGGCGACCGCCTGATTAAGTCGAGTGAGCGCCTCGCTGTGCTGACCGCGCGCCTGATCCAGCGCGGCAACAGCGATATCGAAGGCGTGCTGGGCCTGTTCGAAGGCCTCCTGAGCAACCAATGGCTCCAGACCGGAGCGCCGATCTGTTATGTTTTTTCGACTCGTTGAGACCCCATCCAGCCGTACCCTGAGCGACTCTTTAGCCAACGGCACTGAATCACTGGCCAAGATCGGGTCGATACGAAACTGAACAATCTCCCGTTCCAAGGCTCGACGGACATCGTCCAACGCCGCAAGCTTCGCCTGGCAATCCCCCACGGATTCGAGCGCGGAAATCACCTCGGCGTCGCTCGCAGCCAAGGCCTCTACAGCGGCTTTCAATTGTTGATCAGCTGTGGTCAGACTTGGGTTTATCGCCTGCAATGCCTTGGCTACGCGCTCCTGCAGTTCAGTAGCACCATGAGGATACAAACACAGCGGACAGCTTTCTTGCTCTGACGGTAGGTGTTCGGCAATGGAAGCCACCGCCTGGCGAATCGCATCCGCGGAAGAACTCAATGCCTGATAATGCGCTCTGGCCGCTTCTTCGGCGGCTTTGCACGCTTCCTGAGCAGCACGCTTTTCAGACAGCTCGGCCCCCAAGTGGGTTAGAACCTCTTCGAGAAGATCTGACTCTTTACGGTTCTCCTTGAACCGCTCTTCGGTAGCTTCCCACTCGATGACTAAGCGCTGGCCTTCGAGCAGCTGTTTCTCGGTCTGATCGAGCGATTGAAGCTGATTATCGAGCTGAGCGTGCTGATTCCGGATCTGCAGGTTGCGCTCATGCTTTTCCCGCAACGCTGAACATTGTTCTTCGGCGTTAGTGACTGCGGTCGCAGCCTCGGTCAATGCCTGGTTACGATGGTCGACCTGCTGCCTTGCACCAGCTTCATTGACGAGTCGCTCCAATGCTTGCCCAACGCTGACACGCTCTTGATGAGCGAGCTGGATGTTGTCCTGGTGCTCCTTTAGCAGTGTCGCGTTTTCCGTTCGGCTCTTCGAGTGACGGTCGAGCGTCTCGTTGGCGATGGCCAGTTGAGTGTTGAGCGCATCAAGCCGAGACTGCACGGTACCGAAGCTTTCGACCAAGCCGTCCGCCTCGGCCAAGCCCACGATGAGCGCCTGAACGCGCTCGACTTTGATACGTAAGATTTCCAAAAGCGCAGTTTGAGCGAGAGCCAGCGTATCCTGATTCACAGGCTCCGAGAGTAATCCGGGAGGGATCTGATTAAGACTTTGAGTCTGGACAGCGGCCTCCGAAATGGCCTTGGCAAGGTGATCCTGCGGGCGCAAGGCTCCAATCGCGCCGGCTGCAGCGATATCGCGCTCCTGGATGAGTCGATTCCACTCTAGCAGCTCTTTCTCAAGGCCGATCAACCCCTGCTGCTCACGGCTTTTCTGCTCGGTCAAAGACCGTCGCACCGAAGGAAGTGTTGATCCTGCGCGGGAGCCCTCACGCCCGATCGGAAGTTTTGCCAACTGGGAACCGGCCTCCCTCTCTTCAGCCTTGACGATCCATTCATTCTCTCTTTGATCTAGCAGGTGCGTTAGCCGTAGGAGGAATGGAATGTCACTCTCAGGGATCCCGGGGAAAAGTCTGGTCAGATCTCCTTCCTGACTAACCTTGCCTGCGGTGGTGACTTTGGACGTCGCGGTAAAATCAGCGAAGTTCAAGCTGACCTGGGCGAATGCTTCGTCATCTCGAATGACATGATTAATGTCTTTTTTAAGGCGTGCAATCCTCCCTGTTAGGCCAAACTCGATGGCCTCGAACAAGGTGGTTTTGCCCGTGCCATTGGGCGCGAGCACAATAGTTGCACCTGGACTCAGCTCGATCTCGACACCAGGCCCAAATTTGCGCAGATTCGTCAGCGTGATGGAATTCAACTTGCTCACTGCTGATCCTCGCTGCCAGTCATCGACGCGCGCAGCGATCGCGCAACATCAGCGCCACTCGCAGTTGACAGCAGTTCCGTCTTCCAGACGTCAATATGGTCTCTTGTCCACGACTGAGCGGAGGAGAGCGCTTGTAACGCTGCAACCAGCGGATCGCTGAGCGTTTCAACATTTCCTGGTGGTTCAAGCGCCGCCAGGAATGTACGGTCAAGAAACTCCATCGGCGTTTCCTGCTGCCTGGCTACGACTTTCCGACAGAATCGATCATCCGTTTCAATGCGAATGGCCTCATCATGACTGGTTTCTTGCAGAATCATGAACATAAACAGGTCGGACGTTTCCGGCTCCGGTAAGACGTCACGAACACTGGCAGCCCAGTGGTGGGCCGCTTGTGCCGAGTGCGATGGAAGCTCGATCAGCAAAACTGTTCGCCAGCCGGCCTTCTCTATGTGGGCGCGCTTGAGTCGCAGGACTATCGAGTCGTGATCAACCTCCGGAAGCTCCATTTCATCTGCCAGCTGTACCTCATACCGACCTTCGGCACGTTGGCGTATCGTCGCGGCCAATTGTTGCAGTGTCATCATGATCAGTATCCTTTCCCACAAGCTTCGATTGCTGCTTCGCGTGCCTGAAGCCAGGCGTTCCAGTGCTTTTGAAAATGAGCTTGCAACTTGACCAGTGTGCCTGTTCTTAGCTGCTTATAAACTTGAGACCGGGTGACAAGCAGGCGTGGCTGGCGCTCGGCTGCCATGCTATGGCCGGCTTCCAAATCCTCAGCCATACCTGCCTGCAGCAACTCAGTCGCAGATTCCTCTACGCCTGAAAGGATGACTACGGGTGGTGGGGATTGGCCCAGCAGCTTGCGTAAATTGTCATCCCCCAACCGCCGGGGCCCGTCATTGTCTGCAGGTTCGCCAGACCAGTGACGCAAGGCGATGCTCAGCACATCACCAATCGGCTCGATCGAACGCCAATGGGCGCTGCCGAGGCCCACGCACGCCAGTAACAGCATGATGATTGCGTCTTCCAGCAGCTTCACCGTGCGAGGCCCAACGCGCAGAGCGTGCTTGCCATTGATGCCTTCGGTCTGGGGATACATCATCTGCTCGAAAAGAAGCAGGCGGACGTCTGCATCTTTGTCTAACTCGGCTCGCCAGATCTGCCACTTTTCTGCCATGACAACCAATAGATCATGGTCGTTGATGCCGTTAAGCTTATTTTCGACGGAAACCTGAAGCTGTTGCCACACAACGTCATTCATTGCGCAGTGAAGATCATCCGACTCGACTTTGGTGCCAGAAGGTGAGGAGAGCTCACGCCCCATTGCACACAAAAGGGCCTCGGAGTTTTCAAACCAGTGGAGATCGTCCAGATCCTGCTCAGTATCCCCAAGCGTGCTCCGCAATTCATTGTGTGCACCTTGGCGCCAGGCGGGCTCTCCAAGAAGCATGGATTCGCTGCCCTTTTTCAGATGTAACACCAGCCGAAGGATGGCGGATGGCAGGGTGAGCGCCCTGGTGGGGCGAACATATTCTGCATACAGTCGAAGCCTCCTGTTCGGAATGTTCTCCGCCCAGTGATGGCTGACGATTTGCGCGGCAGGGCTGCGAGGAAGAACGGTCGTTGTGCAGCCGAGGTCATGCGTACCGGTGACTGTCCAACCTTGCCCGGGTATTGGGTTTATCAGGTACTGCGTCCAGGTCTGACCGTCTGGTCGAAGCAGCTTCTGAAGGTGCTTGGCCGTGGTATGGCAAGTCACTGCGTTAGTGTCAGTCGTGCTATCCCCGATATAGTCCAGCAGCACGCTCAATGCTATGGCCGAGTCGCTGAAATGCCTGTCGAGCGACTCAAGTGCTCTCGCGGCCAGCACACCTTCATCGCCAATACAGTGGATTTCCAGCATCCGCATCTTTTCGACGATATGGGCCCAGTCTTTGAACCCGCACCACGTTGTGAGCCACGTGTAGACATTCTGGGTGGGCTTATCTTCGCGCTCGGAAAGCCCGGCAATGTCTACGCCGTCTTTGCGACAGAGATCCCAGACCTCACGCAGGTGGGTGATCTTGATAATTTCCTTGCCCTTGCCCTTGATCACAACCTCAGGCCCAGGCAGGGTCAACGAAAAGGTGCGCTTGGACGGTTTCTCGCCAATTCCGGGCGGTTGCCAGGTCGCCAGGCTCTTCAAGACCTTTTCGAGCTCGGAGTCGAATTCCTCGTCAGATAGAACCACGACTTCCTCTTCGGCGGTCGTGGTTTCGGCGGTTTTGGTGGTTTGCGCCTTCTTGCGGGGTTTGTAGGAAGCTAGGTAGTCAGCTTTGTCGAGGTGCTTTTCACTGAAGCCGCTGGTTTGCCGCTTGATTTGCAGGTGCTCCCAGTGGTCATCACTGTGGTAAATGACCACATCGTCCCATTCAGCAATACCGCCTTGCTCGGCGCCAATGCCTAACGGGGCAGGACGTCCATCCAGGAATTTATCCAACATGTCCGACAAACGCTGAGCAATCACCAGCTTTTCGTAGCGGCCTTTTTGCTCAAGCCGGAATCTTCTTATCATTGTGAATCCCTTCAAGCATTTCGGTACCCAGGGCACCAATGGCAGGTGGCCACATAGTAGCGAGACGGCTTGGCCGAAGGAACAGGGGGGCATGCGCAATTGGTAGCGCTATGGCAGCACTTGCTTCGTTCCGCCGGGCGTCTGCCGGGCCTCGCTTGCCTGGGCTATCGCTCTCAAAAAGTGGTGAAGCTAAATTGATCGCAACACATGGATAATGGATAGCTGTGGGCACGCCCGAAAGTCACTGCTACGATTTTTCATCCTATTGACAAGCTTTAAACTGGTAACGCCAGCCACGCTTAGGCCGATGATTTCAGTCGATTAAAGCTTCAATTGCCTTTACGACATGAGGGCTTTACGAGCCTGGTCGCATGTCAATTGAAGACAAAAGCGTGGTGCTAGCCTCTTGGAGGCTTGCAGTAGTAGACGCATAGGGAAGAGGGCGTTTGTAGGAAAACTACCATTCTGTCGGGGTGGGTTGGGAACCAATGAATGCTCGGCCTTGCAAAGTGACAATATTCAAAAAAAGTCTTAAACCCACAATAGGGGTCGATAAAAATCGGCATAGCAAGTCAAAGAACTCGTCACGGCGCGTCCACATGCTCATATGCCCTTGATATGTCTCGATTTCAACTGACTGTAAAGCGGCGACGGTGAAGCTACATTACTCGCTGCCTCAGAATCGTACGGCTGTCTCATGTCCTTTCGAGCCCTAATTTGATGCGCTAGAATCGTGGCTAACACTTGCGCGACGGAGCTGGTAGCCATGTCCAGATCTCACGAATTTTTAGCCCTTAGGCAGGCGGAAAGTCGGTTGGCTGAAGCCACCAGCGAGGTAGAGAAAATTCGGGCCTCTCGTGACTTTATGCTTGATGAGCAATTTTTCAAGGCTTTACGCAATTTGATGGATGCATACGGTTTCAATGCTCCAGATGTTGCACGACTGCTACTTGCCCGTGACCCTGATATCAACTCTCCAGAACACGATAACTCGACTATGTCTTATCTGGAGAATTTAAGCGAGTTCGTCATTCTTGACGAGAATGACCTCAACGAAACCGAGCCGGTAGACATTTGTTATGAGGGGTACAGTCAGGAAGAGTTTCGAGCACGCATTCAAGCCTCAAAAACTAGCATCGACAAAACCAGCTCGCACGAAGGATGAAGTTAAGCGAGCTGTTGTGAGGTGGCGTTGTGAAGAAGATAGCCGAAGTGTTTCAAATCAACCGTCGTATTCAGTCCGAGTTTCAAACTGCTGCTGCCTTGTTACGCGATGCAGAAGTCATACGCGCTTTGCGTTTTCTGAACGACCTTGACGAGTTAGCCGAAAAATTTCAATTTACGCCTCGCGACATACTCATGTACCTCGCGCCTCGAAAGGAATCCTCCAAGTCTGCCCATGCTGAACAAGGTGTGATACAAAAACTGACGGCAAAAGCGGATGCTACCAAATCTACACGCCGTCCACGGGAATATCCTGTCAAACGCTACAAGAATCCTCATACCGGCGATGTAATAGAGACCCGGGGCGGAAACCACACTGTGCTAAAAAAGTGGAAGTCCACCTACGGGGGCGCCGTGGTTGAAGGATGGCGATTCGACTGAGAAAAGCTGCTGTCGGTCGACGCTCCACAAGCGTAGATGGGGAAGGGTGCTGATCCTGTTCTCAGGACATTTTCCATTGTTCCCACGACGGTAAACATCAGGCGAAGCGAGTCGAGCGGCGAACCATGCTGAATGAAAGTTTCCGAAAACAGTCTGCCGACGCAGCGATATCGGGATCGTCGTCAACACGCGCTGCATCAGCAACAAGCTCGCGAATTCTCTTCACATAGGTTGACATGGAATAGGTTTTATAGCCGTCAACATTACTAAGCTGAGGGAACAGTGGCAGATTCGGCAATGCACGAAACAAATCCACTTGTCGTGACTGCAGGTACCTTTCAATCAGCGGGCTCATAGCTGCGGGTAAGCGTAACCAGTTGTCCGACACGCCGTTGGATGACGCTGAAAGGCTCCAGTCTCCATCAGTCTCGTGCCTTAAGCGGTCGAGAGTGAACTGCGCGCTTGGGCTTCCAACTACTTGCTTTGCGGTCAGGTTGGTATAGCGCGCAAGCCCAAAATACATCATCATCTGTAAGGCTTGGCGACGGTGAACACGTGACGCCAGAGCATCCGTCAAAAGCCAGTCGAGCTGCCTTTCAGTGAGTACGACCGAGCTTTTACTCCAGTTAAGGTTCCTGGAAGCGCTAGAAAATCCATCGGCAGGATTGGCGCGCGGGCTACCTGTGGACAATAGGTAGAAATCAAAGAAACGCTTAACATGAAAAACCAAACGCAAAAAACGTTCGCGGGTGACGGGGTTCAGTGATCCATTTCCGCCGGGAGTCCGTCGGAATAGCCGCCAATCTGGGTTGATCGCCCAGTCTTTGAATGGTGCCGAGTAGTCCTCCAAATATCGATTGCGAACAGACGCCGCTGTGCATCCCACAGGAGGATCGCAGTAGAAACTCAGGAAGCCATCCACCTGTTGTTCGTCCCAGTCCAATAGAGGCACTCGGGCATGAAAGCTCCAAAGCAGCATAGCTTCCAGGCACCTGGTCAATTCGTTGTACCTGAAGCCAGTGGGGTTCGTAATCGCACTGCGCTTGAGGAACTCCATGCAGTACCAAGTACCACTGAATGGCTGAGCATCGGGACAAACCTTTTCCAGACGATCGCAGACGGCGATGGACTCGGGAACGTTGGTTCCGCGCTCAGGGCGCCATTGGCTGTATGCAGGGAAGATCGGAAAGAAGATGAATGGACGCATCGCCGCAGCCTCTAGGGAAGTATTATCAAGAGGTGCGATGCATCTGGGTGATTTAGGTTTAGCCGCAGTCAGAGGCTCAGTCAAATATCACCGGGCTTTGCAGCGCCCTAGTCGGCGATTGGTGAATTGGCTCCTGAGGGATTGGTTTCAGAAGCGGTGCTAAGCGGCTGAGGGCGAAAGGGTTCGGTGAAGGCTGACAACGATGCCGGTGATTGTTGAAAAGGTCTAGCAGAAGGCGCATAGCGTAATACGTGGTTTAACATAATATACATTACACGTAACAATATGTTTCAAGGTCAGCCCGGTTGCACGCCAGATTTCAATCCAGGCTATTACGTTCAAAGCTCAATGCTGATCGTCTTGCAGTTGCTGCGGATCCTGAACCTCAATCATTCCCTCGCGTCAGTTTCTCGATAAGCAACCGGTGCTGCGGAAATTGCGCTGTGAGTTGCTGGCGTTCACCCATTTGCATGTCCGCGAAATCAAACCCTGGTGAAACCGCTTCACTGATCAAGCCAAATCCATTCGAGCCGTCCAGCAACCGTGAAGCCTTCCAGACTCCACCAGGTACGTGTAATTGCAAAAGCTGACCGGCAAGCACATCGCCGCCCATGGTCAATCTCTGCAAGGAGCCGTCCGCATGGATCAGGCTGTACTCGATGGCATCACCCAGATGGAAAAAATGCAGGATATCGGACTGGTTGAAATGAAACTGACCTACCGGCGATTGTACGGTCAGCAGATAGTAGATTGACGTCATCAAATAACGCGAACCGGCCGCTGTTTGCAGCATGTCGCGTTGATCGGCCTGATAAGTCCTTCGAAAATAGCCACCTTCGACATGAGCCTCAAGGCCCAGCGCAACCATCAGTTCGTTGGTGTTGATTTTGCGCAGGGCCATGGCCTTCTCCGTTGATCTGCCGTCACATTCCTGATAGCTCAACTAAACGGCTATTTAGTGGAGTTAACCGAAGATAGCCGACAATCGAAGATTTTTTATCGTTTTAACGTTTCGCTCGGCAACTCATTGAACAGTGCTCGATAGCTGCTGGAAAACCGTCCCAAATGCCAGAACGACCACTGCATTGCAACTTGCGCAACGGTGGTCTCCGTCGGGCTGCGTCGGCGCAGTTCACGGTGTGCGCTGTTCAAGCGGCGCAGGCGTAGCCAGTGACTGGGCGCCATTCCGGTGTACGCCTTGAACGCCTGTTGCAACTGGCGCAGCGAAACGCCTGCGACCTGTGCCAGCTCCAGCAGATTAAGCGTGTCCTCCGGCGAGTCGGCAGCCCACTCCCCTACACGCTTCATGATGTTTCGCTCTTGCGCGCGGCGTTGCAAACCGCCGCGATCCAGACACAAATGCGCGTTGTCGAGGATGAATAAACAATCCTCCAGCAACTGTCGAGTCAGGACGTCTTTACTGGGCGGCTCAAGGGATTGCGTCAACTTCGTAAGCGTCGAGCTTAACCAGCGACTGAACAACGCATTCTGTCCGCAGTGCAGCGGCGCCATGAACAGACCCTCCAGCCGTCGAACATCCAGTCCCTGTTGCCGGACGAATTCCGGGCCAAAGACCACGGCAATTTCCTGGTAGTTCTCTGGAGTGATCCAGATATTGCGGCTGTCTTCGTTGAGCAGATACAGCGCGTTGTCGCTGCGATCGAAACAGAACGCCAAGGCACCCGACGGCGCGCTGAAATTCTGTTCGACGCGTGTATTCATCTGCTCTTCGTAAACCTGCACGCCCTGAAGATCCAGATAGCGAATCTGCCCGGCGAAATGCCCGGGAGACATCTGCTGGTAATGCTGGACCCAACCCGGCGTGGCGCGGATTTGCTCGGTGACATCAGCGGTATTGAAAGCCTGAACCTGTAGCGGATTACACGTTGTCATGGGAGACCTTGCGCACTCTTTTGGTGCG
>Ga0153921_1000310_pt1 | contig 29551 bp, 19 predicted proteins | sample TSNJ005MetaG_FD_104691 | JGI IMG/M metagenome (GOLD analysis project Ga0153921, IMG submission 104691) | Attine ant fungus gardens microbial communities from New Jersey, USA - TSNJ005 MetaG | ecosystem: Host-associated > Fungi > Mycelium > Unclassified | place: USA: New Jersey, Brendon T. Byrne... | reverse complement strand
TTTTTTGCAGGTGATACTTTTTCGCGGATCGACTGGCAATAGGAGTGATTACCATTTTCTCTCGATGAAAGGATCCTCTCGTCATGCCTGTTGTCAGTCGTCCCAGCGGTGAGCGGGTGTTAATACTCGCCGTGCGTACCGCCATGTTGAACTTCGTTCTGGTCGCAGGAAGCGCCAACGCCTGGGCCGCCGGCCCTGAGCAACAAGACGTTGCCGCCGACAAAACCTCGAACGCTGCGCCAGTTACCCTGGCCGACGACAGCACGGGCGCGCTGACCCTCGACACCACCAACATCAACGCCCGTTACAACGGCGCCACCGCATTGCCGGAAACGCTGGCCGGTGGCCAGGTTGCACGGGGCGCGCGACTGGGCATGATGGGCAACAAGGACGTGATGGACACACCGTTCAGCGTCACCAGTTACACCGCCAAAACGCTCGCAGACCTGCAAACCGTGACGGTCGCCGACGCGCTGGAACGTGATCCGTCAGTGCGCTCGACCGGACAGACCGGTGGCATCGTCGATTCGTTTTTCATTCGCGGTTTCCCGATAGGCGAGGGTAACCTGGGTGAATTGGCGTTCGACGGCGTGTACGGCGTCGCGCCCAACTATCGGGTGTTTACCGAGTACGCCGAGCGTGTCGAAGTGCTCAAGGGACCGGGCGCGCTGATGTACGGCATCTCGCCGAACAGCGGTGTAGGCGGGGTGATCAACATCGTTCCCAAGCGTCCGCTTGAAGGAGATCTGACAAGGGTCACCACCACCTACGCCTCCGATTCCCAAGTGGGTGGTCATCTGGATCTCAGCCGGCGTTTCGGCTCGGAAAACCAGTTCGGCGTGCGCTTCAACGGCAACCTGCAAGGCGGCGACACTGCCATCGATGACCAGCATCGGGACCTGGGGATTGGTGCCATCGCCCTGGATTATCGCGGTGAGCGTTTGCGCCTGAACCTGGATTACATCAGTCAGAAGGAAAGCTGGGAGGGCGCTTCGCGACCTTTCACCATCGCCCCGGGCGTCGATGTGCCGTCCGCGCCGAATGGTCGCACCAACCTGCCGCAGGACTGGGGCTGGTCGGACACCAAGGAGCAATCGGCATTGCTCGGCGGCGAATACGACCTGAGCGACACGGTCACCGTGTTCGCCCATGCCGGTGGCGGCAAGTCGGACGTCAAACGCATGTCCGACCAGGTGCCGAGAATCCTCAACGAGGCGGGGGATACCAGCAATATTCCCGGTTACTACAAATTCAACGTCGATCGATCGACCGCTGATGTCGGCGTTCGAGGTGTGTTCGCCACCGGCCCGGTCACCCATACGACCACGCTGATGGCGACCCGGTATCAGGATGAGCTGTCCCGCGGCATCAACAACGGAACCGAAATTCGTTCGAACATCTATCACCCGATCGATGTGCCCAAGCAATACATCAGCTCGCCGAAAGTGCTGCGTGTTTCCGAGTCGGATCTGTCCGGCGTTGCGCTCACCGACACGCTTTCCATGCTCGATGATCGCTTCCAGTTGACCCTCGGTGTGCGCCGGCAGGACATCGAGTCGCGCAACTACAACGCGGCGGGTTCGGTCAGTTCGAAGTACAACGATAGCGCTACAACACCGCTGGTGGGTGTGGTGGTCAAACCGTGGGAAGACGTTTCCTTCTATTACAACTATGTAGAGGGCCTGAGCAAAGGTGATATCGCCCCGGGCACGGCGGCCAACGCCGGCGAGACATTTGCGCCTTACGAATCCAAACAGCACGAAATCGGCGTGAAGTACGAACACGGTACGTTCATGACCACTCTGGCGTTGTTCCAGATCGAAAAACCGAGCGGTGAAATCGGCGCCGGTAACGTGTTCTCGGTGCAGGCCGAGCAACGCAATCGCGGGATCGAACTGAGCATGTTCGGCGAAGTCGCACCGGGCACGCGCTTGATGGGCGGGGTCACCGTACTCGATGGCGAGTTGACCGATTCGGCCACTGCCGCCAATCGTGGCAACAAGCCGGTCGGTGTACCGGATGTGCAGGCCAATCTGTGGGCTGAATGGGATACACCATGGCTGCAGGGTTTCACCCTCACTGGCGGTGCGATCTATACCGACAGCCAGTACGTCAATCAGGCCAATACTCAAGAGCTGGATTCCTGGACCCGCTTCGATGCCGGGGCACGCTATGCAACGAAAATCGAAGGCCGGCCGACGACATTCCGCGCCACGGTGCAGAACGTATTTGACCGTGAGTACTGGTCAGGCGTCGCTTCATACGGTGCGTTCTCGCCGGGTTACCCGCGCACCTTGCAGCTGTCGGCAACGGTCGATTTCTGACCCGCAAGGGCAGGCGCAGCCCGTTGGCTGTGCCTGTCCGGATCATTAGTGAACAGGAGTATTCGCATGCTGGGCAATCAGGGCTTCACCTGTACTGACGGAAGCCGTCCGTTCCAGGCCTCCACACACCCATTCGCGTTCGAATTTGCGTCCAGCGCGAACCGCCATATCCGTGAGATGCTGCACGCCTACGGGTTGCGCACCAGCCTGTTTCGTCTGAAGGTGATCAATGCGCTGGTTCTGGCTACCCAGGAGCAGCGTGTGATCGGTCTGCAGGATTTGCATGCTTATATAGAAGCGTCTTTTTCGCAGCTGACGATTGTCGGTGTTCGCGAAGTTCTCAAGCGCCTTGCCGAGGTTGGCGTCGTTTCGCTGCTTGCGGACAGAAAGTACAGCTTCACGCCTGAGGCGTGGAACATGCTCAAACCACATATTCGATAGCACGGCGATCGACAAGTCCCATGAGTGTGGCGCTGGATGACGTTCAGATTGGCAATTACCAGACGCGGGTTGCCGCCACAATTGCTGTTTTCAAGCGCGTCGTAGCCGGCGTAGCGATTCACATTTTTCGTGTACCGCTGTGCCGGGCAGTGGTATCTGTCAGCAGCTTTTTTGATGTGCTTTGATGCTCAGGTAGCTGGTCACTGATATCCCATATCTCAAGCATCTTTGCGTACTCGAATGCGTGACGCGGATCGGTTTGAATCCACTGTTCAAAGGTTCGGCGTTCGGATTGAGTGCAGTCATCTTCGTGCAAACGCATACACCAGTGAGCCGCTCGGTTGAGGATTTCGTCTTCCATCTCGTCAGAACCCAAGGCGCTCATCAAAAATTACCTGTGTGGCTGGAGAGTTCACCTTACGAGGGCATTCGGGAAAAAAATGTCAAAAAAACGTGTTGATACTGAAGGTTCAGTCTGACCGGGGAACATGTAAGGGAGCGAAGGTGAAAATTACCGCGGACTCGAGGGCAGGGTGGTGACCATCTCACCGGATACCATTCAGGACAAGGTGAAGGCAGAAAACTACTTCTATCGTGTACTCATTCAAACAGATTCGAGTTATTTAAAGAGCAAGAGCAGCAAGCAGTTTCTAATCGCTCCTGGGATGCCTTCAATTATAACTAAACTAAAACGATATTTAGTTTAGTTATAATTTAATGGAATAAAAAAGAGAAGGGTAGATAACCCGGTTTAAAGTAAACGGGAAGGCAGAATGAGCGGCGACTTTTTCATGATGATAGAGGGTGCACACTGTTATTTCGCAACCCACCGAGCGATATATTGAGGTGTGTGAGCTGTAGGCATCACAATTAAACGCGACGAATGCTATGGAAATCGTTTTAAAGAGCTTCCTTTCGATTGCAGACGACAGTCCAGGATCGGGTGACCGGACCTATAAGCTGAACTCAATACCACTAATTCCAGCCCACAAGTTGATACTCGGCCTCGGTAGAATTTCGCCGACGAAAAGTACCGTCGACCAGCGGGATCTTTTGACGCTGTGGCGCGATTTCTGAATATCCGCGTGAGGGTTGGCATTCATCATTACATTGGGCATTTCGAGGCATGCCATTTTGTTTGCATTGCCCGATGGTACGCTTATGAAATGAACCGTCCATGTGCTTAGATCCCAAAGCGGTCAAATTCCAAAAGCAGCTAGGCTTACAAGATTCACTCATCGAACATTTCTGGTTACCGCCGATCAACGCTGAGCAGCGATGTAGTGCCAGGCTTCAAATCTGTCCACCCACGGCTTCAGTAACGCCGCATGATGATTCGTGTAATGTATATTATGTTAAACCAAATGCTATGTCAGAAATGCTCATCAGCCCATGTCTGTCTCTTAAACATGTCCCAGCAATCGTCAGCTAGTTTGTTCGCTCCAATCACCAGCCTGGATTCCACCGCCACCCGCGGTGGAATCCAACTCGCGCATCAGAAAAAGTGAGTAAACCGAATTGCGCCTTCGCCCATCCGATAACCATCACCGGACTGGCCCGTGTAGTCGAACCGTACTTCAGAATGTGCGCTGACCTTGAGGTCGACACCCGCGTTGTACTGGTTCAGCTGATGCGGCGTGGCCATCTCGCTGTTAAACGATTGCACACCCTCGCCTGAACCAATCAGGCGCATATCCGTGTTCCAGTTGTCGCCGCTGTAGAACGCCTTGCCCACAGCCACCGAAGGTTTCACTTCAGCGCCGTTGCTAAAGCGCACATGCTCACCGATTTCAACCATTGGTGACGCCGAAAAGATCGTGCCGTTGCCAGCATTCACTTTCAGGCCCAGCACTCCGGCGTCGGACTCCTGGAAGCCATCGGTATGTACATTGATCGCGTGCACATCGACATAGGGTTTGACGTACCAGCTGCCGCGATCGACCAGATAGGACGTACGCGAATGCAGGCCAATGTTGTAAGCATCAAACGATCCCTTGGCGTCAAGGTTCTGATTACCGACCTGCAAATGCCGGGTTGACTTGTACTTTCCTTGCGCAGCATCAATAGCACCGCTGAAGGTCCACGGGCCGAGCTCGCGTTTGACTACCGCGCCGAGGCTGACACCATTATCGGTGACACTTCCGACGCCGTTGGATGAGGATTCACTGCCATCGTTGTAGGCCATCGATCCGCCGACCCACCAACCATCCGCAAGCTCGTGCTGACCACCCACCTGAACAACATGCTCGTTGACGCGATAGGAGTCATCGCTGCCGTTGACATGAGTAGACTGATCATCCGCTCGCGTCCAGACACAGTCATGTTCATGCTTATCCGAGTTGAAGTCGCGCTCGTCCGGGCACGTATTCATGCGATCGACGAACGACTCACTGGCGGTCAGCCGTGCGACGCCAACCATCTGCAGCGATTCGGCACTCAGGCCAGACAGCGCGGCACCGTATTGCTGCGGATTTTTCACTTGGTCCAGTGCGTTGTAGAGCGGTGCCAGCGCCGTCACACCGCTGTCGAAGTTGGACTGCAAATGGTTCGCCAGCTGTAACGCGTTGCGGCTCAGACCCGCCGAGCGGGCAGCATTGCTGAACTGAGCGTCTGGCGTTACCGATAGCGTGTTGTAGGCCAGCTGCGCCTTATAGCTGTACAGATAGTTGGAGTCGTCCTGTACAGCCAGATTATCGACAGTCAGTCCTTTGGTCGCGGAGACGACCTGTTGGGTCGATGAAGCCATAGTCACGGGTGCGACTTTCAGCGTGCCGCTGAGATTCGCTGTACCTTCGACGACCAGGGTCGACGCCTGTCCGCCAGCAAAATCAATGTGGCTGAGCAATGTTCCAGTGCTGGCAAGATTGCCTTTGATCATCGTGTCGGGGGTAAAAATGTTACCGACCTGCAGACCGCTGCCAACCACCAATGTGCCTGGGTTCACAATCGAGCTGGCGTAACTGACGCCGCCCAGCACAGGGGCCCAGGTTCCATCGTTCACCAGCGCCCCGTTCTGCAGATTCAGTGAGCCACTGAGTGTGCCGCCTGCGTTGTTGTTTACGTTGACCTCATTACGCTGTGCAACCACCGCATAGGAATCACTGCCGATCTGCCCGCTGTTGGTCACTGTGTTGCTGGTCGCATTGCTGTTGATGACGATAGCATCGGAGTGGTTGCTGTTGACTGTGCCAGACACATTGACGTTTACCGGGTTGGCCGATGGTGCGGCACTGTCGGCATTGACGAAAATGGCAGGCGCGTTGATCCCGCTGGTCGTTACCGCCCCGTCGACGTTCACCGCAATCGGGCCGGAAGTACCCTGCCCTCCGGCGGTGCCCATATAAAGCACGCCATCGCTTGCGACCAGGCCGCCTCCGCCACCAACGCTTTGGGCAAAGATGCCGGTGGCGTTACTGCCGGTGGTCGCGATGCTGCTGCCAGCCTTCACATCGACCTGCACTGCACCGCCATCGCCCGTGCTACCCAGATTGAACAGGCTGCGATTTTGCGGCGTGAAGGCGCCGACCGCACTCCCCGTCGTCGATAGATCGCCTGCCAGCAACCCACTACCGCCAACACTCTGGGCAATAACGCCATAGGCTCCAATACCCCCAGTAGACACATTGCCCAGCACGGTAACGCTACTGGATTGCCCATTGCCGGACAGTCCATTGGCGACGGTGAAATAGTCTTTCCCACCCGTTGCTGCGGCACGTACCCAGCCACCACCACCGCCGATGCTTTGCGCGACGATACCGTGCGCATCAGAGCCGCTGGTCTGGACATTTTGTGCCATGACCAGCACCGGGCCGCCGTCGCCGCAAGTCGCCGCGGTGCTACCGCACGCCTGTACCGCCGATTTGCCAGCCATCTGAAAACCGCTCATTTGCAAGCCGCCGGTGCTGACGGCACCACCGGTTTGCGGGTTGGTTACGGTGTCGTTCAATGTCACCAGCCCGCCGCCACCGCCAACGCTCATGGCGACGATGCCAGCGGCATAACTGCCTGTGGTAGAGACGAAGGTTGCCGGACCTCCTGTCAACGAAGGCATGCTGTAAACGGCCACGGCTTGGCCATTACCTGTAGCGCCGGCATTGCCACCCAACTCGACGTTGAGTGTCTGCAACTGATTGGTCGCGCCCGGAATGCTGGTGGTGGTAAAGCCACCCGTACCGCCGCCACCGCCAATGCTGGCCGCGAAAATACCCAGCGACGCGCTACCTTCAGTCTGAATGTTGCCCTGGTTGATGACGCTGACCTCGCCACCGTTGCCGGCGCTGCCACCTTGTCCACCCACAGCGATGGTGGCGTTCAGTTTGCTCAGATCAGTGCTGGAGTTATTCGAAGCCGCCACCATCCCGCCGTTGCCACCGCCGCCACCAACGCTCATGGCATCGATGCCATCCGACATCGGGCCTAAAGTATGGATCGCACCCGTTGCAGAGTTAGTGACGTCGACCTCCTTACCGTCCCCGCCCTCTCCCCCCTTGCCGGCGAAACCACCACCGATGTTCAGTGTGACATTCAGATCGCCTCCCCCTTCGCCACTGGCCGGCGGTTTGCCGCCGTCGGCGCCGTTGGCGGTGTAGTAACCCTTTACCAGATTTACGACTGACTGCACGCCTTTATCAAACAAACTGCTCGCGCTGGGTAAGAAGCCCATTGTGTTATTGCTGTAGGTGGTAACAACGCTGGGAAGCGACTTTTGCAAATACTTGAACAATTGCGTCTGCGGGTCATCGCCGCCCCCCGTGGAGGCATTCCCGCCCGAACCGCCACCACCGCCGACACTTTGTGCAGAGATCGCCGCCGCATCACCGCCGCCAGTGACGATGGTGCCGGCATTGTTGACGTTGACCGTGCCCCCTTCGTTGCCCTTGCCGCCATTGCCGCCGACTGCAACCCTCGCGTTGAGCGTCCCGGAACTTCCGTTGGCCACTCCGCCGCTCCCGTTGCCGCCCCCGCCGCCAATGCTTTGCGCAAGAATGCCGCGCGATCCATCGGCCATGGTGATAATCGTCCCCGACTGGGCATTGCTGACATTGACGTTGCCACCGACATCGCCGGTGCCGCCACCGCCACCAATGCCCAACTCCAGTTCACCAGCCTTTTTACTGTCGTTATCGGCGTACTGCGAGGTGTCGCTGCTACCCGCGCCGCCGTTGCCGCCACCGCCGCCGATGCTTTGTGCAACGATCGCATCACTGTCGCGGGCCATGGTCCAGATCAGACCGTTGTTATTGGCTGACACCGTGCCGCCGCTGCCACCACCGGCCCCATCGCCGCCAATCGCCAGATTGATGTTGAGCGTCGAGCCTTTGGTGCTCAGTTGGGTTGAACTGGAGTCGCCGCCATTACCGCCTCCTGCGCCGATACTTTGTACCTGCAAACCATGTGAACCGGCACCGCTGGTGACGATGGAGAAATCGTTGGTGCCGGTAACATTGCCGCCATCGCCTCCGGCACCGCCCTTGCCACCGACCGAGAGGTTGAAGTCCAGCGACGGTGCATCCGAGCTGTTGATCAACTGGTAGGCCGCCGCTTTGCTCGCACCGCCATTACCGCCGCCACCACCTACGCTCAACACTTGCAAGCCAAAGGCATCACTGCCCTGGGTGAGGATCTGGCCATCGTTGATCGCCGTAACGTCACCGGCATTGCCGCCCTTGCTGCCATCGCCACCCACAGCCAGCGTCACATCCAGTTGCGCCCCGGCTTCAAGTGAGCTGGCGGAGCCGCCGTTACCGCCACCACCGCCCACGGCCAAAGCCTGCATGCCAATGGAATGCGCCCCGGAAGTCTGAATCACGCCGTTATTGGCAGCAGACACTTGCAGCGTCCCGCGTTGACCGGCGGATCCACCACTGCCGCCCTTGCCACCTATGGTCATGGTGAACGCACCGCCTACCGTAGATGAAGCGTTGCCCCCGGAGCCGCCGCCACCGCCGACGCTGATCGCCGAAATGCCATCCGAACGATCACCGCTGGTGACAATTACAGCACCGGGTAACAGCTTGCCATTGGCATCAGCAAAATCGCCGTTCTGTACTGTTACGACTCCGCCGGTGCCGCCAATCTCACCATTGCCACCGACGGCGAATCCGGCAATGACGCTACCTGTACTGACATCGCCACCCGCGCCGCCGCCCCCACCGATACTCTGCGCGACGATACCGCTGGAGTCATTGCCCGTGGTGGTGATAGTGGTTTGCGAGGCATCCCCGAAGGTGCTTGAAAAGGTTTGAACGGTAACGTTCGAGCCGTTCCCGCCTTCGGCACCATTACCGCCCTTGGCCTTGAACGGCGAACCGGCGCTCGCGCCGTCACCACCCGAACCGCCAATGCTTTGGGCCAGAATGGCCGGCGTCGTGTGGCCTGTGGTGCTGACATTGATATCGCCCAAGGTCACTTGAACGGCGCCACCAGACCCCGCCGCCCCACCCGGCCCAGCGATGGCGGTGGCACCTTGTGCGGAGCCACCTGGTCCACCATCGCCACCAAATGACTGCGCCGCGACCGCCGCGCTCAGAAACGATGTTTCGAAACTGTTATTCAGAGGTAAATTGACGATCTCACCCTGTCCTGAAACAGGCGAGCCGACGGCGGTTATCTGCCAACCGGGATTGTGTGCCTCACCGGTGATATTGGCGGCGACGGTGCTGCCATTACCGCCCGTACCGCCAACGCCGCCATTGGCAGTTCCGCCGCTCGCGTCCGCCTTCGACCCGGCACTGCCCTGCCCACCTTGGCTAAGCAGGACAATCCCCGAACCACCGGAGACGAACGAAGCCGTGTGGGAAACAAGCGAAACCGCGCCACCATTGCCGCCGTTACCACCAGCACGACCATTCGCATTGCCGACAGTTTTTATCGTTTGACCGGAACCGGAGTAATCGGGATTGGAGTCGGCACCCGCACCGCCGGTTGAGGTCACCAGCAAAGCTGTTGGGCCAGGTTTATTGCCAGTCGCACCTTGGTGGCTGACGATGCTACCCGCCAGATTGACGTCTACTTCACCACCGTTGCCGCCGGATCCAGCCGTACCGGAGATGCCTTCGGCGGCGTTAAAACCGCCGCCATAGCCACCTTGTCCGCCCATGCTTTGCACCGCGACTGCGGCAGGGCCGGTGGTCGAACTGGTGACTTGCGAGCCTTGGCTCATGGTCAAGGACAATGCGCCTGGCGTGCCACCCAAACCGCCAGCTCCCGCTGCCGGCCCACTGTTGCCGCCTTTGGTGCCGTTGCCAGTACCACCCGCGCCACCATTCACCCCGAGGCCGAGCGTCGGGCCAGCGCCGCTATCGGCAAGCATGCTGCCGCCGTTGATCTGTACTACAAGCCCAGGGCCCGCTGGCGCGGGGCTTCCGTCCTGCGGATTATTGTCATCTCCGCTGCCGGAAGCACCTGCCTGCCCTGTCTGATTATTGGTATAAGCGCCCTGTTGCCCGGTCGGCAGCACGACGGTCTCGGCCAACGCAGGCGTTGCCTGCAACACGATACTCAGGACCAACGCCAGTGGTGTCAGGACGAACGGATTCCAGCCGGGCAGCAGGGAGCCGCCAACATAATTAGGGGACATTGAGATTTACCTTGGAGTGCCCGTGAAGCCGGGCTGAGGCGCTCATGATAGGAATCAGTGCGCGTTTTTTGGACTCGCTTTCTCCAAGGTTTGAATCAAGAGCAAAAGCTCTTTCACATCAATACATTGCGCGGCCAGCGGGTTAACAAACAGCACTGCCTGCGTAAAACCAACTCAGGTTTGCAGCCATCGTGTGAACTCAAATGAAGTTGACCACCATCCGCACCAGGGCATCTTCAATGGCCTGACGACTACCGGGCTCAAGGGTCTGCGGATCGTTGAGCATGGCGCGCAACACGCCATTGATTGCGTGAGTCAGCACAAACGCTTCAGATTCATCCAGCGAGCGCCGTTGCTGGTTGCCGTCCACCAGACCATGCTCGGTGAAATATTGGATAACGGCTGTGCGCAACTGCGGTAACGGCGTGCCCGCGCCCCGACTCAGCAGGTAGCGCATCAACACACCATGCACTCCGGTACGCCCGCCGTAGGCGCTGACAATCGCACGGATGACTGCACGAACCCGCGCCCCTGGCACTACAGGTTCATCACTGGTGACGACTGTCATCACCTCGCGGGTCAATGCGCCCAGTTCGCGCAGCGCCAACTCGTCGAGGACCCGCTGTTTATTGGGGAAATACTGATAAAGAGTACCGATACTGACGCCCGCCAGTTCCGCTACATGGTTGGTGGTGAATCCCTCGATACCGTCCCGCTCAAGAATCCGCCGAGAGGCCTCCAAAATGAGTTCAATCTTTACCTGAGCCCGTTTTTGCGACGGGGATCTACGGTTATCCGACTGATTTTCTTTTAGTTTTTTTGCCAAGAATGCTCTCCCGAAAAGCGAGTACAGGCAGGCGAAATGTCTACCTATTATGGCAGCCATATCACAGCCAACGAGTGACGCCATGAACACGACAACTCAAGCAACAGCAACGGAGCAACACCCCACCCGTCGCCTTGGAATGAATTACCGCTTCAACGATGAGCACATGGATCTTTTCTTCATGGCCGCATTGGGTTGGGGCCCGGCCGGTGGTCTGGATGTTGGTCAAGCTTTTCACATCGCCGAAACGATCACGGATGGCGACCCGGACAGCTGGGTGAACGCCTTTGCTCTTTACGGCGACTATCTCGACAAACAAGCCAACACCTGGCGAGCCAAAGGCTGGCGACGTTCCGCCGGCGAAATGCGTCTGAAAGCCTTTGCCAGCTATCGGTCTGCATGGCAATTCGCAGGGCCTGGCCTACGCTTCAGCGAGTTGTACGCCCGACACCAACACACATTCGCTTTGGCCATCGACGAGCTACAGCTACCTGCCACGCGTTTTGAAACACCGTGGAAACACACCAGCCTGCCCGGGCATTATTTCGCTCATTCCAATCCTGACGCCCCACTGGTGCTGGTAATCGGCGGTGCGGATACCTGCCACGAAGATCTATTCCTCACTGTCGGCCGCGGTCTACTGGAGCGCGGATACTCCGTAGCGCTAGTGGACTTGCCCGGCCAAGGCGAGTTGCAGGCACACGGTCTGTATTGGGAAGCCGAGTCGGAGAAGCCCATCGCTGCCATCATTGACCAACTAATCGCACGTTTCGGAGCCCGGCCCGGGCGAATTGCTTTGCTGGGACTTAGTTTGGGTGGTTACTTCGCCAGCCGCGCTGCCGGTTACGAATCCCGCTTGGCCACGGTCATGGCTAGCACCCCGCTTCAGGATGCTGGCTTGTTGTTTGCTCGGTCGGTGCAAGCCGCCACCGCACATCAGACCAATGCTGCGTTTTCCAAGGCCGCGTTGCGTAGCTACCAGACAACTTTTTGGAAGGCCGGCGCTTGCACCCCACTGGAACTGATCGATCTCACATGCGCCATGCGTGCGGATCCGGACAGGGTCACGATTCCCTTTTTGTCCTTGCTTGGAGGTGGCGAATCAAACCTGTTCGCCGAACAGGCACGTCAATGGCATAAAGAAATTGCCTCGACGCACAAAATCCTGATCGAGTTGCCGGCGCAAACCGGTGCAGACGGTCACGTGCAGATCAACAATCGGCTGCGGCTGGTGCAGGAGTGTTGCGGCTGGTTGGACGATCTGTTCGCGAAAACAGACGAATTGACTTGAACAATGGTTGATAACGAGTAGCACTCTGCTGCGATACGTTCAAAGAGAGCATTTCAATCCAGAGCCGCTCTGACTGATGTGCCAATCCAACAACGGTGAATCACCATGAACCAAAAGAAAGACCTTATCGGCCTGGATGAAGACATCTGCGTGCATATCTTTACCGCATCTGCGGCGATGGTCGGCGTGTGCATTACGGTGATTGGAATATTCCAGGTGATTAATCGACTGCGCAACGTGGACTCGATGGGCGATGACTTGCTGGCGGTAAACGCCATCCTGTATCTGATCACGACGCTGCTGTCCTACTGGACATTACGTACCCGCAAGCTGCGACGCATTCACTTACTGGAAAAACTGATCGATGCTCTTTTTCTGACCGCACTGACATTCACAACGGGGATTGCCGGATTTATCACTTGGGCGATCACCTTCACCTAGGGCGTTTGGCGCAAGGTCGCATCCAGCAACGCAGGATTACCGCTGGCGAGGTAGCGTATTCAGCGGTAATCCAACGACTACTGATCCCTACGGAAGCACTCGCTGCTTCTTCAGACTATCCAGCGCACCGAACAGCGAAGCTTTAGAGTCGACCCTTTCAGTGAATCCGAACCGGTAGATTTTGTTCGTATCCGAGATGATGTCCGTCTCAGTGTGAAAGATGAAATCCCCAAATCCCCACCCGACCAACTTGCCAAGATCAGGCTGGATCAAGTTGTGGCGTTCGGCGATCTCCCGCCACAGCGAGGCCTTGTCGGGCATGTGGCGGGCAAGCGTCAACGGCACCGGAGATGCCGTTTCCATCCGGAAATGTCTGGCCGTGTCTTGCCACATACGCTCCCAGCGGAAAATGTCGCCGTTGGCGACGTTGAAAGCCTCTCCACCAGCAGACTCGCTGTTTGCAGCCCAGACACTGGCCCGTGCCAGTAACCCGGCATCGGTGAATTGCAGCAGTTGACCGTAGGCTTTATCGGTGCCGGGAAAGCGCAACGGGATATCCAGCGCTCGGGACAGCTCGGCGAAAACGCCGATGACCAGTGCAATATTCATCGGGTTACCGTAGATATCCCCGACCACCAGATCGGGACGCAGCGCCACGTAATCCCAGCGGCTGTGTTCGGCACGCTTTCTAAGTTGAGCTTCCTGTGCAAGGTACAGGTTCGGTGGCATATGCCCCGCATCACTCTCCAGTGCCGGCGTGCGAACCTTCGCGCCAAGGTGAGAGCCGTAAATTTTGAAGCCCTGATAGATGATCACGCGCTGAAGCGCGGAATTTGCCTGGTCAAGTCCATCCAGTACGTTGGCCAGCATGCTGGCATTGCGACTTGCTTCTACCGCCAGATCCTGATCAGGACTAAAGGCCGCGTAAAAAACATGAGTCGTGTCTCGCGCAGCGGTCACCGCGATAGCCACCGCATCGGCATCCGTGAGATCTGCCAGTATCGTCTCGGTGCCCACGACGGCTCGGCGATCCAGCGCCCTTACCCGCCAGCCTTCGCGCTTGAGTTCCTCGGCCACGGCATGGCCGATGATGCCGTTCGCGCCGACAACAAGCGCGACGTTTGAATTTGCTGGAGGGTTCATGCGGCATCCCCATTTCGAATTCTGAGCATTTCATTTCTCCTTCCGTACCTTGTGCACGGGGTCGAGAGAGATGATGCCCACGGGATGATCTGTGATATAGACTGCCATCACGAATGGCTTATATGACATAAATTCACAATGGCACGCTGGGATATCAACCGTCTGGCAGAGATGGAAGTGTTCGTTCGAGTGGTAGAACTTGGCAATTTTTCATTGGCGGCGCGGGATTTCCGCATGACCCCCTCGGCGGTCAGCAAGTTGTTATCTCGCCTGGAGACTCGCCTTCAGGCGCGCTTGCTGAACCGAACGACGCGGCGACTGACACCTACGCCGGAAGGCCATTCGTTCTATGAACAATGCGTCAGAATTCTTGCGGATGTGGAGGATGCTGAGCGCAGCACCTCCGGACAGGGCGTTCCACGGGGGCTTCTCAGGGTCAGTGCCAGTGTGCCCTTTGGCCGAGGAATTTTATTACCCCTGCTCCCCGAATTCCTCTCGCGCCACCCAGGTATAGAGTTGGATATCGTACTGACGGATCAAGTGGTGAATCTGATTGAGGAGCGCACCGACGTTGCGATCCGTCACGGCCCGCTGGAAAGTTCGCGCCTGGTGGCGAGAAAGCTCGGCGAAACACGGATGGTGGTCGTCGCAGCCCCCAGTACCTGGAGCGCTATGGTCTGCCGACCGTGCCAGAAGACTTGACCAGCCATAACCGCCTGGACTTCGGCTACACGCGAACATTGAAAGGCTGGCCTTTCATCGTGAATGGCTCGCAATGGATTGTCTCGCCAGTGGGCAATGTGACAGTGAGTGACGGTGAGGCCCTTCGTCAGCTAGCGCTGGCAGGAGTAGGTTTGGCTCGTCTCGATGAATTCCAGGTGGTTGACGATATTGAATCAGGAAACCTATTGCCGATACTGCAAGCCTTCAACCCTGGAGACATTGATCCCGTCCATGCGGTATTTCTCGGCCAGGGCACGCAGATGCCGTTACGGGTTCGTGTTTTTCTCGATTATTTGGTCGCGAAGGTACAACTCAAAAGGCTGCAACATAGTCAGCAGCCTGATGAAAAGCGGATGGGATTGACTGCTTATGGCCGACGTGACCGGTAGAGGTCGTCCCTTATAGGACGCTCACGACAGAAGCCTGTCGGCCAGAAGCAGTCAGTCGCTCTAGTTTACGATATCGGCAACTACCTGTTCGCCACCATAAAAAGCAGCCCCTTCAATGTGGTAGACCCTCGGTTCTTCCGAAAAAAATTCCTCCAGACCCATCATGAATAGCCGGTGGTCTTCACTTTCTTCGAAGCCCGGCGTGTGATCTTCAAGTGAAGCCCAGCGCACGATCAAGTTGAACCGTTCAGGGTTTTCAATCCCTTGCGCCAGCAAGTGGCCGCCATAACCCTTTGCGCGGATGAGCAAGTGCACGACTTCGGCAAATGCACTTCTGAAGTGTTCAATACGCTCTTTGTAGACCGGGAGCACAGCGATTTCATAAATCATTGCGTTTCTCATATAAGTCGAACGGTTGAAAGTACGCACCTACGAAATGAGCGATGGCTCGACTGTAATCGCGATTTTTCCTTGAATGCCGTTGTTGGGGGCTTCCAGCCGGGCATGGGCGCGAGCCATGTCGGCGAGCGAATAGACAGCGCCAATGTGTGGCCGCAACTGACCGCGCTCTACCAATGCGCTCAGCTCATCAAGTTTGCCTCGGTTCTGTCTGGTGAAAACGAAGTGATAACTCGCGTTCTTGCCCCAGGCCTGAACAAGGTTCTGCGGCTGGGTAATGTCTACAATCGAAACCACGCGGCCTAGTTGAGCTAGCACATCGGGGCTGCGTGCCAACGTGTTGCCGCCGATGGTATCGAACACCACATCGACTCCTCGGCCATCCGTTTCCCGATTGATGACGTCGACGTAATCCTCCTTTTCGTAGTCGATGACCACACCGGCCCCCATGCTTCGTACGAACTCAAAGTTGGCTTCGCGTACGGTCGTGAAGATCCGCGCTCCAAGAGCCTTTGCCACCTGGATCGCGATATGACCGACGCCTCCAGCGCCGCCGTGGATCAGGATGCTTTCTCCCACTCTGAGCGCTGCACGCCCGATCAATGCTTCCCACACAGTGCCGCCAACCAGGGTCAGACTTGCTGCTTCGAGATGACTCAGCGATGGCGGCTTCTTCCCGATAATGCTTTCGGCCGCAACGTGGTATTCGGCATAACTGCCTGGTCCTTCAAAAATCTGTGGGGTGTACCAGACATCGTCTCCCGGAGCGAACGAAGTCACCCCAGGCCCGACTTCTTCGACAACCCCCGAAACGTCGTGTCCGGTAATGGCCGGCAGTTGCACCAAGTCGCGATAGTCGCCACGTCGAACCTGATAATCCAGAGGGTTGATAGAGGTTGCGTGTACCCGTACCAGAACTTGCCCCACACCCGGCACTGGCTTGGGCACATCACAGAGCTCGAACGATTCCGGGCCGCCAAATGATTTAAGCAACAACGCTTTCATAGTGAATCCTCGTATCGATAAAAAGGGATATCGAGATATCTCGATATCTTCGGGTAAAAAATTAAAGATCTGTCCCTATTATCTCGGCTAGCGCACGGATAGTGGCTTCATTGCGTTTGTAGTAGGTCCACTGACCAATGCGTCTAACCTCGACCAGGCCCACTCGTTGCAGCGTTGCAAGATAACCAGACACTGTTGACTGCGACAGCCCGATGCCCTCTTGAATGCTACTTACGCAGACCCCCACCGTGAGAACGTCTCCTTCATCTTGCGCAGGGAAGTTCTTAACCGGGTCCTTCAGGCCTTTCAGGATCTCAAGGCGTGTAGGGTTGGAGAGGGCTTTGAATATTTCGAGTAATTCCATGAGCGCAGGATATCGAGATTTACCGATATGTCAATGCGAGCGCCAAGAGATCGCATCAAAGAGAAACCCAGATATCAATAACTTATTGATTTTATTAACTTTATTTTAGCTTTTGCTGAAGTCACTACAGCATTCCCCCCGACAATTGAACGGCTAAGCAACAGCTAGACGACGAATGCCTGTGACATGAGGGTTCAGCCCCCTACCCCGCGGACGTGACGCTCGCCGCCGCTGCAGGATGACGCGACGTCACCAGGCCGATAAAGGAAATCGCCAGCGCCAGGCCGAGAGTCGTGGTGACTTCGGTGCGGTGTTGCGGAGTGATCATCATCACCGCCAGCGCTGCACAAATGAACGCGATCACCAGCCACGTCAGCCAGGGAAACAGCCACATGCGAAAAGTCAGTTCGACCTTGCGCTGACGCAATATCCGGCGCATGCGCAGTTGCGATACCGCGATCGCCAGGTACACCAGCAAGGCAATCGCTCCGGAGCTGGCCAGCAGGAATTCGAATAATCCGGCAGGCATGAAATAGCTCCACACGGTGATAAACGCGCCGAGCACGGTGCTGGCGATAACAGCAGTACGTGGCACGCCTGCCGAAGACGTCGCCTTCAGCGCTTTCGGTGCGTCGCCACGGCGACCCAGCGAGTACAACATGCGCGAGGCAATGTAGATCGAGGAGTTCATGCAACTGGCGACGGCAATCAGCACGACGACGTCGACCATGAACTTGGCATGGGGAATGTTCATGATTTCCAGGGCGCGCTGATAAGAGCCGACCGAGGTCAGCAACGGATCATTCCAGGGCACCACGGAGATCACCACGAAGATCGACAACAGGTAAAACACCCCGATCCGCCAGATCACCGAACGGGTGGCCTTGGCAATGTTGCGCGACGGGTCGTTCGATTCGGCAGCGGCGATGGTCACCGCTTCAGTGCCGATGAAGCTGAACATGATGGTGATGAAAGCGCCCACCACCGCCGACAGGCCATTGGGCGCAAACCCGCCGTGCTCGGCAATCAGGCCGCTCAATCCGCTGACTTCTCGGTCGGGCAACCACCCCATCAGCACGGCAAAACCGACACCGATAAAACCGATGATCGCCACGACTTTGGCCATGGCGAACCAGAACTCGAATTCACCGTACTTGGACACGCTGAACAAGTTGGTCACTACCAGCGCAATGATCGACCCCAACGCGAACAGCCAGGCATCGACCTCCACAAACCATTGGTTCAGCACATGCCCTGCCGCCAGTGCCTCGATAGGAATCACCAATACCCAGAACCACCAGTAAAGCCAACCGATCGTGAAACCGGCCCAGCGCCCGATAGCCTGATCGGCATAAGTGGAGAACGAACCGGTGTCCGGGTTGGCCACCGCCATTTCACCGAGCATGCGCATCACCAGAACCACGAGCAAACCCGAGAACAGATAAGCCAGAAGAACCGCTGGCCCTGCCGCCGCAATGGCATGCCCCGAGCCAACGAACAAACCGGCGCCGATAATCCCGGCGATGGACAGCATGGTGACGTGACGAGGCTTGAAACCCTGCGCCAATTGGCTACTCGAATCCTTGGAGTCCGGGCTGATCATGGGTGTTTTTATTCTCTGCTGATCGACGTTCAAGCAAGTTGACTGGGCGAACGATCATCATCGTTGCCTGATGAACCTCAAGTAAGAAGCCCGCCCAACCGCCGCGTTTTCTTATCAACCCCATGATCTTGATGGGGTTATTTTGACGTGAAGACACGGCACCTTACCGGGCCTGTTCAATGCCTCAATAGCTTGATTGCGTCATTTGCGCGTCTGATTTCGACACGCGGCGACCAGCATTCACTCAAGTGCTTCACCAGAACCAGTACGGCAAGAATTTCGGTGTCGGTTCAATCATGAGTTCCAGATGGTAGGTAATGGGATTGAAGAAAAACATATCCAGCATCAGAAAGGCCCCTGCCCCGAACGAAAGTGTCATGAACTCGCGATAAGGATGTTCAGTGAAGTACTCACGTTTGGCATGGTAGAAGCTCAACAGGGCAAATAATCCAAGGCCTGCGCCCAAGTAGTTGGGTTGCAGGGGGACGTCGGCAAAGCTGTTGTAGACAAACATTGATGCCAGCATCCCCAAACCCAGTACGGGCAAGTTCAGGCAAATGTTCAGCAGGCCGTTTTTGGCACGTAGGAATGCAGTTTCCTTACTGACAAAGAGGTACGCGGCCAACAGAGAAATGGCCGGTGTGATTGCCAGGATATAGCGCGATTTCTTGGAGCTTGGAAGGGTGAACAGCACCAGCAGCACCAACAGCCACCCGCTGAGATAGAGCAGCAGGTCGATGTCTTTGTGGCGAGTCGAACTGAAGAACAGCTTGTACTTTTTGAAAATCACATTGATGGCGTAAAACACCGTGATGCCGTAAGTAAACAACCCTGCGGAGAAGTAAAAGTAATAGCGCGGCGCGTGATCGGAACCGAAGCGTCCAATGCCCTGCATGTTCAGCACTTCGTCGAGGAACGCTTGCCCCCCTTGCAGGTAGGCCGCCCATGCCAGCAGCACAATCCCGGCAGCCAGAATCAGCCCCGAAAGCAGTGAAAACACCAGCAGCATGCGCCATTGCCGGCTCAGTAAGTAGTAAGCCCCAACGACACACGCTGGCCCGATCAAACCGATCGGCCCGCGAAACGCAAAGCCCAGCGCCAGCCCCACGAACAAAAACGCCAGGCGGCGCGGTTCTTTCTTCATTTCGGCAGAGTAGGCAACGTAAAAACACATCACCGTAAACAGCGCCGGATAGATATCCAGCGCCAGCGAATTCACGCCGTCCAGAAAGGCCCAGGTCAACAGACTGAAAAGAACACCGTACGCGCCCCACGACCTAGTGTGTAGCGCGCCCAGCCGATAAATGAACACCAGCATCAGGGACGCGGCCATACAGGATGGCAACCCCATCGAAAGTATGGACACCCGGCCGAACGGCAAGGAAACCAGATAGACCAGTAAAGTGTTGAGGACCGTGTAGTCGGGATAAGGTTTGAGATTGTCGGCAATGGGGAACAGTGTGACCCCGTTCAGCAACATGTACTCGGCAAAGTCGACAAAACGTGTCGTGTAGTTGAGAACAGCGGGTTTGTACTGCAACACCATGAACACGGCCAGTGTCATGAAAAAAATGCCCAGGCATGGATTTCGAACAATCAATCCTTTCAACATGCCAGCCCGCAAAGAGCGCTCGACTGCAAGCGGGGCCTCATATCGATCCATCGGTAACCCTTCACATGAAGTTGTTCTATTGGGCCGCGATCCTGAAGGCCCGATAACACAGGAACTGAAGTCCTGCTTTGCGAAAAACCGGATCTGAGCCTAGCCCACTGCGAAGGCTATTCAAGCATTGGATGCCCCAACATTCCCTGAACAAGACTAATGAAAGTCAAAAAGCCGGGCCTGAAACTTTCGTCATCAATGTGCCGCTTCGGGCCGGGTGTCGCTTCCCCCGAAGCGAGTCGCCTTTATCTTTCGCCGCTCGCCATTCCTGTCATAAATCGCATTTTTCCTGACAAAAATCTGATCCCCCACTCATTCGGGAATTCCTTGTGAGCCTTCGAGCGATGCTTTTATCCCGTACGTCGGGTCAATCAGCACCAATTTGTGATCATGCTGAATTAGTGATTTAACTAGGTAGTTACCTATCTATATAATGCAGGCCTCATTTCAACGGGACATTCAACGTGAAGCAGAGTCAGCGCCTCTCGGGCATATCAAAATTCATTCTGGTCGGGCTGGGGGTGATCATCGCCCTGCTCGGCCTCGCACTTGCGGCTGGCGGAGTGAAGCTGGTCAGCCTGGGAGGGTCGTGGTACTTCCTGGTGGGCGGTCTGGTGATGGCTGTTTCCGGCCTGCTGATCGCTCGCTTCAAGGTTGCCGGTGCGTGGTTGTTCGCCGCGTTTCTGGTCGGAACCGCGATCTGGGCAGTAAGCGATGCCGGGCTGGTGTTCTGGCCGGTGTTCTCGCGACTGTTCATGTTCAGCGCCGTGGGGCTGGCGGTGACGCTGGTCTATCCGCTGCTCAAACGCGCCAATGGTGGCGTGCCAGGTCGCGGTGCTTATGGCGTTGCTGCGGTGCTGGCCGTGGCACTGGCTGTGGCTGCCGGCAACATGTTCGTTGCGCACCCGACCGTTGCCGCGACCGGCACTGGCCCGGGGCTGACTCCGGTGGAGCCTGAGAAAGCACAGAAGGACTGGGCGCACTACGGCAATACCGAAGGGGGCAGCCGCTTCGCTGCGCTGGATCAGATCAACCGCAGCAACGTCGACAAGCTGCAGGTCGCGTGGACCTACCACACCGGCGATGTCGCCGAAAGCGATGGCAACGGCGCCGAAGACCAGCTCACCCCGCTGCAGATCGGCAACAAGGTGTTCATCTGCACCCCGCACAACAACCTGATCGCACTGGATGCCGACACCGGCACGCAACTGTGGAAAAACGCGATCAACGCCCAGTCGAAAGTCTGGCAGCGTTGCCGTGGCATGGCCTATTTCGATGCCACCAAGGCCATCGCTCAGCCCGTCAATTCCAGCATCATCGAAGCCAAACCGGTGCAGGCTGCCAACTGCCAACGCCGCCTGCTGACCAACACCATCGACGCTCGCCTGATTGCGGTCGATGCCGACACCGGCGAGTTCTGCCAGGGTTTCGGTAACAACGGCCAGGTTGATCTCAAAGCAGGTCTGGGTGATGTCCCGGACAGCTACTACCAGCTCTCCTCCGCGCCTTTGATGGCTGGCACCACCGTGGTGGTAGGCGGTCGTGTGGCCGACAACGTGCAGACCGACATGCCCGGCGGCGTGATCCGTGGTTTTGACGTCATGACCGGCGCCATGCGCTGGGCGTTCGACCCGGGCAATCCGCAGGATAAAAAGGCACCGGCCGACGGCAGCACCTATGTGCGCAGCACGCCGAACAGCTGGGCGCCGATGTCCTACGACCCGGCAACCAACACCGTGTTCCTGCCGATGGGCAGCTCGTCCACCGACATTTATGGTGTCGAGCGCAGCAAGCTCGATCACACCTACGGCGCCTCGATCCTGGCGCTGGATGCCACCAGCGGTGAAGAGCGCTGGGTGTTCCAGACCGTGCACAACGATCTCTGGGACTTCGACCTGCCAATGCAGCCGAGCCTGATCGACTTCACCAAGGACGGCAAAACCGTTCCGGCGCTGGTCATCGGCACCAAGGCCGGGCAGATCTACGTGCTCGACCGCGCCACCGGCAAACCGCTGACTGACGTTAAAGAAGTACCGGTCAAAGCCGCCAACATCCCCAACGAGCCGTACTCGCCAACCCAGCCAAAATCCGTGGGCATGCCACAAATTGGCGCTCAGCACCTGACCGAGTCGGACATGTGGGGCGCCACCCCGTACGACCAGCTGCTGTGCCGCATCGATTTCAAATCGATGCGCTATGAAGGCCTGTACACCGCGCCGGGCACCGATAAATCCCTGAGCTTCCCGGGCTCGCTGGGCGGCATGAACTGGGGCAGCATCTCCACTGACCCGGTGCACGGTTTCATCTTCGTCAACGACATGCGTCTGGGACTGTGGATTCAAATGATCCCGTCGCAGAACAAGGCGCAAGCCTCGTCCGGTGGTGAAGCGTTGAACACCGGCATGGGCGCGGTGCCGCTCAAAGGCACCCCGTATGCGGTGAACAAGAACCGTTTCCTGTCCGTGGCCGGCATTCCGTGCCAGGCGCCGCCGTTCGGCACGCTGACCGCCATTGACATGAAAACGCAGAAAATCGCCTGGCAAGTACCGGTCGGCACCGTTGAAGACACCGGCCCCCTGGGCATCCGCATGCACCTGCCGATCAAGATCGGTCTGCCGACCCTCGGCGGCACCCTGTCGACGCAAGGCGGCCTGATCTTCATCGCCGGCACCCAGGATTTCTACCTGCGCGCCTTCAACAGCGGCAACGGTGAAGAGGTGTGGAAAGCGCGTCTGCCGGTCGGCAGTCAGGGCGGCCCGATGACCTACGTTTCGCCGAAAACCGGCAAGCAGTACATCGTCGTCACCGCCGGCGGTGCACGTCAGTCGACCGATCGTGGCGACTACGTGATGGCTTACGCCTTGCCGTAAGCCGCAGTGCCCGTGGCAAACACGGGCGTTTGTTGTTGAGCGCGGCACCTGAGGGTGCCGCGCCGCTTTCCGATACCGCTACAGATTTGAGCAGGAAAACCTCCATGTTTCGTTTTACCCGTCACGGCTGGCTCAACGGCGTGCTGCTGGGCCTGACCTGCAGCGCCACCCTGCCCGCCTTCGCCGATACCGATTCGAACGTGTTCACGCGCAATACCCTGACCGGCGACTGGGGCGGCCTGCGCCACCAGATGGACGAGGAAGGCATCAGGTTCACTGGCGATTACACCGGTGAAATGGCCTATAACGCCGACGGCGGCCTGCATCGTTCGGCGCGCTACTCACAGAACATCAAGCTGGGCGTCCAGTTCGATCTGAGCAAACTGTACGGCGTGGACAACGCCGGCAAAGTTCAGCTGACCATCAATGACCGGCGCGGCAACAGCGCCTCCGAAGACCTGGTCGGCAACCGTCTGCCGATCCAGGAAAACTACGGTGGCCTCTACACCCGCCTGACCGAACTGAGTTACGAGCGCAGCCTGTTCACCCCGGCGCTCAACGTGAAGCTGGGTTACATGGCCATGGGCAACGATCTCGGCGGCCTCGACAGCGGCATTCTGTGCAACTTCATGAACGCCGGTTTCTGCGGCCACCCGCTGAACATGTCCGGCGGCAGCGGCTGGACCAACTACCCCAACGCGCGCCTGGGTGTGCGGGTGAAATACGACTTGTCGCCGTCATGGCAACTGCGCGTTGCCGCGTTCAACGTCGACCCGGAAAGCAACGGCAACTCCAGCCGCGCCTGGCATCTGGGCCCTAAACACACCACCGGCACCGTGGTGCCGATCGAGCTTGTGTACAAGCACGCCAGTGAACTGCCCGGCGAATACAAGCTGGGTTACTACTACGACAGCTCCGATGTAAAGCGCATCGGCAGCGACAAGGACGTGCCCGGCCGTGGCGGTCATTACCTGCTGATCGATCAGGCCGTGTGGCGTTCGCCATCCTCCGAGGGACGCAGCCTGCATGCGTTCGGCCAATATTCAGCGGCCAGCGAAGCGGCGTCGCCGTTCAGCAAGTGGTATGGCACAGGACTTGTGCTGTACAAACCGTTCGAAGGTCGCCCGCGCGATACCGTTGCTCTGGGCTACGGTCGTGCCGTGCCCAACCCGCGCAGCCGCGACGTGCAGCAGGATGCCGCGCAAGCCAACGGCACGCCGTTTCCGAATCTGGACAGTGGCGAGCAGTTGATCGAACTGGGTTACGGTTATCAGGCCACGCCTTGGCTGACACTGCGCCCGAACCTGCAATACATCATCGAGCCGGGCGCGTTTTCCGGGCAGGACATCGATAATGCGCTGGTGTTCGGGTTACAGGTAAAAGCTGCGCTCTGAGTCATCGACCGGCCTGGCGCCAGGCATGAAAAACCCGACATAAATGTCGGGTTTTTTGTGTCTTCGCCAATCATCAAGCCAGGGTGTAAAGCCCTGGCGAATAACCGATCACTTTTTCTTTTTCGCAGGCTTGTCAGCCTTTTTGGCTTCCTTGGCCTTTTCCGGCTTGCTATCGGCTTTTTTGGCCGACTTCTTGGGTTCTGCATCTTTCTTCTTGTCTTTCTTGTCCTTGTCGGAAGACTTTGAAAGCGCCGAAGCTGCCGCGGATTTCTTGGTCGATGATGACTTCTTGTCCTTCAGATCCTTGCTGGCTTTCGAAGCATCATCTTTGCCTTTCTTCTCGTCTTTAGCCACGTTGACCACCTCTCGGAGTGTGCCGGTATTGACACGACGCCTGTGCAATTGACCACAAGCTGATCATTAGGCGTGCGTCTCAGAGCGGGGTTCAGATTATTTGGAGACGGCGGCGCATTTGTGCGCCGCCCTCGTTCACGCCTGATCCAGTGCCTCGATCACGCCGTTGTCTTCACCCAGAAACCCGCCACTCTGGTGTTGCCACAACCGCGCATACACGCCGTTCTTCTCCAGCAGTTCGCTGTGCGTGCCCTGCTCGATGATGCGTCCGTCGTCCATGACAATGAGCCGATCCATCGCCGCAATCGTCGACAGTCGATGGGCAATGGCGATCACGGTCTTGCCCTGCATCATGTCATCGAGGCTTTCCTGAATCGCCACTTCGACTTCCGAATCCAGCGCACTGGTGGCCTCGTCGAGCAGCAGAATCGGTGCGTTCTTGAGCATCACCCGGGCAATCGCCACCCGTTGGCGCTGGCCGCCCGACAGCTTGATCCCGCGTTCACCCACCAGCGTGTCATAGCCGGTATGACCCTGGCGGTCGCTCAACTGGCTGATGAACTCGTCGGCCTGGGCATTGGCGGCCGCACGGCGGATCTGCGCGTCGGTGGCATCGGGCCGGCCGTAGGCGATGTTGTCGCGGATCGAACGGTGCAGCAGCGACGTATCCTGCGTGACCATGCCGATGGCGCTGCGCAGGCTGTCCTGGGTCACGTGCGCAATGTTCTGACCATCGATGCGGATCTCACCACTGTCGACGTCATAAAAACGCAGCAGCAGGTTGATCAGCGTCGATTTGCCGGCACCGGAGCGGCCCACCAGACCGATTTTTTCACCGGGGCGGATGCTCAGGCTCAGGCCGTCGAGCACCTGACGTTCGCCACCATAATTGAACTTCACCTTGTCGAAGGTCACCGCGCCGCCGGAGGTCACCAGCACGCCGGCATCCGGTGCGTCCTGCACCTTGGTGCCCTGGGTCAGGGTCGCCATGCCGTCCTGAACGGTGCCGATGCTTTCGAACAACGACGTCATCTGCCACATGATCCAGTTCGACATGCCATTGATCCGCAACGCCATGGCGGTGATCGCGGCCACCGCACCGGCGCCGACATCGCCCTGATGCCACAGCCACAGGGCGTAACCACCGGCGGACATGATCAACGCCACCACCAGGGCCTGATTGACGATCTCGAACAGACTGACCAGACGCATCTGGCGAAAACCGGTCAGCTTGAAATCTTCCATCGCCGCCCGCGCGAAGTGCGCTTCGCGATTGGAATGGGAGAACAGCTTGACCGTGGTGATGTTGGTGTACGCGTCGGCGATACGCCCGGTCATCATCGACCGCGCATTGGCCTGCTCCTGGCCGACCTTGCCCAGGCGCGGCACGAAGTACCACATGGCCAGCCCGAACAGCACGACCCACGCCAGAAACGGCAGCATCAGCTTCAACGCAAAACCGCCGGCCAGGGCAATGATCGCGATGAAATACACGCCGATCCCGGGCAGGATCTCGATCATGGTGAACAGCACGTCACGCACCGCCAGCGCAGTCTGCATGACCTTGGTCGTGACCCGGCCGGAAAACTCGTCGGAGAAAAACGAAAGGCTTTGCCGCAGCATCAGCCGATGGAAATCCCAGCGCAGACGCAACGGCAAATTGATCGCCAGAATCTGGTGCTGAACCATGGTGCGCAACGCCACCAGCCCGACACTGAGCACCATGACAATGCCCATGCCCCACAACACCCGGCGCTCCTGCGCGGCCGCCTCACCACCGGCCTGCCAGGTCGAGAGCAGGTCCACGACCTGACCGAGGAAGGAAAACAGCCACGCTTCATAAATCGACACAGCGGCACTGAGCAGCGCCAGCGCCAGCACGTAGCCGCGTGCGCCCCGGGTACAGGCCCAGAGAAATTTAGCCAGGCCGTTGGGCGGCGGTGGTACTTCGTCAGGCGGGAAAGGGTCGAGTCTTCGTTCAAACACACGAAGCATGGTGTTCTCCAAAACAGTCAAGTCAGGGAGATTCTGCCACCGATCGGATCCCGGGAGGTCTTTGTGAAAAAGTGTGTGCTCCTGACCTGACGAATGCCTGCCATGTTCACCAGGCTGCGATATGCGAATCCGCCCGCGGTTCAGTCCCGCCACACAGCACACCCGTCACCGGGTCACGCAGGATGATCTGCCCGCGCCCGTAATCCGTCAGGTCACTGGCGATCTGCACCTCGTGCCCGCGACGCGCCAACGCATTTGCCAGATCCCGTGAAGCGCCCTGCTCGATGCCGACCTTCATGCCGCCCAGCCATTGCCAGCGCGGCGCGTCCAGCGCGGATTGCGGGTTCAGGCCGAAATCCACCAGGTTCATCACCATCTGCACATGCCCTTGTGGCTGCATGTAACCGCCCATCACGCCGAACGGCCCCAGCGCCTGGCCGTCCTTGGTGAGGAAGCCGGGGATGATCGTGTGAAAGGTCTTTTTGCCCGGAGCCAACGCGTTGGCATGCTCCGGATCAAGGCTGAATTCCTGCCCGCGATTCTGCAGGGCAATGCCGCTGTCCGGCAGCACCACGCCTGAGCCGAAGCCGTGGTAATTGCTCTGAATGAACGAGACCATGTTGCCCTGCCCGTCCGCCGTGGCCAGATACACCGTGCCACTGGCATGGGGATCGCCCGGCTTCGGCGGTTGCGCCTGCTCGCCGATCTGCGCGCGGCGTCGGGCGCTGTAGCCGTCACTCAACAGATCGGCCACCGCAACGCGCATGTGCAGCGGATCGGTGATGTAGTGCAGCCCATCGCTGTAGGCGAGCTTCATTGCCTCGAGCTGGCGGTGCCAGGTCTGTTGGCTGTCACGGTGATCGAAGTCGAAGCCTTCGAGGATTTTCAGCGCCATCAGCGCAACCAGCCCCTGCCCGCTCGGCGGAATTTCCCAGACATCCACGCCCCGGTAATTGACGTGGATCGGCTCCACCCACTGCGCGCGGTAATGCTCCAGATCCGTGGCGCGCAGATAGCCGCCCGTTGCCCGTGAATGCGCATCCAGGCGTTGCGCCAGCGCACCGCGATACAGGCTCTCGCAACGGCTCGCCGCCAACTCTTCAAGGGTTTGCGCCTGAGCCGGGTTACGGAAAACTTCGCCAGCCTTGGGCGCGCGACCATCAATCAGGAACGTATCAAACCAGGCCTGCAGCACTTCATCACGATGCGGGCCGAACTCATCCAGCGCGATCTGCCATTGATGGGCAACCACCGGCGACAACGGGAAACCGTCTCTGGCCAGACTGATCGCCGGTTGCAGCAGATCGGCGAATGGCAGCACACCAAAGCGTTGCGACAGCTCGGCCCAGGCCGATGGGCAACCGGGCACCGTCACTGGTGTCCAGCCATACAGCGGCATTTGCTCATGGCCGGCCGCTTTCACCGCATCGATGCTCAGACTCGCCGGGGCATGCCCGTTGGCATTGAGGCCGTGCAACTGATCCTTGAACCAGACCAGCGCAAACGCATCGCCGCCCAGGCCGCAGCCTGTTGGCTCGACCACAGTCAGCGCCGCCGCCGTGGCGATGGCGGCATCGATGGCATTACCGCCCTTCTGCAACATCTCGATGCCGGCCTGTGCGGCCAAAGGCTGAGACGCTGCAACCATGCCACGACGGGCAAAGACGCTTTGGCGTTGCGACGGATAGGGATACTCGTGAGCAGAAAATTTCAACATGGCAAAGGCTCTTCAAATCAGAATTCATTGGCCGGACTTGATCCGGTTCCATTCGCGGGTAATCAGACGCTGGATGTTTTCCGGCAGATCGGCGGAGACGAAGGCATGGTTGATCACCTCGTCAGTCGGGTAGATCCCCGGGTTGCCGCTGACTTTGCTATCCATCAGCGCCGTGGCGTCCTTGTTCGGATTGGCGTAGCCGACGTAGTCGCTGACCGGCGCAATCACCTCAGGGCGCAACAGGTAATTGATGAACGCATGGGCGTTAGCGACGTTGCCGGCGTCCTTGGGGATCGCCAGCATGTCGAACCAGAGGTTCACGCCTTCCTTGGGAATCAGGTAGCGGATGTCGATGTTTTTCCCGGCCTCGCGCGCCCGGGTCTGGGCCTGCATCACGTCACCGGAATAGCCGATCGCCACACAGATATCGCCGTTGGCGAGGTCAGCGGTGTACTTCGACGAGTTGAAATAGGTCACCGAGGGCCGCAAGGTCATCAGCAGTTTGGAAGCCTGTTTGTAGTCGTCGGGCTTGACGCTGTTGGGGTCCAGCCCGAGGTAAAGCAGGGCCTGGGGGATGATCTTCACCGGAGCATCGAGAAAGGCCACGCCGCAGCTTTTCAGTTTGGCGAGGTTCTGCGGGTCGAACACCATCGACCAGGAATCCAGCGGCACATCCTTGCCCAGCACAGCGCGGACTTTCTCCTCGTTGTAGCCGATGCCCACCGTGCCCCACATGTACGGCACGGCGTATTTATTACCCGGATCGGCAGCCTGTAGGCGCTGCATCAGACGTGGATCGAGGTGCTTCCAGTTATCCAGCAATTCGCGCTGCAGTGGCTGATAGGCACCGGCGCGAATCTGTTTGGACAGAAACTGGCTCGACGGCACCACCACGTCGTAACCCGAGTGCCCGGAAAGCAACTTGGCTTCGAGCATTTCATTGGTGTCGAAGATGTCGTACTGAACCTTGATCGCGTTGTCTTTCTCGAAATTCTTCAGCGTGTCGGGGCCGATGTAATCGGACCAGTTG
>Ga0153921_1000309_pt1 | contig 29754 bp, 29 predicted proteins | sample TSNJ005MetaG_FD_104691 | JGI IMG/M metagenome (GOLD analysis project Ga0153921, IMG submission 104691) | Attine ant fungus gardens microbial communities from New Jersey, USA - TSNJ005 MetaG | ecosystem: Host-associated > Fungi > Mycelium > Unclassified | place: USA: New Jersey, Brendon T. Byrne... | reverse complement strand
TTTCGCTTTGAAATATCGAGAAATACGATCAAGAGCGTATGCAGAGTAAGTTAACAAGAGATTAAGGACTATCCAGAAGAAACGTGACGGACTGTCCTGCGTTTACCACCAATTTACGCTTCAAACTCGCAATGGGTTGTGACACAGGCCTGCATTGCATAGGCTTGCGCGACTGTTTCACCTGCGCCACACGCAGGACCGCTTCGAGGAGATGACCGATGGGCTTGAACAACCAGTGGATGCAACGCGACCTGGCCGTGTTGTGGCATCCCTGCACCCAGATGAAAGACCACCAGCAACTGCCGCTGATCCCCATCAAGCGCGGTGAAGGCGTGTGGCTGGAAGATTTCGAAGGCAAGCGCTACCTCGATGCCGTCAGCTCCTGGTGGGTCAACGTGTTCGGCCACGCCAACCCGCGTATCAACCAGCGCATCAAGGATCAGGTCGACCAGCTCGAACACGTGATCCTCGCCGGTTTCAGCCACCAACCGGTGATCGAACTGTCCGAGCGCCTGGTGGCGATGACGCCCGAAGGCCTGACCCGCTGTTTCTATGCCGACAACGGTTCGTCGTGCATCGAAGTGGCGCTGAAGATGAGCTTTCACTACTGGCTCAACCGCGGCCTGCCGAACAAGAAGCGCTTCGTCACCCTGACCAACAGCTACCACGGCGAAACCATCGCCGCGATGTCGGTGGGCGATGTGCCGCTGTTTACCGAAACCTACAAGGCGCTGCTCTTGGACACCCTCAAGGTGCCGAGCCCGGATTGCTACCTGCGTCCCGAAGGCATGAGCTGGGAAGAGCATTCGCGCAACATGTTCCAGGCCATGGAGCAGACCCTCGCCGACAACCACGACAGCGTCGCGGCGGTGATCGTCGAGCCGCTGATCCAGGGCGCCGGCGGTATGCGCATGTACCACCCGGTGTACCTCAACCTGCTGCGCGAAGCCTGTGACCGCTATGGCGTGCACCTGATCCACGATGAAATCGCCGTGGGCTTCGGCCGCACCGGCAGCATGTTCGCGTGCGAGCAGGCCGGTATCCGCCCGGATTTCCTGTGTTTGTCCAAGGCCCTCACCGGCGGCTACCTGCCGTTGGCGGCGGTGGTCACCACCGATGATGTCTACGACGCCTTCTACGACGACTACCCGACCCTGCGCGCCTTCCTGCACTCCCACAGCTACACTGGCAACCCGCTGGCGTGCGCGGCCGCCTTGGCGACCCTGGATATTTTCGAAGAAGACAACGTCATCGAGAACAACAAGGCCCTGGCCCAGCGCATGGCCACCGCCACCGCGCACCTGGTGGACCACCCGCACGTGTCGGAAGTGCGCCAGACTGGCATGGTCCTGGCCATCGAGATGGTCCAGGACAAAGCCACCAAGACCGCCTACCCGTGGCAGGAACGCCGTGGCCTGAAGGTCTTCGAGCATGCCCTGGAACGCGGTGCGCTGTTGCGGCCCTTGGGCAGCGTGGTGTATTTCCTGCCGCCGTATGTGATCACGCCGGAGCAGATCGATTTCCTGGCCGAGGTGGCCAGTGAAGGCATCGACATTGCCACCAACAGCAAAGTCAGTGTCGCCGTGCCGAAGGACTTCCACCCAGGCTTTCGCGATCCCGGCTGATCACACCCTTGCAGGCGCCGGCAAGCCGGCGCCTGCAGAAACACCTTATTTTCCAGAGAACAGAAATGAGACTGTCCCGCTTTTTCACCGACACCCCGCTGAGCCTTGGCGAGCACGAGTTGCCCGAAGCCCAGGCGCACTACATCAGCCGTGTACTGCGCATGAACGAAGGCGACGCCGTGCAATTGTTCGACGGTTCCGGCCAGGAGTTCCTGGGTACTTTGCTGGATGTCGGCAAGAAGCGCGTCAGCGTGCAACTCACGCAAAGCTTCGCCGGGCAGGCCGAATCGCCGCTGCACATCCACCTCGGCCAGGGGCTGTCGCGGGGCGAGCGCATGGATTGGGCGATACAGAAAGCCACCGAACTGGGCGTCAACGCGATCACGCCGATTTTCAGCGAGCGCTGCGAAGTGCGCCTCAAGGATGAACGCGCCGACAAACGCCTGCTGCACTGGCGCCAGGTGGCAATCAGCGCGTGCGAGCAATGTGGGCGTTCGACAGTGCCAGTGATTCACCCACCGCTGCTGCTGGCGGACTGGTTGAAGCAGACCGAGGCCGACTTGAAACTGGTCCTGCACCCGGTGGCCGAGCCGCTGGCCAGCCATGCCAAGCCTGCCAGCCTGGCCTTCCTGATCGGCCCTGAAGGCGGGTTGACCGACAATGAAGTGCGAACCGCGCAAGACGCCGGCTTCCATGCCGCCCGCCTGGGCCCGCGCGTATTGCGGACCGAGACGGCGCCCGTCGTCGCTTTGGCGGTGGCCCAGCAACTCTGGGGCGATTTCTAACCCCGCCCCCAGCGTAAGCGCTGGCTTGCCTGCGATAGCGCCGGCACGCCGGCGCCTACGGTTGACCGGGTGATCACTCCACCGGGTCACTCACCGGCGTGGCAATGATCGCCTTCAACTCGCTGGTCATCGGGAACTCCAGGTTCAAGCCCTTGGGCGGAATCGGCTGTTCAAACCAACGCTGGTAAATCCCGTTGATCGCCCCCGAGCGGTACAGGTCGCCCAGTGCCTCATTGACCACCGCGAGAAACTGCGGGTCGCCCTTGCGCACCATGCAGCTGTAGATTTCCCGCGACTGCTCTTTGCCGACCACCACCCATTTGTGCGGATCCCTGGCCTTGGCGCGCTCACCGTAGAGCAGCGCATCGTCCATATAGAACGCCGCCGCGCGACCGGTCTCGAGCATCTTGAACGCCTCGCCGTGGTCCTTGGCGCTGATCACGAACATATTGGTCTTGTGCTCGGCGTTATAGTTCTTGAGAAATCGCTCGTTGGTGGTACCGGCGGTGGTCACCACGTTTTTGCCCTTGAGGTCGTCAAAGCCCTGGATACCGCTGTCCTTGGCGGTCAGCAACTGACCCTTCACGTAGATAAATCCGTAGGAAAATGCCACCTGTTGCTGGCGCTCTGCAGTCACCCCGGTGGAGCCGCATTCGAGGTCGACGGTGCCGTTCTGCACCAGCGGGATACGCGTCTGGGAAGTCACCAGGTTGTATTTCACCTTGAGATCGGCCACCCCGGTTTTCTCCGCGATGCGCTCGACGATCTTGCTCGCCAGGTCCACCGAATACCCCATGGGTTTGCCACTGCTATCCCCCACGTAGGAAAACGGCACCGACGCATCGCGATAGCCCAGGGTGATCGACTTGGCGCTGGCGATCTTGCCCAGCGTGCCGTCCAGCGGCGCTTGATTGGCATGGGCCTGCGCCCCCAGCAACAGCCCCAGGGTGCAACCGGTCAACAGGATTTTTTTCATTGTTATTCTCCGTTGGTCTTTGAGTTATTTACGGACAGCAATCACGCTGATTTCCACCAGCACACTCGGTCGCGCCAGTTCCGCCTGCAAGGTGGTGCGCGTCGGCGCCATGCCCGGCGACAGCCAGGCAGACCACACATCATTCATTGGGGCGAAACCGTTGCCGATATCTTTCAAGTAAATGGTCGCATTCAAGACATGATCCTTGTCACTGCCGGCCTGGGCCAGCAGCCCGTCGATCTTCGCCAGCACTTCGCGGGTCTGGGTCGCCACGTCGACACCCTCGCCCGGCACCTGGCCCGAGAGGAACACCAGGTCCTTGAAGGTGACGGCGCCGGACAGTCGTTCGTTGCTGCTGATTCGCGTGATGGTCATGGGTGCATCCTTATGCGGCGCGGGGCGCCAGGCCCTGCATATCAATGGAAGGGACGTGTTGGCCGATCAACTCGGCGAGCAATTGGCCGCTGCCGCACGCCAGGGTAAAGCCCAGGGCTCCGTGGCCCAGGTTCAGCCACAGGTTGCGATAGCGACTGGCGCCAATCAGCGGCACGCCGGTCGGGGTAGCCGGGCGCATGCCGGCCCATTCCAGCGCATGCGTGTAGTCGCCAGCTGTAGGAAATGTCTCGATTGCCTGGCGCTTGATCAGTGCCAGGCGCTTGGGCTCAAGGCTGGCGTCGAAGCCGACGATATCCACCATTGCCGCCACCCGCAGTTGTTCGCCGATGCGCGCGTAGACGATCTTACGGTCGTAGTCGGTGATGCTCACGTTCGGCGCGCGGTGCTGCGCGCCAATCGGCACGCTCAGGCTGTAGCCCTTGAGCGGGTACAGCGGCAGTGACAAGCCCGGCAACGCCAACTCGGCACTGCGATGCCCGGCAGCCAGCACCAATTGCTGCACCGGCATCACTTCGCCGCCCAGTTCGATAGCCTGTACCGCACCGTCGGCATGCAGGATCCCGGTGACCTTGCGCCCCAGCATGAAGGTGCAGCGCCCCGACGCTTGAAGACGCGCCGCCAACTGCTGGCAGAAGGCATGACAGTCCGCCACTTCCTCATTGGGCGTGTAGATGCCGCCGACAAACCCACCTGCCGCGAGTGTCGGCTCCAGGCGCGCACAATCTACCGCCGACAGCACCTGCTGCTGCAGGACGTCGGTGACCTTGCTGCGCGCCCGCTCGAAGGTGTCGGCATTGCGAAAAGTCACCAGCTTGCCGTTGCGTCGCCAGTCGAAACCGTCCAGGCCGTCATCGACGCGCCATTGCTGCAAGGTGGATTGGCTCAGGCTCGCCAGGCGCAGCAAGTGCGCGGCGTTGCGTTTGTTCACCGAGCCGCGGCAGGCGCCGATGAAGGCCGCCATCCAGCGCCATTGCTGGGGGTCCAGGCGCGGGCGCAGCTTGAGCGGCGAATCGCCGCGCAGCAACCAACCAATCGCCTGCAGCGGCACGCCGGCGTCTGCCAGCGGGGCGACGTAGCGGTAGGACAACTGCCCACCATTGGCAAAACTGGTTTCGCTGCCCAGGCTGTCGCGTGCCTCGATCACCGTCACTTCATGGCCGGCGCGCACCAACGCGTAGGCACTCGCCAGGCCGATAACCCCTCCACCGATGATGCAAACCTGCCTGGTCATGCCAGCCCCCAGCCGTTGAATAAGAAGGCTCAAGCCTAGGGGCAGGTGACAGGTCACCGACAATGAATAAAGATGGGTCACCTATAAACAAAGGTTATGGACACGCCATGCGCTTGCGTCATAACGAGATCTTCCAGGCCATCCGCCAGACCGGCTCCATCAGCGCTGCCGCGCAATTGCTGCATGTGTCGCAACCGGCCGTGACCAAGGTGTTGCAACACGCGGAGTTACAATTAGGCTTTCCGCTGTTCCTGCGGGTGCGCGGCAAGCTGCAACCCACGCCGGAAGCCCTGGCGCTCGAAAGCGAAGTGGAAAAAGTCACCCAGAGCCTGCAAGGCGTGCGACGCCTGGCCAAGAGCTTGCGCCGCGAGCCGGGCCAAAGTGTGCGCATTGGCGCGATCCCGGCCCTGGCGCTGTCGCTGCTGCCGCCGGCGATTCTGGAGTGGAAGCACGATTACCCGGACATCGCCTGCGAACTGTCCAGCGACCACAGCCGCGAGCTGGTGCAGAAACTGTTGATGCGCGAGATCGACCTGGCATTGACGCTCAACTTCGCCGGCCATCCGGGGTTGACCACCCAGGTGTTGGCCAATGGCGTGCTGGTGGCGCTGGCGTCCAAAGGCTATTGGTCCGAGGCTGAAACCCGCCAGCCGCTGCCGCTCGCTGACCTGGCGGGTGCGCCGCTGATCGGGCTGTCCAGCGCCGACCCGCTGGCCGCGAAACTTGACAGTTACCTGGAAAACGTCGACCCGCCGCCCCAGGTGACGATCTCGGTGCAAACCTATTCGCTGGCCCGGGCCATGGTGGAATCCGGCGCCGGGCTCACGGTGATCGACCCCTTCACCGCGCTGGGAGCCTCGACCGCCACCACGCGCATCCGCACGCTCACGCCGCCCTTGCCGATCACCTTGTACGCCCTCACCCGCGCCGACGAACCGCCGCCGCACATGCTGGCAAACCTGCTGCAGATTTTCGGCAAGCGTGCCTGCGAGCTACTGGAACGCCTGTAAGCGTAATCGCCGGCAAGTGACGGTCACAGCACGTAGTGCATGATCGCCACAAAATGCAGCAGGCTGCCGCCGATCACGAACAGGTGCCAGATGCCATGGGAATGCCGCAGGCGATCCTCCAGGGCAAAAAAGATGATGCCCACGGTATACAGCACCCCGCCCGACGCCAGCCAGGCGAACCCCGCCGTGCCCAGCGCGGCGAGCAGCGGCTTGACCGCCACCAGCACGATCCAGCCCATCACCGCGTAGATCACGATCGACAGGATGCGCGCCTCGGACCGCGGCTTGATTTCCTGCAGGATGCCGATCACCGCCAGCCCCCACACAATTCCGAACAGCGTCCAGCCCCATGGCCCGCGCAGCGTGACCAGGCAGAACGGCGTATAGCTGCCGGCAATCAACAGGTAGATCGAGAAGTGATCGACCTTCTGCATGATCTCTTTCCGTCGCCCCTGCACGCTGTGGTACACGGTAGACGCGCTGTACAGCACCAGCAGGGTGAAGCCATAAATGGCCACGCTGACGATTTTCCAGGGGCTGCCGTCCAGGCTCGCCACCACCAACATCCATACCGCACCGACAAAAGCTGCAACCGCACCGAGCAAATGGCTCCAGGCGTTGAATCGTTCCCCGTGATACATGTGTCACTCACCTCGAATAACCGTTATCACCTTGAGCATTCTGACCGCAGTCACTCACTATCAGGTAACAACCTTTCTTCATTTGCCCTGACACCACTGCCCATCGGATGATTCACACCGTCCTTGCTGGCGCAGGGCTCAAGGGCCTCATCGCCGGCAAGCCGGCCCCTGCAAGGGTGCACCTGCCCCCAATGGTATCGACAATGCCTGAGCTTGAACCCGACGCGCCGCAACCCAGCCTATGGCAACTGTTTTACAACTTCGCCATGGTCGGCCTGTTCGGCTTTGGCGGCGTGATGCCCTGGGCGCGGCAGATGATGGTCGACCGCCGCCGCTGGGTCAGCGAGCAAGGCTTCAATGAGCTGCTGACCACCGGCCAGTTCTTCCCCGGCCCCAACATCGCCAACGTCGGCATCATCTACGGCCGGCGTCTGCATGGCTTGCCGGGTGCGATTGTGACCGTCTGCGGGCTGTACCTGTTCCCCTCGCTGATCACCGTGTTCGCCGGTTTCGCCTACGCCAAGTGGTGGAGCAACGAGGTGGTGCAGCAGATCTTCGGCGCCGTGATGCCGATCGCCACCGGGCTGATGCTCGGCACCACCCTGCGCCTGCTCAAGGCCATGCCTCGCACCCTCGCCAACTACAGCGCGTTCGTGCTGACTTTCGTGCTGATGGCGGTTTTCGTGCTGCCGCTGTGGATGGTGCTGCTGATCTGCATCCCCAGCTCGCTGGCCCTGAGTTTTGTCAGCACACACAAGGTGGCCGGCTGATGCAAACCGTGCTGCTGCACCTGATGATCCAATGCGCGCTGTGGTCGTTGATGTCGATTGGCGGCAATACCGTGGCCATCAGTGATATCCACCGCTACACCGTCACTGACATGAACTGGGTCACCGACGCGCAATTCGTCGCGTTCTTCGCCCTGTCCCAGGCGCTGCCGGGGCCCAACGGCATGTTCCTGGTATTTATCGGCCAGCAGGCGGCAGGGTTGCCCGGCGCGCTGGTGGCGCTGGCCGCCAAACTGGTGCCTTGCTCGGTGTTGACCTACGTCGGCGCCGGCTGGCTGGAGCGTCACACCCGCACGCCCTGGGTGCAGCGCGTCAAGCGCAGCCTGCTGCCGCTCTCCATCGGCTTGATTCTCGCCTCGACCTACATCCTGATGAACAGCCTGGAAAACAATGCCACCAGCCTGGTGCTGACGCTGGCCAGTGCTGCCGTGGTGTATTACACGCGCCTGAACGCGATCTGGCTGATCATCCTCGGCGTGGTGCTGGGCCTGTGCAGCGCATGGCTGGGAGTGAACTGGTTTTAGGGGCACAATCGACGGCATTCGAACAAGAGCCCATGGCCATGCTGATCGACGAAGAATTCACCCTCAAAAAGCTCGAGATCTTCCTGGCGTTCATGCGCACCGGCAACCTGGCCCGCGCCGCCGCCGAGCTGCAAACCAGCAACGTCAGCGTGCACCGCGCCATTCACTCGCTGGAAAATGCCCTGCGCTGCCCGCTGTTCAAACACGAAGGGCGCAACCTCACGCCGCTGGAAAGCGCCTACGTGCTTGAAGAACGCGCGCAAAAACTCATCGCCGATGTGGTCGACAGCGTGCGCCTGACCCGCGAAGCCGCCGGGTTCTCCGCCGAGCGCTTCAAGCTTGGCTCGCTGTACTCGCTGACCGTCAAGACCGTGCCGCAACTGATCATGGGCCTGAAAATCAGGCGCAGCGAACTCAATATCGACCTGATCCTGGGCTCGAATTTCGACCTGCTGTACAAGCTCAAGAACATGGAAGTGGACGCGATCCTCATCTCTCTGGATGAGCACGCCAACGATCCCGACTGCGAACAGATTGCCTTGTTCAGCGACGACATCTTCCTCGCCACCCCGGCCGATTCGCCCTTCGACCGCGAGCGGGAAATCGACCTTGCCGACGTGCGCGACGCGACCTTCATCACCCTCACCCAGGGCTTCGCCACGCACCAGGATGGCAATCGCGTGTTCAAGCAGGCGGGGTTCGAGCCGAAGGTGGCGATGCAGGTCAATGACATCTTCACGCTGTTGAGCATGGTCAGTTCGGGCGTGGGTTATGCGCTGCTGCCGGGAAGGATTGCGGCGGTGTACGAGAACCGCGTGAAGCTGATACCGCTGCAACCCAGGTATCGGTTGCAGCAGCATATCGGCGTGGTGTTCCTGAAGGCCAAGGAAAGAGACCCGAACTTGCTGGCGTTGTTGGCGGAGTGTCGGATGTATGCCAACCGGCAGGGGACGGCCTGACACTCCGCTATCGGGGGTCAGCCCACCAACCCACGCACGATGAAGTACAGCAGCGAAGGCCCGAGCAAACATCCCAGCCCGGTATGGAACGTCGCCGTCAGCGCGCCATACGGCACCAATCGCCGATCCGTTGCCGCCAAGCCTGCCGTCACTCCACTCACGGTGCCGGCCAAGCCGCCAAACACCATCGCCGAGCGCGGGTTATCCAAGCCCATCCAACGCGCCGCCACGGGCGTGCCGACCATCACCAGGATCGCCTTGATCAACCCGGTGGCAATCGACAGCGCCATCACATCCGAGGTCGCGCCAATCGCCGCGCCAGTCACCGGGCCGACGATGTAGGTCACCGCGCCCGCGCCGATGGTGGTCATGCTGATTGCATCGCGGTAGCCAAACACCCAGGCCATGCTCGCGCCGACGATAAACGGCAGGATCGTGCCCAGCAGCAAGGCGATCACGCCAATCATGCCGGCCTTGCGCGCTTCGGTGGCCTGCACCTCAAACGCGGTGGCGACGATGGCGAAGTCACGCAGCATCGCTCCGCCCATCAGGCCGATACCGGAGAACAGTGCCAGGTCGGCCAGGCCTTTTTGCCCGCCCGTGATCGTGCCGCCGACCCAGGCCAGCACCAGGCCAATGACGATGGCAATCGCCGAGCCGTGGATGCGTCCGAAGGTCAGTCGCTTGGACAGCACCACGGAAATCCACATGACCACGCCAACGAAGGCAAACGCGGTGATCAGGCCGTTATGTTCCAAACCTTTTTCAATGAGATCCCACATATCAGCGGCCTCCCACGACAGGTGTCGGCGTGATCAGCGGCTCTTCATCGGGTAAAGGTTCACCCTTGTGCGTGCGGCTGATCAGGGCAATGGTGCACCCGCACACCACCACCGAACCAATCGCCGCGAGCACCGCGACCGGGCCGCCATGCAGGGCGGTGACGACGTTCTGTTGCGCGGCCATCGCCACGACCACGGGGATGTACATCGCGCCCCAGAAGCCCACGCCCATTTCGCAATCCTTGGTCATGCCGCCGCGTTTTTGCATCCACAGGCGGGCGCAGATCAGCAGGATCATCGCAATCCCCACCCCGCCCACGTTGGATTTGACGCCGAGCAACACGCCAAGCATGTCGCCCATGATCACGCCCGCGAGCGTGCAGATCGCCAGCAATGCCACACCGTACATAATCATTGTTGTTGTCCTCAAAGTGCTCGATCGAAATTGTTGTTTTTGTGCTTCGAAAGCCTTGGGTGGTGCTTTATCGGTGGCGGCGCTCCTCCTCTTCCAGCAAGGCCTGCAAGGTGTCCAGGCGGGCGCCTTCACAGGCGATCACCGTGCCTTGTTCAAACACGCGGCGTGACAGGCCGGTGAGCACGGCGCCCGGCGGCAGTTCGATCTGCAGGCGCACGCCACGCTCGTAGGCGCTTTGCACGGTGCCGCGCCAGTCGACGACGCGGCACATATTGAAGGCCAGGTCGTCGCGCAATTGCTCGGGGTTGTGGATCGGCCGCGCACGCGTGCTGCTCAGATAGGTGATGCGCGGCGGCTTGAGTGCACCGAACGCCTGGGCCAGGCGCTGGGCAGGCGCGTCCAGCAGCGCGCAATGGGACGGCACGCTGACCGCCAGGCGCTTGGCGATGCCGTTGCCCTGGATGCGCTCTGCGACAAGCTTCATTGCTGCATTGCTGCCGGCAATGACGGTCTGGTTGTCGGCGTTGATATTGGCCAGGTACACCGGCGTTTCAGCACTGTGTATTTCGGCCAGCAGGTTTTCCACTGTGGATAACGCCGGGCCGATGATTGCGGTCATGCCGTAGCCATGTGGATAAGCGTTTTGCATGAGCTCGCCACGCAGGCTGACCAGTTTGATGGCCTCGTCGAAGTCCAGCGCGCCCGCAATCACCGCCGCCGGGTAGGCACCGATGGACAGGCCCGCGACATAATCCGGGGTGTGTTGCAGGAGGCGGGCGTGGGCCACACCGGCGATCAACAGGCAGAGTTGTACCGCGCGGGTCGACTCAAGGGCTTGCGCCGAGTCGAGCGCCAGGACGTCTTCGCCCAAGGCCTCACTGGCCTGCTCCAACACCTCCACAGGCAGCTGATGAAGCATGCCCGGCCGTTGGGCGCCCTGCCCCGGGAAAACCAGTAGGCTGCTCATGCCACGGCCTGCCAAGGGTCCTGCACAAGGTGTGCACCGCTGGCGGTCTTGAGCAGCACGCGGCGTGACCCACTTGCCCATTCGCGCAAGGCGACGGCGCCAAACGGGGTTTGCAGTTGCAGATCCACGGCGCACGGTGCGGTGTTCAATATCGCCAGCAGATCCTCGGCATCACCGCGCTCAAGTCGCTCGGACGTACGCAGGATCAAATCCAGATCACTCTGCGCGTGCAGCGCTTGAATCCCGCTGGCCAACTCGAAACCCGCGCTGCCCGTGACACCCCACGCCTCCTGCGCCAGCACCGGCCGCAATAAATCGAGCGCGCGCAGCGCGGGTAAATCCCGTGGCGAGACCACACCACACAGAGCCTCGGGGATCACGCGCCGCTGCACTGCCGCCAGCGGCATCTGGGCGGCATAACGCTGCTCACGCAACCGCCCGCGTACGCCGACGGGCACATGACCCGGCTCGGCCATGGCGCGGCGCACCACCACCGGATGGCCAGAGGCGACGGCCTCCAGCACCCAGGCCGGTGCGTCGGCAGGCACGTGCGCCGGGGTCATGCCCCAGAGCAAATCGTGGGCGTTCACCATTGCTCCCGCAGCAGCTGGCGTACATGGCTGGAGGCGGCGCGATTCGCCGCGCCGAGACGCCCGCTCAAATCGCGGCCGTCGATATCCTTGATCGCGTTGACCAGGCAATCGCTGACCCGCGCCACATCGTCCGGCGTGGGCTGTTCAATCTGGCTGACCGACAAGGTCTCCCACAACAGCCCCAAGCTGGCATAGCTGTCGATGTCATAGGCCATCGGCGGCACGCTGGCGGCCAGGGCTTCCAGCTCCTCGACACTGCGCAGGGTCACCCGCGCCGCCGAGGCCTTGCCCATGGCGTGCACCATCACACCGGGGTCACGCAGGGCGATCAGGCGGTTGGCCTGGTAGCCGTGGGCGAGGAACGCCCCGGACATCGCCTTGCCCACCAGCAGCGCGATCACCGGGTGGCCGGCCAACCGGGCGCGTGCGTAGCTGTCGGCGGCGGCGGCCAGGGCCTGGTGAATGCCGAGGGCTTCTTCGCGACGGCCGTAGGCTTGGCTCGGTACATCGACGATGGCGATGATCGGACGCTGGTCCCCGTGGGCGATGGCTTCATCCACCGCCTTGGCCAGGCCCCAGCCTTCGAGCAACCCGACTTCGCCGTTACGGGCGCGCGGGAAGCGGTTCTGAGGGTCGCTGACCACGGCGACAAAGCGCACCGTCTGCTCACCCAAGACACCGTCGGCAACCCTCAGCGACTGCGGCAGACCGTCGACAGGGGTGGCGCCGGCGCTCAATGCGTTGAACCACTGCAAGCCTCTCATGAGCGTTCTCCTTGATACAGGTCGCGTACCGTTGCCGCGTCGATTTGCGGCGTGGCGTCCAGTTGCCCAAGACGCGCCAGGTAATGTTCGGCCTGACGGCTGCGCTGCTGAGCAGGCAAGCCTTGTTGCAGCAATGCAGTGACGGTCTGCTGGATCTGCGTCACATCGTCTGCCACGTAACGGTCGGCCAGGCCGCTGTTGAAGCGCTGCTCGCCGCCGGTCAGGCTCCAGATAAACGGGCGGTCGCGCGAATCGTATTCTTCCAGGCCGGCTTCCTGTTCGATCACTTGCGGGCCATTGAGGCCAAGACGTGCTTCGCGGGTCACGACCAGGTAACTGCACAGCCCGGCGGCGATGGACATGCCGCCAAAGCACCCGACACTGCCCGCCACCACACCAATCACCGGTTGGTACTGGCGCAGGTCGACAATCGCCGCGTGAATATCGGCAATCGCGGCCAGGCCCAGGTTGGCTTCCTGCAGGCGCACGCCGCCAGTTTCCAGTAACAGCACGGCGCGGGTCGGGATGCCCTTGCGATTGTCCTCGGCTGCCAGCTCCAAAGCGCCGGCGATTTTCGCGCCGCCTACTTCGCCAAGGCTGCCGCCCTGGAAGTTGCCCTCGATGGCGGCAATCACCACCGGTTTTCCATCGATGCTGCCCTTGGCAATCACCACCCCGTCATCGGCCTGCGGCACCACGCCTTGGCGGCTGAGCCAGGGCGACATGACGCGTTGGAATGGGTCGATCAGTTCGCGGTAGGAACCGGCGTCCAACAAGGACTTGGCCCGCTGCCGGGCGCCCAGTTCGACAAAGCTGTGTTTGGTGAGGTCAGTCATGGCCGATCTCCTCGAAGCCCTGCTCCAGGCGCAGACGCACCACGCCTGGGGTGGCGCCGAAATCGTGAATATCAATCTTCAAGGCCGGTGGCGTCTGCTCCTGGAAGATCCGTTCGAACAGATGCTGCCAGCGGAGTGCGGCGCCATTCACCGAGGTCTGCACCTGGATGGTCAGCGTGCCCGGCGTACCCGGTTCCAGCAGGACTTCCAGGTCACCCGAGCCGACGCAACCCACCAGCGCACGGCCTTTTGGCGGCTGCCCGGCGGGGAATTCAAAGGATAAGGTTTCCATCACAACGCTCCGTCGAGGCGGTCGATAAACAGGCAGGCGGCCAACAGGTCGGCGGCGCCACCGGGGGAGGCATTCAGGGCCAGCAGTTGGTGGTCCAATTCATGCAACTGACGGCGACCGGCGAGGGTCGCGCTGCCGCCTGCATCGAGCACGGCCTGTGCGCCACGCTGCATGGCATGCAGGCCTTCCAGGCCGGCGCGATAGAGCACACAGGTGTCGGCCAGGTCCGTCATGATCGCGAGCAAGGCATCCAGGCGCGCGTTCTGTTCGCCGACGTTTTGCCGGCGGCTCTTGTGCAATTGCGGCAGGCCGCGTTGCACCACCGAAGGGAAGCCCAGTTGCGCTTCCTCACGGGCGCCCCGTGCGCCGAAGCGCTGTGCGACCTGGGCGCCGTGGCTCATCGGTTGTGGGGCGTAGCGGTCGGTGAGCAAGGCCAGCTTGGCCGCGGTGAGTGTCACGGCGCGCGGCTCCAACGCCGCCGCTGCGGTCAGCAAGCCAAGCGCCCAGATCGCACCGCGATGGGTATTCACGCCGCCGGTAGTGGCGAGCATGGCTTGCTCACCTTCGCGGCCGATACGCCCAAGGGCTTCGCGCAAGGGCAGGCCGACTTCACCGACGTCAATCGCTGCCTCGGCCATTTCCTTGAACATCGGCCACAGCGACAGCGCCGACGCGTGCATCAGGCCCAGGTGCAAATCGCTGTGGGCACCATTGCCACGCCGATCCACGAGGGCGGGCTTGGGCGACAAGTCAGCCTCATCGATCAACGCGTCGACGGCCATGTCTGCCAGGCGATCAGCCAGGCTCAGTTCATGCAGTTTGAGGGCGCGCATTTACCAGCTCCTGAATTTGGCGGGCGGGTTGTACAAACCACCCGACCAGTCCACCAGGTCGGCGACGCTCTTGGCCGCCAACAACTCACGGGTGGCATCGGTGCGGCGAATGCCCAAGTCTTCGGGCAAGGCAATCAAGCCTTCGCGACGCATACGTGCGGTGTCTTTCGGGTTATGGCGCATGCCGATGGCCGTCACCCCGGCGACGGCGGCGATCATTGCCTGGCGTTCTTCGAGTGAACGCGCCTTGTACAGGTAGGCGATGCCTTCTTCGGTGAGCAGATGGGTCACGTCGTCGCCGTAGATCATGATCGGCGCCAGCGGCATGCCGCTTTTGCGCGCCACTTCCACCGCGTCGAGGGTCTCAACGAAGGTCGGCTTGCCGCCTTCCTGGAAGGTCTCGACCATCTGCACCACCAGCTTCTTGCCGCGTTCGAGCAAGGCTTCTGGCGCATCGTCGTGACGCATGTCCAGCCAGGCCGGTGTGCCGTGGCGACGACCGCGCGGGTCGTGGCCCATGTTCGGTGCGCCACCAAACCCGGCGAGACGCCCACGGGTCACGGTGCTGGAATGGCCGTCGCCGTCGACTTGCAGGGTCGCGCCGATAAACAGGTCCACCGCGTACTGGCCAGCGAGTTGGCAGAACATCCGGTTGGAGCGCATCGAGCCGTCGCGGCCAGTGAAGAACACATCCGGGCGCGCGGCGATGTAGTTTTCCATGCCCAGTTCGGTGCCGAAGCAATGCACGCTTTCCACCCAGCCGCTTTCGATCGCAGGGATCAGGGTCGGGTGTGGGTTGAGGGTCCAGTTGCGGCAGATTTTGCCCTTAAGGCCCAGGGACTCGCCGTAGGTGGGCAGGATCAGCTCGATGGCGGCGGTGTTGAAGCCGATGCCGTGGTTGAGCGATTGCACATTGTGTTTTTCGTAGATGCCACGGATCGCCATCATCGCCATCAGCACATGCACCGGCTTGATGTGGCGCGGGTCGCGGGTGAACAGCGGTTCGATGTAGAACGGCTTGTCGGCCACCACCACAAAATCCACCCAACTGGCGGGGATGTCCACGCGGGGCAAGTCGCTGACGTCATCCACCAACTGGTTGACCTGCACGATCACGATGCCATCGCTGAACGCGGCAGGCTCGATCAATGCCGGGGTGTCTTCAGTGCTGGCACCGGTGTAGATATTGCCGGCGCGGTCGGCCATGAACCCGGCAGACAGCACCACATTGGGGATCAAGTCCACCACCAGCCGCGCGTAGAGTTCGATGTAGGTATGGATCGCGCCAACTTCCAGCAGGCCGTCTTCCAGCAACTGGCTGATGCGCAGGGATTGAGTGCCGGCGAACGAAAAGTCCAGCTTGCGCGCGATGCCCTTTTCAAACAGGTCCAGGTGCTCGGAGCGGCCGACACTGGGCATGATCATGTGCAAATCGTGGAGCTTGGCCGGGTCGGCCTTGGCCAGGGAGCGCGAGAGGAAGTCAGCTTGCTTCTGGTTGTTGCCCTCCAGCACCACGCGGTCGCCGGGGAGGATCAACGCCTCAAGCGCCGCGACGATCTTGTCACTGGGCAACACGGCCCCGTCGGCAAAGTGCTTGACCAGCCCGAGCCGCCGCTGCTTCTCGTCGCGTCGCCGCGTCCAGCGCGAGTCGGGGATTATTGTCGTTGTCATGGTCGCTCCACGGGTTTGCTGTCGTGGGCTGTACCTTAGGAGTGATTCGGGGGGCCATCAATCAAGCTGGGCGACGGATCATTACGGCTGGAGTAATGGAGCATCAGCAAATGCTGACCCGAGCCCAGTGAAGATCAAAAATATGGGACGTGGCTTGCCCCCGATGGCGGTGGGTCAGCCAAGTGATGTATCAACTGACACTCAGCCGTCGGGGGCAAGCCCCCTCCCACATTTGTTCAGTGGTGTCTGTGAGATAGCGGCCCCCAAAAAGGGCTGATCAGTCCCTGTTTGGGACCTTTTCGCAAGCGGGCGCCGGCCCCTCCCTATCGCCACTCATGGCCAGCCAACATAACTTCCACTTTATTCAGCAGTGCCGTCGCGCTATCAACCAACTGGCCTAGCAGCGCCTCATCCTCATCCATATACCCTTCATATTCCGCCAGGTTTCGACGCTCATGACACAGGGCCAACAACCTTACCGCCACCTTGCCCACGTCGGTGGTGTGAACCAGACATTGAAAGACCAGATAGCGTTTGTCCGAGCGATATCCTTGCAGGCGCAAGGCCGTGAGTGCGAGAGCATGGGCGGCGTTATAAGCCAGGTCGAAACGACTGGCGAACGATAACGCGGCATTACCGGCGTCCTTCAACCGATCCCTGGCCGAACGCATCAGCCCATCACACTCCTTGCGATCCGGCGGCTCAGCTTTCAAGCCACCGCTACGTTGCAGATTCTCCAGGTTGGCTTTGCTGTCCATCCGTGGATACCAGGGGGTTGCCCCCAATCAGATTGATCTTGTCCTGCTGCACGACCCGCTGCACAAAACTGTTCCCGGCATTCCATTTGCCAATCCAGTCTTCAGGGGTGTAAAGCGTCGGGTTGATGGGGCGCCCCAGTTGCTCTTCCAACGGTATAAGCCGCTCCATGACTTCACTGTAGTTGAGGCTTTGGCCAATCAGCATCAGATCTATGTCACTGGATGAGTGCGCCTCGCCCTTGGCGATGGAGCCGTAGATAAAGGCCCAGGTTATGTGCTCGGCGAACGGTGCCAGTGCATTGCGCAATGGCTCATCCAGGCTCAGCGTCTTGCGCACAATGGCTAACAGCTCCGAGTAGATCGGGCATTGGGGGTTGGCCTGGTAGTGGGTTTGGTTGCCCTGGCGCGTCATGTTCAAAATGCCCGCTGACTGCAAGCGCTCCAGTTCACGGGTGAGACTGCCTTTGCCCACCTGAGCCCACCGCGCAATTTCATTGGTGAAGAAGCTTTTGTCGGGCTTACCGAAAAGCAGGCCCAGCACTTTTTGCTGGGTGACAGTGAAGAGCGCGGTGCTGAGCGGTAAGGTGTGCATGACGGCGACCAAAGAGTCCCAAAAAGGGAACGATAGGTCCCTTTTTGGGAACGATCAAGGTTTAAGCCGCTGGGGAGGGAGAAATCTGCTCCAGCGCTTGATCCACCAACAACTGCCCCATCTCGGCCATTTGCTGGATCCCGAGCATGATGGCGCGCTGAGAAGTGTCCAGGTCGAAGGCCAGGTTGCAGGTGAGCGCGTTGAGGGAGGACAGGGTTTCGCTGGCGTTGACCAGCAGGGTTTCGGTGTCTTGGTGGGGGGTTACGGTGAAGAGGGGCGGATTGGGGGTAGGTTTGACCATGATTAACAGCTCCGATATGTGATGGAAACTGCCCTCTTCCGCTTGCACGCAAATAAGGTGGCAGCCGTGCGCAGGTGTGCAAGACCGGGCATATCGGACCCCGGCAGACCCCAAGGGATCTCCCACGCACAGCCGCCATAACGAATACAGCAGGCATAAAAAACGCCCGTTGGATGGCTATGGGCGCTGGTGCGCCGACATGTAACCGGACTTGCACGTCCGTGTCACCGTTTTTTGCGATGACGGGACGAAGACTAGGCGCGCTGACTGCACGCGACAAGTTCATGCAAGGCTCAAAATCCTGCAGGAAAAATCCGAAGGCACACCACAACTCTCAAGGCAAAAGCACTTCCTGTGGCGAGCGGGCTTGCCCCGCGTTGGGCTGCGTAGCAGCCCCAGCAAGATGAATGCGTTGCTTCAGGTAAACCGAGTTGGCAGGTTTTGGGGCTGCTACGCAGCCCAACGCGGGGCAAGCCCGCTCGCCACACAGAATATTCCGACAGGTTTTCAGCCGGACGCTCAACGCGCCATGACGTTAACCACTACATGCAAAATGAACGCAGGGCCGTAACAAGGTTTCCCCTGCTCATCCTCGATTCTCCAGACTGAAGCCACCGTACACGTCTCCCTGGGTGCTGCAAACTCCACACTGATACGCACCGGCTGGCCCGGCAGCGTATCGGCAATAGGGAGCTCGCTGTGCAGGCTACGCAAATGAATATCCATCACAACCTCCAACTGGCCTTGTGGATCTGCGCGGCGGGCAATCACATATTCCCTATCAACACGCACCAGTCGTCGCCCGCGCCAGGGTCGTGTGCCCAAGTTCTGAATCTCCCAGGTTTTCTGAAAGACTTCCCCCGGCAACACGACGGTTTGATCAGGCGTCGTGACATCGGCATTGAACACCGCAACGTCCTCCGGATCATCAATACCTGCAGCCCGATTGGTGGTAGCCATTGAGCACGCATAATCGGGCGCGCCTGTCAGGTCAGCGAAGTAGCGAAACAGCAGCAAGGGAGAAACCTGCAATGCCTTTGCCAGCTTGATCAGCGTACGCACCGACGGGTCCCTGGAGGCTCCAGCCGCTAGACCGTACAGGTAGGTTCTGGAAATTCCCGCCTCCTTGGCCAGCGCAGTCAGGGGCTTGCCCAACTCGCGACTGCGCCGTGCAACCAGTGACCTGAGGGTATCTCGCGTTCTTATATTCATACGAAGTTTGCGGTTCCCATTTTTAGGTGAACGTCATTTCTTTGTCCGCCAAAAAAGACAATCTGTCCGCCGCCACGTGTCTTGAACCCTGCACACTCGCCACCTGCTGGCGATGTTGTGAAGGACATGGATGGGGCACTTTTAGTCGGTCATATCCAGTGTCGTAGTTTCTCGCATGCTTGCGAACCTAGTGTTTGTTGCATTCCTTTACATCTACCTTTGGATATAGCCATGAACCACATCAAAGCGTGCTGTGAATCCGTTGTTCAAACAGGATTTGGCACCCTGCAAATATCAGAAGCGATGCTGCTGGATTACAAAAAAATCGTTGATGGATACTCCGCAATATCGCCAGCCACCAAGGCCTCGTTTTCCTTCGCGAAAGACACCGATGAATTTTTCCCCTTTGGCGCTGAGTACTCGAGCCTTGAGGATCAGCCGGACTTGTGTGAGCGATTTTGTTATTGGCCTGCGCACTCATCAAAACGAAGAGCTTTTGAATTCACACAAAGTGAATTTTTCGCCGCCGTTAATGCTTTTGAACAACAGATCAGCGAGCTTGCCCAGGAATTGATGGACGGAATTTGCGCGGAGTTTGGAGCCACTTCGTTGAACTCTTTGCGTGCAGCGTCCTATTTGCAACTGTGTGTCTATGGAGCTAATTCCGGGTCGAGTCAGCGACGTGAAAAGCGCCATACCGGTTTCGGTAATCAACCCCTCCCATTGAACTGATACCCAAGCGGTCGAGCACTTCATGACTCCAGACCTCAACGCCTTTTATCTCGAAGGTCTTCTACTGGGCATCGGACTGTTCGCCGCTCCTGGACCGAAGGACACCCTGGTTATTCGCCAGGGTGTCAGTCGCAGCCCTGTCTGGGGAGTGGTGGCGGTATGCGTGCTCGCCGATATCACCCTCATCGCTCTTGGGGTCATGGGCTTGGGTTCGTTGCTTGGCAGCAAGCCAGGTTTGGTGGCGTTCCTGCTGCTGTCGGGAGCGGCTTATCTGTTGTGGTTTGGCTGGCAGCGGTTATTGGCGTGTGTGCGTAACCAGTCGATGCCAGACACTCGAAGCAACCTCACCTCACAACGGGGATTGCTGCGCACGGCGGTGATACTTGGATTTGCCAATCCGTATGCTTGGCTGGATACCGTAGTGCTGATTGGCTCTATTGGTGCGGCAAAGCCCGTCAGCCAACAAGCATTCTTTGCCGGCGGAGCAATGACCGCGTCGCTGATATGGTTTGTGGTTTTGGCGTTGGGATGCCAGCGGTTGACGGGGCTATTTCGTTCGGCAAAGGTCTGGCGTTTGCTGGACGCGGGCGTGGTGATTTTGATGGTGTACCTGGCGGGTATGCTGATTGCTGATTTTCATCTGCTGCAGCGTCTCTGAACGGGAAAGCGCCCTCACCACAGGGGCCTTTCATTTCTCATGGAGAAGACGCAGCTCAGGCCAGCCCGGACTCCACCAGCAGCGCCTCCAATCCCATCAAATCCGGCACCTTCGCCACATGCTCGCCCACCTGCACCGCTGCCAGTTCCAATGGGCACAGCGGCACATCGACATAGCTCAACTGGCTATCGAGCTTGTAAGAACGCGGAATTCCCTGAATCACCAGCGCAATAAACTTCAACGTCGGCCGCCCGCCCAAGGCGTTCAACACCACAATGCGCGAGCGCTCTCCCGTCACGATGGCCTCGCCGCATACCGCTTCGAAGCTGATCAATGGCAATTGCCGATCACGCCACGTCACTTGCCGCAAATACCATGGCGGCGCATCGCTGGCCGGTTCGCCGCGTTGGAAGTCGATCAGCTCGGCGATGGCGACGTTGGGCAGCACCAGGTGGCGGTCGGCCAGGGGCAGGAGCAGGCCGGTGAGTTGGCTGGCGCGGTGGTCAAGCATGGGACTTGCTCCAATAGGCGATGCTTTCCAGCAGCACCGACTCTTGATACGGCTTGCCGAGGTAGTCGTTGACGCCAATCGCCATGGCGCGGTCGCGGTGTTTCTGGCCGGTACGCGAGGTGATCATGATGATCGGCAGCCGCATCAGTCGCGGGTCGTTACGCACCTGGATGGCCACCTCGAAACCGTCCATGCGCGGCATTTCGATGTCGAGCAGCATCAGGTCCGGGGTGTGTTCTTCGAGCACGGCGATGGCGTCGATGCCGTCTTTGGCCGTGAGCACGTTCATGCCGTTGCGCTCCAGCAGGCGGCTGGTAACTTTGCGCACGGTGACCGAGTCGTCCACCACCAACACCAGCAATGGGCGCTTTTTCAGCGGGTCGTTGAGGATCAGTGGTGCATCAACCGTCTGCGCGGGCAACGCCGGTTGCCGCGCGCGGATATGCGCGAGCAAATCGATGATCAGCACCACACGGCCATCCCCGAGGATGGTCGCTCCGGACAATCCCTGCACCCCGGCAAACTGCGGGCCCAGGCCCTTGACCACAATCTCGCGCGTGCCGGCCATGGCATCCACGTGCACCGCCACGCGGCGCTCATTGCACTGCACCAGCAGCACCGGCACCGGCTGGTACTGGCCGAGCAATTTCGGACGGGCAACGGTGTGTAGCAGGTCGCCGAGGTAGAACAGCTCGTAGCGCTGGCCGGCGTATTCGTAGCGCGGCGGGTCTTGCTGATAGTGCCCGGCCAACTCGTGCGGCAGCACGCGCACCAGGCCCTCGATGGTGTTGAGCGGGATCGCGTATTGGTCGTCTGCGCATTGCACCATCAGCGCGCGGTTGACCGACACGGTGAAGGGCAGGCGAATGCGAAAGTGCACGCCCTCGCCCGGCGTCGAATCAATGAACATCGAGCCGCCGAGTTGACGCACCTCTTCATGCACCACGTCCATGCCCACGCCACGTCCGGAAATCTGCGTGATTTTCTCCGCCGTGGAGAACCCCGGCTGCAGGATGAACTGCAAGACGTCGCGGTCGCTGATCTCTTGATTGGGATCGAGCAAGCCACGCTTGATCGCCTTGCGCCGCACCGCTTCTAGAGGCACGCCGGCGCCGTCGTCGCGCATGTCGAAGACGATGTCGCCGCCTTCGTGGGTCAGGTCCAGGGTGATGCGCCCCTTCTCCGGCTTGCCGGCGGCCAAGCGTGCGTCGCGGGATTCCAGGCCATGGTCGACGGCGTTGCGCAGCATATGTTCGAGCGGCGCGGCCATGCGCTCCAGCACGTTGCGGTCCATCTCACCCTCGGCATTGCCGACGATGAATTCCACGTCCTTGCCCAGCTCGCCCGCCACCTGGCGCACGATGCGCTTGAGGCGCGGCAACATGCGTTCGAACGGCACCATGCGCGTGCGCATCAGGCCTTCCTGCAACTCGGTGTTGATGCGTGCCTGTTGCTGCAACAGGTCGTGGGCGTCCTGGTTGCGGCGTTCAAGCGTGTCCTTGAGGTCGAGCAGGTCGGACGCCGATTCAGAGAGTGCGCGGGACAATTGCTGCAACTGTGAATGGCGGTCCATTTCCAGCGGGTCGAATTCTTCATACCCCAGGCGCTCGGCCTCGGCCTGCTGGCGACTGAGGATGCGGCCCTGGGTCTCGGTGTCGAGGCGCCGCAGCTGGTCGCGCATGCGCTCGATGGTGGTTTCCACTTCAGTCAGAGCGATACGCGCGTCGTTGACCTGCTGCTCGATCCGACCGCGAAAAATCGAGGTTTCACCGGCGAGGTTGACCAGGTCGTCGAGCAGGTCGGCGGAGATTTTCACCATGTCCGCAGCCGGGTCTACCGCGGCTTCGACCTTGCCCGCCGGCAATGCCACCGGCACCACCGGTTCGTCGCTGGGGTGCACGAGGCTTTTGATGCGCTCGATCAGCTTGTCCACCGAACCCACCGGCAGGCCATCGGCGACCGCATCGATCATCTGCGCCAGGCGGTCATGGCAGCCTTGCAGCAATGCAAACAACTCGTCGGACGGCGCCAGCAAGCCGGCGGACAAACCCTCGTAGAGAAACTCCAGTTCATGCGCCAGATCACCAATCGGCCCGATCTCGACCATGCGCGCACCACCCTTGAGGGTGTGCAGGTCGCGCAGCAGGGTTTCGACTTCCTGGCGATTGTTCGGCTCGGCCTGCCAGCGCAGCAAGGCGCTGCCGGAACTGTCGAGAATGTCGGCGGCCTCTTCAAGGAAGATATCCAGCAACTCCGGGTCGGCGCTCGAGGTTTCAGCGGCTTGCGCAGCGGCGGAGGACGTACCGCCCTGGCGCAGCGCGCGCACCTTGGCGATCAACTCGGCGCTGTCACTCAGGGGCTGATGGTGTTGCAGCTCTTCCAGCTGCAGCGCCAGGCGTTCATGGCTGGCCATCAGTACTTGGGACAGCTCGGGGGAGTAGCTGTAGCGACGGTCCACCAGGCCTTCGTAAAGGCATTCCAGCTCATGGGCCAGGTCGCCCACCGGGCCGATTTCGGCCATCCGCGCGCCGCCCTTGAGGGTGTGCAGGTCGCGCTGCAATGAGGACAACGGCGCCGCGCTGTCGGGCTCCAGCAACCAGCGCTTGAGGGACTGCCCGGCGCTGTCGAGGATATCCACCGCCTCTTCCAGGAAGATCTCGACGATCTCGTCGTCCATGGCGGTGTCGTGCTCCAACTGCTGCGTCGCGGCGCCCAGTTCGGAGATGCTCAGGGCGCGGCTGCCATCACTTTTGATCAGGCCGGTGGCGGACGGGTCGAGCGCCTCATCCAGCAGTTCGCGCAGCGCCTCGACCCGTGCCGGCGCCGGGTTGATTTCCTGCCCGGCGGCCAGTTGGTCGAGCATGCTGATCAACGCTTCATGGGCCTGCTCGGCCTCATGGAAAAACCGCTCGCTGACCGCCAGGCTGCTCTCTTCCACGGCGCCATAAAGGTCGAGCAAGGCTTCACACAGTTCGTCGATGGCGTGCAGGTCGGCGACGTGCGCGCCCTCGCCCAGCGTGGTCAGTTCGTCGAGCAGCGCGGTGAGCTCCTGGCGTTCGCCGGGGTGCTGTTGCCAGCGGCGCAGCAGGCTTTCGGCGTCAAGCAGGATGTCCATGCCCTGGGCCAGGAAGTTGGCGATCAACTGCGGGTCGCGCTTGATGCGCAGGCCGGTGTTGGGCGCGTCGAGCAGCGCTGCGAGCTGTTGATCGAGCAGGCTTTGGGTCCGATTGATCAGGTCCTGCGCGCCCTGGATCGGCGCCAGGGGATCGTTCAGGCGGCGCAGCCCGCGCTGGAACAGGCCCTCGGCTTCGAGCAGCAACTCCACTTCGTCCAGGTCCAGCGGCAGGCGGTGCGCCTTGTACTCGCGGGTCAGGTGATCGAGCGGACGCGCCAGCTCGGCGATAGGCAACACGCCAGCCATGTAGGCGCTGCCCTTGAGGGTATGCAGGGCGCGCTGCAATTCATCGCTGACTTGCAGCGGCACATGCTCGGCGGCCTCTTGCAGGAAGTGGTTGAGGCTCTCCAGGTGACTCTGGGCTTCGTTGCGAAAGATCTCCAGCAGCATCGGGTCATGGGCTTCGGCGACCGGCGCCTGCGCACCGCTGGCCAAGGCGTGGGCGCGAGCGGCCAGGGCGTCGACTGCATCACGCTGGTGCTGGTCGTCGGTAGCAAAATCGGCGATCAGTTCCGGCAGCAAATCCACCGCCTCGTCCAGCACCTGTTGCACCTCGGGACCGAGCGCCACGCTGCGTTCCAGCACGCGGTTGAGCAGGTTTTCCACGGCCCAGGCCAGCTCGGCCAGCACCAGCGCACGCACCATGCGGCCGCTGCCCTTGAGGGTGTGGAAGGCGCGGCGCATTTCGCCCTGGGCGGCTTTATCGGCGCTGTTGGGCAAGGAGCGGTGCAGCACCTCAAGGACTTCGTCGGTTTCTTCGAGGAAGACCTCACGCAGCTCGTCGTCGATCGGCTCTTCATCGGCCGGCGGCGGCAGCAGGCTGCCGGGGCGCTGCAGGGCCGGCGGGTTGAGGCGCGAAGTGGGGCTGGCCAAGGCGTCGAATTGGGATTGGCTGGGCGCGATCTCGGTCGAGAGTGCCCCGTCCGGCGCGACCAGCGCCTGGCGCCAAGGCTTTTCGGCGGGCAGATAACCCAGCGCGGCCAAGCCCTGGGTGGCCAGCTCCAGCACCCGTTCGCCGGCGGCGTCGGGGTCCTGGAGCATGCGTTCGAGGTAGTACTCCAGGCTGCTGATCACATCGGCAAAATGCCCCAACTGCGCCTCGGAAGGCGGGCTGTCGTGGGTCATCAACTGTTCATCGACATAATCGGTGCAACCGCGCATCAGGCTCGCCGCCCGTGGCAGCGGAATCATCGCCAGCGCACCGCGTACCTGGCTCAGCAGCTCCGGCAGGGATTCCAGGCGCTGGCGGTCCCACTGCGCTTCGATGCAATCAATCACTAACTCCTTGGCCTGGCGCAGGCACTGGCAGGACTCGCGGATCACCAGTTGATGAATCTGGGTCAGGTCCGTGGTCGGCAGGCGGCTCTCTTCGCGGCTTTCCGGCTCGACGGTGCCGACCATGCCGGCCAGCGTCGCTTCGACATACAGCAAGGCACCCGCGACATCCATCAGCACCGCGTCATTCGGCTCGCGCTGCCCCTGGGCCAGGCTCAGCACCACGGCGAGCTGGTCGATAATCACTTTGCGTGGCTGGCCAAAGCCCAGCACGGCCAGGGTATCGGCGATCTGCCGCAGCGGCGCGAGCAGCGCGTCGAGGTCGCTGGTGTGCTGGCGGTCGCTGCGCACGAACAGGTCGAGACGTTCCTTGACCCGCACCAGTTCCTCGCACAACGCACCGAGTACCGAGCCCATGGCATTGCGGTCCGGCCCGGCCAGGCGCGCGCGTTCGGCATCGACCACGGCACTGTCGGGCAAGGCCTCATCCAGGCCGTAGCGCTCCTTGAGGCTTTGCATGCGCGGCGTCGGCCGGGTGACCTTGGCCACGTAGAACAGCAGGCTCTTGAGCAATTCATCCGGCGCCGGCCGGTTGATCGCACCAATGCCCTGGGCCAGCAAGCGCTTGAGTTCCTTGTCACTGGCCTTGAGCAGGCTGCGCAGCGCCGGGCTGTTGGCGATCACGCCGGTGAGCATGCCTTCAACGAGCGCCGAGGTGACCTGCCACAGCGGCAACAGCGGCGCGCCCTGGCACAGGGCTTCAAGGCGGGCAAAGACCCGCGCCATGTCTTCCAGGTTGCTCGGGCCGTGGTCTTCACGCAGCAGGCCGGCCAGGGCCTGTTGCAGCAATTGGTGCCACTGGCGCAGTTGCTCGGCAAGGTCAGGAGCGGCGCGCTGGGCCAGGGCTTCGTCGGGCAGCGGTGCAATCGACAGCAGTTGCGGACTGAACAGGCTGGTTTCCGAGAGCAGGCTTTCACCGCGTGCGGTGCGCAGGTCGTTGAGCAGCGGCAACACTACCAACGGCAGGTCGCGGCGGGCGCTGTGGATGCGGTCCAGGTACAACGGCAATTGACCGAGTGCCTGTTGCAGCAGGCGGATGCTTTCATCGCGCCGGCTGACACGCCCGGCCTGCAGGGCCAGGGCCAGTTCTTCGATCTCTTCGGCGAGCAGCGCCGCGCCGTAGAATTCGACCATTTGCAGCGCACCGTGGACCTGGTGGATACCGGCCAGGCACTCGGCGATCGCATCGCCATCGCTGGTGTCGACATAGGTATCGAGCGCCGACCGGGCCTGCTTCAGGGTTTCGGCAATGTCGCCCTTGACCCATTCGAGGGCCACGTAGTCGTGCCGATCAACCATAACTGCTCCGCTTAGAATTCGTGAATTGCGTGTGTTGCCAAGAACCCTGGAGATCCATGCGGGCGCTGGCTGGCCTGCGATGGCGGTGGGTCAGCTGCTTATGTATCCACTGACAGTCCGCTATCGCAGGCAAGCCAGCTCCCACAGTTGGACTGTGGTGTTCTCCAGATAGCCTTTCAATCATCCACCTGTTTTGGCGGCGGCAGGGTGAACCCCGATACCGACCGGCGTAACTGGCTGGCCATCTTCGCCAGGTTGCCGATGCTCTCGGCAGTGGCGGTGGAGCCCGAGGACGTCTGGGTGGTGATCTGCTGGATCACGTTCATGGTCAGCGAGATCTGCCCCGCCGACGAGGTCTGTTGCTGCGCCGCGTTGGAGATACTCTGGATCAGTGCCGCGAGGGTTTTCGACACGCCTTCGATCTCTTCCAGCGCCACCCCGGCGTCCTGCGCCAGCCGCGCGCCGCGCACCACTTCGGTGGTGGTCTGCTCCATGGAGATCACCGCTTCGTTGGTGTCGGCCTGGATCGCCCGCACCAGGGTTTCGATTTGCCGGGTGGCGGCGGAAGAACGCTCGGCGAGGCGCTGCACTTCATCGGCCACCACCGCAAAACCGCGCCCGGCATCACCGGCCATGCTTGCCTGGATCGCCGCGTTGAGGGCGAGGATGTTGGTCTGGTCGGCGATGTCATCGATCAGGCTGACGATATCGCCAATCTCCTGGGACGACTCGCCCAGGCGCTTGATGCGCTTGGCGGTGTCCTGGATCTGCTCGCGAATGTTGTCCATGCCGTGGATGGTGTTGTGCACCACCTCGTTGCCTTTGTTGGCAATCTCCACCGAACGCTCGGCCACCGCCGAGGATTCAGCGGCGTTGGCCGAGACCTGGTCGATGGACTGGGCCATCTGGTTGATCGCGGTGGAGGCTTCGGCAATCTGCTGGGCCTGATGCTCCGAGGCCTGGGCCAGGTGCATGGCGGTGGCCTGGGTGTCTTGCACCGCGCCGGCGACTTGCCCGGCGGTGAGGTTGATGGTGGCGACCAGGTCACGCAGCTGGTCGACGGAATAGTTGATGGAGTCGGCGATGGTGCCGGTGAAGTCCTCGGTCACAGACGCCGTCACGGTGAGGTCGCCGTCGGCCAGGTCCTCGATTTCATCCAGCAGGCGCATGATCGCGTTCTGGTTGCGCTCGTTCTTCTCGGCGGTTTCATGCAGCTGGCGGTTGGTCTCGCGCACCATGACCAGGCCGATGAGGATGATCGAAGTCAGCGCCAGCAGGCCCAGCACGTAGCCGCCGATGGTGTCGAAGCTGCGCCCGCTGGCGAGGTTTTCAAAACCGGTGGCCAGGTGCGAGGCTTCATCGAGCAGGGTTTGCGACAGGTTGAAAATATTGCTCGCCGAAGCGCGCACCTGGAACAGCTGCGGCGAGGTCTCGAGGATTTCATCCACGGAGCCGGAGACAAACTCGAACAGCTCGGCAATTTCTGCCAGCCGCGCACGGGCGTCGCGGTCTTCGACCTGAGTGATGCGCAGCCCGGCGTTGCCCTGGAGCATGCCGTTGAGCACCTGGCCGAAGCGGTTGGCGTCGCGGCCGAAAGCGTCGGCGGCCTGCACGGCGGTTTCGTCGCCGGCGAGCACGGTATTCACCGCGCCGAGGATGCGCTCGGCCAGCAGCGACTGGCGCTGGGCCAAGGCCACCTGGCTGGCCGGGGCGCCGCGTTGCAGCAGGATATCGACGACTTTTTCCGACTCCATCTGTAACTGCGGCACGGTTTCGGCCAGGGTTGCGGCCACCTGGTGCAGGGACAGCACGGTCTGCTCGCTGGCGAGGATCGCGTCGGTGTTCTTCAGCAGCGCTTCCCAGTCGGTCTGTACCGCGCGCATTTCCGCACGTACAGCATTGGGCGCGGCGGGCAGCCCGGTCTCAATGTCACCTTTTTTCAGGTAGCCCCAGCGTTGCGCGAAGTCGTTGCGCGCATCGCTCAAGAGCTTGAATGCAGCCGCCTTGCCGGCAGCCGCTTCGGTGGCGTTCTTGGCGATGCGCTGGGACAGCACGCGCAACTCACCGGCGTGGCCGATGTACTGCTTGTCGTAGGTGGACTGGGTATTGAGGTACGCGAAGTTGGCGAACAACAGCATGATGAACACGATCAGCGCGATAAACAGCACGATGATCTGCGAGCGGCTGCGTGAAGCGGCCTGGGGTTTGGGCGTGGTCGGGGTGCTCATGCGGCAACATCCATGAAGCCTGGGGCCTGGGCCAGGGCGAAGGGGCTGAACACCTGCCACTGCTGGTCGCCATCGAACTGGCCCTGGATAAACGGTGCGGCGAAAGCTGCGCTCGCCCGCAGTGCGTCTTGTGCGAAATGCTGCATCCCCACCACCTCGTCTACCAGCAGCCCGACAAACAGGTCGTTGAATTCCACTACCAGCACCCGCCGCTGCTTGCGCGCCCGGGACAGTTCCAGGCCGAGAAACCCGCCCAGGTCCATCACCGGCAGCAAGCGCCCGCGCAGATTGGCCACGCCCTTGACCCACGGCTTGACCCCCGGCATCAAGGTGCAGCGCGGCTCGTGCAAGACCTCGGCGACTTCGCCCATGGGCGCCACATACCAATGCGGCCCCAGGCGAAAACCGATCCCGCTCCAGCGCTGCAGGCGGGTTTCCTGCGACGGCAGGTCGGCGGCCAGCAGGCGGCAGCGGCGGTCGATGTCCAGCAGCAGCTCGAAGGCGGTTTGCGACTCGGTCATCATCGCGAGCCTTTAGCCGGCCAGCACCTTGTTCAGCGTGGCGATCAGGGTTTCTTCATCCACCGGCTTGGTCAGGTAATCCTTGGCGCCCTGGCGCGCACCCCAGATCTTGTCGGTTTCCTGATCCTTGGTGGTGATGATGATGATCGGGATGCCGTTGGTTTCCGGCTCCTTGGACAGCTGGCGCGTGGCCTGGAAGCCATTGAGCCCCGGCATCACGATGTCCATCAGCACGGCATCGGGCTTTTCCTGGCGGGCCAGGGCCACGCCGTCCGCGCCGTTTTCGGCCTTGAGCACCTGGTGGCCATGCTTTTCCAGCATGCCGGTGAGTTTGTACATTTCAG
>Ga0153921_1000306_pt1 | contig 29916 bp, 22 predicted proteins | sample TSNJ005MetaG_FD_104691 | JGI IMG/M metagenome (GOLD analysis project Ga0153921, IMG submission 104691) | Attine ant fungus gardens microbial communities from New Jersey, USA - TSNJ005 MetaG | ecosystem: Host-associated > Fungi > Mycelium > Unclassified | place: USA: New Jersey, Brendon T. Byrne... | reverse complement strand
CGCCGAAGAAATACCGTCGTTCCAGATCGCGGTTGTCCGAGCCCTTGAGACGACTGGCAACCCGCGCGCCAAGCAGTTTGCCGCTGGCCCACACCGCCAGCATCAGGCCCAGCGTGGTGCTGGCCGAATCGGGTGTGAGCAATCTGGAGATGATCGGGAACCCGACGTTGTGCGCGGCACTGCCCAAGGTGTCGGCCATGGTCACGGCGAGCATCGCCGCAACCACCGGAGCGCTGCGCAGGCCTTGTTTCAGGGCTGACCATTCGCCGCGTTCGCTGGGCGATTGTTCGCTGACTTCTGCAGCGGCGAAGCGCAACGGTGCAATCAATAGTGCCGCCAGCACATAGGTCAGCGCATTGAGCGCAAACACCGTTTCGAAACCGAATGCCGCCACCAACAAACCGGACACCAGACTGCCGCCGACCATCGCTGCGGATGACGCCGAGGTGATCCAGGCATTGGTTTTCAGTAGCAGCGCCGGCTCGATCAGCCTCGGCAACTGACTGTTGAGACCGATGGCGAACATCGAGTTGCCAAAGCCCAGGCCGAAGGCGATCACCGGCAACAGCAACGCCTGCTGACTGTCCGGCACAATCAACAGCAGACCCAGCAGCGTCGCGCGTAAAAGGTCGAAGCAAATCAGCGGCCCCCGACCGCTCCAACGCCGATAGAGCCGTGTGCCGATCAGACTGGCGAAAATCCCCCCGCCAACCCGGCTGGCGAGGAACACCCCGACGCTGATGGCACTGTTGCTCAGCAGGTAAACGTAAGTCGCCAGCGCGACCATGTTGAGGAACGCGCCGAAGTCGGAGATCAGCCGGGCGGTGATGATGAGGCGGGCGTTCACATTCAATCCTTGAGTGTGCGAGGGGCGACAAGATTCCCACACACATTCCAGGAACACCACAAATCCCTGTAGGAGTGAGCCTGCTCGCGATGGCGGTGTATCAGACAACACTTTTGCTGAATGACACACCGCCATCGCGAGCAGGCTCACTCCTACAAAGGATCTTCGGTGTTCCGGGCAGGCACAAAAAACCCGGCCGAAGCCGGGTTTCTGTTCAAGCGATTACTGCATCCACGGTGGTGGCGGTGGTTCGTCGGACTTGCCTTTGGGCGCATCGTCGGCCGCACGGATCGCCTGCTTGCGCTCTTCATCCAGACGCGCCGCTTCGATCTCGCGCAACACTCCGCCAACGTCGGCCAGATCTTCCGGATCGTCGAACTCGCCGGTGAGCACACTGTTGGGGTGCAAGGTGCCGGCTTCGTACAACGCCCACATTTCTTTCGCGTAGCGGGTCTGCTTGAGCTCCGGGGCAAAGCGCCCGAAGTACGAAGCCATGTTGCCCACATCGCGCTCGAGCATGCTGAACGCGTGGTTATTGCCCGCCGCGTCCACCGCCTGCGGCAGGTCGATGATCACAGGACCTGTCGGGGTCAGCAGCACGTTGAACTCCGAGAGGTCACCGTGCACCAGACCGGTACACAACATCAGCACGATCTGCGAAATCAGGAACGCGTGATACTCGCGGGCCTGATCCGGCTCCAGCACCACGTCGTTCAGACGCGGCGCGGCATCGCCATACTCGTCGGCCACCAGCTCCATCAGCAGCACGCCATCGAGAAAGTCGTACGGCTTGGGCACTCGCACGCCGGCACCGGCCAGACGGAACAGCGCCGCGACTTCGGCGTTCTGCCAGGCGTCTTCGGTCTCTTTGCGACCGAATTTCGAGCCCTTGGCCATCGCCCGGGCCTGCCGGCTGTTACGCACCTTGCGGCCTTCCTGATACTCGGCCGCCTGGCGGAAACTGCGTTTGTTCGCCTCCTTGTAGACCTTCGCGCAACGTAACTGGTTACCGCAGCGCACCACATAAACAGCTGCTTCTTTACCACTCATGAGTGGGCGCAGCACTTCGTCGACCAGACCGTCTTCGATCAGGGGTTCAATGCGTTTTGGAGTCTTCATCAGCTTTTATTGTGGGTCCTTTATTACCAAACACGCGAATGTCACTCGTTATACGGCAATCCTCGCGCTACGGGGAGGGGTTGCCGACCTGTGAACCCTGTGGATGCACACACTGTGCCGAAATAATCGACCGCTGCCGATCATAGCCGAGCCCACCTGACTTGTAGTTATCGGCCGTCGAGGGCATTTGCGACAGAATCTGACATCGACAGGCATTTCCCTTCTGTGGGAGCGGGCTTGCTCGCGAAGGGGCCTTGTCAGTTGCGGTAATTGTGGCTGACACATCGCCTTCGCGAGCAAGCCCGCTCCCACAGGGAATGGTGGTCAGCGTTCGATGATTGCGGTGACACCCTGGCCGCCCGCCGCGCAGATCGAGATCAGTCCCCTGCCCTTGCCCGCCGCATCCAGCAATTTAGCCAGGTTCGCGACGATCCGCCCACCGGTCGCGGCAAACGGATGCCCCGCCGCCAGCGAGCTGCCCTTGACGTTCAGGCGACTGCGGTCGATCGAACCCAGCGGCGCATCCAGCCCCAGGCGGGTCTTGCAGTATTCGGGGTCTTCCCAGGCCTTGAGCGTGCACAGCACCTGCGCAGCAAACGCTTCGTGAATTTCGTAGTAATCGAAGTCCTGCAAGGTCAGCCCGTTGCGTGCCAGCAAACGCGGCACCGCATACACCGGCGCCATCAACAGGCCTTCGGCGCCATTGACGAAATCCACCGCCGCCGCTTCGCCGTCGCGCAGGTAGGCGAGGATCGGCAAACCACGCTCCTTCGCCCATTCCTCGCTACCCAGCAGCACCACCGAAGCGCCGTCGGTGAGTGGCGTGGAGTTACCCGCCGTCAGCGTACCCTTGGCGCTTTTTTCGAAAGCGGGTTTGAGCGTGGCGAGTTTTTCCAGGGTCAGGTCCGGGCGCAGATTGTTGTCGCGGGTCAGGCCGAGGAACGGCGTCATCAGGTCGTTGTGCCAGCCCTCGCTGTAGGACGCAGCGAGTTTGTGATGGCTTTCGAGGGCCAGTTGATCCTGCTCTTCACGGGGGATGTTCCAGGTCTGCGCCATCAGTTCACAATGCTGGCCCATCGACAGGCCGGTACGCGGTTCGCCGTTGCGCGGGAACTCCGGGATCAGGTGATGCGGGCGCAGTTGCAGAAAGGTTTTCAGTTTGTCGCCGGTGGTCTTGGCGCGATTGGCCTGCAGAAGAATCCTGCGCAGGCCTTCGCTGACGCTGATCGGTGCATCCGACGTGGTGTCGACGCCGCCGGCAATGCCGCAATCGATCTGGCCAAGGGCGATTTTGTTGGCCACCAGCAGCGCCGCTTCCAGCCCGGTGCCGCAGGCTTGCTGGATGTCGTAAGCCGGGGTGGCCGGTGACAGCCGCGAGCCGAGCACGCATTCGCGGGTCAGATTCATATCCCGTGACAATTTAAGCACCGCACCGGCCACCACTTCGCCGATGCGCAGACCGTGCAGGTTGTAGCGTTCGATCAGGCCTTCGAGGGCAGCGGTGAGCATCGCCTGATTGCTGGCGGTGGCGTACGGCCCGTTGGAGCGGGCGAAAGGAATACGGTTACCACCGATGATGGCGACGCGGCGCAGCTGACTCATGAAAAGCTCCTTTTCCAAATGGTCGAATTCACCTGAATCCTTGTAGGAGTGAGCCTGTGGCGAGGGGATTCATCCCCGATGGGTCGCGCAGCGGCCCCCTCCTTGCAATCGCGATTCATTGCGACTGCTTCGCAGCCGATCGGGGATGAATCCCCTCACCACAGGTCACTCCTGCAAGGTTCAGCGTTGTTACTGAATTTGTGTTTGGCCACACAACCATCGGCGGCCAACTACTCTGCTGTTCTAGCGTAGGCCTTATTGCGTGGATCGAACGATTGTTTGCCGTTGGCAGTCCACACTTTGAACCCCAACTTCTGGAGAGCGTTCCATGTCTGACCGCTATATCGACTTCGCCAACTCGTCCATCGGCCATCGTCTGGTCGGGGCCCTGGGCCTGCCGTCGCCGGTGCGGCTGGAACGCTGGCAGGCCGGACGCCTGCGCCCGGTCGAAGGTGCGCTACTGATCGGCGGCGGGCCGCTGGCCGAGCGGGTCAGCGCTTTCGCCAATCGCCTCACCGAGAGCATTTACCGCTACGGCGAACAACCGGCGAGCGCCACGCCATGGATTCCAGGCCATGGCCCGAAACTCAAGGCGGTGGTGTTCGACGCCAGTGATCTGCAACACACCGACCAGCTCAAACAGCTGCGCGAATTCTTTCAGCCGCTGATGAAAAACCTCGACAGCAGCGCACACCTGGTGATTCTCGGCCGCGCCCCGGAAACCCTGCGCGATCCGTTCGCGGCCAGCGCGCAACGGGCACTCGAAGGTTTTTCGCGTTCGCTGGCCAAGGAGCTGCGCAGCGGCGGCACGCTGCAATTGATCTACGTCGGCGAAGGTGCCGAAGATCAACTGGAAGGCCCGCTGCGGTTTTTCCTCTCGCCGAAAAGTGCCTTCGTCTCCGGACAGGTAATCCGCCTGACCGCGTGCGCCACCCAGGTCAACGACTGGACCCGCCCACTGGCCGGGCGCAAGGCGCTGGTCACCGGTGCAGCACGCGGGATCGGCGCGTCGATTGCCGAGACCCTGGCCCGTGATGGCGCCGATGTCATCCTGCTCGACGTGCCGCCGGCCAAAACCGATCTGGAAGCCCTCGCCGCCCGCCTCGGCGGCCGGGCGATCACCCTCGACATCTGCGCCGAAGACGCCGCCACGCAGTTGATCGAACAACTGCCGGACGGCCTCGACATTCTGGTGCATAACGCCGGGATCACCCGCGACAAGACCCTGGCCAACATGACCCCGGAATTCTGGGACGCGGTGCTGGCAGTCAACCTCAATGCCCCGCAGGTGCTGACCAAGGCCCTGCTCGACAGCGGCACCTTGCATGACAACGCGCGAGTAATTCTGCTGGCCTCGATCAGCGGCATCGCCGGTAACCGCGGGCAGACCAACTATGCCGCGAGCAAGGCCGGACTGATCGGCCTGGCCCAAGCCTGGGCGCCGACGCTGCTCGAACGCGGCATCAGCATCAACGCCGTGGCACCGGGTTTCATCGAAACCCAGATGACTGCGCACATTCCGTTCGGCCTGCGTGAAGCCGGGCGGCGCATGAGTTCACTGGGCCAGGGCGGCCTGCCGCAGGACGTCGCCGAAGCCGTCGCGTGGCTGGCACAACCGGGCACCGGTGCATTCACCGGTCAGGCGCTGCGGGTCTGTGGACAAAGTGTGCTGGGGGCATAGACATGAGCATTGAATGGCACACTCTCGAGCGCGAACCGAGCCTGCCTGGTCTGTATGCGCGGGCCGCGACACGGCGCAAGATCACCGGCACCCGATTGCCCGACAGCGGTTTGCGCTGCTGGGTCGATGTGGACGGCCACAAGCTTGCGGCTTACCGCAAGGTCTGCGGCTTTGCCGATGACGGGCTGCTACCGCCGACTTATCCCCATGTACTGGCGTTCGCGTTGCAGATGCAACTGCTCACCGCCAAAGACTTTCCGTTCCCCCTGCTGGGGCTGATTCACCTGAGCAACCGCATCCGCGTGTTGCGCCCCATGGGCGGGATCAGCCGCGCGCAAGTCAGCGTGCGCGTGCACAACCTGCAGCCACATCCCAAAGGCGCGACCTTCGATCTGCTGACCACTCTGGATGATCAACTCGGGCCACTCTGGGAGGCTGAAAGCCAGATGCTCTGTCGCGGCGTGAAGCTCGACGGTGAACCTGCCGAACAGTCCTGGGAGCCAACGCTGTCGCTGGTGGAGGTGGCGCACTGGAAAGCCCCGGCGGATATCGGGCGGCAGTACGCCAAAGTGTCCGGCGACTACAACCCGATTCACCTGAGCAAGGCCAGTGCAAAGCTGTTCGGCTTTCCCACGGCCATCGCTCACGGCTTGTGGAACAAGGCCCGCACGCTTGCGGCGCTGAGTGATCATCTGCCCAGGGCCAACCTTGAAATTACCGTGCACTTTCGCAAACCGGTGCGCTTGCCCGGCGAGGTTTCGTTACTGGCGAGTGCGGCAGGCTCGAGTGGCGAATTGCGCCTCATCGGCAAGGGGGATCTGGAACATATGGTCGGGCAATGGCAGCCAATCGCCTGACCCTGCCTGCGGCGCAAGCCTGTAAATTGTGTATATATCACTTAAGTGTCTGCACGCCGGGCACCGCCCTCTGAAAAACTCCAGGCCTTGATTTTCAAGGCCTTTTTTTATGCGTCTATATCCTGGGTATTAGTGCTTAGGCACTGCCCAGCGCCATATATATAAAGGCGTTAATACCAACTTGAGAATGGTGGGAAACCTGCGCGCGATCGAGATTGACACCACGGACGAGGCATCGCCGGCGACAGATCGGCGAGCCATCGAAAACGACGAAATGTTGTTACAGGTGCAAGGAATCTCAACCATGAAAACTCAAGTGTGGTGCAAATCGGCAACAGCTCTGGCATTGATCCTCTCCCTTGGCCTCGCAGGCTGCAGCAGCGGCGGTGGCGGCCATCACAGCAGCTCCGGCAGTTCGGCGCCGGCCAGCGACTCTGCTGGCACCGGCGGCACGGGCGGTACGGGTGGAACCGGCGGCACAGGTGATACCGCAGGCACTGGCGGCACAGGTGGCACCGGCGGTACTGGCGGCACGGGCACCACTGACCCGACCAACCCTACAAACCCGACTAATCCGACGGATCCTACGGACCCAACCAATCCAACCAACCCGACTACCACGCCTTTGGTGACCACGACCCTGGTACAGGATGTCGGCAAAACCGTCGCAGGCGTCGGTGACGGCGTCGGCCAGGTCGGTGATTCGCTGAGCACCGTTCCGGTCGTCGGTGGCGTTGTGCAAAGCGCAGTCAAAACCACCGGCAATGTGGTCAGCACTCTGGGCGATGGCGTCGCCAACGGTCTCGGCAAACTGGGCACTGTCGATAACGGGCTGGGCGTCACCGCGTCCTCGGTGGGTGGCGTGGTTTCAGATGTCGGCAACGGCGTCTCCGATCTGAGCGGCAAACTGGCGACTGCCACCGGCAGCGTTCCGGTAGTAGGCGGCGTGGTGACCAAAGTTGCACCGGTACTCAGTGGCGTCGGCGAAAAAGTCACCATGCTCGGTGACACCCTCAGCACTGCCACCACCACCGGGCCACTCGGTTCAGTGACCAAAAGTGTCGGCAACGGCCTGGTCCCCGTGATTGCGATGGTTGAAAGCACCACCGACAAAGTCGGCGATGCCACCGGCCTCGGCGCTCCGCTCAATGGTGTTCTCGGCCAGGTCGGTAACGCTGTCAAAGGCGTGGGCGGTCAAGTCACCGGCGCCGGTGACGGCAATGCCTTGACCAACACCGTAGGTGGCGCTCTGACCAACGTCGGCACCGCTGTCGGCAAAGCCGGCGGGCTGGTCGATAACGGCACCAGCACCGGTGGTGGCCTGGGCGGCGGCCTCGGTGGCGGCCTGGGCGGTACAGGCCTGCTGCAAACCGTCGGCGGCGCCGTGGTCAACGTGGGCGCCGGTCTGAATGCCGGTTCCACCAATGGCGTGGTCAGTGCCGGAGGTGTGACCGCTGGCGGACTGGGCAACACCATCGCTTCGCTCAACACCGTACTCGGCGGCTCGGGCACGCCGATCACCGCCACCACCTCGCCACTGGCGACCGTTGGCGCCACCGTCGGCGCAGGGCTTAACCCGGTCACCAGCGCAGTCACCAGCGTTACTCAGCAGGTTGGCGCCGCGACGGGCCTGGGCGCACCGGTTGCCGGCCTCACCGGCCAGGTTGGCGGCGCAGTCAGCACCGTTGGCGCCGCCATCGCGTCCACCAACAATCCGGTCACCACGGCAGTCGGCGGTCTGGTCGGCAACGTCGGTGCCACCGTCGGCTCGGTCGGCGGCTTGCTCAACGGTGGCAGCAGTGCCGGCGGCACCGCAACGGGTGGCACCGCAACCGGCGGCCTGGGCGGCGTACTCGGTGGCCTGACCGGCGCTCTGGGAGGCAACAAACGCTAAATTGCACCTGGCCGATTCGACGGCCTCACCTACAGCGCCTACGCTTGGTTGAGGGCGGAAGACTCCCACGGGTCTTCCGCTTTTTTCTTAGGAAAATTCAGCCCAGCGCTGTGATCTGACCATGGAGTGTCCTATGCGCGTAATGGCATCCCTGCTGTGCCTCAGCCTCAGTTCCGCCGCCCTCGCCGACACCCTGCCCAGTTTTCTCAACAGCAACGAAACCACGCGCAACCTGCCTGTGCCGAACCTGCCGGCGGATGCCTACCGCCCGGCGGCAACGCCCCTGCAAGTACCCGAGCCCGGCGCGGCAGCGGCGCAGCCGTTGTTGATGGACACCAAAGTCAATCTGAAAACCGTGCAGATCGAAGGCGGCACGATCTACCCGCTCAACGAACTGGCCGAAGTCTACAAACCCCTGATCGGCCACCAGACCAGCCTGGCCGAACTGATCGAAGCCACCCGCGACATCACCCGTCGTTACCAGAAGGACGGCTATCTGCTGTCCTATGCTTTCCTGCCGCAACAACGTTTCGACGATGGGGTTGCCCGAGTGGTGCTGGTCGAAGGTTATGTGCGCGATGTCCAGGTGCAGGGCGATGTCGGCCGGGTCAAAGGCCTGCTCGATGAACTGGCAGCAAAAATCCAGGCCGAACGACCGCTGACCCGCAAGACCTTCGAACGCTACACCACCCTGATGACGCGCATCCCCGGCGTCACCCTCCAGGCGCAAGTGCCGCCGCCGGGCACCACCGACGGCGCCACCACCCTGGTCGCCCAGGCCAGCCGCAAAGCGTTCACCAGCACCATGAGCACCACCGAAGACAACCGCAACGGCACGCAGGCGTTGCTGGGGGTGAGCAGTAACTCGCAGACCGCCATGGGCGAGCAGTTGACCCTCAGCGGGCTGTTTCCGCCGGGTGACGATCACGAGCATTACTACCGTGTGGACTACAACCAGTTCCTCAACAGTGAAGGCACGCAACTGAGCCTGTTTGCCTCACGCTATCGCGCGGATCCGGGCACCAATGTGCTCACCAGCGACGGCTTCGAGCTCAAGCCGCACAAGGAAGATGACCGCTACTCCATCGGTGTCAGCCATCCGTTCATTGCAGCGTCCAACGAGCTGCTCAATGCCGGGGCGCGGCTGTACGCGGTGGATGACAAAAATCGCTACAACGTGGTCGGCTACCCGATCAGCATCGAGGAGCGCACCAACGTGCGCGCCCTCGCGTTCGAAGGTGACTGGCGCAAGACCGATGCCCGGCAGCTGCGGATTCTCAGTGGTGGGGTGTATCAGGGCCTCGATAGCATGGGCGCGCATTCCAACAACACGGCGCTGGACCTTAACTTCCTGCGCCTGCGTCTTTCCGGCGTACAGAGCGACAAGTTCTTCGACAACTGGCAAGGCGTGCTGTCGGCCGCGCTGTACTGGAGCGACGACACCTTGCCCGACAGCGAGCGAGCCGTGTTTGGCGGGCAGAATTTCGGCCGTGGCTACCCGGACGATCAGGCGTCCGGCGACAAGGGCTGGGGGGCGGCTTACGAGGTCAACTACAGCTTCAATCGCGATGGCAACTGGGTGCGGATTCTGCAGCCGTATGTGGTGCTGGACCGTTCGAAAACCTGGTTCAACAAACTGGCGGTGCAAAGCAGCGACCTGTCATCGGCCGCAGTCGGGCTACGGTTTGGCGATGCCAAGTACTACAACATTGCGCTGGAGGCCGCCAAGCCGATGTCCGATGAAGCGCTGGATACGTTCAATCGGCGGGCGCGCTACAGCATCAGTTTCAGCTATCAATTGTAGGGAGCCAGATCCATCAACTGAGCGAGCCTGCTCACACATTGCAGCGCACATCCCTGTGGGAGCGGGCTTGCTCGCGAAAGCGGTGGATCAGCCAGCATTTTGTTGACTGACACTACGCCTTCGCGAGCAGGCTCGCTCCTACATTTGGAACGCACATCTCTGTGGGAGCGGGCTTGCTCGCGAAAGCGGTGGATCAGCCAGCATTTTTGTCGACTGACACTACGCTTTCGCGAGCAGGGCTCGCTCCCACAGGTTTTAGCGATGTGGATCAGAACGCGTAACGCACCTTCGCGGTAAAGCTGTCGGAATCGAAACCGCTCGAGGTCAGGTAGTTGTATGAGCCACCGACGCTCCAGGCACCCATCCGGTAGTTGGCGCCCAGGCCCAGCTCATAGCTGTCGCGTACCGGCGTAGTGCCCCGGCTGACCGACGACTCGCCCCCCAGCACGAACGCCGACGTGGTGCTGACCTTGTCACCGATGAAGTCATGCCAGGCCATCAGCTTCGCTTCCGGTTCCAGGCTACCGCTGCCGACAGCGAAGGCTGCCGCCAGACGCGCACCCACGCCCATCTCGCCGACCTCATAGCGCTGACTGCCGACATTCAGCGATGCCGAGCTGCCCTTCTCGCGATAAGCATCCATGCCCACATTGGCGTAACGCGCGCCGACTTGCGGCTCCAGCACGACATCAGGCATCAGCCGCAGGCTGTAACCGGCCAGTGCGCTCACACCGAACACGTCACTGTCGTAATCGGCCTTGGCGCGAGTGCCGGCAATGTAACGTTTGGATTCGTTGTCGTTCCAGCCGTACATCAGCGACGTGTCGACGAACCAGTTGTCGTGCACCCAGTTGCTGTACAGCGTCAGCGCATGCCCGGTGACCTGGGTCTTGCTGCCCAGATCAGACTTCACGTCGGTGTCGAGGTAGCTGTAGGCCAGGCCCAGCGTGGTATCGGCATTCAACTGGCCATCGGCACCCACTGCGATCCCGTGGCTGTCGGCGTCATAACCGGCCACACCGCGGCGCTGATCCTGATTGGCATCGCTGCTCAGGGCTTGCAGCCACACGCCTTTTTCCGGAGCGCCGGTGGCTGAGCGAGCGCGGCTGGAGCGGTCATTGATCACGCCCGAGACCAGTGTCTGGCTGTTGGTCGCGGCGTGCAGTACACCACGGCTGACATCCGGGCTGAGGGTTTCACTCAGGCGCGCCAGTTCGGCATCGGTGCTGGCGTTGGCGAACGCCTGAAATACCGGATCCTGCTCATCGAGGCGCGCCAGCAATCCCGACACATGTCCCACCGCCGTCGCCGCGTTATCACTGCCGCCCACTGCCCGGGTGTTCTCGGCCAGCACCTCGCTCGACTTGGTGGTCACCACACTGGTGATGTCATTGCCAACCACACCGAAACTCTTCACATCCAGCAGCGCGGAGGTCGAGGTCACGGTCAGATTGCTGCCACCGACCAGATTGCCCGAGCTGATCAGGGTGTAACGCGTGCCACCCGGCGCCACCCGGAAATCACTGGAGCGCGCCAGCAGCCGCAGTTGTGCGCCCGGGGCGATATCGGTGGTGCCAGTGACCTTCAACACCGGCAGCGCCGGGTTGGTGTCATTGCCCAGGTACATCTCCAGCACCGAGCTGGATTCTTCCATTTCGAAGTCACCGATGACCGTGGTGTGCGGCTTCATCAGCGTCAGCGTGCCCTCTTCGATGGTGACGTAGCCGGAGCGGATGGTCGAACCGTCGAACGTCGCGTCACCGTCCACCAGCACCCCGGACAGCCCCAGCAGATCACCCTTCACCGCGCCGCCGTAGAAATAGAAATAGCTCGCGCCGTCATCGACCTGGATCGCCGCCCTGCCGCCCTCGATCAAGCCTTTCATTTGATAGATGCCGAAAGGTGTGTCGCCACTGCCCTGACCGCTGACATGCACACCGATGTCCTCGCCGGAAATGGTTCCGCCGTTCCACAGCCTGGTGGAGTCGGAACCCGCTGCGCTGCTGAACTTTACGCCCTCGAACACCAGCGCCTCGGCATTGGTCCCGGTGGCACGGATAGTCCCCGTGTTGTTGACCGACAGGCCCAGCGTCGCGCCATCGAGCAACACGCCCAACGCATCGGTGCCGCTTGCACTGATGGTGCCCTGATTGACCAGCCCGGTCATGCCGGTGTGTACCAGCAACAGGCCGCTGGCGGTCTGGCCGCTGACGTCAATGCTGCCGCTGTTGACCAGCGAATTGCCCAACGTGCTGCCCAGATCGGAAATACCGCTGGACGTGCCGACATCGCTCAGACCATGAACCGAAATGGAGCCTTCGTTGATCAGCGCGCCACTGAGCCTGGTCGGCACCGAACCGGCAGTTCCCAGGCTGATCCCGATGCCGAATCTGGCGCCGTCAATCCGGATATTGCCGGTGTTGCGCAACTGCACCGCCGATACTCCAGAAAGCTGTGCACCGTAGGTTGAGGTCAGCTGGGAAACGGGAACGAAGTTGCCGTTTCCGATCAGATTGATCAGTCCCCAATTCTGCAGCGTGCTGGTCAGCGGGCCGCCACTCAGATCGTGGTCCAGACTCGCGCAGGCGAAAGAGGTGTGCAGCGTGGCGGCGGCGATGGAGAGCGCCAATACAGAGCGGCGCAGGCAAGCGATATTCAAGTGAGATTCCCTTCCAAAACATGAAAACAGTTTCAGCAGGGTTCGTATCTGTCAGGCATCCCTACCGAACCCACCAGCGCAGCTGGTTCCGGGCGGAGGGCAATCTACACGAGCCATCATTTTGATACCACCAAAAGTCAACAACATGGCGTCAAACCACTGGCCCAGAATCGCACGGCTCTCCCTGTAGGAGCTGCCGCAGGCTGCGATCTTTTGATCTTGATCTTTAAAAGCCAGATCAAAAGATCGCAGCCTTCGGCAGCTCCTACAGAAATATCTGCGTTTTTGCGGTTATGTGTGCTGGTCAAGTCTGCGGATCGACCCGATCCAGTGCGCGGTTCACCGCCAGTTCGGCAAGCATGATGATCTGCTGGATGCCCAGCACCGTACTGCGCTGCAGGCCATTCAACTCGTTGGCGAAATTGCTGGTCGCCACACTGGCGCTGGCCAGTGATTCACAGGCGTGGGCGAGCAGGCTTTCGGTGTCGACGCTCGGGTTGACGAGAAACATCGTGCTCGGCTGGGACGGTTTGGCGGGGTTGGGGCACAGGTAGAAATCGAGGGCGCGTTTGATGGCTTCGCGGTTTCTGGTCAGGTCTTCGGCACGTAGGGCTTCGGCGAGCGGGGTGGTGGTTTCGAGGGGCGGGTCGGGAACGAGTTTGTCCATTGCAACAATTCTCCACAGTTGTCAGCGCAGCCCTTTGCCATTCTCACGGGGCAAAGAGGTGGCAGCTATATGCGGGGTGAGAATACCGGTTATGGACACCCGGCCAGACCGAGGTCTGCCCGCACACAGCCGCCATGACGCATACCGACAGCGGATAACTGGCGGCGATTATGCGTGCACAGATACTGAATGACCATAAGTTGCCGGGTTCTCACACCCGATCGCCGAGAGGTCGGCGACAGCCCAAGACTAGAGAGCACACGTCCGACGGACAACCTGAAAACCTTGTGGGACGGTTCCGATAAATCCCAAACACATTAAACACACGCAGCTCCTACAGAAATATCTGCATTTTTGCGGTTATGTGTGCTGGTCAAGTCTGCGGATCGACCCGATCCAGCGCGCGGTTCACCGCCAGTTCGGCAAGCATGATGATCTGCTGGATGCCCAGCACCGTACTGCGCTGCAGACCACTCAGCTCGTTGGCGAAATTGCTGGTCGCCACACTGGCGCTGGCCAGAGATTCACAGGCGTGGGCGAGCAGGCTTTCGGTGTCGACGCTCGGGTTGACGAGAAACATCGTGCTCGGCGGGGATGGTTTGGCAGGGTTGGGGCACAGGTAGAAATCGAGGGCGCGCTTGATGGCTTCGCGGTTTCTGGTCAGGTCTTCGGCACGCAGGGCTTCGGCGAGCGGGGTGGTGGTTTCGAGGGGCGGGTCGGGAACGAGTTTGTCCATGGAAAATGCTCCTACTGGGCTGTTGGAGCCACCTCCTGGTCGTTTCCACACGATAAAGAGGTGGCAGCTGTACGCGGGGTGGAAAACCGATCAGTAGGCAACCGGCCAGACCGAGGTCTGCCCACGCACAGCCGCCGCGACGCAGTTTGCAGACGAACGAAGTCGCCGGCAACGATTACGGTGCTGATGCAATGCATCTACTTGAAATCAGGTTTCCACACCCGGTCGCTGAATTGGCAGCGACAACCCAAGACTAGAGAGCACACGTCCGACGGACTACCTGAAAACCTTGTGGGACGGTTCCGATAAATCCCAAACACATTAAACACACGCAACTGAAATCCCCCCCCTGTAGGAGCTGCCGAAGGCTGCGATCTTTTGACCTTGACCTTTAAAAAACCAGATCAAAAGATCGCAGCCTGCGGCAGCTCCTACAGGGGGGGGTGTTGGTCTTTCGTTACTGCGTGCCGCCTCCGGAGCCGCTGTCGACCTTGCCGCCCTGCTGCTGATCGAAGAACTCCGGAATCTCATGTTGAAAGCTTTTCAACCAGCGCTGCATCGCCAGATCACGCTCGGTCGGGGTGACGGTTTGCAGTTTTGGCGAGGGCACTTTGTTGCGGCCCTGCAGTTGCAACCAGCCTTCGGTTTCCTGTTGCTGGGCCGAGGCCGGGCCGGCGTCGATGGCGTGGCCGGTCAGTGGCAAGGCCAGCAGGCCGAGGCAGACAATCGCAGCTTTCATCGCAGGTCTCCTTACTTGAGCATGGCCGTGACGGCGGCCGGCGCCGGCGCTTTGCCCGGCACCTTGAGTTTTTCCGCACGGCTTTGGGCTTCACTGAATTGCGCCGGGCTCAGGCCCAGGCGACTGACCAGTTCACCGGCGCGGGTCCAGTCATCCTGATACAGCAGGAGCGTCACCAGGTTCAGCGCCGCCAGTTGGTCGCTCTGCTTGAGTTCCATGGCCGTGAGGAACTCGAAACGCGCGTCTTCGATGCGCAGTTGATTGAGGTAGACCACGCCAAGGTCATTGCGGATTTTTTCGTCGGTCGGCGCCAAGCGTGCGGCACGTTGCAGATGCGCCTGGGCCTGGCCGTAATCGGCCCTGGCCGCCGCAATCTGGCCCAACCCGTGTTCGGCCTCGGCCGCCAGACACGTGCCGAGCAGGCCGCGATACAAAGGTTCGGCCTCACTGCGCCCCAGCAGACGATAGACCCGAGCCTTGCGCAGGCGCACGTCGGCAAGGTTGTCCGGCAGACTCTGCAGGTTGGCGAGGCTGGCGTGCAGCTTGCCGTCGTTGGCCATGTCATCGGCAAGATTGAGCGACAGTTGCTGCTCCGAATTGAGCTTGCCGCAACTGGCGTTGCCGGAGAACGCTTCCCAGGGTGTCTGGCCGGTGTTGGCACAGCCGCCGAGCAACACAAGACATGCACCTGCAATCATTGCTTTCATCACGATCCCTCTAGGCACCCAGCGCTTTGGCCAGAGCGGTGAAGCCCGGGCCGGCCAGGACAATCAATAACGCCGGGAAGAGAAACAGCATCATCACGACGGACATTTTTGCGGACATTTTCGAAATGTATTCCTGCAGCCGGGTCAGGCGCCGGTCGTCGAGCAACTGCTTGAGCGACAGCAGCGACTTCATCGCGCCGCCCCCCTGCTGGAGCAATTGCTGAAGAATCACGCAGGTGTCGGTGAACTCGTCCACCGCCAGCAATTGCGTGGCCTTGTTCAGTTCTTCGCCCAGTTCCAGGCCCGAATCCACCCGCGTCAGCACCAGCCGCAACTCCTGGGTCAGCACCGGCAACAACGCCTGGCCCTCATGGCTCAGGACCCGCAACGCCTGCTCCACGGCCATGCCCGACTCGAACAGAATGCGCAGCAGCGGCAGGAACGTACCGATCTCGTTCGCCAGTTGTTTCTGTCGGCGCGCCACCGCCATCACCAACAGGCGCTTGGGCAACAGATAGCCGACACCGAGGGCGAACAGCGGCGCGATCCACTGTTTTTCGACGCTGGGGAAAAACACCCCTTGCAGCAACACTGCGACGATCAGCAGCAACAGCGGCGAGCCGATCTGGCAGGCGGCGAACAGCGAACGCTGGCGCGCGCTGCGCCAGCCGAGGCGGTTGAGCAGCGTCTGGGTTTCATTGTCGAGCTTGACGCTGTGCTGGCCGACCTTGCTTTCGCCCAACACCTGCAGAAGGTTGCCAAAACGATTCTGGCGCAGCAGATCGCCCTCGAGCCGACGGCTGATCTGACGGCTGCGCCGGCGTTGCTCCAACAGATGGGCGATCAGCAGCGCCGCGGCACCGAGCAAGAGTAAAGCGCTGATCATCAGAGGCGTGGTCATAGGCTGCGCAACATCCGCCAGAGCAACAGGCTGCCGATCACCTGCATGCCGAACGCCGAAGCGAGCATGCGCTGCCCGGACGGGTCGTGCCACATGGCAACCAGATAGACCGGATTGGACATCAGGAAGTAACCGGCCATGATGATCGGCAGCAATCCCAGCACCCACGCGGTGAGGCGCGTTTCGCCGGTCATCGCGCGCAACTGGCGTGAAGCCTGGTCGCGCTCGCGGATCATCCTGATCAGGTTTTCCAGCAGCTCGCTGGCGTTGCCGCCGTAGCGGTGATTGACCTTGAGGCCGAGGGCAAACAGCCGAAACTCATCCTTCTCGTACAGTTCGGCCAGGTCCGACACCGCGTCCGGCAGGCTCACGCCCAACTGCACGTTGCGCTGTACCCGGCCCATGGCGTTTTTCAGCGGATCTTCACTGGCCTCGATGCCGCCGAGCACCGCATCGGCCAGGGTGCGACCGGACTTCAGACTGCGCACGGTGTGATCGAGCAACTGCGGCAACTGCTCGATCATGCGCCGCAACCGACGCTGATAACGCCAACTGACATACAGCCGCAGCGCCACCGGCGGCAGCACGATCAGCACCAGCAGACCGATCCATCCGGCAACGGCGAAACCGATCAGGCTCGCGAACGCCCACAGCAGCAGCCAGACACCCAACCGATCGGTCGGACGACCCAGCCCGGCACGCAGGAACGCCCGCTCCAGGCCCGCCCAGCGCGGCGTTTCGGCGCTCAGTTGCGGCTGTCCCTGATTGAGCCGGTCGAGCACCCGCTCCGAGCCGCTCTGGCGCCAGCCGTTGTAGAACAGCCGCAGTGACAGCCCGAGCAAGGCCAGGCAAATCACGATCAGCAACAGCGGTTTGAGCATGCCGTGGCCCTCAATGCGGATGCGCCGGCTCGCGGCGCAATTTGTCCCCGGCCGGGTTGATCGCTTCGCGCAGAAAACCGAAGCCGGTGCGCCGGTCGAGACGGAACAGCGTGTTGGTGACGTAGACGTCATCGCGCACGCCGACCACTTCCACCACTTCGCTGACACAACGGTGACCGTCGGGCATCCGGGTCAGCTGGATCACCACATCCAGCGCTGCGCAGATCATCTGGCGCAAGGTGCGCTCGGCGATGGTGCGGCCGGTCAGACCGACCAGGGTTTCCAGACGCAGCAACGCATCCTGGGCACTGTTGGCGTGCACGGTGCTCATCGAACCGTCGTGGCCGGTGTTCATCGCGGTCAGTACGTCGACCACTTCCACCCCGCGAATCTCGCCAAGGATGATCCGGTCGGGGCGCATCCGCAGAGCGTTGCGAATCAGGTCGCTGGCCTTCACTTCGCCGTGGCCCTCGGCATTCGGCGGGCGGGTTTCCAGACGCACGACGTGGGGATGGCCCAGTTGCAGTTCGGCGACGTCTTCAATGGTGACGAGGCGTTCGTGCGGGTTGATCAACTGGCTGAGGATGTTCAGCAACGTGGTCTTGCCGGTGCCGGTGCCGCCGCTGATGAGGATATTGCAGCGTTTGCCGACCGCCTCTTCGATGAAATCGAAGATCGCCTGATCGATGGTCTGCATCGCCATCAGGTCGGTGCTCTTGAGCATGTCCTTGCGAAATTTGCGGATCGACAGGCACGGCCCGTCGAGGGCGATCGGCGGGATGATCGCGTTGACCCGGCTGCCATCGGGCAGGCGCGCATCGACCATCGGCGAGGACTCGTCCAGGCGTCGTCCCAGTGGCGCGAGGATGCGTTGCATGACGCGCTCGACGTGATGCGCATCGATAAAGCGCAGATCGCTCAGGTGCAGCACCCCCTCGCGTTCGATGAACACCCGGTGCGGGCCGTTGACCAGAATCTCGGTCACCGCGCTGTCGCGCAGCAGCACTTCGAGAGGGCCGAAACCGGTCAGCTCGTCGACGATCTCTTCTGCCAGTCGCTCCATTTCATAACGCGAAATCGCCAGATGCAGACGCGCAATGTATTCGGCGACCTTGTCGATGACGAACTGCGACAACACCTGGCGGGAACCTTCGAGCAGGTTTTTCCCGGACTCCTCGATGGCGTCGATGATGTAGCGATGCAGCACCAGTTTCAGGCCGTCGTGATCGGTGTTGCCGGTGGCCGGGCGCTGCAGGCCACCGAACAGTTGCTCGCCGTTCATGGCGTGCCTCGCAGGCGGTTGAACCAGTTGACCTTGGGTTTGGGCAGCCCTTCGGAACGTTTCGCCAGACGCTCGCCGAGGGTACGCAGGGTCTGGCTGATGGCTTCGCGCGGGGCCAGTTCGAACAGGGTCACGCCCTGGTTTTTCGCGTTGAGACGAATCTCCGGACTGAACGCCAGCACGCTGATCACTTCCAGGCCGAAGGTCTTGCCGAGGGTGTCGGAATCCGGCGCGACGTTGCGCAGATAACGGTCCACCAGCAGGCGCCCGTGTTCGAGTTTCATGCCCTTCTCGCGCCACAGGTTGAGCACCGCAAGATTGCGCCGGCAATCGAGTACGTTCTGGTCGGTGTACCACAGCAACTTGTCGCAATGGCTGACGAAAGTGCGCAACGCTTCGCTGTCCGGCTGCCCGGTGAGGTTGACCACGATGTGCTGGAAGTGTTGGCGCAAGGCGCTGAGCAACATGTACAACTCGGCGGCGCTGGTGCGCTCCAGCGGCTCGTCCCCACTGGCGTAGGCGAGGATGCGCAGGCCGGCCTCGGCGCTGGTGAAGGCACTGTCGATCAACGTGGCATCCAGACGCCGCAAGTGCCGCAGGGCATCGCCGAAATGGAACGAACTCTCCAGCCCCAGCAACGCCAGGCTGTCACCGCGCGGCAGGCCCAGGTCGAGCAGCAGTGTCTGCTGGCCGCTCTTTTGCACCACCAGCGCCATGTGGTTGGCGAGGAACGCGCCGTCGGCATTGCTCTGCACGCCGTAGAGCACGGTGAGACCGCCGAGCTGGGCATTGGGCGTGACCGCCGGCAGGCGTTTGCTCAGGCGCCGCACCAGTCCTGCGACTTCACTGGAGCGCGAGCCATAGGCAACGAAATCCCGTGCCCCGGCGCGCATGGCATTGAGCACAAGCTGATTGTCCATGCCGTCGCCGAGGGCGACGATGGCGAGCATCGGCTTGGCTTCCAGCACGCCTTCGATCAACGCACTTTGCGCCACCAGATGCTCGCGATCGAGGCCGACAAAAACCAGGCTGGCGAAGGTCACGTCCACCAGCGCCAGCAATTCGTCAAGGCTGCCACCACCGGCACTGACCACTTGGCCCAGCGGCGCCAGTGCGCCCTGCAACCACTCAAGATCGGTGTTGTTGCGCGTGATGGCGAGGAAGGTCTGGCTCAGGCTCTGGCTCATTGCGATAACCCGCTGCGTTTATCGAAGTTGCCGTTTTCGAGGAAGTACAGGCGATACCAGTTCGGATCGTAATTGCGCAGTTTCTCCCCGGGCAGTGACGGCAGCGGCGCGTTCGCCGCCAGCGGTTGCACCAGGTGTGGCGTGACGATCATCAGCAGTTCGCGTTCCTGGCGATTGAGCGAGGAATTGCGGAAAAACGCGCCAAGCACCGGGATGTCACCCAGCCCCGGAAACTTGTTCACCTCGGAGGCGTTGTTGGTACTGATCAGGCCGCTGATCACGAAGCTCTCGCCATCGGCCAGGGAGATGCTGGTGTCGGTGCGGCGAATGGTGAACGCCGGCACGGTGGTGCCGCCAATCGTCACGCCATTGTTGTAATCGAGCTCACTGACCTCCGGCGCGACCTTGAGGGCGATGCGATCACGCCCGACCACGGTCGGCGTCAGGGTCAGGCGAATGCCGAACTCCTTGTATTCGATGGAGTAGCTGTTGCTGTTGGCGCTCGGCACCGGGATCGGGATTTCACCGCCGGCGAGGAAACTTGCGCTCTGCCCGCTCAGCGCCACCAGGCTCGGCCGCGCCAGGGTGTAGGCGAAACCGCTGCCCTCCAGCGCATTGACGATGCCGAGGAACTTGCTGCTGCCGCCGCCCCAGACAATGTTGAACATGTCATTGGCCAGCGGAATGCTCGGCACCGCGATCCGTGGATCGATATTGTTCAACGGCACCACGCCGGGCGTGACGCCGGTGTTGGGCACCGTGCCCGGTGCGCCGAACAGGAAGTTGTTCGAGCCCTTGCCGAAAATCTGCGTGCCGGCCTCTTTGAGTTTGGTGCGGCTGACTTCGACGAAACGGATGTCGGTCTGCACTTGCGACGGCAGGGTCGGATCTTCGCCGGCCGGCAGCGCCACGGGAGTCATCGCCGCACTGGCCTTGCCCTGAACGAACACCATGCTCTGGCGCGGCGCACTGGCGCAGGCGCTCCAGACCATCAGCGTGGTGGCGCCGGGGCCGACGCCGGTCAGCAGCAGCCCTTGATCGCCGGTCACGCGCACATCGGCAATCTTCGGGTCACCCACCGCCACCCGCGTGATCGCCACCGGCGACTGCACCGCCTGCTGCAGGCCTTCACCGACTTCCAGCACCGACGGCAGCGGGCCGAGCGCGGCGCAATTGCTGCCGGCGGCTTGAGCGCTGCCGATCACGCAAAGGCTCAGCAGCGGGGCCAGGAGCAAGCCGTTGGACAGGGGCGTAAAGCGTCTGCGCATGTAAAGGCGTCCTTGCTCGATTCAGGGGGTGGGTTGTGCGGTTTCAGCACCGCGGATCACTTCCACGGTCGGTTTGCGCGGTGCGGGTTGACCGGTCACGGCCATGGCCCGGGGCGGCGGAGAAAGAGACAGCTGACTGAACTCCACCAGCTCACGACGCGGGGTGTCGAGGCGGGTCGCGACATCGTTTTCGCCGGCCCAGTATTTCGCCAGTTGCTGCTCATCGGCACTGCGCACGGCCAGCCGCAACACACCAGCACCGGAGGCCAGCATCAGGCGACTGAGCAAGGGTTCCGGCACCGCCAGCACCACGCTGCGCGCGGTGTTGCGCTGCTGCTCCTGCTTGAGACGTTCGTCGTCACTGCGCGGGGGACTGCCCGGCTGACCGTCGTTGGTCAAACCGCTCTGATTGCCGACCACCAGCACCCGCACGGCGGGCACCACCAGTTGTGCCGAAGGCTGTGGATTGTTTTCGTCCTTGCGCAAAAACAGCAGCACATCGACGTAGTCACCGGGCGCCAGTTGCCCGCCGGCGTTGATCACTTCATCGACCGCCACTGCCAGCGCCCGCTCGCCGGGACGAATCATCCGCGACAGCTGACTGCCAGGCTCGAAACTTTCTTCACTGAGCCAGCTGCCGGCGCTCAACGGACGCCACGGTGTGCGACCGATGACCTGGTCGACATTGCCCAGGCTGCCGGCCGGCGCCGTGCGCAGTTTCTCCACGGCGACATCGGCAGCGGTGATTTTCACGAACGGGGCGATGTCGCGCAGCAGTACCACCACGGGCTGGCGCGTCGGATCTTCCACCGGTGCCGGCGCGGCCACCGGCGGCACTACGGGCGCGGCCACGGGCGCGGCAACCGGTTCGGCAGCCACCGGTTGGCGGCTCAATGTCAGTCCCCAATACCCGGCGATAATGGCGCCCAGCAGGAACAACCCGGCCAGACCCAACGTGACGCGACTGTTCATGACGGCTCTCCCTTTCCCGCTGCGCGCTCTTCTTATGCAGTGCCCCGTGATTTCAACGAGATAACTTCGCAATCAGGCAGCTATGAACAAGTAACTATTTCGCTATTTGAAGGTAGCGCAGGAAGAACAAAACGCCATTACGAACCGGGAAATATCCAACAAAAATCGAGGGCACAAGCGCCAAACTCCGTTTTATGCCGGAAAACGGCGCGCTACTACTTTCCGGTTAATTCGTTCTTACAGTTGTAGGCTCGGGGAATGCCGACAATGCTGATGCTGGCACAGGGAAATCATGTTGCGAACGCGCAACGCCTGGTGCGCTCAAGGAGAATGCTCATGTCGTATTTCCATATCACCCGGAAAATCAAATCGCAGATCGCCTTCTTCAAAGATCTGGCCAAGGATACCGACGGCGCATCCGCTATCGAGTACGCCCTGGTGGTCGGCCTTGTGGCGCTGGTGATCGCCGCTTTCGGTAACGGCATCGGTACTCAGGTCACCGCGATCCTGACCCGGATCCAGACCGCGCTCACCTGATTGCACCGATTACTTGTCAATGCGCCTTTTGGGTTCTACCGTCAGAACTCAGTCCATTGCAGGTATCGCCCATGACCGCTTCCACACTCCCTCGCCAGCAGTTGCTTCTCGTCGACGATGAAGAGGACGCACTGCTGGAACTTGCGGAGTTGCTGGAGGGTGAAGGCTTCGTCTGTCATACCGCGACGTCGGTGAAGCTGGCGCTTCATCACCTGACCCGTCACCCCGATATCGCGCTGGTGATCACTGACCTGCGCATGCCCGAAGAAAGCGGCATGTCGCTGATCAAGCGCCTGCGCGAACACACCTCACGCCAGCATCTACCGGTGATCGTCACCTCCGGCCATGCGGACATGGAGGACGTCAGCGACATGCTGCGCCTGCAGGTGCTGGATCTGTTTCGCAAGCCGATCTATCACGTGCGCCTGCTGGAAACCCTGGACAACCTGTTTCCCAAGGCCAAGAACAACGCCTAGCCCCGGCCGCATACGATAAAAAAGAGGTTTCCCCGGCGAGCGCCGGGGTCAGTTGCGCATCACATCAGTGTGCAGTCACACGCTGGCGCAATCCCGAATTGCTCGGCGACAACGCCAGGGCCAGCTGGGTGCGGTTATGCATGTGAGTCAGGCGCAAGACCTGTGAGACATACAGCTTCACCGTGTTCTCGGTAATCCCCAGCTCACAGGCAATCTGGTAATTGGTCTGGCCCTTGCCGACCAGTCGTGCAACGTCGAGCTGGCGCGGCGACAGCTGATTGAAGATCGCCGGCATTTCCACAGCCTCGCCCTCGCCGCTCGGCTCGCTGCTTTTCGGCGCAGGGCCGCGACGCACCTTGTCGAGATCCTGATACAGGTCGTCGATGGACTCGGAAAGGTACTGCAGCTTCTCGTTCAAGTGGCCCAGTTGCAGGGTTTTCTGCCGTTCCTGCAGCGCCGCTTCCTGACGCTGCAGCCCTTCGAGCAGCTCATCGAGGTTGATCGGCTTCTGGTAATAGTCGGCAATGCCGGCGCGCAACGCCTTGATCACGTCCTGTTTGTCGGCGCGACCGGTCAGCATGATGGCTTCGAACACCCGGTGCTTGCCCGCCAGGCGTTGCAGTTCCTGAACCAGTTGGATGCCGTCCATGTCCGGCATGTGCAGATCGCACAGCACCAGGCCGATGGCGGGGTTTTCGACAAATTGTTCGATGGCCTGCCTGCTCGATTCGCAAGGCACGCAACGGTAGCCACTGCTTTCGAGAAACTCGCACAGTTCCTCGACAATCAGCGGTTGATCGTCGACCACCAGAACCTTCACAACGGACGTAAGCTTGTTCACTTGCAACTCCATGCCCAGGCCAAAAGGCTGACCGTTCCTGTACTCACAGCGTGTGGCTGTATAACCGTTGATTTGAAAGTAGACCCACTTTCCTACTATGTACATAGCAGTAGTGGCAGGTGGCGACTAATGGATCCAAAGCAAAGTCAGGATTGTCCCGGCCAGCACGAACGGCGCAAATGGCAGCTTTTTTGACTTTGATGGCTCCAGATACCGCAGACGTTGCCTAAGCCCTTGACTCATATGCAGCCAGAGTTTTGGCGCAAGCAGCAGCCACAGTGCGCTGACGAGCGCCGCGCCGATAAATGCGCCGAGCAGGTGCTGACCGTCCGTCGCAAGGCCCAAGGCTGTCATTAATTTCACATCGCCGGCGCCTAATCGGCGCCATTTGTATCCGGGCAATGTCATCGCCAGCGCGAGCAAAGCGGCCCAGCCGCCCTGAACCGCTTCAGCACCGAGAAAGGTGTTGCCTGTGACCAGCAGATAGATGAGCGCCAGTGCGCCGACACCCAGCGTCAACGCATTGTGAATGTGGCGTTGGCAGGCATCCTGCGCCGCGCAGAGCGTCAGCCAGATCAGAAGGACAATGCTGTGCATGCGGTAAAAAACGTCCGTTTTGGCCGAATGATTCTATGCTGACATTACGTAGTGATTGTCAGGGTAGACGCACTCATGAAAATCAACCTCCCCCGCAAGCAAAAAGGCGCCGTGGCGATCGAATTCGCCCTGGTGTTCGTGGTGTTCTTCGCGGTGTTTTATGGCCTGGTGAGCTACAGCCTGCCACTGATGCTGATGCAGTCGTTCAACGAGTCCACCGCTGAAGCCGTGCGCCGCAGCGTGGCGCTGGATCCGGCTACCGCCAATTACCCGGTAGCGATCACCACCCTCGCCCGCACGGAGCTGAACCGACAACTGGGCTGGCTGCCCGTCGCGCTGAATTTCAATGCCGCGACCGACAGCAGCATCACCTTTGTCGGCGGCTTGCTGACGGTCAGCATCAATTACCCCACCGCCAAACTGAATCAGGCGCTGCCGTTTCTGGTGCTGCCGGGCATCGGTACAGTGCCGCGCCTGCCTGCGACGCTGAGCGCGTCTTCGAGCCTGCAATTTTGAGTGCCGGAGACACCTTGTTCGGGCGCCTGCGCAATCGCTCGCCCGGCCCTTTTGAAGCCCCGGCCAGGCCTGCGGCAAGCGTCGGCCTGCAGCTTTACCTCGACCATGCAGGCCTCGTCCAACACCTGAGCGGACCGCTGCGGCATCTGCTGACGCAACGGCTCGCCAGCCTGGAACCTGCGCACCTGCTGACGTACCTGTCAGCGCACAGCAACCTGGCGGTGGAGGGTCATCCGGTCGATTGGCAAGGTCAGTTGCTCGACCTGGATTTTGCCACCCAGGCCGGGCCGCCCTTGCACCTGCGCGGCTGGGTGCAGCCACAGGAGGAAGGCTGGCTCCTGCAGCTGCTGGACATCGGCGACCTGCTCGGCGAGCGACAGCAGGCGCGCAGCCGTGAACAGGCACAACGGCTTGCCGGGCAGATCCGCGATCACTTGCGCCTGTGCAGCCTCGCGCGCCTGCCGCAGGTGCTGAGCGAACAATTGCAACGCCTGAGTCAGCATCTGCACATCCCGTGTCTGGCGGTGGCGTTGCTCGATGAACAGGATCAGGGCTGGCAGATTCATCAGCAGTACACCGCCCTCGATGCGCCGCAGTTGTGGAGCCCGGCGCAGCGTCTGGGCACTGCGCTGGATCATCTGCCCAGCGCAGCGCCGCAGACGCTGGCGGCCCGCGAACCTTCGCTCACGAACACGATATTCGGCCTGCACAGCGGCTTTGCCGTGCCCTACTGCGACGCCCGGGGTGTGGCGGCATGGCTGCTGTGTGGCGCTTATGAACCTCGGCAACAGGCGCCCGATCTCAACGATCACGACTGGCTGTCACTGACAGCGGCGGTCGCCGCACCATTGCTTGAGCGTCTGCGCGAGCATCGGCATCAGCAACAACTGGAACGTCTGGAAACCCTGCAAGCGCTGCTCGGCACCGGTTGGTGGGAGCTGTTCGACGGCGCGCAGGTGCAACTGGCCAAAGCGCTGGCCGACAGCCTCGGCCTGCCCGCCACTCGCCTGGCGGTGCAGGACTGGCTCGCCCACGTTCACCCCGCCGACCGTGATGAGTTGCGCAGCCATCTGCAAGCGTTGCAGGAGCAAGGCACGCCGCTGGAATTGTGCGTGCGCCTGCAACGAACCGGGGCGGCGACGCCGTTGTGGTATCGCTTGCAGGGGCAGGCCCTGGGTAGCGGAGCTGAACGGCGGCTCGTCGGGTTCATGCTCGACATCAGCGACATCAAGAATCAGGAGCAACAGGCCGCCGCCGCTCATGCGCGGCTGGACAACCTGATCGCCAGCTCTCCGGCAGTGATCTACGTGCAGCGCTACGTCGAAGGCGCGCTGCAGCCGACATTTTTCAGCGCCAGCCTGCAAGCGCTGCTCGGCTGGAGCCTGGCTGACTGCGCTGACGGTACGCTGATCGAACACGTGCATGCCGAGGACCGCGCGCACTATTTCGAACGCACCCGACAGTTGCTGCGCGAGGGTTCGGTCAGTGCGCGCTATCGGGTGCTCGACCGTCAGGGCCAGGCACACTGGCTGCTCGATGAAGCCAGATTGTTGCGCGACGATCTCGGCCTGCCGGTCGAAGCCGTGGGTCTGTGGCTGGATGTCACCGACGCGACCCTCGCCGCCGAACAGGTCAAGGCCAGCGAAGAACGCTACCGGATCCTCGTCGAAGACTCGCCGGCGATGATCTGCCGCTATCGCCCGGACCTGACCCTGACGTTCGGCAACCGGCCGTTGGCGACGTATCTGGAATGCACGCCGGCGCAACTGCCGGGGATCAACCTGGGCAGCTGGATGTCAGCCGAGCAGCGCGAAGCGTTCCTCCAGCGCCTGGCGCAACTGACGCCGCAGGCACCGGTGAGCAGCGCCGAAATCAACCTGAGCCTGCCGGGTCGCGAACATGCGTGGTGGATCTGGTCGGATCGTGGTGTGTTCGATGCGCGCGGGCAGTTGCTCGAGGTGCAAGCGGTGGCTCGCGACAACACCGAGGTGCGGCGTTCGCAACAGCAACTGACGCAGAGCGCGAAAATGGCCACCCTCGGCGAAATGGCCACCGGGCTTGCACACGAAATCAATCAGCCGCTGAACGTGATGCGCATGGCCATCGTCAATGTGCTCAAGCGATTGGGCAATGGCGATGTCCAGGTCGACTACCTGACCGACAAGCTCAATCGCATCGACGCGCAGGTGCAACGCGCCGCCCGGGTGGTGGACCACATGCGGGTGTTCGGGCGGCGCTCGGAAATCGAGCAGCAGCCGTTCAATCCGCTTGATGCGATCGAAGGCACCCTGTCGCTGCTGAGCGAAGGCCTGCGCGGCAAAGGCGTGGAACTGCGGGTCAGGGAATCGAACCTGCAGGTGCAGGTTCGCGGCTATGTCGATCAACTGGAGCAGGTGCTGATCAACCTGATGGTCAACGCCCGCGATGCGCTGCTGGGCAAGCGCGAAGCCAACCGCGATTTCCAGCCGTGGATCGCGGTGTCCGCCGAGAGCGACGAGCATGTGGTTCGCCTGTGGGTGGAGGACAACGGCGGTGGGATCGATCCGCGTTTGCTGGAGCGGATTTTCGAGCCGTTCTTCACCACCAAACCGGTGGGCGTCGGCACGGGCCTGGGGCTGTCGGTGAGCTACGGCATCATCGAAAACATGGGCGGACGCCTGAGCGTGCGCAATGGCGATGAGGGCGCACGCTTCTGTATCGAGCTGCCGGTGGCGCTGACCGACTAGATCGCAAGCATCGGCTGCCCCGGTGGTTTGCAACTGAGGTTGGCACCGACATCGACCTTGTTCAGGGTGATGCCCAGGTTGGCCAGCAAGCCGTCGAGGATCGGGTCGAGCAACGGGCTGAGCAGGTTGTCGATCGCCACGCCCAGCGTGCTGTTGACCCCGGCCAGAACACTGGCGGTGGTTGTCAGCAAATCACCCAGCAGGCTCGAACCGGTGGGTTTGTAGGCTTGTACCTGAACCCCGGCGAGCGTGCCTTTGAGACTGTCGACCAGCCCTTGCGTGCCGAAGCTGTAATACAGCGGCGGAGTCTTGATTTCCGGGGGCTGATTGTAAACGTGGGTGTTCTGCGTGGCGGCCACCGAGGTATCGACCTTCACCCCCAGCCCACCGCCGTAGAACGGAATGTGGCTGTTCGGATCGCAAGTCGCCGCCCCCAGACCCAACAGCGGAATGTTACAGGTGATGACCCCGACATCGATCAGCGCCAGCGGCTGCACGGTGATATCCGCCGAGGAAGAAAAGGCATTGGCGGTATCGATCTTGCCGACCTTGAGTTTGACCAGTGACGAGTTGGTCTGGGTGGTCAAGGTCTTGGTCGCGTCACTGACGCAGCTGTAGTCGGTGACATGGCTGTCGGCGGCGGCGACATCCAGGGCGATGTCGATGGTCGAGGTTGGCAGGATCTTCAGGTCTGTGCGCTGGCACGTTCCGCCCAGCGTGCAGAACAACGAGTTCAACGTACCGGCGAGGTTCAGGTGCAGCAGGTTGTTCAGGGTGTCGGTCAGCCCGCCGACCAGTGGCGTGCTGGTGATAGCGCTGGCAAGGCCGGCAACCGTGCTCAGCACCGGCAGGTTCAGCGAGATCACCGTGCGTACCTGCGCGGTGCGTACGTAGATGCGGTTGGCGCCCATGGGGTCGGCCTTGGCCAGCGCCGGGTTGCCGAACGCCGACAACTGCGGCGGCTCGATCACCTTGACCTTGACCGAGCCATTGACCAGCCCCGGTATGTTCAACGGCACGCTGGCCACCAATGCGTTCTGGCTGTTGGCCAGTTGCACGAACGCCTCGACCAGTTGAAACACCTGCAGATTGGTGTTGAGCGCCGCCGATGTGGCGCCGGTCTGCAATTGCAGCAGTTGCCCCAGCACCACCGACGTGTTGCCCACCACGGTCTTCAAACCCACCAGCCCATCGACCGCGATGCTGGTGGTGGTGCCGCCCTTGGTCAGCACGGTGATGGCGGTGTCGAGCAGTTGCGTCAGCCTGATGTTCTGGCTGAGCAACTGGGTGTAATTGCCGGCCTGGACATTGACGTCCAGCGCCAGCTGATTGAGGTAGCTCAGGACATTGATATTGGTGTTAACCAGCCCTTGCCAGCCGGCCACGCTGAGGTTGAGATTGCCGCCGAGCATCTGCCCGATCAGTGCATTGAGCGCAGCCGATTTGCTCGAATCGATGGTCAGGGTGGTGGTGCCGATGGTCAGTTGCGCGACCGGTGGCAGCACCGCGTAGGTGCCGACTGCCGTGGCGGTGAGCCGGGTGGTCGGGGACACCGCGCCGGGGGTGAACAGGCCGTACAGGGCTGCCGCCACACTGGTCGGCACGACGCGGGTGGCGACCACGCTGATGGCTTGTTTTTGTGTGGCGTCGGCGCTGAATGCGCGCAGGTTGTTGGCGCCGGTCTGCACGGTGCCGCAGGTCACCGTCAGGGTCGTGCCCTGCCCAAGCGTGAAACCGTTGCGCGCGGCACTGGCAGTGGCGACGGTGTTGGCCGATGCCCCGGCCAGGCAATTGCCCTGTTGCGATACGGCTTCCAGCGCCGCCACATCCACGACCCGTTGCAAGCGGCGTTGCTCCATGTACAAACGACCGCTGTCGACCACCAGCACCATGCACACCAGGGCCAGGCCCAGCGTCAGGGCGGCCATCAGCCCGATAGCGCCGCGCTGTCGGGCCGGACTGTTCAACTGCCTGCGGGTCGACATGACGCACTCCTGTGCCGGCGCGTTGCCGAGCGCTACCTCCGATGGTGGGTTTGAGTGTAGACGGCGCTAATGGCAACGCGCCATTTGGTGCCGCACAAAACCCTGCAGGCCTTCGTCTGCTCACGAATGCGCTGTGTCATTCAACATGGCTGTGGCTGACACGCCGTCTTCGCGAGCAAGCTCGCTCCCACAGGAGGGTGTGGTGAGGCAAAAAAATGGGAGCCACTTGGGCTCCCGTTTTCTTACCGCGCATTAGCGCGGTGGATAGTTGGCGAGGATGCGGCTGACGGTGGCGCGCACCGCATTGCTGCGATCTTCGGGATTGGGCGTGCTGCTGAGCATTTGCTCATCGCTGCCGCGCCACACCAGTTTGCCGTCCTTGCCGTCGAGCAGGTCGATCTGGATGGTCGCCACCTTGTAGGTGATGTTGCGGGT